>Ga0209472_1000497_pt1 | contig 23328 bp, 16 predicted proteins | sample GraSoiAngelo_130_FD_185887 | JGI IMG/M metagenome (GOLD analysis project Ga0209472, IMG submission 185887) | Grasslands soil microbial communities from the Angelo Coastal Reserve, California, USA - 14_0929_02_20cm (SPAdes) (version 2) | ecosystem: Environmental > Terrestrial > Soil > Grasslands ...
AAAGAGGACTTCGAATGGCCCAATTTCGTTCCGCTGCCGGTCGATTTCACGAAGTCGAATGCAGTACGCGACGCGGTGCAATCGGTGGTCACGCGTTTTGGCAGGCTTGACGTGCTGGTGCACGTGATGGGCGGCTTTGCGGGCGGTTCGACCGTCGCAGATACCGATGACGCCACCTGGAAGCAAATGCGCGACCTGAATTTGACTTCGGCGTTTTATGTTTTGCGCGCCGCGATACCGCATCTCCGGAAATCGGGGAAAGGCCGCGCCATCGCGATCGGGAGCCTGGCTGCCGTCGAGCCACACGCGGGACTTGGCGCGTATGTGACGTTCAAATCCGCGCTGACGACTCTCGTGCGAACCGTGGCGCTCGAAAACAAGGACAGCGGAATGACTGCAAACGTGGTTTTGCCCGGAACGATGGACACTCCCACAAACCGAAAGTCCATGCCGCGCGCTGATTTTTCGAAATGGGTTCAGCCGGCCGATGTGGCTGATCTGGTCCTGTGGCTCGCGGACGAACGTGCAGAGCATATTAACGGTATGGCAATTCCGATAGACAACCCCAAAGCATGAACGTCTTGTTCACTGCTCTTTGCCATCTGCGTTCCTGTGACGGTGTCACTGTTTTCCGTCGCCAAAGCAGGCTATCAACACTTGGGACCAGCCGATGACGCTTTACAGTAGGCCGAGGCTGGCCCTATAGTCATTTGACGACCGCCTCCGAACACTGCATGCGAAAAATCCACCTCATTCGAACCGCACTGCTTCCCTGCCTGCTCTTGTTCAGCGCAAGCCTCTGCGCGGCGGAAGACATCAAGAAGATTCATCCCGCAGGATACGTCAGCGATCTGGCCGGCGCTATCGCCCCGGAAGCCAGGACGCGGCTCGAAGCGCTATGCTCGGAGTTGGAGCAGAAGACCGGCGCGCAGTTGGCGATTGTGACCGTTCAATCGCTCGAAGGCGAAAGTGTCGAGAACTACGCAGTGGATCTGTTCAAGCAGCTTGGAGTCGGAGGTAAAAAAGACAATCGCGGCGTGCTGCTGCTCGTCGCTCCCAACGAGCGCAAATATCGCGTCGAAGTGGGCTACGGGCTCGAACCGGTGATCAATGATGCGCGGGCGGGAGATGCCGGGCGCGCCATGGTGCCCTACTTGCGCCAGAACGATTATGGCAAGGCGGCGGAAGTCGCCGCGTGGCAGTTGGCCAGGCACATTGCCGATGATGCTGGTGTTACGTTGAGTGGATTGCCGCCGGTGCCGCGAAATCAGAATGGCAGAGGGAGCACCGGATTCCCTATATTCTGGGTCATTCTTGTTCTGATTATTCTCTTTCGTGCGATTGGAAGCCTCTCTGGCCGGGGTGGACGCGGAGCGGGCGGCAGCGGCTGCCTCTGGTTTCTCCTGGGAATGCTGGCAAACAGCGGCAGCGGAGGGCGATCGGGGGGCGGAGACTGGGGGGGCGGAGGCTTCGGTGGTAGCGGAGGAGGCGGCGGATTTGGGGGATTTGGCGGCGGCAGCAGCGGAGGCGGAGGAGCTTCGGGAAGCTGGTAGCTCTGTTTGAAAGGAATGGATTCGAAATGCAATCCACGGACACAAAACTTGCAGAATTGGTTCGAAGGCTGAAGGAATTCGCGGCGGCAAATTTGGAATGTGTGATTTTATTTGGCTCAGCCGCGCGCGGGGATTTTCGCGAAGCACACTCAGATCTCAACGTGGTCTGCATCCTGCATTCGCTGAGTGTCGAGGAGTTGGGGCGGCTCGCGCACGTGGTGAAATGGTGGTGCGTCGATCAGAAAGAGCCTGCGCCGCTTTTTTTCACGAGGGATGAGCTAAAGAATGCCGCGGATGTTTTTGCCATCGAGATTCTGGACATGAAGCACGGCCGGCGAGTGCTCTACGGTGCGGACGTTGTCGCGGAAATTGAAGTGCCGATGAATTTGCATCGCGTGCAGATCGAACATGATTTGCGCACGATCCTGCTGAAGTTGCGGCAGCACTACTTGCGCGCGCCGGGCAATTCGAAGGAATTGGCGCCCATCCTGAGAAAATCGTTTTCGGGAGTCCTGACGCTGTTGCGCCACGTGGTGATCGCATTTGGAGAAGAGCCGCCGGTCTCCGCTCATGATATTGTTGCTCGGGCGGCTGAGCTGACGGGCTCGAGTGCGCAGGCGTTTGACGCCATGCTGAAGCTGCGCGAAACGGGCGAGTTGCACGGCGAAATTATTCCGGTATACGGCGCGTATTTAAAGGGATTGGAAAAAGTCTTGGATGCGCTGGACCATCATTTTCCCAAGCGGGAATGGCGGCGCGTGAAGAATGCACATTCGTGAATTCGATTGATTCGAGGCGGAAATGAAGAATGCTCTGATCGTTCTGGTTGTCTTGGTGATCATCGCGCTGCTGCTGGGCAGTTCCTTCGTCAGCCGCAGAAATCAGATGGTCGTGAAGCGCGAGTCGGTGAACGCCGCGTGGGCGCAGGTGGATGTCGTCCTGCAACGGCGAGCCGACTTGATCCCGAACCTGGTGGAAACCGTAAAAGGCTTCGCGGCGCAGGAGCAAACCGTTTTCGGCGACATCGCAAAGGCCCGTTCCGCATTGCTCAGCGCGCATTCTCCGGCTGAGAAAATCGCAGCAAATGGACAATTGGATTCTGCGTTGGGGCGATTGCTGGTGGTGGTTGAAAACTATCCGCAACTGAAATCGAATGAGAATTTTCTGCGTTTGCAGGACGAGCTGGCGGGAACAGAAAATCGCATCGCCGTGGAGCGCCGCCGCTACAACGAAGCCGTCCAGGATTACAACACGTTCATTGCGCTCTTTCCGAACAGTTTGGTGGCGAGCATGAGCGGGTTCACGCGCAACGACGCTTACTTCAAAACGGAAGAAGGCGCGCGGCAGGTTCCCAAAGTTAGTTTCGGAACTCCCAACGCGCCAGCGGCACCGGCTACGACACCGAAGCAAGCGCCTGCAAAGCCCTGAAGTTTTTGTCTCGGCAAGCCGCGCATTTCAAGATATCCCGAGCTGCTTGCGGATTCCTGCGACGATCTCCTCCGGGGATTTCGCTGCATCAATCGTGATGGCATCGTCAGGTTCCTCAAGATCGGCGAATTGGCCGGCCAGGATGCCTTCGCCAGCAAAATGGCCGTGGCGCTGGCGAATTCTTTCGGCGAAGAGTGCGTAATTCCCTTTCAGATAAACAATTTTAACTTGGGGGCTGGGGCGAAGCTCATCGCGATAGGCGCGCTTGAGGGCGGAGCACGCGAGGACGACGTTTTTGCCGGCAGCGATCCATTCGAGAATAGCTTTGCGCATGGCTGCAAGCCAAGGAGCGCGGTTGGTGTCATTGAGCGGAATACCGCGGGACATTTTCTCGATGTTGGCGGGTGGATGGAATGTGTCGGCGTCGGCTAATTGCCAGTTGAGTTGCGCGGCGAGCATGCCGCCGATGGTGGTTTTGCCAGCACCGGTTGTGCCCATGATGATGACGACCACAATCCCCTTTCGCGGAGCTTGCCGTCAGACCTGGCCGAGGAATTCGCCGAGAAGCATATGGAAATGGTGAACGCCGTTTTCGCGCTTCACGGAGTAACGCCCGCGGTCGTACGTCGATGAGCGCAAACCACGCTGAACATTCTCGCAGAGGCCGACGTCTTCCTGCTGAACTTCATCGCTGAAGGCCACGGCGCGTTTGATTCGTTCCTGATTCTTCTGAGAAGCCACATCGTGGAAAAACCACTCAAAGATGGTGAGGGTCTTCTCGTGCGAGAGAGGAACGATGACGTTGGTTGAAATGTTGTCGGGATAAATGTTGAGCATCAAGTTTGGAAAAATCCAAAAATACAGTGCGTCTTGCAGGCCGGCACCAGGCGCGTACATGCGCTCGCCCGCGTCTCCCTCTTTCATGGCGCGAATCGGAGCGAACTGCTGGGAGTAATAGCGGAAGGTATCGGTGCGATATTGCGCGTAGTCGATTTCCTTCATCAGGCCGGGATGGGCGATGGGGATGTGATAGCCCTCGAGATAGTTGTCGACGTAAACCTTCCAATTGCAATCGATGACGTAGTCGCGGCGCTCGGCAAATTGCAGGCCTTCAAATTGAAAACCACCCGCCTGCTGAGGAATCTGACCGAGATAAGAGGACAGGGGCTCGGCCTTCAAATCGAAATCCACAAAGATGAACTGTTCCCAGGTTTCGCAGCGAAGCGGCACCATGCCCATGGTGCGGCGGTCGAAAAATTCAACACCGTCAAGGTCGGGCGTACCAATCAGGCGGCCATCCAGAGTGTAAGTCCAGCCGTGATACTGGCAACGCAAAACGTTCTTGCAGCCGCTGCCAAGCGCGATCGGACCGGCACGATGGCGGCAAACGTTGCTGAAAGCACGCAATTCCCCTTGCTTGTCGCGAACGACGATGATGGGTTCACCGGCGACATCGGCGGTGAAATAACTTTCGGAGTCGGCGATGGTGCGTTTTACGCCGTTAACTTCTCCGCAGGATTGGCTGAGAGTTCCGACGAGTTGCCAAGTGCGCTGGAAGACGCGAGTTTTCTCGATTTCAAGAATCGCGGGATCGGTGTAAAAGCGGGAGGCGAGCGTTTGCGCACACTCGATCTGTTCGTGAACATCGAGATGGAGAGGTTTCGTCAACATGATTAGAATTTGCGGGTTTCCTGGCGCGACCAGCGCTCGACGACGATTTTGGATTCGGTGAAGAATTCGACGGCGTCGCGTCCCTGGCCGTGAAGGATGCCGAAGAAACTCTCCTTCCAGCCGCTAAAGGGAAAATAGGCCATGGGAGCTGCGACGCCGATATTGATGCCGATATTTCCGGCCGGGGCTTCGTAGCGGAATTTGCGCGCGGCGGAACCGCTGGTAGTGAATAGCGAAGCCTGATTGCCATAAGGACTGCGGCGAAGAAATTCCATGGCTTCGTCGATGGAATTGGCGTGAATCAAGCTGAGGACGGGACCGAAGATTTCCGTATTGGCGAGCTGGCTGTTGGAGGGCAAGCCATCGAGAACCGTGGGCGTGAGGAAATTTCCTGATTCGTATTTCGGGATTTTCGTGTTGCGGCCATCGAGGATGGGCTTGGCACCTTCGCCGACACCCGCGGAGATTAACGATTCGATGCGCTGCTTACTCTCCCTGGTGATGACCGGGCCCATTTGAATGCCGGCGTCGAGGCCATTGCCGGTACGAATCGAAGAGGCGGCGTGAGCGATGGAATCGCGAAATGTTTTCTGCGCTTCACCGATAGTGACGGCGACGGAAACCGCAAGGCAGCGCTGGCCGGCGCAGCCAAAAGCACTATCACTGATGATTTGCGTGGCGAGTTCCATGTCCGCGTCGGGCAAAACGATAACGTGATTCTTCGCGCCGCCCTGGCACTGCATGCGTTTGCCGCTGGCCGCGGAACGAGTGTAAACATGCCTGGCGACAGGAGTGGAACCCACAAAGCTGATGGCGCGCACTTGCGGATGGTCGCAGAGAGCGTTGACGACTTCTTTCCCGCCGTTGACGAGATTCACGACTCCCTTGGGCAGGCCGGTCTTTTCCAAAAGCTCGAAAGCGCGATGCATGGAGAGAGGAACGCGCTCGGACGGTTTCAGAATGAAAGTATTTCCGCACGCGATGGCGTAGGGCAAGAACCAGTAAGAAACCATCGCCGGGAAGTTGAAAGGCACGATGGCGGCGACAACTCCGAGCGGCTGGCGGATTTGCATTTCGTCCACGCCAGGAGTTACGTCCTCGAGGTTGTAACCCTGCATCATCATGGGGATGCCGCAAGCAACTTCGACGTTTTCGATGGCGCGGCGGAGTTCGGCGCGAGCCTCGGCGAAGGTCTTGCCATTTTCTAAGGTGATGACGCGGGCGAGATCGTCGAGACTTTCTTCGAGGAGGTTTTTCAGCTTGAAGAGGTATTGGACGCGTTCGCCGGGAGGCGTGCGGCGCCAAGCCCGGAAAGCATCGGCGGCGGCTTGAACGGCGGCGTCAACGTCAGCGGAACTCGAGAGGGGCGTGCGCGCCAGAGGTTCGGCAGTAGCGGGATTGGTTACGTCAAAGTACTCGGTCGCGGTGGACCGGCGCCAGCCGCCGTTCACATAGTTTTGAAGGTCGGTTACCTGGGTGGTTACGGCACTGCTCATACTCAACTCCTTGGCCTCGGTGTGATGTTCGGGAATCGTTCCACGGGGCCAACCCTATGAGGAATCAGATCAATGTAGTCTACCAAGAAAAGGAGCATGCTGCGCCCTTACATCAGCAAAGGAGAAGGCGCTACTTGTCGCTGGCGGCGAGGGCTTCGTAGGCGGCGCCGAGGAGCGGGGCGGATTCGTTGAGGACGATGGAGACGGGAATATTGCTGAGGAGGCCCTCGAATTTCCACTTGTCCTTAAAAGCGTGGAAGAAGGTGCCATCCTTCATTTTTTCGATGATTTTGACGGCGATGCCGCCGGCAACATAAACACCGCCCAGCGCCAGAACTTTCAGCGCGAGATTCCCTGCCTCGGCGCCGTAAATTGCCGTCCAGAGGTCCAATGTGTCCGAGCAGACACGGCAGGATTTGTCCAAGCCGCGGCGAGTGATCTCCGGAGCAGGATCGGCGTCGGGATCTTCGAAGGTAGCATGCGTCACTTTTGGCGCAAGGAATTCGTGGATGGTACGAAAGCCGCGTCCGGAGAGAATCAGTTCCCAACTGACTTGAGGATAGCGGCGGCGCATGAAGCGCAGGAGTTCGATCTGCTGCTCGGTGTGAGGCGCAAAATCGGAATGGCCGCCTTCGGAAGGCACAACGCGGTAGCGGCCGCCATCCCACACAAGAAACGACTGGCCAAGGCCCGTACCCGCAGCGATTAAAGCGCGCGTGCCGCCCGGCTCTGGATTGCCCGGATTCAAGACGCAGAAATCCTGTGGCGGAAGGTGCTCGATACTGTGGCCGGTGGCGCCGAGGTCATTCAAGAGGACAACGTGCGGGACGCTCAGCTCCTTAACGAGAGCTTTGGTGTCTACAATCCAGGGAAGATTCGTGGCCCTCACGGTGCCATTGATCACCGGCCCGGCGATGCCGAAGCCCGCGGCAACGATACTCTCTTTGCCGAGGTGGTCGGCGGCCTGGCGGGAAAATTCCTTGACGATGCGCTCGAATTGCGCAAATTCCTTGCTCGCGAAGCGCTGCTTGAAGACGGGCGTGAGTGTGCCGCCTTTTTCGGAAAAGAGCGCCAGATTACACTTCGTCCCGCCAACGTCCCCTGCAAGGATCACCAATTCCCCCTACCGGCTGCTAACTTTAGTTTACGTCAGGTGCTGCAATTACGGGTTGCACCAATGTCTGCCGTCACGTTCGAGCAGAAGATCGGATTCTTTTGGTCCCCAGCTTCCGGACGGATATTGTGGCACGCTGGCGGTCCTGGTGGCGCTCCAGACGTCCAGAATCGGATCGACCAGCGACCAAGCGGCTTCCACGCTGTCGCCGCGATCGAAAAGCGTGGCATCGCCGCGAACACAGTCGTTCAAGAGGGTGGCGTAGGCGCTGCGAGAGACATCCCCAAAACTTTCGCGATAGCAGAAATTCATGGTGACATTGCCGATGCTCATTTCCGTCCCTGGGCGCTTGGCACCAAAGGAAACGGAAATGCCTTCGTCGGGCTGAATGTTCAAGATGAGGCGATTGGGTTCAACCTCTTTTTCGCGGAAGACGATGTGCGGGGCGCTGCGGAACTGGATCATGATCTCCGTGCTGCGTGTGGCGAGGCGCTTGCCGGTGCGAAGATAGAACGGAACGCCAGCCCAGCGCCAGTTGTCGATCAACAGTTTGGCGGCAACGAAAGTTTCGGTCTTGGAAGACGGACTCACGTTGAGCTCTTCGCGGTAGCCGGGCACGAGCTTACCGTCGAGCTTTCCAGGAGAATATTGCCCGCGAACGACCTCCTGAGCGACCATCCCCAAATCGAAAGGACGGATGGACTGGAGCACTTTCAGTTTTTCGTTGCGCACGGCGGTGGCGTCAAACGAAGCTGGAGGCTCAACGGCTACCAGCGAGGTCAGTTGAAGAACGTGGCTCTGAATCATGTCGCGGAGAGCGCCCGCCGTTTCATAAAAACCGCCGCGGCGCTCGACACCGAGCGTTTCCGCCGCGGTGATTTGCACGTGATCGACATAATTGCGGTTCCAAAGCGGTTCGAAGATTCCGTTGCCGAAGCGCAGAACGAGAAGGTTCTGCACGGTGTCCTTACCAAGGTAATGGTCGATGCGGTAGACCTGCTTTTCGTCGAAAACATTGAGGACAATTTGATTCAAGGCTTTGGCTGACGCGAGATCGCGGCCGAATGGTTTCTCGATGATAATGCGTACCCAGGATTTCGGCGAGGGAGGGTTAGAGAGTCCGGCGCGGCCGAGCTGCTCGACGATGTCCGGATAAACCTCCGGAGGCGTGGAAAGATAGAAAAGACGGTTGCCGCCAATGTTTTTTGCGGACTCCAATTCCGCGAGGCGCTTGGCAAGCTGGGCGTAAGCTTCCGGATTGCCGTAGTCGCCCGGGGAGTAATAAAGATTCGCAGCAAAAGCGTCCCACTGTTTCGGATCGATGGGGCCGACTTCGGAGATGCTCTTGGCCGCTTCACCAAGCGTGGCACGGAAGGCGTCTTCGGCCATGGGCGTACGGGCAAAACCGACGATGGCGTAGCGCGGCCCCAGGCCATTGTGAATCGCGAGGTCGTACATGGCGGGAATGACTTTGCGCTTGGCTAGGTCTCCGGAAGCGCCGAAAAGAACTACCGTGCAGGGCTCGGCGACGCTGCCGTAAACTGAACCGGAACGCCCCGAATCGCCAGCCATCGTCACGCCCTCCGCAAGTTGCGCGCTGCTCAGGTAGCTGATGCAGCGCTCAAAACTATACCTCAACCCCAAATTTTCCAAGCTCGGAACGCAATTGCTCCGCATTCTGATGGTGAATGGTGCTCATCCCGAGACGGCGCGGGCTTTCCAGGTTGAGCGAGCGGTCGTCGATGAAAAGGCATTTTTCGGGAGGGCGCTGCGTCACTTCCAAAGCGATGCGATAGATGGTTTCCTCCGGCTTGCGGGAGCGAACGTAACAGGAGCTGAAGAAAACAACGAAGTTTCGCCGAAGATCGAAGGCTTCGATGCGGTACTGGTTGAGTTCGAGCGGCTCGTTGTTGATGGCGCCGACAAAGTATTTTCCAGAGCGCGAGACTTTATCGAGAATGGCGCGCGTCTCCGGGTATTCCTTGGACTGCGCAAACATGAACGCGATGAATTCCTCGCGGCTGAAGCTACGCGAGCGATAGAACAAGGTGCGGTCGAGGTATTCGTTCAAGGTGATGAGACCGGAGTCGAAGGCTGGAAAAGAAAGATCGTGGCGGTCCTGAAATTCTTCCCAATCGAGGTGGAATGCCGCGGTGGCTTCTTTTCGTGAGCTGTGGTCCCAGCCGTTCGTCAGAATGACGCCGCCAATGTCCCAAAAAAGCGTGGTGATCTCAGCCAAAGGCGCAGCTCCTTGATCAACGCGTTTATTGCGGGCCTACCATTCGATGAACGAGAACGGGAAATGATGCACTATTTTGAGGGGACTCGCCAGCGACCGCGGCTCGAAACCACAGAGGGCACGTAACTAGGAATTTCGTCGGGTTTGCAGTAAGGTGAGAGGGAAGATCGCGCGTGAGGAGAAGAACATGGCGGATGAGTCTTGCGGTCCAACGCCGGCGGCCAGTGAACCGGTGAAACCCGGCACGCGCATGGTGCAGTGCGTGAAATTCGGCAAAGAATTGCCGGGGCTGGATCGCATTCCGTGGCGCGGAGAGCTTGGAAAGCGCGTATACGAGAGCGTTTCGAAAGACGCTTGGAAGCTCTGGCTGGAACATTCCAAGATGGTCATGAACGAGTACCGGCTGAACCCACTTGATCCTAACTCTCAGAAAATCATGGAAGAGCAGATGGAACAGTTTTTCTTCGGCGAAGGCGCGAAATTGCCCGAGGGATACGTTGCGCCAAAGGCAAAAGGTTAGTTCCCTTGGCTGGTCATGCGGCGCGTCGCCGGATGCTCGACGGGCAGGCGCGGCGTAATTGTAAACGATAATTTTTCATGGGCTTCGCGGAGAGATTGCTCGACTTTTTCTGGCGTGTCGCCCCTCGCAAAAAGAAATCCAAGATAGCTTGAACCCTCCGGCCAGGCAGCAATGGCATCGTGCAACCTTGCGGTTATCGTGAGTTCAGTGATTCCCTGAATTGAACGCGCGACATCTTCTCCAGAGACAGCCTCCAGAACGCCACTCTTGGGAACGGGAATCATCATGACGCCGGAGGCAATTCGTTCGCGCGGAGAATTCCAGCCGGGGAGTTCCATGGCGTGACGCAGTAGCAGCTCTTCGAGCCCGATGGGATCACTTTCACCTTCGAATGAAAATCGCAGGGAACGGGCGCAGAGTCCACCGATCGGCCGGGGAGCAACTTCCAGTGGCCAGACACCGTCTTCATTGATGCGAAACTCCGCGTGGACTGGGCCTTGAGAAAGTCCCAATGCACGGACTGCCTCTCTAGCGCATTTCTCGATGGCGTGCTGCGCGGATTCGGGTAGGTGCGAAGGTGTAACGTAAATCGTTTCCTCGAAGTAGGGGCCTTCGAGGGGATCGGGCTTGTCGAAGATCGCTAATGCGCGTAGAATGCCGTCGTCAAGAAGTCCTTCAACCGCGATCTCCCTGCCCCTGATGTAGGCTTCCACAAGCATTTGATCGAGATTCGGCTCGCGAGTGGCGAGAATCTCAGGAGACTTGAGCAACCGCCGGACACGCGCCGCAGCCATGAGAAATTCTTCGCGATTGTTTGCTCGCACTACGCCTTGGCTCGCCGAACGCGAAAGGGGTTTGAGCACACAGGGATATGAGATACCAAGTAGCACCGGCTCAGGTGTCGGATCGATGGGCAGACCCCGAAACCATGGCACGCGCAGGCCGGCATCACGAAAGACTTCTTTCATGCGCAGCTTGCTGCGGCAGGCTTCTACTGCTACGGGATGGTTGTAACGAACTCCGAGACCGCGCGCCGCATAGGCAGCAGCGGCAGCAGGCCGGTCACCGAGAGCGAGAATCCCGGCGACGTCCTGGCCGCGAAGAGATTCCATGACTGCGTAGGCAGCTGCTTCGGGCGATTCAAAATGCACAGGGATGGCTTGGTCGCCCCATGGATCTTCGAGCTGGTGGCATCGATCGGTGACGTAAACAAGCTGAACGCCGAGCTTGCGCGCGGCGTCTTCAAAACTGCGCGTTTGGTAGCCGAGTTTCGCGGTAAAGAGCAACAGGCGTTTGGATGGGATGGTCATGCTTGGTGCGTTCCTGGGCTGGGATCAAACAAAACCGTCGGCGCTTGCGACAGCATTTTTCGCGAGCGGCTTCGGCGCACCGATGGAAACCAACTGGTCGCGAGTTGGCTCGGCGCAGCAATACCAAGGTTCACTGAGGAACGGGACGCCAACCTGGGAGCGCTCTGGCAAGCTGATCTTCGGAGCGGGCAATCCGGCTGCGGCGTGAGCAGCATTCCAGATGCGTTCGAATGTGGCCGGCCGCGACTCTTTTTGGCGCTCAGCCGCGGCAGCAATTTCCTGAACGGTTTCGCTGAGAGCGTCGAGGCGCGGGTCAGCATTTTTCCAAGGGTACGCCAATGACTGCGGGTCGAACGGCCCGACCAGGTGGCGCACATCGTCCAATTCCAACATCCGCGAGCCTTCCGGGATGAGCAAACGAATACCAAGCTGAATGGGCGCAACGTTCTCGATCACGCCCTGTTCCGCGATCACTCGCAGCAGATCCCGGTAGCCATCCAATGTCGTCCAGGGAGTGAACGGAACGAATGTCGGATGCAGCGTCATGCCAAGTTCACGGAACGCCTTGATGACCTGCAGAAAGTCTTCGCGCGTGTGTCCCTTGTCTAGAAAACCCAAGACCGCATCGTCCACGGATTCAACCGCACTGATCACTAAGAGGCAGCCGGTATCGCGAAGAGTGGGCAAGTGGTCCTTGTATTTGAGCAAGTGCTCGATCTTGATGGTCACGTCGTACGTCACCGAGGGAAATTCGCGATGAAACGCCTCGACGAGTTCCATCGCGTGACGAATGCCATTAAAGAAATCGGGATCACCGAAGGTAATGTGCTGTGCGCCAGCGGCCACCTGGCGCCGAATGTCTTCTAGCACGACGTCGCGCCTGACAATTCGAAAGACTCCCTTGTAAACGGGCACGATAGGGCAATGGCGGCAAAGATGCTTGCAGCCGCGGCTCGCCTCCGTCGAGCCAACGATCCGAAAACCATCCCCGGGAACGATAAGATGCGCATACTTTTCCATCGCGGGCATCCCGGATCGATCGGGAACCTCGAACTGCAGCCGCGCCAACGAAATCATGGACTCGGGGGACTGCGCGATTGCCGTTCCATCCGTGGCTAACTGTTCCGCTAGTTGCACAAGCCCTTCTTCGAATTCGCCGCCCAGAATCGTGGAGACGCCAAGCGCGCGAAGATACTCGACATTCATGGGGGCGTACAGACCGTAACAACAGAGGTGCGCGCCAGGATTCAGTTTGCGAAAACGGGGAATGAGCTGCGCCGCGAGCCGCGTTGCGGTGTGCATGGGCAAATAGATGGCGACGAGCTCGGCATCGGTAATCGAAGTCTCATTCAGGGACTGCCGGGCAAGGTCGAGCACTGTAACCCGGTGGCGGCGTTTGCGCAGCCACACCGCGGGCGACGCCAGGCCGAAGGGCTGCCTACCCAACTCGTAGGTCGAAATGAGAACGATGTTCACGGCTCCTACCAGTATAGCCGCGCGGCGCGCGGATTCAATTTCGGCTATGATAGAGGGCTACGCACCATGGCGAAAGGACTGTTAGGATGGCCATCAACGCGGGCAATTCTTTCCGCACTCGCGACAAACTGAATGTAGGCGCCCAGACCTTCGATATTCACCGCCTCGAGTTTCTTGAAAAGCAGGGCGTCGCCGATCTAGCGAAACTTCCTTTTTCACTGCGCATACTTCTGGAGAATCTGGTTCGCTGCGAGGATGGCCGGTTTGTCCATGCCGAGGACATTCGGGCGCTGGCGGGCTGGCGACCCGGGGCTCCGGAAAAAGAGATTGCTTTTATGCCCGCGCGCGTCCTGTTGCAGGACTTTACTGGCGTGCCTGCGATCGTCGACCTCGCCACCATGCGAGAAGCGGTGCAGCGCATGGGGGGCAGCCCGAAGCGAATCAACCCGCTGTTCCCCGCTGAGCTGGTCATTGATCACTCCGTGCAGGTGGATAATTTTGGCAACGTGAATGCGTTCGGCTTGAACGCGGAACTTGAGTTTCAGCGCAACGTGGAGCGCTACGTGTTCCTGCGCTGGGGACAGACAGCCTTTCAGAATTTCAAGGTCGTTCCGCCGGACACCGGAATCTGCCACCAGGTAAACCTGGAATACCTGGCGCGTGTTGTCTGCGCAATGCCCTACGGCAACCGGTTTGAGGCTTATCCTGATTCAGTGGTGGGTACGGATTCCCATACCACCATGGTCAACGCGCTGGGCGTATTTGGCTGGGGCGTTGGCGGAATCGAAGCGGAGGCGGCCATGCTGGGCCAGCCTTCCTCAATGCTAATTCCGGAGGTCATCGGTTTCCGCCTGCACGGGCGCTTAAGCGAAGGCGCGACCGCCACCGATCTCGTTCTGACGGTAACGGAAATGCTGCGGAAGAAAGGTGTCGTCGGGAAATTTGTGGAGTTCTATGGATCAGGACTATCGACACTGAGCGTGCCCGATCGCGCTACGATCGCGAACATGGCGCCCGAGTATGGTGCGACCATGGGTTTCTTCCCCGTGGACGGTGAGACGCTCGCGTACCTGCAATTCACCTCGCGCTCCGCGGAGCAGATCGCGCTTGTCGAAGCCTACTGCAAAGAGCAAATGCTTTTCCGGTCGGACCAGACGCCCGCGCCGCTCTTTAACGACACGCTGGAATTGAATTTGGGAGCGGTTGAGCCCACAGTCGCCGGCCCCAAGCGTCCGCAAGATCGCGTCGCGCTGCGGCAGGCGAAGTCTTCCTTCACGAAAGTTGTGGAAGGAACGTCAGCGAAGCACGTAGCCGTTCGAAACAACGGCGACTCGTTTGACCTTTCCAGCGGGGCAGTGGTTATTGCCGCTATCACCAGCTGCACCAACACTTCAAACCCTTCGCTCATGCTGGGCGCGGGGCTGCTAGCGAAGAAGGCAGTGGAGCGCGGCTTGCACGTCAAACCGTGGGTTAAGACCAGCCTGGCGCCAGGATCGAAAGTTGTCACCGATTACCTACAAGCTGCTGGGCTGACACCTTACCTTGAGAAATTGAATTTTCACTTGGTGGGCTACGGCTGTACAACCTGCATTGGCAACAGCGGCCCGCTACCGGAAGCCATCGGGTCTGCCATCAAGGATAACAATCTGATCGCCGTCGCGGTACTGAGCGGCAATCGCAATTTTGAGGGCCGCATTCATCCGCTGGTTCGCGCGAATTATCTGGCGTCGCCGCCGCTGGTCGTTGCCTATGCGCTTGCGGGCCGCATGGATATGGACCTCACGACCGAATCGCTCGGAAACGATTCGGCGGGCAAGCCGGTCTATCTAAAGGACATTTGGCCGACTCTGCAAGAAATCGAATCAACGGTTCGCTCAGCGGTTTCTTCATCGCAATATAGCAAGCAGTACAGCGAAGTGTTCGAAGGCGACGCGCACTGGAAGTCCATGCCCATTCCAAAAGGCGACATCTATAAGTGGGACCCGAAATCGACTTACATCAAGATGCCGCCTTATTTCGAGAACATGCCGAAGACGCCGCCAGCGCTAGCCGACATTAATGGCGCCAAAGTGCTGGCGATTCTTGGCGACAGCGTTACCACCGATCACATTTCGCCGGCCGGATCGATTCCGGTGGATTCGCCCGCCGGAAAATACCTGATCGCCAACGGCGTGAAGCCGCATGAATTCAATTCCTACGGGGCGCGCCGCGGAAATCACGAGGTTATGATGCGCGGCACGTTTGCGAACATTCGTCTGCGCAACCAGCTTGCTCCGGGCACGGAAGGCGGTTGGACGCTCTTCCTTCCTGACGGCGAGAAGATGTCCATCTACGACGCCGCGGTGAAATATCGCGAGGCGGGCGTGCCGCTGGTGGTCATTGCCGGAAAAGAGTACGGTTCGGGTTCCTCGCGCGATTGGGCCGCAAAGGGCACGCGACTGCTTGGCGTGCGTGCAGTTGTTGCGGAAAGCTACGAACGCATTCACCGCAGCAACCTGGTCGGCATGGGCGTGCTTCCGCTGGAATTCAAGGCCGGAGAAAACCGCGAATCGCTCGGCCTGACGGGTCACGAAATTTTCGAGATCGAAGGAGTCGCGTCACTCGCGCCGAAGAAACAGATCACCGTGCATGCTAAATCGGGAGAAGGTCGCGCAAAAACCTTCTCGGTGATTGCACGCGTGGACACTCCGGAGGAAGTTTCCTACTACCATCACGGCGGCATTCTGCAATACGTTTTGCGCCAAATGCTGTAGCGCCCCGCCAATTTCCCGGCGCAAAAGCCACTGAAAGTCTCCGTCCGGGGGCTTTTTTGTGCGAGCGAGCCGTGCTCTCAAAATTGAAGTAAATCCTGCTGCGGAGTATAACGGGCTGGCCAGGCTCGGAAGTACGCAGATATCGTCGCGGTTCGGGGAATCCGCTCGAAGACATTCGGCTATTGGAAAACGTTAAGTTTGATGAAGGAAGGATCTACAAGTAAGAGCCTTAAGGGGGCCAGCTATCTAGACGTTTCTTCCACGAGATGGCTAGCGCCAACAATGAGGCCGGATCTTGCGATCCGGTCTACTTTGTATTTTTGGATTGAAAGCCTCGGCTAGAACCTGAATTTCAATCCGATCTGGATATTCCGGGGACCGCCTGTCCCAATCACCGGATTTGCTGCCGCTACGTCCGGCGTGCTGAATATAAAGCCGAACGTGGACGGATCGGACGGGTCGACGAATCCCTGCGTATTGGGATTAGCAAAGTGAGGATGGTTCAGGACGTTGAAGAACTCTCCCCGCAATTGGAAACTGACGCGCTCGCTGAGTTTGGTGTCCTTGACGATTGAGAAATCCCAGTTGTCCAGACGCGGCCCACGGAATGGGTTGCGGCTGATGTTGCCGAACGTGCCGACGTTCGGCGGAACCAGGATTGTTCCGTTCTCGACATAGCATCCCAGACCCACACCGCCGGGCACGGCGGTACTCTTAGGTGCCAGTTGGGCGATGTCGGCGTGGTCGATACATACTTGCGGGCTTTGTGGTTGTGGAGCAACTCCCCGCGTAGCTGGGTCATAGTCAGAGAAGTTAAAGTACGGCACACCCGTCAGAGATGGCTTAATGTTGCCGGGGTTGCCCACGATGTTCCAGCGGTCGCTGAATTCGCCGGTCAGGCTCGAATCACTTCCGTTGATGAACCCATCGTCAAGATTCCAAGGCAGGCCGCCCTGAATCGTGACAATGGAATTGAGTTGCCAGCCCTCCAGTAAATGGCCATAGCCCGCCCGTGAAGGCAACTCATACGTGAGAGCCAATGTCACCCGGTGCCGCAGGTCGCTGTCGGAGTTGGATCGTTCCAGCCCGGGCCGCGTACTGTCTTGCGGTTGCTGTCCGCGATTGAGGGATACGTCGTCTATCGCGTGGGCGAAGGTGTATCCCAGCACGAAGTTCATTCTCTTCCAGGTGCGCTGGGTCAGTGTGGCCTGCAACGAGTTGTAGCTTGACGTATATCCATTATCCAGAAAATTGATGAATTCGAGATAGGGATACAGACTGTTGAACGGGCGGCCTGCCTGCTCACAGTGGCCACAAGCTGGATCGAGCTCAGCTGCGGAATTGGGATCCACTTGATTGATGTCGCGAACACCATAGAGTTTTACACCGTGGTCGCCAACGTACCCCACCTGCAGGGATGTCGAGCTGGTTAAGGCCCGCTGGACATTCAAATTCCAGTTGATGACGTAAGGTGTCCTCAAATTCTTCGACACGGCAAGGATGTCACAGGGCGTCGCCGTGCAATCGATGGACGTCTGGAAGACTGGTCCGGCCGTGGACCAATTCAAACCGTTTACACCGCCGCCCGGAACGTTAACGGAGGACGCCGCAATGTTCCCGTTTGCACCGGGAATTCCCGTAGAGGGGGCCGTCGGGATGACATTAATTCCTGCGGTTGAGGCGTTATTTACGCCGTTTTGGCCTAGGAAGAGCGAAAGGTGTGGAATTTCATATATGATTCCCCCGCCAGCCCGGACCACAGTCTTCCCTTTGCCGCCAGGATCCCAGGACATGCCGAATCGCGGTGCGAAGTTATTGTGGTCGCCGTTGTACGGCGCGCTAATGCCATGCCCTACTTGGTGAATGCCCGTCGCGGGATCGAAATTGGCGAGGCGGCCGTTCTTTTCCTTGATCACAGTATTTAGGTCGTAGCGCACTCCCACATTCAAAGTCAGGCGTGGTGACACTCTCCAATCGTCTTGCAAGAAAGCCCCAGAGCTTTGAATGGAAACATCGCGATGCGAGTCGCCCACAAAAATTCGGCCACCAGTCTTACCGGTTTCCGCTCCGCGCGGCAACCCTGCGATGAAATCCTGCAGCGGAGTGCTGGAAACACCAACTGGGAAGCAGTTACACCTGGCTGAGAGTTCGCCTCCTGCAAATCGTATGCGGCCCTTTCCGTAGCGGTCCCGCTGATTGTCGGTGGTCCCGTGCCGGTACTCGCCGCCAAAGCGAAAAGTATGCTTTCCTCGTGTGTAGGAAACATTGTCCACTCCCTGGAAAGTCTGGTTTGGCGTGGTAAGCAGCGGCCATCCATGATTGCCGCCCAATTGATTGAAGCCATCGATGTCGATCTCAGGCAGACCGAAGTCCGAAGGGCTGGTCACCCCGGTGTTGATGCCATAAACGGTCGTCGGATTCGAAGCATGATCAGCCGTAAGGATCGATTGCCAGAACCGGTTGAAACCGAACCGCGCCTCATTGACCCAGCGGGCGTTGGGCACCCAGGTGTAATTGAAACCGAAAACCTGAGCCCTCAGTCGAGATTGCGATTCCCACTGTTCGCGCAAAACGGGGATGTCGAGTTCCGTCTGCAAGCTATCTCCGAAAAAATACCGTGCCGTTACGCTGTGACGGTCGTTAAAGTGATGATCGGCTTTAATAATGAAATTGTCGTTGCGGTTTTTATTCGGCAATCCAATGTTGAGTTGGGCGTTATCGATGCCGTCCGTGTTGGTGTTCGGATTGGCTGGATAAAGCGGCGCGAGTTTGACACTTAGAGCGTTCACGCCGCAGGTCCCGAGGCCAGCGGTCGCGCAAGCCCCAGTCACACTCGCAATAGCATCCGGGATGCTATTGACTTGGTCTCCTCCCGCCAAGCTGCTTGGAACAGTAGTAGGGCTAGTAGCTGTAAATGAGTTTCCGACTTGTGCCCGGATTGCTTCATAGGCCCCGAAGATGAACGTTTTGTTCTTGACGATCGGTCCACCAATGCTGCCGCCAAACTGGTGCAGGCGCAGACCTCGTTGAGGAGAGGGAGCACCAGTCACCGGATCGGTTGTGGGATTGAAAAAGTTCCGAGCGTCAAAAGCGTTGTTACGCTCGAAATCGTAAGCGGTACCGTGCACATCGTTGGTTCCAGATTTGATGCCCAGATTAACGATGGCCCCCGGCTTCCATCCGTATTCCGCAGGAGGGTTTTCCTGTGCGTTAAATTCCTGAATTGCGTCAATGGGGAGGATACTCCCCGGAGTCCCTTGGACGCCTTCCGCGTTTATTACAGTCGTAGCGTAGTACGGATCGTTGTTATCCGTGCCGTCGACGATGAAATTGTTGTCCTCAGGACGGTTCCCGTTCGAGCTGATCGAAAGAAAGCCACCGCCAGTTGTTCGCTGCACTCCGGGCCGCAAGACGACGAGATTTTGAAAGTCGCGGCCGTTCAGAGGCAGATCGTTTATGGATTTGTTTGCAAACGTTCCGCCAAGCGTGTCATTGGTAGTTTCCACCAGCGGGAGCTGCTCCGTCACAGTGACCGTTTCCGATACGCTGCCGGGCTGCATCGTAATGTCGAGGCGGACATCTTTCGCCACTTCCAGCCGGATGCTGCTGCGCTCGACTTTCTTGAACCCTGTCGCCTCAACGACCAACTTGTAGGGGCCCGGCGGCAGGCTGGGAGCGACATAGTCTCCCGCGTCGTTGGTTTCGAGCGTTCGCGCGATTCCCGTGTCCACATTGGTGATGGTCAAGTGCGCGCCTTTGACAAGGCCTCCACTTTGGTCCGTCACGGTGCCCAGAATGCGGCCTTCCTGCGTTTGCCCGGACGCAATGCCTAGCGCGCAGAATGCAAATAGAAAAACAACGACACTTCGAAGAAATGTCATAGATCCCCCGTTTCCCCCGTTGAGGCACAAGGCATGCCTGCGAATGAACGCCGCGTCCCTGAACACGGCATTTGTCTTAATACTGGTTCTACATGGACAGACGGTTGTCCGTCAAGGACCGTAAGCGCTGCGAGTCGAGGAAATTAGAGACAAATGAGATGGATTCCTGGCCGGAATCGTTAAAATACTTCGAGGAAGGGTCTCGATGACTTGGCTGGCGCTCATCTTGTCTTGAGTCTCGGAGGATGTCACCAGTTAAGCAGAACGTTCGGGGGCGCGATCTACTCTCTTGCGGGCTGGAGCCGGCTCTTGATTCGCCAGAGAAGGATAGAACCCACGACCATCGACACGAGGCTTGCCGTCTGCGCGTTCGACATGCCGAAAAAGGATCGCGGGTTGATGCGGATAAATTCAATCAGGAATCGGGCCACGCCCGTCAGGATCAGGTAGGCGCAAAAGACTTCTCCCTTGGGCCGCGCTCCAATGGCTGCTTTCTTCCCTATTTGCCAGAGGATCGCCGCAATCACCAACCAGATGAAGAACTCATAGAGAGGCGTGGGATGGACGCGCTCCGTCGTGGGTACAACGCCGTTGGGAAAGCTCATGCCCCAAGGCAGAGCCGTCGGTACGCCGTAATCGCCGTCACCGGAGAGCAGGCACCCGATGCGCCCAATGGCATAACCAACTGCTGCGGCCGGGGAGCAAAGCTCCATGAATTCCAGCGTTGGAATCCCGAAACGTCGCGCCAGAAATAGTAACGCGACAAATCCCCCGAGAAATCCGCCAAACCAGGCAAATCCAAAGCGGCTGATGAGCAATGACGGATTGGCCAGCAATTCGCGGGGGCTCTCCAAAACGTGATACAGGCGCGCGCCCACCAGGCCGGCGAGCCCGGCGATGCCAATAATGAGAAATCCTTCGTCGTGATGGCCAGGCTTGCCGTCACCCTCCAGGTAGCCGCTCTTCACGAATTGCTCGCGGCGGCGGTCAAAGTCTGCCTGCAAAACGTACGCCGCGGCCAACATGCCGGTAGCAACCATTAAGCCAAACGTCGGAATTGTGAGCGGACCAAGGTGAAGAAAAGGAATCATCGATGGATTGAGTCAGGCTCCCCCTGTGAGTATACATAACGCTTAACTATCGCTCGAACGCCGCTCTCATTTTGCAATGTGATTCCACGATTGTCGTTGGTGATGATGCTTGAATGGTTGTCCCGCTCTATTTCCGCACACGCAACACGAAACCAAGCCCGACCCAGATGCCGAACGCGATCCATTCCGCGAGCGAAAAGTGCCCAGGGAATTCGGGCAAAACTTTCATCAGGAAGAGCAGCAACGAGACGGCTATCCCCAGCCCTGTCAGGAGGCGCATGGACGCCCGCTTCTCCACGAACCAGAAAGAGAGGCATGCGGCGAACCATCCCAGGGCGGAGGCCATCGAACCCACTTCCGTCACCGGAACAAGCAGCGCATCGCCGAGGAAGAGTCCTACGAGTGTCCCAGCGGTAATTCCCAAGACAGCAACCGAAGGCGTCAGAAATATCGGATGAACCGTTCCAAAGCTCTCATGGATTGTCCGGCGACGGCCATAGGCGAACAGCAGGCGGCTGGACGCAACGAAATTGCCGTTAAAACATTGGAACAGCCCAAAGAGTGCCATGATCACGATCAGCCGCACAGGCCACTGTGCTCCCAGGGCTTGTTCGAATGCGATAGCGGTTGCGAATCGCTTTCCTACCAGACTTTGCCAGGGCGAGACGTAAGCCACCGCCGCTACAGCAAGCACGTAAAAACCGGTACCGACTAGAAGCGCCATCACAATCGCGCGAAAAAATCCCACCGAACGAAATCCCGGATGAGCCTCCTCCGCCACTTTGGGCACGGATTCGAATCCGGTCATGAAATACGGCACGATCTGAAGCGTCAGCAGAATCGAAACGAAGGGAGTGGCGCGAAATGCCGGATGAAAATTGACGGGGGCGCCGCGAATGGCGCTAATGCCCAGGAGAATCACGAAGAGAAGAAGTACGATCCCCGTCGTCCAATTCTGAAAGGTGGCGCTCCAGCGGATTCCCCGGTAGTTCAGCACTCCAAGAAACACCGTAAGCCCCACGCCCAGCAGCAAACGCGGAAGAAAAACGGGTTCCCCCGCCACTCGGTACAATTCGAACGAATTCAGCGACGGAAAAATGTACGCTGCAAGTTTTCCGAGTGCCACCGCTTCCCACGGGCAAACGATGAAGTACGCCAGCAGCATCATCCAGCCAGTGAAATAACTCACAATCGGTGGAAAGACCTGCGCGGTGTAGGCAGCTTCGCCGGCGGCGTCCGGAAGGCGCTGTACCCATTGGCCGTAGACATAGCCAACGGGCAGCAGCAGCAGGCCCCCGATCGCAAAACCAAGAATTGCGCCGAGCGGCCCGCTGCGCCCGAGCCAGTCGTCCATTAGTACTACCCATCCGGCGCCGATCATCGTTCCAAATGCGAGTGCAAAGTAATCGGTGATGCGGAGTTGGCGGGCGAGTGTAGTCATAGCTCCCGGAGCGCGCCCCGATTCTATACAGCTTCTCCCTTTGCGCCATCAGTTTTGATGCGGCGTTAACGTAGTGCTAACAAATCCGGCTTAGAACTTCATGCGCAGGAAAACAGGCTGTGACGGCTTCGAGTCCGCGCCTCCCCGCGAGCGCGCCCGGCCTGGGTATTTCAATTTGCGGTTCAAGACTGAGAATTCGAAAACAACTGGGACCTTGGCCGGATCGTCGGCGGTTCAACTGATGTAATTGCCGGAACGTTGAACAATATGTTCGACTTCAGCGGCGGCCCGAAGGCAGGAAAGCTCATTCTCGATCCTGCTACGGGAACAATCGTTTCTCAATAACAAATCAGCGGAGTGAAAAGCTCCGCGCACCCGTTTTCATTCAAGCTCCCCAGATCGTCTCGGTCTCGACAAGGCGATCCGGGCTTCTTTTTTTGCCTCTACTTTGCTGGAGTCCCTTTCGAGCCGGACAACCCTGCGGCCACCCCCATCATCCGTTCACTTGTCCTCCTCGGGGCAAGGAGCGATGCCAGTGACAAGTCTCACGAACGCGTTTTGCTTTGGAGTGCTTTTAGTATCCGCGGCGCCCGTCTCGGCGCAAGTTCATGGCCTGCCGGAACAAATACTCGCGGGCCCAGTGAAAGCGTCACAAGCTGCTGTTCTCGACGAGATTCGCTTCACCGGATTGCGCCGCATCACCCCCGAGGCGGTCGCCGCACAAATCGCAATGCATCCCGGCGATCGATTTGATCCAGCGAGGGTTGCTAAAGACGTGCGCGCCCTCGCGCGGTTGGGTTGGTTCGAATCGATTCAAGTGGAAGCAACGCCCTCCACCGAATGTGCGAAGCAATTGCCTGAAAACTCCAAATGCGTAGCTCTGATTTTTCACGTCAGCGAATTTCCTTACCTTTCCAAGGTGGAGTTTTCCGGCTCGCGGCTCCTTTCCCGTAAACAAATCGACAAATTACTGGAAGACAAGAAGCTCGCGCCCCGCTTGGGAAAACCAGCCGATCCATCGGCGCTTCAACGAATCGCTTTTGCGATTCGCGTCGCGTTGAATGAGCTGGGCCATCCGGAGACGAGCGTTCGAATCGCCCGTGAGGAAGCGAGCAATGCAACTGTCGCCGTTCGCTTTGAGATTACTGATGGTCCCTTGCTGCGTGTGCGCCGGGTCAATTTCGATGGTCACCCAATAGTCTCAATTAGACTAGTGCGCGGCCAGATGAAGAGCATCGCGCCTTGGAAACCGCTCGCCTCGTGGCGCGGCAAAAACGCCTACACCCGCGAAGCATTTGAAGAAGATCGTCGGCGAATCGTCGCCTATTACGAGAACCATGGCTTTCCGGAAGCAC
>Ga0209472_1000498_pt1 | contig 23321 bp, 18 predicted proteins | sample GraSoiAngelo_130_FD_185887 | JGI IMG/M metagenome (GOLD analysis project Ga0209472, IMG submission 185887) | Grasslands soil microbial communities from the Angelo Coastal Reserve, California, USA - 14_0929_02_20cm (SPAdes) (version 2) | ecosystem: Environmental > Terrestrial > Soil > Grasslands ...
GCCTTGTCGAGGTCCGCCTCGCGGTCCGTCTTCTCCTTGTACGCGGCGTCGCGGGCGTCCTGGAGGTCCTTCATCTTCTTGCCGAGCTGGGCCTCCGTCTTCTCGAGCCCGCGGATCTCCGTCTCGAGGCGTCCGAGCGACTCCTGGAACGTCTCGATCCGCTTTTCGTGATCTTTCCGTTGATCGTCGAGGGTCCCGATTCGGGCATCGAGCTCCCCGCGGCGCTCCTCGAGGAACGCGGTCTGGGTGGCCATCGCCTCCCCCTTCGACCGCAGGCCGCTGAGCTCCTCGGCGAGGGTCGCGCGGCGGCTCATGAGCTCTTTCATCTTCGAGGAGATCTGCTGCGGCGTCGCCTCCATGACGGCCTTCTTGCGCTCGTCCCGTTTCGACTTCAGCGCCTCGACCGCCTTCGTGAACTTCTCCAGGTCCTCTTCGATCCGCGTCGCGGTCTTCCGGGCGTCTTCGAACCGGCCCTTCCGATCCGCGAGGTCCTTGTCGGCTGCGGCGAGTTTCGCGGCGAATTCCTTCCGCTTCGCCTCCAGGGTGCTCGCCTTGACTTCGACGGCCCCGGACCTCCCGCCCGTGTCCTTGATCGTCTCCTCGAGCGCGAGGATTTCCTTCCGAATCTCATCGAGGCGGTTCGCGACGTTCTCCGCCTGGGCTTGGGCCTCCCGCAGCTTCTCCGCGATCTTCTCCATCTCGCTCGCGGAGCTCGGGCCGAACCGGACCGTGGACTTCTCCATCTCGCCGCCGACCATCGCGCCGGAGGACTCGATGAGCTCGCCCTCCGTCGTCACGAGGCGGACGCCGCCCATCCACTTCCGGGCCTCGTCCAGCGTCTGGACGACGAGGGTGTCGCCGAAGACGTAGAAGAACGCGTCGCGGTACTTCTCGTCGAAGTGGCACAGGTCGATCGCGAAGCCGAGGCATTCCTTGGCGACCAGGATCGCCTTGCCGCGAGGCTTGCCGACGAGCATCTTGGTGAGAGGGAGGAAGGTCGCGCGGCCGATCTTGCGCTTCTTCAGATAATCGATGCACTGGGCCGCGACCGAGTCGTCGTCGACGATGATCGCCTGCATCCGGGCTCCCGCGGCAGTGACGATCGCCGTCTCGTACTGGGAGTCGACGTGGGCGAGCTGGGCCACCGTGCCGTGGATCCCCTTGATCGAACCGGTCTCCCGGCACTCGAGGATCGCGGAGACCGCCGAGCCATACCCGCGCTTCATGTTCTCCGCGACGTCGGCCTCGGCCTTCAGCTGCGCATATTGCCTCGTCAGGCTGAGGAGCGCGGTCTGGAGGTCCGCCTGCTCCTTCGCGAGCCGGCCCTCCTCCATCCGCCGGCTGTGGAAATCCTCCTGGAGTTTCTGGAGGCTCTTCCCCGATTCCTTCGTGGACGAGTTGAGTTCTTTGAGCTGCCATTCGGCGTCGTCGTGCTCGACCGCGTACTGCTTTCGGGATTCCTCGAGCAGCCCGATCTCGGACTCGACACGCGCCATCGCCTCCTTCGTGCGGTCGCCTTCGAGGACCAAGCCCTTGAGCTTCTCCTCGACCTGGTCGATCTCGTTGTTCAGGGCGATGATCTGTTTCTGGATGTTGAGGACCTTCGCGTCGCTCTTCGACGCGACCTCGTCGACTTCGTGGAGATCCTTGTCCGCCCCCTTGATCTGCTCGTCCAGTTCCCCGACGCGCTTGTCGACGTTCGCGCGCTCCCGCGCGAGCGCGTCCGTTTCCTTCTGGACCTTGGCTTTCTCCTTGGTGGCCTCCGCGGCGTCCGCCCGGATCTGCTTCAGCGTCTCCTTCGACGTCTCGATTCCGTCTGTGGCGCGGGCCCGCTCGATCCGCAGGCCATCGAGCTTTTCCTTGAGCTGCTTCGCCTCGTCCCCGCCGCGGTCCGCCATCTCCTGCTCGAGTTCGTTCAGTCGGGCGACGGCCGCATCGAGGCGGCCTCGGAGCTCCTCCTTCTGGGCTTCCAACTTCGCCTTGTCGCCCTCGTGTTTCGCGATCTGCTCCTTCGTTCCGACGATCTGCCGCTCGATCAATTCCCGGTTCTTGTAGGCGAGCTGGGCCTTCGCGGTCGTCAGCTTCTCGTTCAGGTCCCGGTATTTCAGGGCGCCGTCGCGGTCCGCCTCGAGCTGCTTGATCTGCTTGTCGATCTCGTCGAGGATGATCCGGATTCGCTCGAGGTTGTCCTCCGTCTCCTTGCGCTTCCCTTCGGCCTGGCCGATGTCATCGTCGAACTTCGTGATGCCCGCGATGTTGTCGAGAATCCGCCGGCGTTCCACGGAGGACATGGAGACGATCCGCTGGATGTCCCCTTGCTGGACCAGGTTGTAGCCTTCCGCCGAGATCCGCGCGTGGGCCAGGAGCGAGTCGAACTCGGACAGGGAGGACTTTCGGTCGTTGATGTAGAAGTACGAATTGTACCCGCCATCGACGGATGGGCTGAGGCCGACGTAGCGGGTGAGCTTGACCTCGTCCGCCTCGACGGGGATCTGGCGGTCCGAGTTGTCGAAGATCAGGCTGACCTGGCATTCGTTGGCGCCGTTCTTGTCCTTGCCGCCGTTCCAGATGAGGTCCGTCAGCTTGCCGGCGCGGATCGCCTTCGCGCTCTTCGGGCCGAGGACGAACAGGATCGCGTCCGCGATGTTGCTCTTCCCGGAGCCGTTCGGGCCCGTGATCGACGTGTACCCTTGGAGGAACGGGATCGAGATTTTTCGACCGAACGACTTGAAGTTCTCCATCTGGATCTCTTTCAGGAACAAGGGCTCACCTGACCGGTGGGACAGTCAGCGCTGGGCAGCATCGCTACAACCCATCCCATCTATATCCTTCTGGTGTCCGACGAGGGTCAGACGGAGACGCGGAAGGCGCTGATGGCTATAAAAGTGTAGCGCAACCGCGGGAGTAGAGTTGACAAAAGATCTTGATTTCAATCAGGGCAGCCGGCCCGATTCCGGAGGGACCTGGGGCGGTGGAAAGGGTTGCCAAAGTTGCTTCGTCAGATTCCGCGTCTTCTTGAACCAGAAAAACCAGGCAATCGCGATGGACGCGTCTGTGGCTACGACCGACACGAGTGCCAGGATCCGCCACGAGGACATTAGGGAAGTCGTCTCGGTAGGCGGCGCCGCGGGAGGATTTGTGGGAGGGGCCGAAGATGAGTCCCTATTCGCCAATCCGATTCGCACTGTTGCCCCGTCCGCGGCGGTGTAGTATAGGCGCCGCCCGAACGTGCCGTCCACGAACTTTCCTCCCACGGTGCCTTGGGAATCCCAAGAGGGGGGCGGGCCCGGAGACAACACGGGTGTGCCGGTCCGTGTCCAACTGGTCCCGTCCGTCGATGTTGCAACGCCGATTTGCCAGGATCCGCCATTGGTGCCAGCGTAGTACATGATCCAAGGGGTTCCGGGACTCACCGCGGGCGTTCGCACCAGGTACGAATCCCAAGAACCTCCTGGCCCCGCGGTGAGGATGGGAGCTGTCGATAGACGTGTGAAGCCGACATAGGTGCTCGACAAGGCGAGGCCAATCCGTTCAACAGCTCCGTCCGAGGCTGCGTAGTACAAGAGGTATTGGTTTCCGTAGTGGACGACCCAAGGGAGACCCACCTGAACGCTGTCCCAACCGCCCGCGGCGGGGCTTAGGGCCACGCCGTCGACTGTCCAATTGACTCCATTGAATGACGTTGCGTGGTAGATGGCGCCGCCTCCGGAAGGCCCACCCTGGAACCACATGTGGTACGTCGCTCCTTCGCGAAGAACGAAAGGTCCGCTGACGGTGGGTGTATATGTAACGACCGCCCCGTGCTTTGTCCAGAGAATCCCATCGCTCGAGGTCGCCAGCAGAATTCGCCATTGTGCCCCATCGGACCCTACGTACCACATCTTGAATGATCCGTCTGCCTCGTTGATTATCGATCCGTCCCGAGCCCAGACAGAATCAGGTGAGCCTGCAGGGCCGTTATCGATCGCGATCCACATCTTGACGAAACCGGAGGCGGTCGTTTGGACCTCGAAAGGGAGATGCCCGCCCACAAGGGGTCCATCACCCACGTTTCGGACCGAAATCCCGACTAGGGAACCGAAGAGGACAACAAGGACGAAGGCTGCAAGTCTGGCCATCAGCCGTGAGCGGAGGTGGCAATCCCTGGGGAGTCCCTGAATCACAATCCCTCCCGTTGGGACGATGATTGTCGAAACGGATGAAGCTTCCGCACGCTGTTGAGTGACGGCAACCCATCGACAAGCCTGACGGGACAACCGAGGTTTTATGGGGTGGTGCCGGTTCGCGAATCGGTCACATACGTGACTTCGAAAAATCCCGTACTCGCGCTCTTCACGATCGTGGTTTTGCTCGCGCCTTCTTCCACCTTGGTTTTCTTCGAGGGAAGTCGAGTGCCATCGCTCCCTGACGTTTTCAGGCCTGGTTTTCATGACTTGGTCCCCGAGGGTTCTTCCTTCGTGAAGCGCGGGATCGTGATAGCGAATGGCCCTCCAGGATCTCCCGATTCTGTTTGGGCTCGCGATCCATCCGTTTTGATTGATACCGGGGGAGTGTATCGGATGTGGTACCGCGGATCCGACGGGTTTCGGTGGCGCATACTCTACGCAACCTCGACGGATGGAATCGTTTGGAACAAGCAGGGAACCGTACTCGACTCTTCCGGGTTGATCGGAGCGCCCTTCGTCTCAAGGGAAGACTCGACCTATCACCTCTGGTTTCAAGATCAGGCCGATGGAACGATTCGCCATGCATCATCCGTCGACGGACGCTCGTGGTCGCCGCCTGCCGTTGCCCTCGCCCCGGGAACATCTGGCGCTTGGGATCGCGCTAACGCACTAACCCCATGGGTTGTGAAGACTTCCCCTGGGTATTTGATGTACTACACCGGGTCGGACGGTTCGTCCGAAGCCATCGGAGTCGCGGCCTCGACCACTTACACGGGATTCTCGGCCCTTTTCGGTGGGCCGATCATCAGTATCGGACCTCCGGGCTCGTGGGACGATTCCGCGGTTCGTTTTCCCGCCGTTTTCCCAGGTTCTCTTTGGACCATGTACTATGCGGGCCGCAACTCCTCTGTCTGGAGCATCGGGATTGCGACTTCTTCGGATGGCTTGAATTGGACGAAGGCTCCCGGGAATCCGATCCTAACTCCCGCCCCGTACCCCTCTTGGGAGAATCTGGGCATTAATGGTGGGTCGCCGCTGTCCGATTCAGGAGGACTCCGTTTTTACTACAGCGGCGGCAACCAGTCGACGCTTCAGATTGGACTCGCAGTCGTTCCCGCAGCCTTCGAGGGGTTCAGCTATCTGAGCTACCTTTGGATTATCCTTGTCCTCGCGATCGGCCTTCCGATTGCAGTGATTGTGGTGATTTTCCTGCTCCTTCCGCAAGGTCGGCGCAGCGCCTAGCCTCCGTCTCCTCCCGGAGCCGTTCGGACCCGTGATCGATCGGAACGAGAATCTTGTGAATCGCGCTTTGATGAGCAGCGACGCCGACTATCTCGCAGCTTCAAGAAGTCGGTCAAATTCCTCCCCGTGAATTTTCTCGAGCACGAAGTGAAGTTCCACCTTCCTACCGAAGTTCGGCTCGATCTTTGAGGTAATGTATTTGAAAGTGCCAGGCGAACGGGAGTCCGCGCTCGGAAACCTCGCTGAGTATCAACCTCCAGGGCAATCCGCTCCGTTGTCGTTTGTCCACGATTACTCCGAGGGTCTTCGCCATTCCGGGCCACAGGAACCGGATGTGCCCGAACGTCGTCTTTCGACTGTACGTTCCGTATGGAACGTAGACTTCCAGAATGACACCGACCCTGAGGACCCGATGGATTTCGCCCAGCACTCTTTCCAAGTGGCGAGATGCTCAAAGACGTGCGAAGCGAGAACCGCGTTCATTGACTCATCCCCATATGGCAGCGGTTGATGGTCCACGTCCAAGACCACACCACGTTCGGCCCCGGGCGGATGTCTACGTTGACGAACCCTTATGGTGTGAGAGTCCCGCTCCCCACGTTTAGCTTCGGTGCGGGTCGACTCATCGACAAAGAATTTCTTAGCCGCATGAGATGGCCACCGGGAACGCATTCCCCGCTTGAGCATTGTTGACTGGTCGGATGCTGCCTTGGTATGGCAATCCGAAGTTTCGACGGGACTCCATCGGCAGCAATTCTTGCAACCAAACCTTTGCCACATCAAGGAGGGACAGGCCGCCGGACGCCATAACGGACCAGGCCCCTCACCAAGCCGTACAGACCCGCGAAGCCTTCCACCGGGCGAAAGAGGGCCCGATAGAACCACATCGGATCGGATTCGCGCACGCCTTCGACCCAGTGCTTGAGGAGGAGGGCGACCAGCAGGAGCAAGGCCATCCAAGCGAGCGGGGTTAGGGCCAAGGCCGCGATCGCCAGTGCAAGGAGGAGGCCGTAGGCGAGGGGAAGGGAGAATCCACTCGCCATCTCGAGGAAGCCGTATTTCAGCGCCATCTGGTACTGTCCAGTGCGATACCACGCCTCCTTTCGAGCCAGATCCCAGAGCCGGGTCGGATGGTAATGGACGCATCGGGCCTCTTTGACGAACTGCCCGCGCGCACCCGTTCGTGCCAGTCGTTTGTGGAGGTCCCAATCAACGCTAGACGCCTGCCACGGATCGTACCATCCGGCCCGCTCCAATGCGCTTCGGCGATAGGCGACGTTCCATGAGGGAACCGCGTCCCGGAGATCCGCGTCGCGAGCCAACCGCCGGTTGTATGCCTCCGTCCGTTCGTGGTAATAGCGAGCTACGATGCTCACGTCGACATTGGCGCCACCCACCGGACCTGCGGTCCAATCCGCCGTCCCTTCGCGGATCGGACGGGTCAGCGCGTCGAGCCAACCCGGCAAAGGACGCGCGTCCGCATCAATTCGAACGAGAATCGAAACGGTGGTCGTCTGCGCTGCCGTATTCCAAGCCTCCGAAAGGTGCCCCCTCTGAGCGAGCAATTTAACGCTCGGATTGGTTTGGAATCGGCTCGACAACAGTCGTGGAGTATCATCCCGAGAGCCGTTGTCGACCACCACGACCTCGAAGGGAAAGGGGGCGGTCTGAGCGAGGACCGCATCGACGCATTCGACCACGCGGGGATCGTCCTTCACCGAGATGACGACGGCGATGTCGATGGAGTCCATTTGGGATGAAGAAGAGATGGGAACCCTTTAAACCTGAGCGGCGTTCCTGCTTGAAATCGAGCCGTGAGACCAGTCGGCAAGAACTGAGGTGTCGAAGTCCTTCAGGGCCGTGATACGATGCGGGCTGACACCGGCTCCGTGCCGCCCTCGGACCATCGGAGCGGGAGGGCCGCCGAGGACCTCCATCTTCCCCGGGTTTCCGTGGTGATCCCAACTTTCAACAAATACGAGTACACTCGTCGTTGCCTCGAAAGTCTGCGCGAGCTTGTCTATCCCGACATCGAAATCATCGTCGTAGACAACGCGTCAATTGATGGGACGCCCGACAAGATCGGAGTTGAGTTCCCTTCCGTTCGAGTCCTGCGGAACCCGACGAACCAAGGGTACGCCGCGGCGTGCAATGCCGGGATCCATGCGACGGCGGGTCCCTACATTCTTCTCCTGAACAATGACACGCGGGTCCTCGATCCGTTCATGATTCAGACCCTCGTGGACGAGATGGAAGGGGATCCCCAGCTTGCCGCGACCGGGCCAATACTCGTCGACTACGACACTCTTCAAGCGGGGGACAGTCGACGGTTCGTCCGTCCCGGCCACGGCTTCGCCGAGGCCCCGGGGTCTTGCTTGTTCGTCCGTCGTTCCGCCCTCGAACGGGTTGGTCTCTTTGACGAATCATTCTTTGCGTACTACGAGGACCTGGATCTCTTCGCGCGGCTTCGGAAGGTCGGATACCGAATGCGACAGTCCCGAAGGACGAAGATCGCTCATGCCGGAGGGGCAACCGCAGGGCAGAACAGTCCGTTCGCGTTTTACTACCAAAATCGCGGTTTCCTCGTTTTCGCTCGCCGTCACATTCCTTTCGGCGAGCTAATGGGACGCGTCCTGCTCGAGCGGATCTGGCTCGCGGTGTGGTCGATGAAGCAGTTGGCGAAGAACCGCGAACGGGGCCAGCTCTCTGCTTGGGCGAGCGGATATTGGGATGGCCTGATATGGTTACTAAGGGAAGATGCCCACTGAGGTCGATGGGATCCTATTTTGGGTTTCGGCCCAATCTCGACACGATCGTTGGCGCGGTAAAGACCGGTCTTCCAAACGAATTCGCGATCGGAGTCGACCCGGCTTCAGCGAAAGAAAAAAGGAGACTCGGCTCATCCAGGTCGGAGGCCCACGATGAGTGGCGAGAAGGAAAAGGTTGCCAGCCGGTTTCGCTCCTCCATTGACACTTTGAAACAGGAGGGTGTCCTTCCCGCGATGAAGACGATCCTGATTGGGCCAGCCGCTTTCGAGGCACTCAAACGACTACCGAGCGTCGAGCCCATGCTGTCCTCGAGCATTGCATTTTCGGGTCTGACCGAATTGGAGCTGTTGTTTGCTCAATGTAATGACATCTACGGACATCTGCCGCTCCTTTATCGCACCTCAGTCGACCATCGATTACGCGAAGCACTCGAGTTGGGGACACGCGGTGGCGAGTCAACACTTGCGCTCCTCCATGCGGCGCGACGAATCGACGGAAGGGTGACCAGTGTCGACCTCCACCGGTCCGGAAGCGTGCATGACCGGGTCGACGAGGCGGGACTCGCGAGCTATTGGACATTCATTCAGAGTGACGATTTGGGACTTGCTTGGGACCGTTCGATTGACCATCTTTTCGTGGACACTTCCCACGCGTATGACCACACCATCAGAGAGCTCCAAAAATACGAACCGCTCGTCCGCCACGGCGGAGTCATCAGCATGCACGACACGACTAGCCAGCCGGATGTTTGGAGGGCGATCCAAGATTACTTCCACGCGAGGGATGATGTGTCGATCTTCCGATATTTCCACAACAATGGATTGGCTCAGGTCCTGAAGCACTAGGTGCGGACCCGCCGGCGTTTCTCCTGGGCGGCCGAATCTCAGTGAGCGGCCAGGTCTTCGTATATTTGCAGGAGCCTAGGTGCGATTTTCCCTATACGAAAAGACTCGGCAACTCGTTTTCCCTTCGCCCCCATCTCATTCCCCACTTCGGGATGGGTCCACATCCGGTCGAGCGAGTCGGCAAGGGCATGGATATCGTGGTACGGGACGAGAAGCCCCGTCTCACCGTGGGAGATCATTTCCGCCAAGGCACCAACCCTCGTGGCCACAATGGGTCGACCTTGGGCCCATGATTCAATCGCAACAAGTCCCTGGGCTTCAAACAGGCTTGGCAGGGCAAGGCACACGCAAGACGCAAGGAGAGAGCGCTTCTCGTCTTCGGATACGGTGCCGAGGAAGGTCACCCTTGAAGCGACGCCGAGATCGCGGGCTCGATTGCGTAAGGCCGAGAGGCGTCCGCCATCGGGTCCCGCGAAGACGAGGCGTGCATCGGGGGGCAATCGTGAGAATGCCTCGAGTAGATCGTCCACGCCCTTTTCCTCATGCAGTCGGCCCAGGTAGAGGATGAACGGTCCTCCGACTCGATCCCGCCCCCAAGACGCGTCTCCCGGGACATACGCGTCGTCAGGCAAGGGCGAGGGCACGACCCGCACCTTCGCATCAGGGATCCCGCGGCGGGTAAGCCACGGGACGTCTCCCGATGATGTAACGAGGATCCGATCGACTCGACGGAGAGTTGGCACGCCCACGAAACGGTCGTAGAACTTCCGGAGGACGCGCACTCTCCGGCCAACGTGGGGCATCCGGACCCCGTGGTGTAGCGAGAAAACGATCGGCACTTGGGAGGCGGCGCGGACGACACGGTCGTTCGTTCGCACTGCATAGCCGTGCAGGTGGATTAGCCGGGCACCGGAAAGATCGGGCCGGAACCAGGTTCGAAAGTAGCCCCGATTCGAGGTGGGCGGGTATCGTTGGATCTCGATTCCTTCGATCGCCCCTCTTGCGGCCAGGGTTTCACCGGATGCAGCCAATGACGACGTATGGACGATGACGCGATGGCCCCCTTGTACGAGCCAGGCTCCGAAGTGGCGTAGACTGTCCTCAACTCCACCGACCTCCGGGTAGAAGTGCGGGGTGACATGGTGAATGGTCAAGGACTGTTCGGTCATCGGTCGCCGCTCAACGGGATTCGGTTCGCGGGGCCGATGCGGCGGAGCCTCGAAAGGCTTTGCTTCCGGAGAGAAGAGGTGTGGCACGTCGCTTTTAGAGACCGTCTCTGAAGCTTTATCCGGAACCGGCTTCATGGCGCCCCGTCATCTTTCGCGGTGGCTCGGTCATCGCCAATGAAGATCTCGGTCCTCACGCCGGACGTTTCTCACAACTGCCTCGGTCGCGCGTACATGCTGGCGAGGATCTTGCAGCGCCGGTTCGACGTCGAAATCATCGGTCCGATGTTTGGCGAGGGAGTGTGGGCCCCGTTGGCCGACGCTCGGGAGGTTCCTCTGAAGACCCTTCGAGTTCGTGGGTCTTGGACGAACGCGAAAGCCCTCGCTCTTCGAGATCAACTGGAGGGGGACGTCCTGTATGCCTCGAAGCCGCGGTTCCCAAGCTACGGTCTCGGCCTGATTGAAAAACTCGCTCGAAGGAGCTCGGTGGTGCTGGACATCGATGACTGGGAAGGCGGATTCGTCCGGGCGGCTCGCAGCGAGCGGATGGAGCGCCGACCTCTTCGCGCCTTGCTCTCCGATGCGGTGTACAACACCACGATCGCGCTCGCGGAAGGCCTCCCGCGTCTCGCGGACGAGCTCACCGTATCGAACACCTTCCTGCAGAAACGGTTTGGTGGGGTCCTGATCTGGCACGGGCGCGATACGGAGGCTTTCCGTCCGGATCGATTCTCTCGAAGCGCCGTCCGAGCCGCCCATGGGATTCCTGACCAGGAAAAGGTCGTCATGTTCTTGGGCAGTCCGGGACCCCACAAGGGCGTCGAAGATCTGATGGAAGCCGTTCGCCGGATCCCCGATCCGAGTGTGAGCCTCGCGCTCGTCGGCATCCCGGATGGCACGGGTTACGGCACCCGCCTTCGAGCGGAGGGTTTGTCCCTCCTCGGTCCCCGGTTCCGCGGCATGGGATTCCTGCCGTTCGACAAAGTGCCCGAGCTTCTCACCTTGGCCGACGTCGTGGTCATCCCTCAGAGACGAACTCAAGCGACAGAGGGCCAGATGCCTGCGAAGGTGTTTGATGCCATGGCGATGGGCAAGCCGATCATCGCGTCCGCAGTGGCCGACCTTCCTTACGTGCTCCGTGATTGCGGCAAGGTCGTCGAGCCGGGATCCGTCGAAAACTTGTCTACGGCGATCCAGAGTTTCCTTTCCGACCCCGGGGCCGCGGCGGAATTCGGACGTCGGGCGCGGGAGCGCTGCGTTCAGGAGTTCAGCTGGGACGCCCTAGAGCCAGTCCTCGTCGGAGTGTTCAAGGCTTATGCGTGAAGATTTCCCGCCGTTCGCACCGATTGCATTGGGATACAGTTCGACCGCTGGGGCCCGATAGGGATGGGCAGCCGCAGGATCCGACTCCCCCCGAAGGCACTCCGTCTGTGCGGTCCGATGTTCTCGGACGACGCCTACTTCCTCGCGTCCGCTCGTCGCGAAGCCGACCGACTGGTCCATTCCTTCGGGCTCCGAGCCTCGTCGCGGCTCTTGGATGTCGGCTGCGGAGTCGGTCGGCTCGCCATCGGGATCATCGACCGTCTGGGTCCGATTCAAGCCTACCGAGGAACAGACGTGGATCCTCGTTACGTTCGGTGGTGCCAGAAACACATTCAACATGCCCACCCGACGTTCCAATTCGTCACGATCGATGTCGGGAACCCACGGTACAACCCGGGCGGCCCCGCCGTTGCAGGCGATTTTCGGCATCCGTTCGACGACGGCTCCTTCGAGATTGTCTATCTGTACTCGGTGTTCTCCCATATGGAGACCGAGCAAGTCCGCATCTACCTCCGGGATTTTCGCCGACTCCTCGCATCGAATGGTCGCCTCTTCTTCACCTCATTTGCGGAAGAGGGCGTTCCCGACCTCTCGATTAATCCAAAGGGCTATCGCCGCGAATGGTCCGGGCCCCTTCACTGTGTCCGCTATCGGCGCGGATTCCTGGAATCCCTGCTCGAATCGAGCGGCTTCAAGGTCGACCGGTTCGACTACGAGACGGAGACGGACGGACAGAGCGCCTTCGCTTGCTCGCTGAAGGACCTCCCCGCCGACCAGTGACAAGCCGATTGGTAGGTTCTTGCGCCTAGAGGGCTCCGATCGTAGGGTTCCCAAAGGCAAAGAGTGAGCCTTAAGGATTTTATCAATCGCCGCGGATGGGCTACGTCCGTGAAGGCGGTCATTCCAGCGGCCGGTCTCGGCACTCGTTTCCTCCCCTACACGAAAGCCCAGCCGAAGGAAATGATCCCGCTCGTGGACAAGCCTGCGATCCAGTTCGTCGTCGAAGAAGCGGTGGCCAGCGGGATGCGGGAGATCCTGATCGTCACCGGCCGGACGAAGCGTGCGATCGAGGACCATTTCGACACCAACGTCGAGCTGGACAACCATCTGGAGAAGTCGGGTCGGCCAACCGCCCTGGAGGACCTGAAGGCGCTGATGAGCGCGGCCCGGATCATGTACGTGCGGCAGCCAAGTCCACTCGGGCTCGGGGACGCGGTCCTGCGCGCCGCGCCCTTCGTCGGGGACGAGGCGTTCGGGGTGCTGTTGGGCGACGACATCACGGTCGATCCTCCCTGCTCGGCCGTCCTGAAGGCGGCGCACGAGCGGCTCGGCGGATCCGCCATCGCGTTGCAGCAAGTCCCGCGCGATCAAATCGGCCGGTACGGCATGGCGGTCGGGAAGGAGGTGGAGCCCGGCGTGATCCGACTCGAGGACATGATCGAGAAACCGACGCCCGCGCAGGTCCGGTCCACCCTCGCCACGATCGGCCGGTACGTCCTGACGCCGGAGATCTTCGCCCGCCTCCGAGCCACGGAGCCGGGGAAGGGAGGCGAGATCCAGCTCACGGACGGGATCCGGAGCCTCATCAAGAAGGAGGACGTCTACGGCGTCCTCTATCGCGGCCGCCGATTCGACGTCGGCGACAAGGTCGGGTGGCTGGGCGCGAACTTGGAACTAGCGATGGAACGCGAGGACCTGCGGGACGGCCTGAAAGAGGTCCTCGACCGGATCCGCAAGAAGGCCTAGCCGATCCGATGGAACCGGACGCCTCGCATCTTCTTCGGGTCGAGGATCCGACGGCCGTCCACGACGACCGGCGTGGCCATCGTCGTCACGAAGTCCTTCGCGGTGAGGCGCGAGAAGGCCGGCCAGTCCCCCTGGAGGATCGTGCCGTCCGCACCTGCGAGGGCTTCCTTGACGCTGTCGACGACCTTGACCTCGGGCACCACTTGGGAGAACGCAGGGCCCGCGAGAGGATCGTAGCCGACGACGAGCGCCCCCTTCGCCAGCAGGGACCGGGCGATCGGGAGGGCGCGGGTCTCGCGGATGTCGTCCGTGTCCCCCTTGAAGGCGAGGCCGAGGATCGCAATCCGTTTCCCGTTCAGGTCCCCCAGCTCCTCTTCGAGGAAGGCGATGGCCCGCTGGTACTGAACCTCGTTCTGGGCGAGCACCGCCTCGAGGAGTCGCGGCTCCGCCCCGCGACGTCGACCCGCCGAGACGAGCGCCCGCACGTCCTTCGGGAAGCAGGAGCCACCGAAGCCGACCCCGGGCACAAGGAACCGCGGGTTGATCCGCGGATCGAGCCCCAACCCCTTGTGGACCTCGTCGTAGGAGACGTCGAGGGCATCGCAGAGGTTCGCAAGTTCGTCCGCGAAGGCGACCTTGGTCGCGAGGAACGAGTTCGTGGCGTACTTCACCGCTTCCGCGGTCTTGAGATCGGTTGCCAGGATCGGGCATTTCGCGAAGCGGTAGAGGGACTTCAGGATCCGTGCCGTTTCCGGTCCATCGGCGCCGAGGACGACCCGGTCCGGTCGGAGGGCGTCCTCCAGGGCGCGGCCTTCCCGGAGGAACTCCGGGTTCACGCCAAGCCGGAACGGACGACCCGCGGCTTCGAGGATCGGGCGGACCACATGGTCGGTCGTGCCGGGCAGCACGGTGCTCTTGACGACGACGGTCCGGCGTTTCCCGTCCCGCCAAGCTTCCGCGATGGACTTCGTGGCCGAACGGAGCCCGCTGTCGTCCATACTGCCGTCCTCCCGCGACGGAGTCCCGACGCAGAGGAACACGATCGTCGCGGGCTCGATCGCCGCGTCCATCGTGTCGACGACGGAGAAACGCTTGGCCCGGAGCACCTTCCGGAGGGCAGTTTCAATGCCCTTTTCATAGAACGGCGGCTCGCCTTGGGCCGCCTGACCCCGCCGCTTCGCGTCGATGTCGAAGCCGATGACCCGATGACCTTGCGTCGCAAAGGCGACCGCGGAGCAGAGCCCGACGGGCCCGAGTCCGACGACGGAAAGATTCGTCACGCGAGCGTTGTAGCCTCGGCCTTCCGATAAAGATTACGGGTTCACAGAGAGGGGTCTCAACTCAAGCGGCGGCGTCCGCATGGAGCAGTTCCCGATAAAGCTGGAGGAGGATCGGCTCCATCGCCTTCCAGTTGTACCGCCGCTCGAACTCCGCTCGGCCGCGCGCCCCCATCGCCGATGCCTCCTCGGACGAAAGCATCAGTTTCTCCAGAGCGCGTTTCAAGGCCTCTCGGTCTCCGTAGCGGACCACGATTCCGCATCCGACCTCGCGGACGATGTCCGCCGGGAGCGTCCCTTCGGAGACGAGGACCGGCTTGTTGAACATCATGGCCTCGAAGAGTTTGTTGGGCGCGGCGAATCGGTTGTTCGGGACCGCCGGGTCGTAGAGGGCGGCCACGACCTGACATCTCGCGGTCTGATCGAGGACTTCATCGTAGGAGATCGTGCCGAGAAAGGTCGCCGCATGCGAGCTTTCGATGACGTTGGCCAGTTCGGCCTCGTCGGGGCCATGTCCGGCGACGACGAGCCTCGCTCCCGTGTCCTCGCAGGCAATTACGAGGTCCTTCAATCCGCGGTCCTTCGCAATCATGCCTCCGTAGAAGATGACGAAGTGGTCGGAGGCGGGTTCGCGGCCGGGTGTGCCTCGATCCTCAGGGACATTCTGGATTTCGACGAGCCTCCTCGGCTCGACCCCACCGAACTGCTCGCGTCGGCGCAGGTCGGGGAGGATGACCGCGTCCGCACGTCGGATCATCGAGCGCTCCGCCTTCGCGAGAGATTGCCGCACTGAAGGGAAGAGGGGAGCCGTGATCATCTCCGCGTAGAAGTCGAAGATGTCGTAGACGAGTCGGGCGCCCGCAATCCGAGCGGCCGCGAAGGCGGGCACGACCGTGTCGAAATCGATCGCGTGGACCACAGCCGGTCGGAGCCGCAGGATTCGGAAGAACACGTGGGCCCACCACCGGGGCAGCAGCCACGCAAGGGCGGGTTGGCCCTCCGGTGCCCGGAGGCGGAAGCGATGGATTCGCAGCCCGGCGCGGTCCTCCTCGGCCGGATGTGCGAGTTCCCGATCCCACAGGATCACATGGACCTCGAAGCCGGACCGCGACAAGGTCCCGGCCTCCTTCGCGATCCGAGGCTCCAGGCCCGCGGGGCTCTTCGAGCGCACGAAGACGACGCGGACCGCCATGTCATCCCAAGAAGGCGTCGACCTGCTCCGCGATCTTCGTGCCTGTGGTCCCGTCTCCGTAGGGGTTCGGCCAATCCCGTTTCACGCCGAGTTGTTTCCGGACCGCGGCGCCGACCCGCGCCGGGTCGATGCCGGCGAGGATGTTCGCTCCGGTGGCGAGGGTCTCCGGCCGTTCCGTGTTCTCGCGCAACGTGACGCAGGGCACGCGGAAGAAACAGCTTTCCTCCTGGAGTCCGCCCGAGTCCGTCATGACGATCTCCGCTTCCTTCTCGAGCGTGAGCATGTCGAGGTAGCCGGTCGGCTCGATCCGTCGGAGGGACGTCAGGGCGTCCGCCCTCTTCTCGAGCCCGAACTCCCGAAGCCGCTTCGCGGTGCGCGGGTGGATGGGGAAGACGATGGGAAGGGCGGACTCGCGGGCAGCGACCTCGAAGGCGTCCAAGGCCCTCGAGAGTTGCTCCTTCGAGTCCACGTTCTCGGCTCGGTGAAACGTGAGGACGAGGTACCCGCGAGGCCTCAGTCCGAGCCGCGAAAGGACGTCCGATTTCTTTTCCGCAATCGGGAGGTTCTGGGTCAAGGCATCGATTACGCTGTTCCCGACCACGTGAACGCCCGACGTCACGTTCTCCTGTCGCAGGTTCTTCTCCGACGTCGACGTCGGCGCGAATAGCAAGTCCGACAACTGGTCCGCGACGATCCGGTTGATCTCCTCCGGCATCGTCTTGTCGAACGACCGGATGCCGGCCTCGACGTGCGCGAGGGCACGGTCTTGTTTTCGGGCGAGCAGGGCCCCGGCGACGGTCGTGTTCGTGTCGCCGTGGACGATGACGAGGTCCGCCCCTTTCGTCGCGTCCGCGACCTGCCGCATCGTCGTCGCGACCTGCAGATGCGGCGGCTGCTCTTTGAGCTCGAACTGTTCGTCCGGTTCGCGGAGCTGCATGTCCCGGAAGAAGATCCGGTCCATCATCAGGTCGTAATGTTGCCCGGAATGCACGAGGACGTGGTCGTGGTCCAGCCGGTCGAGGGCCTTCACGACCGGGGCCATCTTGATGATTTCCGGACGCGTCCCGATGATCGTGACGATGCGGCCCATGGGAGGAACGCGCGAATAATCGGGAGCCGATTATAAAGGTAGTCCCGCCCACGCCGCTCGAAACCATCATTATCGAGACTCGGTTAGCCGCCGCGTTGCTCGTCAGCATCATCACGACGGTCCGCAACGAGGCGAGGAACATCTCCGCGCTGCTGGACAGCCTCGTGGTCCAAGAAGGCCCGATCGAGATTATCGTGGTGGACTCCTACAGCACCGACGCGACCCGCGACATCGTCCGCGGATACGAGCAGCGATACGAATTCGTCCACCTCTACGTCGTCGGCGGCACCCGCGGCACCGGGCGGAACTTCGGGATCCGGAAGGCTCGGGGCGAGGCCGTGGCCTTCATCGACGGCGATGCGATCGCGAACCCGTTCTGGCTCAAGGAGCTCCGGGAAGGGCTCGCCGGTCACGACATCGTCGCCGGCCGCACGATCCAGATCGGCTACCGTCCGTTCGAGGAGCTCGAGCGCGTCGAGCTGATCGTCGAAGGAACGGACGTCACCTATCCGTCGTCCAACTTGGCGTACCGCAAGCCCGTCTTGGCCGAGATCGGAGGCTTCGACGAGTGGTTCGTCACCGCGGAGGACATCGACCTGAACATCCGGGCGGTGCGGGCCGGCCATTCGATCGCCTTCCGCGCCGGGGCCATCGTGTACCATCGGACCCGCTCCTCGATCTACGACTTCCTCCGACAGGCGTTCTGGAACGGAGCGGGTCGGAAACAGCTGACCCTAAAACATGGGGTGCTCTGGAGCCGATACCGCCTCCGGGCGATGCTGCGGCCCAAGACGAACGTCTGGTCCTTGCTCCGGTTGAATGCCGCGCTCCTGGGATACGTCGGTTACAAGTTCTTCGGGAAGCCGCTCCCTCCGTGAACCGCGAAACGCTTATGCGGGCTACCTAGCATGGCGCGCCCGAGTGTCCGAGGTCTCGGTCGTCATCCCCACGATGAACGAGGAGGCCTCGATCGGGCGGGTGATCGACGAGGTCCGGAAGGCCCTCGGCGGTCGCTTGCTCGAGATCCTCGTCGTGGACACGGATTCGCGAGACCGCACGCGCGAGATTGCGACGGCGAAGGGAGCCCGGGTCATCTCCGAGCCGCGGCGAGGGTACGGAAGGGCCTACCAGACCGGATTTCGGGAGGCCCGCGGGACGTACCTCGCGACCCTCGACGCCGACCTGACGTATCCGGCCGATCGCTTGCCGGACTTCCTCGCGGCGCTGGAATCTGGCCGGGCGGACTTCGTGTCCGGGGAACGCCTGTCGCACCTCGCGGGAGGCGCGATGAGCGGCATGCATCGGATCGGGAACGCGATCCTGAACGCGGCCTTCCACCTCCTCTTTCGGGCTCCGATCCGCGATTCCCAGTCGGGCATGTGGGCCTTCCGGCGGGCCGCCCTCTCCCAGATGCGGCTCGTCCACGAAGGCATGGCCTTCTCCGAGGAAATCAAGATCGAGGCGCTCCGCGTCGGCTTGCGCTTCCTCGAGATCCCCGTCGACTATCGGGTTCGGGTCGGAGACCGGAAGATCCGGAGCATGAGCGACGCGATGAAGAACTTCGTGTGGCTCGTCCGGAAACGGTTCGGCTGGCATCCCGGGCTACGCTGAATCACTCGGCCAAGATCTCGGCGAGTTTCTGCCACTCCCGGACGAACCGTCGCGCGTCGAACGCCCCGTCGACATATCGGTTGAGGGCCTTGTGGAATCCCTGGTCGACGTCGGCGGTCAGCAGCTGCCACGCCTCCCAATGCTCCATCGATTTCCAGGTCCAGGAGCCCTCGAGGTCGATGTGGTGCGGCCCGTGGTCCTCCCACCCGACGCGGACGGTCCCGAACTCCACCGCGAGTTCGTACACGATGCGCGCGAGCAGCACGGATTCCTCCTTCGGCATCGTCAGCTCGTGACCTTTCCGCAGCCGCGGCGGATATTGGATCCGCAAGGCGGTCAAGCCTTCGGCGGCGGCGAGGGAGGCATTCGTCTTGTCCATCGTCAGGAAGAAGATGCCCTTGCGGAAGTCGATGCCACGGAGGAACGCCTTGAACTGGTCTCGGATCATCGAGTCCGCGTTGAGGATCGTGACCCCGTCGGGGGAGAGATGGAGCTGCTCCGGATTCGTCGGCCCGACGACGAGGACGCTGAGGCCTTGGTACCCCTCCGACCGCTTGAGCGTCGTGATCTCCTGGAGCGCCCGATAGCCGCGCCGCCCGGCGTGGGACAGCCGACCCCCCTTCCGCATGTTCGCCGCGTTCTCGAGCTCCTTCATGACGACGCCGGGGATGACCAGCAGGATCCAGTTGATGCTCTCCTTGTACGGCCGCACGTGGATCCGAGAGAACTCATCGAGCAGGTGCTCGCCGAGGATCGAGGCGTAGAGGATGTTCGTGTCGACGCCGAGGATGAGGTCCTCGTATTCGGCGAGACGGCGGGCGGTCGCGGTGAGGCCGATCGGTTCGACGAACCCCGCGCACAGGAGCGCCGAGTTCAGCCAGTCCAGGTAGTCCGGGGAGGATTCCAGGACTTTCAGGTGGAACCCGGACGGGGCGCCGAGGATTTCCACGAGCGGGAACTCTTCCCGCGATCCACCGGGTTGGAGGGAGGCGACCGTCAGGCGCTCGATGCGGCCCTTGATCGAGCCGAGCGCGAGTTGCAACGCCGGGAATTCCGCGATCTGCCCCTTCTCGAGGAGTTCGCGGAAGCTCACGTCAGGCCTCCGCGAGGAGGCGGTCGACCATCCACTTCGCGTCGAACTTCCGGATGTCTTCGTAGGTCTGCCCGAGGTTCACGAACACGACCGGCTTGCCGATCGTCTTCGCCATCGACAGGGCGGCGCCGCCTTTGGCGTCCGCATCGATCTTCGTCAGGACGATCCCGTCGATGCCGACGGCTTCGTGGAACTGCTTCGCCTGCTCGATCGCGTCGTTCCCCGCGAGCGCGTCGCCGATGTACAGGATGAGGTTCGGCTGGGCCACGCGTTTGATCTTCTTCATCTGGTCCATCAGGTTCTGGTTCGTCTGCATCCGGCCGGCCGTGTCGACGAGGACGACGTCGCGGCCTCGGGCCCGGGCATGCTCGACCGCGTCGAAGGCGACGGCCGCGGGATCGGCCCCGGCCTGGTGCTTGATCAACTTGAAGCCGACCGCCTCCGCGTGCTTCTCGAGCTGCTCGATCGCCCCCGCACGGAACGTGTCCGCGGCGGCGACGACGCAGGTGAATCCTTTCTTCTGCAGGTGGTAGGCGAGCTTCGCGATCGTGGTCGTCTTGCCGGTCCCGTTCACCCCGACGAACATGACGACGAACGGCCGCGGGCCTTTTTCGATCAGTTGGAAGAAGTCCACCGGGGGGACGGACAGGGCCTGGGTGATCGCGTCGCGGAGGGCCGCCTCGACCCCCATCGCCAGGGTGACGTCGCGGGACACCCGCTTGCCCTTCAGGTCGTCCGCCAGGCGGTCCACGATCTCTTTCGCGACCGGAAAGGCCACGTCCGATTCCAGGAGGGCGATCTCGAGGTCGTAGAGGATCTCCTCGAGCTTGTCCTCCTTGATCTTGCGGCCCGCGTCTCCGATCGCCGCGGGGGTCGCTTCGGCCTCCGCCTTGTCCTTCCAGCCCGCGAGCCGCTCGCGGAGGGACTTGAACATCCTAGCTCCGCTCACCCGGCGCGGGCCTGGACTGGAGGCGCTCGTACAGATCCTGGACCGCGGCTCCCTGGGCCTCCGCCCGCCGTTGCAGTTCCGCCAGGCGCTGGCCGATCGCGTTCGCCGCCTCGGTGATGGACTTGATCCGCGCGTCGAGCCGCTCGACCTGCTTCTCGATTTCGTCGTAGATCACCAGGTCCGAGCCGATCGAGACGAACGCCTTGTCGACGACCTTCGACTCCGCCGCAACGAACGAGTTCGCGCCGATCGGGACGAGGACCTCGGCGCCGCGGCCCGCGTGCCGATATTGGGTCAAGGTCTCCTTCGCCCGCAGGTGCTCCTCGAGCGAGATGCGGACCAGGTCCTGCTGCTGGGCGAGCGCCTCGATCTGCTCGCGGTATTGGTCGAGGACGGCGATGCCGCGACGAAGGTCGGATTCGCCGAGGCTCACGCGCCCGCCTCCAGGGCGTACCGGACCGCGTGATCCTCGACCTGATCCTTCGGGACCTCCTCGACGGCCGCGATCGTGACGTACTTCCGTGGCACGCCGTGCTGGCTGCCGAGGATCGACAAGAGCTTCTCGCGGGCCGCGGCCTCGTCCTTCGCGGCGAGTTCTTTCGCGAACGGCTGCCAGGCGCGCCCCATGCGGAAGCGGCCGCTGATTCGAAACGCCTTCATGGAACGTCGCGTCAAGGGACCGGGCTACTTAAGAACTTGCTCGGGTCAGCGGGCCTCGGCCAGGGAGGCGCGGAAATGCTCGAGCAGATCGTCGGCGAGCTTCCTCGTGATCCCCTTGACGGACATCAGGTCCTTCGCGGTCGCCTTCGCGAAATCTTCTGCGGTCTTGAACCCGGCATCGATCAGGGCCTTCGCTCGCGCCTTGCCGATTCCCTTGATGCCGAACAACTCCTGGAAGATGCCCGAGTCGTCCACCTTCGCCGCCTGGAGTTCGAGGATGTGCCGTTGGATCCCTTCGTCCCCGGGGCTGTGCTTGAGCGCCTCCGCGTACGCGCGGAGGGCATCGTCGTCGCGCCCCATCTTGACGAGCACGTCTCCCTGGGCGGCCCACGCCTCCTCGTCGTTGGGGTAGAGCTGCGTGAGATGGTCGAACGCCTCCGAGGCGCCTTCGAGGTCGCCTTCCGAGAACAGGATGTTGCCGCGGTTCAGGAGGGCGGAGGCATTGTTCGGCTGGACGCCGAGGACCAAGTCGAGGCAGTTCACCGCCTCCTGCGGCTTCCCGCTCCGCCGGTAGGCGACGGCCTTGCCGATCAACGCGTTCACGTTGCTCGGCTCGACCTCGAGGATGTCGTCGAACAGGGAGAGGGCCTGTGTGTAGTTGCCGCTCGCACTCGCGATCAGCGCACGGCTCAGGAGGCCCGGCACGTCGACGCGGACCTCTTCGATCTTCTGCCGCAGGTTCCCGTTCTTCGGGTCTAAGGCGGCCGCCCCCTCGTACGCGGCGAGGGCCTCCGGTCGACGGCCGAGGTTCGTCAGCGCGTCGCCCTTCATCTCGAGGGCCGCAGGATCGTTCGGCCGGAGCCGCAAGAGTTCCCCGACGGCCTCGAGGCACTCCCGCCAGCGGCGTTCGTCGGCGTAGATCCGCACGATCATCCGGTGGGCTGCAAAATTCCTCGCGTCATTCCGCAGGATCCCCTTGTACACTTCGAGGGCCTCCGGCTTCCGATTGAGACGCGTGAGGCACGAGCCCCGCCCGAGGAGCGCGGGGAGATAGTTCCGGTCGATGTCCAGCGCCGACTCGTAGGCCTCCAGGGCGTCCTGGTAGTTCCCTGCGGCGGCGAGACCCTCGGCCTTCTTCGCAAGGCTCGCGGGCGTCTCGGGCTGCCGGACCACGGGCCGCGGAGGGGGCGAAGCCGGTTCCGCGGGTGCGGTCGCGGCTCGCCGCGGCGGGATGAGCGCGGACGGGATGGAAACGGGAGCCGAGGCCGGACTCGCGGGTCTTGATTTCGAAGCGACGACGGTGGCGGGGGCGATCTCGCGCTTCGGCTCAAGGTCGGGCTCGGGCCCCGAATTCGACACTTGCAGGGTCCCGTCGTAGACGCGCTCGTCTTCGTCCAAGTTCGCGGCCACGGAGAGGCTCGCGGATTTTGTCCGATCGCGGACCGGACGGAGGACGATCCACCACGACGTCTCCGTCGCGCCGTACAGGAAAAGCAGGAATGGAACGGTTGAAAAGAGCGTCGGGACGACGCCCTTCTCGAGGACGAAGGTGAGGTAGGTATCGTTGCTGACCTGATTCTGGAAGATCAAGGACCACGTCGCCGACGTCGCCCACATCCTCGGTTCGACGTCGAGCGTGTCCCGTTGGGTCGCGTTCAGGTCGACCGTCGAGACGTTCACGCCGTTTCGGGTGAGTGTGACGAGTGCATGTCCGCTCGTCACGGCCACGGTGGCGTGCGTGACGAAGGAGACACCGAGCGGGTCGGGGCTCGTGAACGTCACGACTTCCCGGTTCCGCGGATCGATTTGCACGACCTGCGGCGCGTCGGAGAAAAGGGTGGCCGCGAGGGAGGGAGTGACGGCGAGGAGCAACACGACCGCGAGGCCGATCGCGAATCCCGCCGTGCGGATCGCCCGGGCCATGGAGGACTTCGCCATCAGGTACCGCTGACCGTCCCTCGGCGCGTTCTTGATCTCGAGATGTCGAAGGAACAACCCGATGATCGCGGAGACGAAACCCATGATCAGACAGATTTCGATGATGCCATTGACCGGGAGGAAGAGCGGCTTGATCCCCGCCCCCTCGGCGTCCAGCCTCGCGAAGATGAGGACGAGCGTGAGGGCGATGATGCCCGCGAAGACCGCTTTGCGGATCCGGCGGATGCGCAAGAGACGGTCCGTTCCCTGGATTC
>Ga0209472_1000499_pt1 | contig 23317 bp, 22 predicted proteins | sample GraSoiAngelo_130_FD_185887 | JGI IMG/M metagenome (GOLD analysis project Ga0209472, IMG submission 185887) | Grasslands soil microbial communities from the Angelo Coastal Reserve, California, USA - 14_0929_02_20cm (SPAdes) (version 2) | ecosystem: Environmental > Terrestrial > Soil > Grasslands ...
CGATCCGAACTTCACCGCTGTCGCCATCGTAAAATAATTGGCGTCCGCGTTTCTTGATTTTCGTCACGCAAACCGGACGAATACCAAGAAGGGTTTCCGTAGCGGCGAAATCGATGCGTGTTTTTTGCTTTTCCGGCTCGATCTCAAGTAGGACGACATTTTCTGGAGCTGAATCGGCGATAATTGTGCGTCGTAACAACCCAAGATACGCCTCGTCTTTGATTCCGCCGAACGAAGATGTCCAGTTGCGCGGAATCGTCGGATAGGCCTTGCGAATGCAGCCCAGCAACAATAACTGAAATCCGAACAAGCTCGGGAACGCTTGCAATTCAATCAACCGTGGGACGAGGCGGTTTCCATCTTCACAAATCGCGAAATCGACCACGAGAAAATTTGGATGTGCCGATTCATGTGGAACTTCTAGTCCCGTCGGAACCGCCGGAGCCGCGTGCCGCGCGAATTCTGGCGTACGCGTGAGAGCAACGATCGCATTTGCTGCACGCGTTACCTCATCGGTGAAATCGCGCGTCAAAAAGATCGGCGTTTCCGAAATTCGGAAATCAGCCGGCCATTTTTCGGTTTCATTTACGCAGCGCACCAGCGCCGTGTATTTCTCCGGCGTGAAGTCGGCGTTGAATTGCGCGCGCAGTTGCGGATCCATTTTGTCAGATCCGCCCCTGGCTACTCGCCGTCCGGCTGGTCAACAATGCTGTTAATATGCAGAGGCCCGAGAACGTTAGTCGCACTGTTGTCAGCGACGACCACAACGCGATTGCCACGCGGCGTGATGAAGGCGTGATCCACGGTCGGCACTGCGTATTCATGCCCGTCCGATGTTCGAATTACAAAGGGTACAAATGGCACCTTTTCAAGCCGCTCTCGAACGTCAGCAATCATTTCGATGAACTATACCAAAAATTCTCCGCGCTTCATCACTTGTTCGCCATCGAACCAGATGTCGAAGTCGCGTCCGACGCAATCGATATGCGTCTTGGAAACCCAGTTTGCGCCGGTGTGCTCGGCGTAGGGATGGCCAAAAGCGATGTGGACACCCGGGATTTTTTCATCCTGCAAGATGTGTCCAATAACGTGCGTACAAGCGGTGTTGGTGCCGATGGCAAATTCGCCTACACGGTTGCTGTTTTCGTCAGTGCTGGTGTAAGCGCGAAATTCGTCGCGCAAATCCTTGTTCTCCGATTTCAAAGAGCGGATCCGATTGTTTTCCACTTCGATGGTAAGCGGGCTGGATTCCAGATCGCCGAAGCGTTCGCAGAGATAATCGCCAACCACGCCATCGACGACGAACACTCCGTTAGTATTGAGGGGCGCAGTGAAAATTTCGCCTCCAGGCAGGTTGCCCCATTTGTCTTTGGTAATAATTCCGCTGGTCTTAAGCCATCTCAATTTCGGAGAAAGCTCAGCCTCAAACTCGGTGCCATGCGGCGTCTTGCAGATGATACGTTCAGCTTTGCGGGCGCGTTCGACCAGGCGCTCACTCAAGTCATCCACTTTCACAAAGTCGGCCCGCATGCCTTCCAGCATGATTTGTCGGTTGATGTTCACCATATGACCGTGTCTGATTTTGTGATTGTTCACAACGCTGGTCATTTGTGTCCGCGCAGTGAGCTCGCCTGGCTGCGTCTGGGCTGCGAAGATCGACACCTGCGAGCGTGCCAGATCGTCCAGGATGATCTCCGGCATAAATTTCAACGGACGGCGTGCATGATGCTCCAAGACAAACAAGCTGTAATCCGAACCCACTCGCTCCACTTCCGTTTGGAGCGCCGCGGCGATCTCGCGCGTTGCGGTGTCTGTAGTGATTGTGATCCGCTCCTGTGATTTTAATCGAAGACAGACATTGATCGCATTGCGCGCGCCAGGAATTAACTCCGGATCGATTGGATAAAGATAGGCGCGGTCGGGCATATAAAAGTTTTCAGAATTACGCTGAAATCAGGAGCAGGCAAATCTTCTCTGGCGCGTGGACACATTGGCGGCCATCAGCGCCGTCTGGCACTGCTTCAATTACGATACATACAGATAATGGGTTTTCGACGAAGAGAGTTTGTGACTTTGTTGAAGTCACTTTACATGAAGATCGTAGAGCAAGACTCTTCCGAGCACGCGCTATGAAATTGCAAATTCAATCGCTGACTTACTTTGGTGCTGTGCTTGTAATTTTTTGGGCTTGGGCCAGGCCAGCTCTTGGGGATCAACAGCTGCAGGCCTCTTCATTCCAGGTGCAAAAGGCTGATGTTGCGAACTCTGGAAAACTGGCTGACGAACTCGCGGCACTTTCACCAAGAGTGAATCGTGAAGAAGCAAAGCTCCTGGCAGACCGCGCGTTCGCCACTGTAAGCAAGCTCAGGCGAGAATACCGCATGTTTGGGACACCGATCTTTAATAACTTCCTCATTTATCACGGCCTGAGGAAACGCGGTTACTGCTACCAATGGTCGGAGGACCTGCTCCTCGCCCTCGACAAATTGAAGCTAACGAGCCTCGAACTGCACTGGGGCGAATACGACCCGGGCACGTGGCGCGAGAACAATTGCATCGTTGTGACCGCCAAAGGCCAGCCATTCAAACGAGGAATCATGCTCGAGTGTTGGCGGCATCTGGGACACCTCTACTTTGGTCCGGTTGCCAGCGATTGGGAAACTTATGTAGAGAACAGCTCCTATGCCCACCGTGTTCTCGCGAGATCAGCAGCCTCGAACGCTCACCAGCCTTATGGTGGGACGAGTCCGTCCGATCGGCGGACTTCCGGGGCTAATCATGGCGTACCGTTTCACAAGAGCGTCGTAGCGAGCGGAAAATCCCGCGATTAGCAACATCTCCTGAGCAGAGTCCCGACGTCCCCAGAGGAGCGTGGGTCGCCCCCGATCTTGCAGAAATTTCTTGCGCAAGACGCGCGCTCGTAACAAGGTCGCAGCGCAATGAGCACGTTCGCGCGTTCAAATAACTGCGGACGCGCCATTATCGCAGCGTTTGTTTCCATGGGGTTTCTTTGGGCGCTCGCGCTGAGTGCTTCACCGCAATTGCATCAGCGCGTCCACAAAGATGCGAATCGTGTTGAGCACAACTGTGCGGTGACGATGATCGCCTCGGGCAGCTACGATCATGCTGCGCAGGTGCCGTTAGTCAGCGCACCGGTTCCGGCGCTTCAATTTTCCAAAATTCCGGCGTTGAGCCCATGCTGGGTTCAATCGCCTTTTCTTGGCGCATGCATTCTCGAGCATGCGCCACCCGCTCGCGGTTAGCACGCAGCTGAGCCGCGTTCTCGCGGAGCGTTAGAAGTCAATTACTTCGCTTGAGTGTCGGCACGGCTTTGTGCAAGAGCCGCCGCTTTTTACCTGGCTTCACGCAAATCGTGACCGCCGCAACCAATCACAACTCTGAAAAAACCTATTTGAAGAACATCTCAATGAAAAAATTTCTAATCGTATCAGTCGCAGTGTCGCTTATGCGCAACATTGCTTTGGGTCAAGACGCCGCTCCGGCATCGGCCAGTCCAAGCCCTTCGCCTGCCGGCACGGCAGAAGCGGAACGCGTGGTCGTCCAAAGTCAGGAGTTCGACATCTCGCGTGAGCAAATCGTGCCGAGTCTCGGTGCGACGCGTTACACGGTCGGCCCCGACCGTCTCGATTCCCAGTCGCAAGGCGAGGACGCGCCGTTTAACCAAACGATGTTGCGCTTCCCCGGGGTCACGCAGGATTCGTTCGGGCAGCTTCATGTCCGCGGCGAACATGCAAATTTACAATACCGCATCGACGACGTGCTGATCCCGGAAAGTATTCCGGGTTTTGGCCAGGTACTGGAGACTCGCTTTGCGGACAATATTTCGCTCATAACTGGCGCGCTGCCCGCGCAGTTCGGCTTTCGTAATACCGGCGTAATCGATATCCATACGAAGAACGGCGCTGTTTTCCAACAGGGCGACGCATCGGTGTATGGCGGAAGCTTCGACACCATTATGCCGAGTCTTGAGTACGGCGGCGTGGCGGGGAAGGCGAATTATTACGTCACCGGGAGTTACCTGCACGATGGCATCGGGATCGAGAATCCAACGCGCACCGCCAACCCGATCCATGACGACACCGATCAATATAGAATGTTTGGTTACTCTTCGTACATTGTCGACGACACCAGCCGATTCGTGTTGCTGACCAGCGGGTACCACGGTGATTTTGACATTCCGAATAATCCAGGGCAAACGCCGCAGTTCATCGACATGGGAAGATCGACATTCAACTCAGCCAAGCTCGATGAGACCCAGGTCGAGCAAGATGCATATGCCATTCTCGCCTATCAAAAGAAGATCGACGATTTCAATATGCAGGCCTCGGTTTTCACCCTTTATAGTTCGGTCCTGTTTCGGCCCGATAATGTCGGCGATCTCATTTTCAACGGCGTTGCCTCACGCGTTGATCGCGACATTTTCTCGAATGGAATCGCGTTAGACGCGAGCTACAAACTCAACGATCAACACACGCTCCGCGGCGGATTCCTTATAAACGCGCAGCATGCCACCGTCGGAACGTCCACACTGGTTTTCCCGGTCGATGCCAATGGCAACCAGACCAGCGATATTCCCCTGCGCATTGTCGATAACTCCGGCAAGTACGGCTACTTCTACGGATTCTATTTGCAGGATGAATGGAAACTTTTCGAACAACTCACCATCAATTTCGGCGGCCGGTTCGACATCGTGGACGCGTTCGCGCATGAGAATCAGCTCAGTCCTCGAATCAATATTGTTTGGGAGCCGTTGAAAGGCACTACGTTGCACGCCGGTTATGCGCGGTATTTCACACCGCCGCCGCTGGAGAATGTCGAACAAGGCACGGTCTCAAAGTTCGACGGCACAACCAACGAATCCGCCATTCACCAGGACTCCGTCACGAAATCGGAGCGCGCACATTATTTCGACGCGGGCGTGACGCAGAAAATTGCCGAAGGTTTCAATGTAGGAATCGATGGTTTCTACAAAAGCTCGCACTCGGTTCTCGATGAAGGCCAATTCGGTGAGGCGCTCATTCTTTCATCGTTCAACTACAAGCGCGGCGAGATTTATGGCGGCGAATTTACCTCAAGCTACGACCATGGCCCGTTCTCCGCGTATTTTAATTTGGGCTATGAATGGGCTCGCGGCACAAACGTCAGCTCATCACAATTTCTTTTCGACCCGGATGAGTTCGCCTACATCAAGAAGAACTGGGTGTTCCTCGATCACGATCAGCGTTTCACCGGTTCAGCCGGCATTTCGTACACATGGAAGGACTGGAGAGCGAGCATCGACGGACTCTATGGAAACGGATTACGTCGCGGTTTTGCCAACACCCAGAAGAACCATCCCTACGAGACATTCAACGTCAGTTTGTCACGCCGGATTCAAATCACGGAGAAGACAGCCGTCAAAATCCGCTTCGATGTCGTGAACTTGCTCGACACGATCTACGAATTGCGCGACGGCAGCGGCATCGGTGTCGGGGCCCCTCAATTTGGCCAACGGCGGGGCTTCTACGGCACTGTCGCCTACGAGTTTTGAGGTGGCTCGCTCATCGTCGCGCTTATGATCCGACCTTTTCTATATGCTCTCATTCTCACCTTGTCGGCCTACGCCGCTGCGGCTGCGCAAGATTCAACATTAGCAGCGAGTTCGCCTACGCCGAATCCTCCGAACACTGAGAAAATTACGTTCACGGAAGTTAACGTCGATGGACCCTTTATCGCGATGACCTTTGATGATGGCCCGCACGCGACCAACACGTCGAAGCTGCTTGAGATGGCAGCTCAGAGGCATATTAAGCTCACCTTCTTTGTGCTTGGCGAATGCGTCGCGCAGAACCCGGACGTTCTCCGCCGGGAGCTCACTGAAGGACATGAAATCGGCAATCACTCGTGGTCGCATCCTAATCTTGCGAAGCTTTCAGACCAGGCCGTCCGCAGTCAGCTGCGAAGGACAGAAGACCTCATTGTCAAGACGGCCGGCGTAAAACCGACGTTGATGCGGCCTCCTTATGGCGAATTGACGAAACGGCAGCGCATTTGGGTAAATCACGACTTCGACTACAAAGTCATATTGTGGGACGTCGATCCTCTGGATTGGAAACGCCCGGCTCCAACGTCGTCGCGCAACGCATTATCGCGGGAGCGCGGCCGGGCTCGATCATTTTGTCACATGACATCCATCCGCCGACGATTGCGGCGATGCCGCAAGTTTTTGACGCCCTTCTCGCAAAAGGATTCAAATTCGTCACCGTCTCCGAGCTGATCGCCATGGATAAAGGCGGCGAGCGGCCGGAAGTCGCGAAGACACCTCAGGCGCGGCTCAGTCCGCGGGGTCATTTCGTCCCGCCATCGGCGACTGTTCCAGAAGTTCAGCCTGCGCAATCGCCGGCTACGGCTACGTCGCCCCATTAACAAATGGAATCTTGCGCGTTCGGCCCACCACAGTGTGAAAACGCGCCGCGCAATTTCGGTTCTACTTGCTAATCGCAGCGCATATGATTTTTCATCTGGCGATTTCATGATCGCGTACCTTTGTTCGAATGCATCGGCAGGTCATAGTCGTTTGCGGCATGCGCACGATCTTGTATAAAGCGGCAGCTATTGTGGGACGCGTTGCTTGCGGTCTGGCTATAGTCGCTGCCAAGATCTCGCAAAAGAGTCGCCAAAGACCGATTGCGCATACCCTCCCGGGTATATTATATTTTCACTCGTGGCTCATACCATTGGAGGCAAGAAGAAGCTCATCAACCGGGTGCGAAGGCTCCAGGGGCAGATTGATGCTGTCGAAAAAGCCATCCACGAGGAACAGGATTGCGGAAAGGTAATGCAGCTCATCGCGGCTGCCCGCGGCGCGCTCAACAGCTTGATGGCCGAGATCCTCGAAGGCCATATTCGTTTTCACATCGTCAATCCTGACGGAAAGCCGAAATCGAAACAGGCTGGCGCCGCGCGGGAGTTGATCGCCTTGGTGCGGAGCTATCTCAAATAACAGGACGCTTGAAACCATGAACATCGAGGCAGCACTCGAACGGAAAGCAGCTGACGGCCACATTACCGACGATCATAATGACCGCGACGATGACCATGATCAGGGTCGCGAGCACTCAGTTACCGCGGGTGAATATGTCCGCCTCGGGCTGATGGCGCTCGTCATCGTCGCAAGCCTAACCGGATGGTGGCGGCATTGGATGTTGCGCGACTGGCTTGCATGTACCGCCACACTTGTCGGTGGATTCCCCATTTTCAAGGAGGCGTGGGAGAATCTGCGCAAGCGGCGCATGACGATGGAGCTGTCCATGACGCTGGCGCTCGTCGCCGCGCTTTGCATCGGGCAGTTTCTCACCGCGCTCGTCATCGCGTTTTTTGTGCTCTTCGCCGAGATGGTCGAAGGCTACACGGTTGGCAGTGGGCGGCGTGCGATCCAAACCTTGATCGACGCCCTGCCGCGTCATGTGAGAGTGCGGCGTGGCGGCGAGGAACGTGAGTTGGGTACGAACGAAGTTGTCGTCGGCGAGACCATCATCATTCGGCCTGGCGAACGCATTCCGGCCGATGGCGTGGTGATCAAGGGCCACAGTTTCGTGGATCAATCCTCGATCACCGGCGAGTCGTTGCCGGTTGAGAAAGTCGAACAGACCAAGGTATTCGCCGGCACGATCAACAAGGATGGCGTGCTCGAAGTGTGCATCGAGAAAATCGGGCGCGACACCACCTTCGGCAAAATCATCGAAATCGTCGAGCAGGCGGAAAGGTCTCGCGCGCCCGTGCAGCGGATTGCCGATCGGCTCGCGGCGGGATTGGTCTACTTCGCGTTCGGCGCGGCGGCGTTCACCCTTATTGTCACGCGCAATTTCACTTCGACTATCGCGGTAATCATCGTCGCTGGCGCGTGTGGTGTAGCAGCCGGTACGCCGCTCGCCATCCTGGCGGGAATCGGGAGCGCTGCGCGTCGCGGCATCATCACGAAAGGTGGGCTTTACCTCGAGCAGCTCAGCCGCATCGACACTATCGTTCTCGACAAAACCGGCACACTCACGCTTGGAATTCCCGAAGTGACCGCAGTGCGAGCAATCAATAACGCGACAGAGAATGACGTGCTCCAGACCGCTGCCATCGCCGAGCAACATTCCGAGCACCCGCTCGGAGAAGCGATCGTGCGTTGCGCCCGCGAGCGCAATTTGCCGCTGCACGAGTATTCGCAACTGCGTTACTCGCCGGGAAAAGGGATCGTTTGTGAGGAATCGAGCACACGCATCTTCGTCGGAACCCGCGCTCTTTTTGAAGAGAATGGCGTGCCGGTTCCGGCAGACGCACTTTTCGAAGTTGAAGGTGGTAACGGCGCTGGCAAAACTGTTGTGCTGGTCGGGCGCGACCAAAAGATTCTTGGCGCCGTGACGCTGGCCGATCAGCTTCGTGCCGAAGCGAGGCAGGCAGTGAACGATCTCAAAGCGCAGGGTTATCGCGTCATTCTGTTGACCGGTGACAGCTCCGATACCGCATGTGCCATCGGTCGCGAACTGGGCGTCGATAAAGCGATCGGCGATCTTTTGCCCGAGCAGAAAGTGGAAAAAATTCGCGAGCTGCTGCGTACGGGCCGCAAAGTGGCAATGGTCGGCGATGGCGTGAACGATGCGCCCGCACTGGCTGAAGCCACGGTGGGTGTCGCGATGGGACAGGGCAGCGATGTCGCGCTGGAAACCGCCGACGTTACGCTTATGACCAGTGATCTTTCGCGTCTCGTGGAAGTGCTCGGGATCAGCAAGCGCTGCTATCGCATAATTATGTTTAACTTTTGGGGAACAATCGGCGTGGATACCGTCGGCATTATATTGGCGTTTTTCGGTCTGCTTGCGCCGATCATAGCGGCGCTCATTCACGTCGGCTCGGAATTGGCTTTCATTCTCAATTCCGCGCGGCTATTTCGCCAACCACGATCCGGACCTTCTTGACGGCTGGGCTACGTTCTACTGCGAGAAGCAAAGTCTAGCCTGCGCCGGGCGTTGATCTGCGATGGCGCTGGAAGCCTTTGGCGACAGCAAAATAATGAATGGTCAAATCACTCTCTGGCAGGTCGTCGCGGCCTATGTTTTCGCCCTTGCCGGTGGATCGATCAGCACATCACTGCACTTAGCGCACAAGCCGCTTTGCGCGCTGATCAGTTTCGCAGCCGGAACCCTTCTGGGCGTAACGCTCTTTGCCATTTTGCCCGAAAGCTTGGGCGACAGCGCTTGGTGGGCTGTAGCTTTGGCGGCGGCAACTGGATACGCCCTGTTTTTCTTCATCAGCAAATACGTCCACCATGTCTGCCCCGCCTGTGCGGCCAGTCACTTCGACGCAGACGCGACGCGACATTTTAGTGAAATCGCGACGGCATTAATCGTGGCATTGGCGATTCATAGCACCACCGACGGGTTGGCTTTGGGGATTCAACAGGAAGCTCCCGCAACGGAGGCGGTCAAATGGTCTTTATTCTCCGCGCTTTGCATTCACAAAGTTCCGGAGGGCCTCGCGCTGGGGAGTCTTTTGATTGGCGCTGGTTTGCAACGCAGCGGTGCGCTCGGCTGGGTTGCCGCAGTCGAAGCAACGACTCTCCTCGGTGGCGTGATTGGCTATTTCTTCCTGGCGAAGGTTTCCACGTTTTGGCTCGGCTTAATCATGGCGCATGTCGGCGGTGGATTTTTCTATCTGGCCGTACACGCGGTATTGGGAGAACTGATCAAGCATGGAAAGACACTTGTGCTGACGAGCTTTTCTGCTGGGTTGGCCTTGATTGGGATTCTTAACATTTGCTTGAGAATGCTCGCGCCCTAGCGATTGCATTTTGCGCCATGCACTCATTCCATTATTGCGACAAAAGCTTTGGAGCCTGATTAAGTGTTGTTGTGACTGAATCCATGAAAACTTAATGCCACATCATGTCTCGCGGACATTCACATTCGCTCGCGAATTTCGATCGCGCATTCATCATCGGAATTCTACTGAACTCCGGGTTCGTCGCGACCGAAGCGGTCTTCGGTTTCTTCGCCCACTCGCTCGCATTGCTCGCCGACGCGGGTCACAACTTCGGCGACGTGTTGGGGCTGGTGATGGCCTGGACGGCCAGCTATCTCGTTAAGCGTGCGCCGACTCGCCGCCACACTTACGGATTCCGTGCGTCTTCAATTCTCGCTGCGCTCGCCAACGCGATTATCCTGCTGGTTGTTACGGGGGCGCTTTCGTGGGAGGCAATTCGGCGGCTGATCCATCCCGAGCCCGTCATGGGAACGACCATGATCTGGATCGCTGCGGTTGGTGTCGTTATCAATAGCGTAACCGCTCTGATGTTTATGTCAGGCCGCAAACGGGACCTGAATTTGCAGGGCGCCTTCATGCACATGGCGGCCGACGCCGCGGTCACGTTCGGCGTCGTGGTCGCGGGCATCGCGATTTACTTCACGCAATGGCTCTGGCTTGATCCGCTCATTAGTTTGCTGATCGGTGTCGTCATCGCGGTCGGCACTTGGGGATTGCTCCGCGAGTCACTCAATCTCTCGCTGGCCGCCGTACCCACCGGCATTGATTCCGCCGCCGTGGAAAATTATCTCTCCAAACTGCCCGGGGTTGCCAAAGTCCATGATCTCCACATTTGGGCCATGAGCACGACGGAGATCGCGCTTACAGCGCATCTCGTAAAGCCAGATGGAAAGATCGACGATCCGCTTTTGGCTCGGATCCAAGATCAACTGCACGATCGCTTCGGCATCGGGCATATGACCATTCAACTGGAATGTGGCGGCCCCGATAGCTTATGTGCGCAGGAGTCCGCGCACGTGGTGTAGCCACGGTCTTCATTCGTGGCTAGCTTTGATTAGTGCATTCGTTTCGTTACCGCGACGGGCATCTCTACTGCGAAGATGTCGATCTTGCCCGTGTCGCGGAGGAACTCGGCACGCCGACTTATGTTTACAGCGCCGGGACAATTCTCGATCACTACGCGCGACTGGATACTGCGCTTCATTCTCTCGATCACCTGATCTGTTACGCAGTCAAAGCAAATTCAAATCGCGCGATCCTGAAGTTGCTCGCCGACGCGGGCGCAGGTTTCGACATCGTTTCGGGCGGCGAACTTTATCGTGTGCTCGCTGCTGGTGGCGATCCCGCCAAATGCACGTTTGCAGGCGTGGGCAAATCGCGAGAGGAAATCGAGTACGCGCTGGTGCAGCGCGTTTACAGCTTCAATGTCGAGAGTGAAGCGGAACTGGAACAGATCGATCGCATCGCGGGCGTAAAAGAAACACGCGCGCCGATTGCATTGCGAGTGAATCCCGATGTCGATCCGCATACGCACGAGTATATCTCAACCGGTTCGCGCGGAAATAAGTTCGGTATTGCGCTGGATCGCATCGCTGCGGTTTACGAGCAAGCCGCCAAAATGCGCAACGTTGAGATGGTTGGCATCCAAATGCATATCGGCTCGCAAATTGCAGAGGCGAAGCCCTTCGCGAGCGCGATAGGAAAAGTGGCGCCCATCGTGCGAGAGCTGAAATCAAAATACGGAATCAAGTTCCTTAGCATTGGTGGCGGCATGGGAATTGTTTACCGGCGCGCACTCGAGAGCGGATCCGGCAAATGGTGGCGCGATCACGGTGGCGAATCGTTTGCGTTCAGCGTCCGCGATTATGCGGATGCGATTGTGCCAGAATTGTGCGAGTTACATCTTCGCGTTCTGGTGGAACCCGGTCGTTTTCTTGTTGGCAACGCCGGTGTGTTGCTCACACGCGTGCGTTTCATTAAAAAATCGGGCGGGAAGAAGTTTGCGATTGTCGATGCTGGGATGAACGACCTCATTCGTCCTGCGCTCTATCATAGTTATCACGAGATTGTGCCGGTCTGCAGGGCGTCCGCCGCGACGAACGCCAGTCAAAATTCGATTACAGGCACGAGCAAAAGGGCTGAGAGGATCGACATTGTTGGCCCGGTATGCGAGTCAGGCGATTTTTTTGCTCTGGATCGGGAGATGCCGGAGCTCCATGAAGGCGATCTGCTCGCCATCATGAGCGCCGGCGCGTACGGCCTTGTGATGGCTTCCAATTACAATTCGCGCCCGTTGCCTGCGGAAGCACTGGTCCGTGGCAACCAGCTTGCGCTGATTCGAAAACGGCAAACTTGGGAGGATCTGGTGGCGGAAGAGGTCGATCCCTCATTGTAGGGCGTTTGACTCGCTCGCTCCCGCTCGCTCGGTTTTTCAATCTGCCCGTCCATGTCGCTCGCGTCCCCGCGGCTCCATTCTGTGAAACGCCCCGAGACCATCGACGCGGCGTCTGACACAGACGCCCTTCAATTGCACCATCGCACCGTACCACTTGCACAACTTCGCGTTCAGCATAAATAGTTCCCTGCTTCTGATGATAAAACGCCTTCTACTCGTTTCGTTTTTGTCGATGTTCGCGCTTAGCTCACGAGCGGCGGCCCCGGCGGCGGGTGAATACATCATTCTCGTCGGGGGACCATCCATGTATCAGTGGGAAAAGTACAAGACCTATCCGCATGACCATTGGTGGGCGAACTTTGTTCGCGCGGCGCGCTTGCGTACTGATCAATTACGGGCCGAGCTCGGGCCGGAAGCAAAGATCACATGGCTCGTTTACCGACAGGGTTATGAAGATCGCGCCAAACAAGAACATCAGGACCTGATTAGCCTGATCGGTTCCGTGCGCGATAAGCTTAATCTCAATCTCGTTTGGTTTGGCCCGGGTTCCGCGGTGATTAACTATCTAAACAACGGCGAGCCGCGAGACCAGGTGAAGGTCATCGGCTTTGAATATTTCGGCCACTCCAACCGGGCATGTTTCATGTTCGATTACAGCAACAACATTGATAGCGCTTGTAAATCGTGGCTGCATGATAGCGAGCTTACGAAAATCAATCGGCGCGTTTTTGCTCGCCACGCCTACGCGAAGAGCTGGGGCTGCCATACCGGTGAGGAAATGTCTAAGAAATGGTACGCCGCCACGGGTGTGCACATGATTGGCGCAGTCGGAAAGACTCAGTTCATGATGGAAGAACTGCCAATCCTCATTTCCGACGGCGGCAAGTGGGTGAATTAAGCGGCTGGGAAAGCCGCGAAAATGAGAGCACGACTTTGTCTCGTCATTCGGATTAGTCATTCTTTCGTCATTAGGCATTCGTCATTCTCTCGGTTAGCATGACCGCGAAATGAAGTTTGGTCAGCTCCAGGCGCTCTATCATCAGCCGCTGTTCGATCTCATTTCGAAAAGCCGGGCTGTTCATCTTCAGCACTGGCGTGGCGAAGAAGTGCAGCGGTGCAGCTTGCTTAGCATTAAGACCGGCGGCTGCAGTGAAGACTGCGCTTATTGTGCGCAGTCCGCTCATTATTCCACCGGCCTTGAGCGCGAAGAATTGTTGTCTCTGGAAGAGGTCATGACTGCTGCGCACCGGGCGCGTTCACAAGGCGCGACGAGGTTTTGCATGGGTGCGGCCTGGCGCGGCGTACGCGATGGCTCTGAAAAGTTTGAGCGCGTGCTTGAGATCGTCCGGGAAGTAAGCCAGCTCGGGATGGAGGTATGCGTTACTCTCGGTGAAATCGGCTCGGTGGAGGCGCGCAAACTTAAAGCCGCCGGCGTTACGGCTTACAACCATAACCTCGACACTTCTCCCGAGTTTTATCCGGAAATTGTGAGTACGCATACATTTCAGGACCGTCTGGACACCATCGCCGCAGTGCAGGAAAGCGGCATGTCGGTTTGTTGCGGCGGGATCATCGGCATGGGGGAAACCGAAGCCGATCGGCTGCGAATGCTGGAGGTATTGAGTAACCTCGATCGGCCTCCGGAAAGTGTGCCGATCAATTGTTTAATGCCGATGCCGGGCACACCACTGGGCGATCAACCGGCAGTCGACATTTTCGAGCTGGTTCGTTTGATTGCGGTAACACGAATCGCACTGCCGAAGGCGCGAGTTCGCCTGGCAGCTGGGCGCACCCGGCTTTCACGCGAGGGTCAGGCACTCTGTTTCTTCGCAGGCGCGAATTCAATTTTTTACGGCGACAAACTTCTAACCGCGAAGAATCCCGCTGCTGATTTGGACGTTGCTCTCTTGCGCCAACTCGGGCTGCAGCCTCAAAGGATGACCAGTTCCTAGCTGTCAAATATCGCGCCAGTTCGGCCTCTGCGGCTCATACCACCTTTGTTGTCATTCTGAGCGACGCGAAGAATCTCTGATCATCTGGTCACGCAGCGTGTCAACGGCAGCCAGAGATGTTTCGCTTCGCTCAACATGACAGGTAATGGCGGGGACAAAATTTGAGATCGACACCGTCACGCCATTTTGCGATGAACATTTACGGGTTTCTGGGATTCAACAACAACCTTAACCGAAAGAAATTATGGATTGGAAAAAATTCTTTATCTCATTCGTCGCAGCGTTTGGTTTTCTCTTCCTCTTTGGATTCCTCTGGTACGGGATGCTCATGCATGGCGCGCATCAGGAAGTCCCAACGCTTCTACGAACCAAACCCGACTTCCCGTGGCTGATTTTGGGTCATATCGTGATGGCATTCTTCCTCACGCTAGTTTGTGCACGTTTTGTCCCGGGGGGTGGCCCAGGCGCCTGCGCGACGCTGGCGATTCTTGTGGCGCTGATATATGCCGGAGCTGACCTGATCACTTTCGCGGTACAGCCGCTGACGACCAAGATCCTTTGCGGTTGGATCGTTGGCGACTTGATTCAATTCGCAATTGCGGGCGCAATCATCGGCGCGATCTACAAGCCAGCGCCTGCGCATGTCACGTTTGTAAAGGAACGCTCCCCGTAACGGGTTCGCCGCGCTTCGTCGTAACTCGATAGGCTTTAGGTGTATAGCAGTTCATGAAGCGATTCATTCTCGCATTCGTTGCCGCGTACGTTTTCATTTTTGCCTGGGGCTGGCTGCTTAACGGCGTTTTTCTCAAAGACGTTTTCGCAGAAACGCCGAATCTCTGGCGATCGCAAAGTGAAATGATGAGCTTGTTTCACTGGATCATTATTGGCCAAGCGCTTTTGGTTTTCGCGTTCGTGGCGATTTATGCGAGCGGCTTCGCCGGCGGCGGGGTGATTGCGGGAATTCGGCTTGGTGTTCTGCTGGAAATCGCAGCGATCGGCATGCGTCTGGCCATCTATGCGGTCCAGCCATTTCCCGCGAAGTTGATCATTTACGGCAGTATAAGCGGCCTCTTCGAAATGATAATCGTCGGCGCGATCGTTGGGGCGATTTGCAAACCCGCATCTGGGCGAACAGCTTAGCGACGGAATTGCGTTCGACCTATACCGATTTGGAGTTGGACGTTGGGCGTTGAACGTTGACGTCCATGGAAAAACCTTCGCAAACTCCAGCTGCCCTGGGCTACCGGATGCCGGCGGAATGGGAACCGCACACCGCGACCTGGCTTTCATGGCCACGGCGCGAAGGAATCAGTTTCCCGGATTCATTCGATTGCGTCATGCCGGCCTTGCGAGCAATGGTCGAAGCACTGATCGAGTCGGAACAGGTTTGCATCAATATCTGCAATGGCGCGCACCAGGCCCAAGCGCGCGAGGTGTTGCGCGGATTACCGATGGAACAAATCTCGTTTCATCTGGTCCCTACAAACGAACCCTGGTGCCGCGATCACGGACCGATATTTCTCACGCGTGATCTTGATGCACAACCCGCCACAGGACGGATTCGCCGCGACAAACTTGCGGTTGTGGATTGGGATTATAACGCCTGGGGCAATAAATATCCGCCATTCGATTTGGATGAAGTAGCGCCAACGCGCGTCGCAGAAATTCTCGATGTTCCGGTGTTTTATCCGGGCATGATTTTGGAAGGCGGCGCGATTGATGTGAATGGCGCGGGCGCACTGCTTACCACCGAGTCATGTTTGCTAAACAAGAATCGAAATCCGAGTCTCTCGCGCGATGAAATCGAACAACGCCTGCGGGATTATCTTGGAGTTCGCGACATTCTCTGGCTTGGCGACGGCATCGCCGGCGACGACACGGACGGCCACATCGACGATCTCGCGCGATTTGTCTCAGAAAAAACAGTCGTAACCGCCGTCGAAGAAAATCGGGGCGACGAAAATTACGAGCCGCTCCAAGAGAACCTCGCGCGGCTGCAGGCAATGAAAATTAACGATCGCGCGATTGAGGTAATCACGCTTCCGATGCCGAAGAAGATCATGCGCGAAGGACTACGGATGCCCGCTACGTATGCGAACTTCTACATCGCAAACAGTTGCGTGCTGGTGCCAACTTTTGCCGATCCCGCCGACGAAGCCGCGTTGTCGATCCTGCGCGAAAGTTTTCCAAATCGCCGAGTTATCGGGATTGATTGTCGCGAGCTAATTTGGGGGCTCGGCGCATTTCACTGCCTTACCCAGCAACAACCAGCCATTTGATTTCTGCAGTGGCGCTCTGCGAGCGCTGGGCGAATAATGCGGCGGCCATAGACCGCCGCTACAGATGTCAATCAGCCGTTGACCCCGGTTTGTAGCCGCTACTTAAAATTGCATCGTGAAGATCGGGCGGGTGCGTTTTGCGTGCGTCAAATGTGATGATGACGCGCTGATGCTCGAGATCGGCCTTTACGTCTTTTACTCCGGCAATTTTTTTCAGCACCGGTCCGAGTTTGCGCACGCATTCATCACAATCTTCGCCTTCGGTCGCGATCTCGATGGTTTCCAAGATGGCGTGATCGGCGCGTTCCGGGAAAAACGGATCTGCCGGGTCAGGGTCGTTTGGTCGTGCAGGGTCCATCGTCTTTTGATTTTTCTTAATCTAACGCGTCGCACACGTGCGGCGGTCGCCTCCAGCACTGTAGTCGTTTCGCTCTGCGAAACGCCGCGGCTGACGTTAACTGCGCGCACGTCGTGCCGCATACAGAGCGGCGGCTACTGGCGCGACGCCACTTCGCGGGCTACGGGCTCGAGCACCTGCCAGACGGTTTCGGCAAGAATCTTCTGGCCGGCTGCGTTTGGATGAATTCCATCGGACAAATTCAGTGATGGATCGCCTGCCACGCTCCGCAGGAGATACGGTACGAGCGCCGCGCCATCTTTGGCAGCGAGATCGGCAAACATCTTGCCAAACGCGGAAACATAATCGTCGGTCGTATAATTGGGTAGTTGCATCCCCGCAATCACAACGCGCATCCGTGGATTTCGCGTTTTCACCTTATCGATGATCTGTTGAAGATTGTTTTGGATTTGATCAACAGGCACTCCTCGAAAGGCATCGTTGATTCCGAGCTCCAGAATGAAGATATCGATCTTACGTTTCAGATGAGCCGGAAGCCGCTCCAAGCCGCCTTCCGTGGTGCCGCCGGCGGCGCTGGCATTGATTACCCGAAAATTCAGGCCGGTTGCGCGCAATTTCTTTGCAAGCAGGATCGGGTAGGCTTCGCTTGGCGCGAGTCCGAAACCCTGGGAGAGACTGTCGCCCAGGACTAGGATCGTTTTCGTTTCGGCAGCAGAAGCCGGCGGTGCGAACAGAATCGACAAGATCGTGAAGGGCAATGCGATGGCGGAGCGCATTAAAAAACGTCCAACGCTCAATGCCGAACGTCCAATCTCCAATTCAGATTCAGAATTCAACATGAGCGTTGGGCGTTGGACGTTGGGCGTTTTCCGCGTATCGGTTTAACCCTTCAATCTTCAACTTTCTTTTATGGCCAATTACGCAATCAACGGTTTCGGGCGCATCGGACGCAACGTCCTTCGCGCCATGACACAAAAACAAGTCCAGCAAGTCCTCGCCATCAACGATCTCACTGACACGCATACTCTGGCGCATTTGCTCAAATGGGATTCGGTGCATGGCAAATTCGACGGCGAGATCGGTTACGATGACGAGAACATTATCGTGCGCGGCCACAAAATTAAGATCTTAAAAGAGCGCGATCCGGCCAATCTGCCTTGGAAAAAGCTGGACATCGATGTCGTTCTCGAATCGACGGGTCTCTTTACCGACCGTGACAAGGCCGAGCTGCATTTGAAGGCGGGAGCGAAACGAGTGCTGATCAGCGCCCCCGCGAAAGACCCTGACGTCACGATTTGCCTCGGTGTCAATGACGGCATCTACGATCCCGCGAAGCATAAAATTGTCTCCAATGCGAGCTGCACCACGAATTGCCTCGCGCCGATAGCAAAGGTTTTGCACGACAAATTCGGCATCGCCCACGGATTCATGAGCACGATCCACAGTTACACGAATGACCAGCGCATCCTCGATTTTCCGCACAAGGATTTGAGACGCGCGCGAGCAGCAGCGATCAACATCATTCCTTCTACAACAGGCGCGGCCAAGGCGATCGGCGAAGTCATTCCGGAATTGAAAGGAAAATTGAACGGCGGCGCGTTTCGGGTGCCCACTCCGGACAGTTCGGTTACAGACTTCACCGCCGTGCTGGAGAAAGACGCGACTGTGGATGCGATTAATTCCGCATTCAAAGAAGCTGCGTCGGATAAAAGCTACAAAGGCGTGGTCGAATACAGCGATGAGGCGCTCGTTTCACAAGATATCGTGGGCAATCCACACTCCTGCATTTTCGACAGCCAATTGACGCTTATGCTTGGCAACCGGTTCGTGAAAGTGGTTGGCTGGTACGACAACGAATGGGGTTACAGCAATCGCTGCGTGGAATTGATGGAAATGCTGGCGGACTAAATCCTCGTAATCGTGTTCTTGCTCGTGATCGCTCCTAATTAGTGGCTATGACGAAGCTCTCACTTCGTGATCTTGATGTGCGCGGAAAACGCGTGTTGGTGCGGGCGGACTTCAACGTGCCGACCGAAACGCGTGGCGGCAAGATTCGCATCACTGATGACACGCGGATTCGTGAAACTTTGCCCACGATCAACTATCTGCGAGAACACGGCGCGAAAACGATTTTGATGTCGCACTTTGGCCGGCCCAAAGGCAAGCCAGTTGAAAAATATTCGCTTCGTCCGATCGGCGATTATTTGCACACGCTGATTCATCAGCCGGTCATTTTCAGTCACGACACGATTGGCGAAGTGCCGGAAAAAATCATCGAGCACATGCAGAACGGCGACGTGGCGCTCCTCGAGAACGTGAGATTCCAGCCCGGTGAAGAAGCGAACGATCCCGATTTTGCCAAAGCGCTCGCCAGTCTCGGCGATCTTTACGTCAACGATGCGTTTGGCGCCGCTCATCGCGCGCATGCGTCCACAGTGGGGATCACAAAATTTGTAGAGAAGTCAGCCATGGGTTTTCTCATGGAAAGAGAGTTGAAACACCTGCGTGACGGTCTTGATAAACCAGCCAAGCCCTTTGTTGTCATTTTGGGCGGCGCGAAGGTCTCCGATAAAATCGGGGTTTTAAAAGCGCTAATGGAAAAAGCCGACGTGATTTTGATTGGCGGCGCAATGGCGAACACATTTCTGAAAGCCGAGGGGATTCCGGTCGGCTCAAGCAAGGTCGAATCGGATAAACTCGATCTTGCGCGCGAACTTCTCGAGATGGCCAAGAAACGCGGCGTGAAATTCTTGCTTCCAATTGATGCGGTGGAAACAGACGAAATTCGCCCCGGCGCAAACATTCGAAACACAAGCCGGCTCTCGCCACAGTATGGGATCAGTGATGGATGGCAGGCAGTCGATATCGGCGCGGCGACGATCGCGCTTTACCAGGAAGAAATTGCCAAGGCCGAAACGATTCTGTGGAACGGGCCGCTGGGCGTGTTCGAAATTCCAGAATTTGGGGAGGGGACGATGGCGATCGCGGAAGCGCTTGCGCAGTCGGGTGCGACGACGATCATCGGTGGCGGCGATTCGGTGACGGCGGTGAAACAAGCCGGGCTTGCCGGCAAGATGACATTCATCTCCACCGGTGGCGGCGCATCGCTTGAATTACTGGAAGGCAAGGAATTGCCTGGCGTGGCCGCGTTAGGCGACAGGAAATAAGCTGTGCCAGTTCGCGAGCCCGTTTCGAAGGTTCATGTTAAACCTCCAGCGCCGCACAAACCGACCGACCGCAAGACTGTCATCTGGGCGCTGACTAATTCGGCCATTGGTGCAGCTGCATTCCTTATCACTTGTGTAGGTTTACACGCGATCCTGCCATTTCCAGAAATCGATGGTGGGGTCTCGCAGAAATTCCGATTTTTCGCCGCGCAAAAGGATGAATTTGACACACTCTTTATCGGATCGAGCCGGATCTACTTTCAGATTTCACCCGTTATTTTTGATCGCGTCACGCGCGAGAGCGGGCTGCCGACGCATAGCTTCAACTTCGGTATTGGCGGCATGTATTTGCCGGAATCCGCTTACCTGCTTGAACAGATTTTGAACCTGAAACCGCGCAACTTGAAATGGGTTTTCATTGAATACGATGAACTCCAAACCAAGTGGTCCCCCGAAAACCAGACCAGCCGTCGGGCACTTTATTGGGCCGACTGGAAACGAGTATCGCTCCTTTTGCGAAAACTTAGTGATGCCGGCACGGCTCCGCTATGGCTGCCGAATCCCGCAAAGCTTCGCGACATTATGCTCCGTCAAAAAGAAGAGAAGAACACGCGTAGCCTGCTGACATTTTATGCGGGGCAGCTTGAAAAAAACTATACCAACGTCGCAAGAGCGGCTGATATTCCGGACCATTTCTTGAGTCGCGACACAAAGGAACGTCGTGCAAGCTACCTCGGCGCAGCTAGCGACGGGTACGTGACCAGACCGAATCGAATGTCTGCTGGCCAGGCCGAAGCGTATGAGCGTGGGCTGGCGAATGCGATGGCTCAAGCCGGCACACGTCGGCTTTCACCTTATACGGTGGAAGCCTACCGGCAGTGCGCGCAGGAAGTCAGGAATATTGGAGCCGCGCCAATCTTTTTGATCACGCCCAGCACGACACAAATTAACATCGCCATCGAAAGTGTCGGGGTGCCGGGCGTTGTGATGGCGTTTAATAATCCGCGGGACTATCCAAGCCTCTATCGCAGCAGCGTACGGCGCGACGGACAACATCTAACCAAATCAGGCGCGGAAGAATTCACACGCATCGTGGCGGCGAATTTTGTGGAACTCGCGCGAGCAGGCGAAATCAAATGATCAACAATCAATGGCTGCCGGTTTAACTTCGCTTCCCATTCTCTTTCCGAATGTCTTTCGTTGAATTTCGGTTCCTCTGGTTTTTTCTGGCCGTGTTCATCGTCTACTGGACGATGCGCAACAACACCGCGCGAAAGGTGTGGCTTCTCCTCTGCAGCTATTTTTTTTACGCGGCTTGGAACTGGAAATTTACATTCCTGGTTCTCGGGTCCACGACGGTGGATTACATCGTCGGACAAATGCTCGGGCGTAGTGAACATCCGGCATGGCGACGCTTCTGGATTGCCACCAGCGTATGCGTCAATCTCGGCGTCCTGGCTTTTTTCAAATACTTTAACTTTTTTGTCTCTTCGGCGTCCGGGTTTCTGGCGTGGCTTGGTTTACCGGCAAGTGTGAACACGCTCAACATTATTCTGCCGGTCGGCATTAGTTTCTACACGTTTCACTCGATGAGCTACACGATAGACGTGTACCGGGGCAAGCAGCGTCCCATTTCGAACTTTGTCGATCTTTCGTTGTTCGTGAGTTTTTTCCCGCCGCTGGTAGCAGGTCCGATTGTGCGTGCAGTGTACTTTTTGCCGCAGCTGGTTTCGACCAAGAAGTTTTCCAATGTCGATGTGCGCGGCGCGGTGATGTTATTCCTGGCGGGATTCATCAAGAAGGCGTGCATCGCCGATGGAGTCGCACCGACCGTCGACCGTTACTTCGCTCATCCGGTGGATTTCACGGCAACGAGCGCGTGGATTGGTGTGCTGTTCTACGCCATCCAGATTTACTGCGATTTTTCCGGCTACACAGACATGGCCATTGCTGCTGCCCGGCTGCTTGGGTACCAATTACCGAACAACTTCCAGTTTCCCTACTTTGCCCGGAACGTCTCTGATTTCTGGCGGCGCTGGCACATTAGTCTCTCAAGTTGGCTGCGCGATTATCTTTATATTCCACTCGGTGGAAATCGCGGCTCGCGCGGGTTTGCTTACCGTAATATCATGATCACGATGCTGCTCGGCGGCCTATGGCACGGAGCTGCGTGGACGTTCGTTATCTGGGGCGCGTTACATGGAACCGCCCTGCTCATCCATCGCGAGTGGATCCGTTTTACCGGAGGCCTGAAGTGGGCTGCGCGGGGGATGCGCTGGTTCGCATGGCCGATTACGATCTACGCTGTATGTGTTGCGTGGATCTTATTCCGCGCGCACGACCTTGGCAGTGCGGGAACAATACTAAAGCAGTTTGTCCTGTTTCGCGGCGGTGGTAATGAACATTTCCATCGATGGTTCCTTTTGCTGGTTGGTGCGCTTGCCTTAATTCATTGGCTCAATTCTCGCCGATGGTCTGCAGAATCTTGGCGGCACTGGCCTGCCCCGGTCTTTGCGGCGGCTTACGGTTGCGCTTTTGCGGTCGTCCTCCTATTTGTTCCGCCGCACTACACGCCGTTCATTTATTTTCAGTTCTGAGGTCGGATTTTACATTGAGGAGCCCTGTCATTCTGAGCGAAGTGAAGAATCTCAGATTTTTTTCGTTAAGAATCCGTTTCCATGAACCCAGAGATATTTCGCTTTGCTTAGCATGACGATGACAAGAAAATCGTCACCGCGCATCCTGTCAGCCCGAGTATAACGAGGCATTTCCCAGCGCGGCAAGTCGCAGCCGAACGTAATTTGGGCTTCCAGCCTGACACGTCCCGCAGGCTTCCCAGCCTGCGGTTTCACATTCCAGGCAAGATGCCCGTTCTACGAGACAGGCAGGATGCCTGTGTTACGTCGCCAAGCACGCTGAAAAATTTGCCTAAGCTGGGACAACTTTCATCCATAGTAGCACACATGACGTGAGATTTGCCATGCCTCGATAAATCGGGAGATTCCTCGCTTCGCTTGGAATGACATATGAATCACATGAGAAAAAAAATCGTTGCCGCTAATTGGAAGATGAACATGACACAGGCCGAGTCGGCGCGATTTGTCGAGTCGATGCTGCTGGATCTGGGTGACATCACCGGCGTGGAAGTGGTGATCGTGCCGCCGTTCACTGCGATTGCCAAAGTGATGGAAGCACTCGGCAAAGCGCAGAACATTAAGGTGGGCGCGCAAAACATGTATTGGGAGAAGCGCGGCGCATTTACCGGTGAGATTAGCGCTGCGCTGCTGCGCGACTTGTTTGTGCATTACGTCGTGCTCGGGCACAGCGAACGCCGCACTTTATTTGGTGAGACCGACGAA
>Ga0209472_1000504_pt1 | contig 23220 bp, 15 predicted proteins | sample GraSoiAngelo_130_FD_185887 | JGI IMG/M metagenome (GOLD analysis project Ga0209472, IMG submission 185887) | Grasslands soil microbial communities from the Angelo Coastal Reserve, California, USA - 14_0929_02_20cm (SPAdes) (version 2) | ecosystem: Environmental > Terrestrial > Soil > Grasslands ...
CAGTTGAACGGCTTCGCCTCGGAGGTGTCGCGGGTGGTGCGCGAGGTGGGCACCGAGGGCAAGCTCGGCGGCCAGGCGCGCGTGCCGGGGGTAGCCGGGATCTGGAAGGACCTCACGGACAACGTGAACGCGATGGCGGCCAATCTCACCGGTCAGGTGCGCAACATCGCCGCGGTGACCACGGCGGTAGCCAGGGGCGATCTGTCGAAGAAGATCACGGTGGGCGTGCACGGCGAGCTCCTGGAGCTCAAGAGCACGATCAACATCATGGTGGATCAGTTGAGCGGCTTCGCCTCGGAGGTGTCGCGGGTGGCGCGCGAGGTGGGCACCGAGGGCAAGCTCGGCGGCCAGGCGCGGGTGCCGGGGGTAGCCGGGACCTGGAAGGACCTCACCGACAACGTGAACGCGATGGCGGCCAATCTCACCGGTCAGGTGCGCAACATCGCCGCGGTGACCACGGCGGTAGCCAGGGGCGATCTGTCGAAGAAGATCACGGTGGACGTGCGCGGCGAGATCGTGGAGCTCAAGAGCACGATCAACACCATGGTGGATCAGTTGAACGGCTTCGCCTCGGAGGTGTCGCGGGTGGCGCGCGAGGTGGGCACCGAGGGCAAGCTCGGCGGCCAGGCGCGCGTGCCGGGGGTAGCCGGGACCTGGAAGGATCTCACGGACAACGTGAACGCGATGGCGGCCAATCTCACCGGTCAGGTGCGCGCGATCGCGGAGGTCGCCACCGCCGTAACCCAGGGTGATCTCACGCGCTCGATCATGGTCGAGGCGATGGGCGAGGTCGCGGCGTTGAAGGACAACATCAACGAGATGATCCGCAACCTGAAGGAGACCACCCGCAAGAACGACCAGCAGGCCTGGCTCAAGACCAATCTGGCAAAGTTTTCCCGCATGCTGCAGGGGCAGGGCGACCTGGTCGTCGCCTCGCAGCTGGTGCTCTCAGAGCTCGCCCCGCTCGTCCACGCGCTACAAGGCGTGCTGTACGCGCAGTCGACGCACGGCGGCGACCCGTGTCTGGAGATGGTGGCCAGCTACGCCTCCGGCCCCGACAGACATCTCCCGAAGGTCGTGCGGATGGGGGAAGGGCTGGTCGGGCAGTGCGCCGTCGAGAAGAAACGCATTCTGCTCGAGGAGGTACCGCAGGACTACATCCGCATCAGCTCATCGCTGGGCTCGGCCGTGCCTGTGAGCATCGTCGTCCTGCCGGTGCTGTTCGAAGGCGACGTGAAGGCCGTACTGGAGCTCGCCTCGATCAAGACGTTCAACGCGACGCGCCTTTCCTTCCTCGATCAACTCGCTGACGGCCTCGGCGTGGTGTTCAATACGATCGAGGCGAACACCCGCACCCGGGATCTGTTGGCGCAATCGCAATTGCTGACCAGGGAGCTGCAGAAGCAGCAGGCGGAGCTCAAGCAGACCAACGACCGGCTCGGCCAGCAGGCGGACAGTCTGCAGAAGTCCGAGAGCCTGCTGAAGACGCAGCAGGAGGAGTTGCGTCGGGCAAACGACGAGCTGCAGCACAAGGCGCAGCTGCTCTCCGAGCAGATGGGGCAGGTCGAGTACAAGAACCACGAGATCGAGCTGGCGAAGGTGGCGCTGGAGGAAAAGGCCGAGCAGCTCGCGCTGAGCTCGCGCTACAAGTCGGAGTTTCTCGCGAACATGTCGCACGAGCTGCGAACGCCGCTGAACAGCCTGATGATCCTGGCCAAGCTGCTCGCGGACAACGGCGGCGACAACCTGACGCCGAAGCAGATCGACTATGCGCAAACCATCTACGCCGCGGGAGCGGACCTGCTCGCGTTGATCAGCGACATCCTCGATCTGGCGAAGATCGAGTCGGGGACCATCACGCTGGACTTCGGGCCGCTGCGCCTGACGGACCTGCAGGATTACGTCGATCGGACCTTCCGGCCGACCGCGCTGGAGCAGAACCTCGACTTCACAATCAGCATCGATCCGCGCCTGCCCACAGTGATCGAGACCGACGAGAAGCGCCTGCAGCGGATTTTGAAGAACCTGCTGTCGAACGCTTTCAAGTTCACCGCCAAGGGCACCGTAGAGCTGCGAATGGTGCCCGCCGCGAGCGGCTGGTCGCCGGGGCGCGCGCAGCTGGACGCGGCTGCACAGGTGATTGCCTTCGTGGTCGCAGACAGCGGCGTCGGTATCCCGGCGGACAAGCAGAAGGTCATCTTCGAGGCTTTCCAGCAGGCGGACGGTACCACCAGCCGCCGTTACGGTGGCACCGGTCTCGGGCTGTCGATCAGCCGGGAGCTGACGGGGCTGCTCGGGGGCGAGATCACGGTCGAGAGTGCTCCGGGCACGGGCAGCACTTTCGTGCTCTATCTCCCCCTGCCCAAGGAACCGGCCGTGGGCAGGGCACTGCCCGCGGCCATGGGCGCGGAAACGACGGCGCCCGGCGCGCTGGCCGCGCAGCAGCGCGCGCAGCCGCCGCGCGCCGACCCGGCGCTTACCCGCGTGCCTCACACCGACGACGACCACGACAATATCGATCCCGGCGACCGCGTCGCGCTGATCGTGGAGAACGACGCCCGGTTCGCAGCCGCACTGCTCGACATCGCGAAGGAGCACGGATTCAAGGGAGTCATTGCTTCCCATGGCGGCGCCGCTTTGGCACTGGCTCAGGCGCTCAGACCGGATGCGATCACGCTGGCCCTGAGACTCCCGGACGTGGATGGCTGGGTGGCCCTCGAGCGGCTGAAGCACAGCGCGCAAACCAGGCACATTCCCGTGAGCGTGGTGTCGCGGGTGGATCAGACACGCGAGAGCCTGCACTTGGGCGCCGTGGCGGTAGTGCGCAAGGAGTCGACTTCGGAAGCGTTGCGGGAGGCTCTGCTGAAGATACGCGATCTCATCGAGCGCGACGCCAAGGCGCTGCTGGTGGCCGACGGCGATGAGGCGCGCCGCGCGGACGTCGAGCAATGCTTGCGCTGCGCGGGGGTACAGATTACTTCGGCCAGCCTGGGAACACGGGTGCTCGAGGCGCTGCGCGCCGCGCCCTTCGACTGTGTGCTCCTGGGCCCCTCGCTGAGCGACATGAGCTCGATCGAGCTGCTCAGGAGGATCGCCGAGTCCGAAGCAACTACCGAGATGCAGTTAGTGATCTACGGGACTGAAAGCCTCGGCGGCCCAGAGCAGCAGGACTCGCGCAAACTGGCGGAGGTGCTGGTCATGAAGAAAGGGCTGACGCGCAAGGCCATGCTGCAGCAGATCACGCTGTTCCTGCACCATGCCCTGGGCAGCCTGCAACCCACCAGCCGCACGCTGACGGAGGCGCGCGAGGTGACGCGGGGGCTGGCGAACAGGAAGATCCTGATGGTCGACGACGACGTGCGCAACGTGTTCGCGTTGACCTGCGCTCTGGAGGAATGCGGGATGACAGTCCTCAACGCGGAGGGCGGGAAGGAAGGTCTCGAGATCCTGAAGAGCGTCGCGAACATCGATATGGTGCTGATGGACATCATGATGCCCGAGCTCGACGGCTACGACACGATCCGAATGATCCGGGGGTACGAGCAGTTCAAGAACTTGCCCATCATCGCGGTGACCGCGAAAGCGATGAAAGGGGATCGCAAGAAATGCCTCGACGCGGGCGCGTCGGACTACATCGCGAAACCGGTGAACGTCGAACAGCTGACCTCATTGTTGAGCGTGTGGCTGAACAGGTAGTCGATGAGCAGCCTGACCGACTCGGCTGGCGTAAATATTCTCGTCGTCGATGACGAGCCGCACAGCCTCAAGGCGCTGCAGGCGCTGTTGTGCGGCCCGGACCGCAACGTGGTGACCGCGGCCTCGGGCAGGGAGGCGCTGCGCTGGATCCTGCGAGCCGCCTTCGCGCTCATCCTGCTGGACGTGCGCATGCCGCAGATGGACGGGTTCGAAACCGCCGCCCTGATCCGCAAGCTCAAGCGCTCCCGGTACACTCCCATCGTGTTCCTGACCGCGGCGGATGATCACAGGGAATGGGTGCAGCGGGGCTATGAGGTCGGTGCGGTCGACTACATCTTCAAGCCCGTGGACCCCGAAGCGTTGAAGTCCAAGGTGGCGGTTTTCGTCGACCTCAACAAGAGGAGCGCCGACCTCGCAACGCAGCTGCTCGTGCATCGGAGTGCGCAACGCGACTTACTCAGGGCGAAAGACGATCTCGAGGTCAAGATCCGCGAGCGCACCGCGAACCTGATCTCGGCCCACGACCAGCTGCGCAGGGAAATGCAGATGCGTGAACGCGCCGACGCGGAGTTGCTCGTGGCCAAGCAAGCAGCCGAGCAGGCCAATCGGGCAAAGTCCGAGTTCCTGGCCAACATGAGCCACGAGATTCGCACGCCGATGAACGCGATCATCGGCCTGACGCAGGTTGCGCTGCAGACGGAGCTCACCGCGGAGCAGCGCGAATGTCTGGAGCTGGTTCGAGCCTCGGGCGAGTCGTTGCTCGCCATCGTCAATGACGTTCTCGACATCTCCAAGATCGAAGCCGGGCACCTGACGGTGGAGACGATTCCGTTTTCGCTCAGGGAATGCATTGACGGCGCCATGAAGACGCTGGTCATCGAGGCCAGCGCCAAGCGGCTCGATCTCTCATGGGAGGTCGCGCCGCAGACACCGGACGCGCTGCTCGGCGATCCCCTGAGACTGCGGCAGATCGTGCTGAATCTGGTAGGCAACGCCATCAAGTTCACGCAACATGGCGGTGTCATCGTGCGCGTCCGGCCGGAATCCTCCGCCAACGGAGATCTATGTTGCTATTTCTCGGTGCGTGACACCGGAGTCGGGATTGCGGCGGAGAAGCAGGCGGCCGTTTTCTCGCCTTTCCGGCAGGTCGACGCCTCCACAACCCGGCACTATGGCGGCACGGGGCTGGGACTCACCATCTCGGCCCGTCTGGTGGAGATGATGGGGGGCCGCATCTGGCTCGAGAGCACGCCGGGAAAGGGAAGTACCTTTCATTTCACGGTGCGCTTCGGGCTCGCGGATCGCACGGCTGAGGCGCCCGTGCGTCGTGGCGCGCCACCCCAGGCGCGCCGCGCCCGTCCACGCCCTGGCGCGCCAAAGCTGGCCGTGCTGCTGGTGGAAGACAATTCCGCGAACCGCAGACTTGCACAGATCGTGCTGGCGCGACACGGACACGCGATCACGGCGGTCGACAGCGGGGCGGCTGCTCTGGAAGCGTTGCAACACGGTCGCTTCGATCTGATCTTGATGGATGTGCAGATGCCCGGCATGGACGGGATCGACACCACCCGCGCGATTCGTCAGTCCGAACGGCGCTGCGGGCGACGCCTGCCGATCATCGCGCTGACCGCCCATGCCATGGCCGGGGACCGCGAGCGCTGCCTGGACGCGGGAATGGACGGCTATCTGGTCAAGCCGATCCACCCGACGGCGCTGCTCGATGCGGTCGAGCGACTCGGCCTCAGGCCTGAGCAGGCGGGCGCAGATGCCGATGTGCAGTCGGCCGGGGCTCATGCGGCGACCCTGCTCGAGCAGGTCGGCGGCGACCCGCGGCTGCTGGCTGAGATAGCGGAATTGTTCGCGCGCGAGTCTGCCCGGCACATGAGCGGCCTGCGCGAAGCGATTCAGAGCGGTGATGCCGAAACGTTCGGCAGCGCGGTGCACACGCTGCGCGGGATGCTGCGCAACGTTCGCGCGACGGCAGCCGAGCAGTTGGCGGCGAGTCTGCAATCACTCGATCCACAGCAGCACAAGGAGCAGGCACGTGCGACCTGCGAGCTCCTGGAACAGGCGGTGAGCTCGTTCAGCGAGCGACTCCTCAGCCTGGTCGCGGCAGCGCAATCCCCTCGATCCGACGCGGACCCGCTGGCGGCCCGCGAACGCAGCGCGAGCGGTCTATCCTGAACCGCGGCCGCCTGAGGGACCGCCGGCCTGCCCACGGCCGCCGGCCTGCCCACGGACCGCCCGCTGACCCGATGGGTCATAAGAACCATCCACGAATGTCGTTTCTGTCGCATCGACTCTGGTATTCATCGCGTCTGGTATTCATGTGTTCGTGGGGCCATGGTGTATCGGATTGCAACCGAACACGACTACCTGAGGGCGGACGTTTTCAACCGGGAAACCGCCGAGGAAGCCAGGGAGTTCTTTGACGCGGTCGCCGACTCTGCCACGCGGCATCACCGCTCCCACATCCTCATCTCGGTGCATGCCTCCAGTCCAATGTTCACCGTGGAGCGGTCGGGATTTCTCGCGCGATTCACCAACGTCGGCGTCGATCCTTCACACAAGATCGCCCTGATCGCGGACGACCAGGAGCTGGATCACTCGCATGAGTATTTCGTGCTGATGGGCCGACTGCACGGAATCAACGTGCGGCATTTTCGCGACGATCAGTCGGCACTGGAATGGTTCAGGGGTGCGCGCTGAGACGCGCAACTCCTCAAGCGCATGGCCAACATCCTGGTCTTTGACGTCAACTCGGCCAGCCGCCGCTTGATCGCCGCGCTGCTGCGCAACCACGGCAACCGCGTGCGGGACGTCGGCGACGCCGATGAAGCCCTGAGGCTCGTGCGGCTGGAGCGCCCCGACCTCATGATCATGGACGTCGCTGCGCCCGACATCGACGGATGCAAACTCGTGGTGCGGATGCGCTGCGACCCGAGCCTGCCGCAGCCGCGCGTACTGGTGCGCGCGGTCGCAAACGTTGAAGTCGAAGCGCGCTCGCTGGCACACGTCTTTGGCGCTGCATTCGTGATCAAGCCGACGAATCCCGAGCTACTGCTCGCGACCGTCAGTGCCACTCTGGGCGAACCGGCGCCGCAGGAGGCGGCTCGGGTGGCGGACCAGCAATCGGTCGAGTTGCTGGTGCAGCCGATCGCCAGGCTCCTGCGACGCGTGGCGGAGCGCAGCGCGCAACTCGAGGTGGCGCGCACGGCGCTCGATCTCGAGATCAAGAAGCGAATCTGGGCGGAGCACGATCTGGTGCACGCCAACCGACGGCTGCACGATCAGGCCATGCGGGACTCAGTGACCGGCGTGTATAACCGTCGCTTCCTGGAGGAATCGCTGGACCGCGAGAAAGTGCGCGCCCAGCGCCACGGCCATACATTCGCCGTGATGATGATCAACGTCGATCATTTCAGGGAATTCAACGACACGCTTGGGCGCACTGCGGGTGATGCGATCCTGCGGTCCGTCGGTCAGTGCGTGGTGTCGCTGGCGCGCGCCGAAGACCTCGTCGCCCGCTACGACGGCGACGAATTCGCTCTGCTGATGGCGAACGTGTCGCGGCAGATCGTGTGGCAGCGCGCGGATCTGATTCGCCAGCGAGCGCGGAGCCTCGAGGTCGGGCACAACGATCCTCAACTCGGACCGATCACCCTGTCGGCGGGAGTTGCAATCTTTCCTGAGGACGGCGCCAGCACCCAGGCGGTTCTGGAGGCCGCCGAGCAGGCGTTGATCAGCTCCAAGCGGGCCGGGCGCAATGGCGTCGCTATGCGAGAGGTGAGCGTTGGGTCCAACGCGTAATCGCCCTGGTCTGCCGGGAGTCATCCCAAGTCGTCCTCCTCGAGACCAGCCGTCCGGCTGGTGGACTTTGGCGGCCCAATCGGCAGCGGCGCGGCAGGCGGATTGACGGCACCAGCCTCGGCAACGCCACGCGCGGTGGCGCGCCGGCCTCGGGTGCGGGGTCGATGCAGGATCGGGTAGGCGAAGCTCGCGAGGTGCGAGTGAATGCGCCTGAGGTCGCGCACCGTGCGCAGGAAGAGGCCGCTCTCCTCAACCATGGGTTCGACCGCGTCGGTGTCGGTGACCCGGCTGGCTGCGGCGGCATTGCGCAGGAGGCGCACGCTCAATGCCGTGGCGGTCGCTTCGAACTCACGGAACTGTCCCTTGCGCGCGGCCAGGCGCTTGGCGTCCCGGGGCTCGGCCTGCAGGAAGACGGCCAGTGCGAGCCGCAGGCTCTCGAGGAGCTCGGCGTGCATGGCGGCGACGGTCTCGATTTCCTCGACCGTGAGCGCCCTGCCGCGCTTGACACTCCGCACTGCAAACTCGACCAGACTGTTGGCGACGATGTCGGCGACATGCTCGAGGTTGATCACGGCCGACAGGATGTCCTGTCCCCGTGCACCCTCCCGCTGGTGGTCGAGGGTCTGCTCGCCGCCGACGTCGGCGAGATAGCGGCGAATCGCGCTACCCAGCTGATCGACACAACGATTCTGTGCGGCGACCGCCTCGGCGCGTGTGCGATCATTATGCTGGAGTACCTCGAGCGCATCGCGGAGCATCGTCTCGACCATGTCGGCCATGCGCAGAGTTTCGCGGGCAGCGTTCGCAAGGGCCACCGTGGCGGAATCAAGGGCCGCGACGTCGAGATAGACGGGCCGGCCCGGATCGGCCGGCGCCGGCGGGTCCGGCAGCCACCGCGTGAGCAGGGCCGCGAGGCCTCTGACGGACCCCAGGAACACCGCGGCGAGTGCCAGATTGAACGCCAGGTGAAAGTTGACGACGAGACGCCCGGGAGCCGGCGCGGCGAGCTCGAGTGCACGAGTGATCGCGGGCAGGAATGGCAGCGCGAGCACCACGCCCACGGTGCGCACCAGCAGGTTTCCGAGCGGCAGGCGCCGGGCGGCGGAGGTCGAGGCGTCGACCAGCGCGGGCAGTGCCCCGCCCAGGTTCGCGCCGAGCACCAGGGCGAGAGCGGCGGTTGGATCGACGACGTGTGTGGCGGCGAACGTCGCCACGAGCAGCACGATGGCGATGCTCGAGTGGCATGCCCAGGTGAGTGCCGCTGCGACCAGCGCCCCGAGGATGGGGTCACCGGCCAGCGCGCCCATGACCGAGCGCAGCAACGGAATGCCCTCGAGGGGTCCCAGCGTGCGCACCAGGCCCGCGAGCGCCATGAGCATGAGCCCGAGGCCGATGCCGATGCGGCCGATATTCTTCACCCGGCCGCCGCCGGCCCAACGGAAAACGAGCACGCCGACGAGCACCAGCGGTGGCCCCACCAGGGCCAGGTTGAAGACGAGCACCTGTGTCAGGAGTGCTGTGCCGACGTTGGCGCCGAGCATGACCGCGAGCGCGGGGGCGAGCGCGATCACCCCGGTGGCCGTGAACGAGGTCGCGAGCAGACCCGTTGCGGTGCTGCTCTGGAGGAGCGCGGTCACGGCGAGCCCGGTCAGGAACGCGCGGAAGCGGCGACCGAGGTTGCGGCCGAGCCAGCGCCGGAGCACCGTGCCGAAGCCGCGCTGCACCCCGGTGCCGACCATGTGCGTGCCCCACAGGAGAAGGCCCACATGGCCTGCCAGTTCGATAAGTGAAAGCGTGCCGTTCATCGCGCCTTCCCATCCCACGCCTCCAAAGTCATGATCGCACCTAACCTCGGTGTCTGGAAAATCGGCGGGAAAGCCCATGCGGGAAGGCTCGCCGGACCGCCCGCTCGTGACGGTCGTCAGGCCCGCTCATCCTCTGGCAACCACGCGAGGCGCGCAGTGGCCGCCCCGATGCTATCCTTTGCCGCAGGGAGCCACGATAAAGTCATCGCAGGAGGACAGCCATGTGCTACGAGGAACGATTCTTCTTGCAGCAGGGAGCGACGAAGGTCCAGAAGCGCGAAGAGCCCAGGTCTGTGATTGACCGTCTGCGGCCTGGCGCGCCAGCCGATCGCCCGAAGCCCGAGACGGACAAGCCGAAGGAAGTCGAGCCCGAGGCGGAAACCGTCTGAGCGGTTGAAGGCCGAAAGCCCGGGACAGCCGATGCTCCAGGGCTTTCGATCGCGGCGCATCATGTGGCGTGCAGTTCGACCATGCAGCGCGAGCCGCCATCAGACCCTCAGAGCCCCAGGCGGAGCGAGACATCGGATGTGATTCCGATGTTTGCCACGCTGGTGTGGAAGATCGAGCTCGAGGCACGGTTGCGCGAGGCCATCGGCGCCCAGGCGCTCGCAGCGATCGCGCGCCTGAGGCGGGACCTGCCCCCGCTCGCGCGCGGCCAGGGGTGGCAGTCGGTCCAGTCACTCCACGAGCTCGATGACTTCCGGGATCTCGTTTCCTGCGTGCACCGCGTCGTGCCGGGAATCCTGCGGTTCCTCAGGATCGGCTACGACGCGTACCAAGTCACCGCCTGCTGGGCGACAGTCCTCGCGACAGGCGCCGCGCACAAGATGCACCAGCACCCGAACAACTTCCTGAGCGGTGTGTACTATGTCCGGACCCATCCAGGCGCGGACACCATCAACTTTCATGACCCGCGCAATCAGACCGGGATCATCCGCCCCCCGGTCGTCGAGCTCACGGCCGAGAATACCGACCAGGTCGTCGTGAGAGTGAAGGACGGAACGATGCTGGTATTTCCGGCTTACCTGCAGCACTCCGTCGACGCGAGCGCGAGCGAGGACGAGCGGATCAGCATCAGCTTCAACATCATGTTCTCGTCGTTCACGGAGAATCTGAGCAAGCCGTTGTGGCAACCGACAGGCGCCAAGGCGGCGATATAACCGCCGATCGCGAGGCCGAGAGCGCCCCCGGCGCGAAGCGGCCCGACTTGAGGAACCCCAAGCTCGCCACCGGGATGAGGACGCCGTCGCTGCCGATCATGATCGGGTAGGCCGCGATCGGGGCAGGATAGCGCAGAGCTGTTTCGAGGCAGGTCATCGCCCCGACACGGCTCCGGTTAGGCCCGAGCCATAGCATCTACGAGATCTGAACTGCCGCCGAGTCGGATCGTTACCGGAGCACGTCGAAACGGTGGTCCGAACGGCGTACAGTCGTGGTTCGAAGGTTACACGGACGTTGCACACGCTACTGCCCGAAGAATGCCGGCCGTCCTGCCCGCGCCACCACAACCAGGCTTCTAACGAAGGCTTGTAGATTCCTTGGCGGCCCATGCGGACGTTCGCGAGCGGCTGGTCCTGGCCGCCTGGGTCGCGTGTCGAGGAGAAGGCGATGGGACGCATCTGGGAATATCTCAACGGCTTTACGCAATTCGCCACCGTACTGATATCGTCAATTGCCCTGCTGTTCCACCTCAGGTGGTCACGCCGCGCCACGGCACTCGGCCCCACGATCCTGACGACCCTCGGCATATTCTTCTGCTTCGCGGGCATTGCCTGGGGGCTGCTGGATTTCGACCCGAACGACGTTCGAAACAGTGTCCCGCACCTGCTCGGGGGAATCCGCACGGCGTTCTGGGCATCCGTGGTTGGGATATTCTGGGCACTCACGCTCAAGATCCGGGTCGCGCTGTTTGGCGACGCAACCATACCGGCGTCCGGTGCGCAGGAAGGCTCCACCGTGGACGACCTGGCCCGTCTGCTGGTGCAGCTCAACCGCTCGATTGCGGGCGGCGATGATTCCGGTCTGTTGAGCCAGGTCAAGCTCTTGCGTGCGGACAGCAACGCTCGCGCCGACAGGCTGATCGAAGCATTCGACAGATACGCGGAGAATATTGCAGAGACGAACTCAAAGGCGCTTGTAAGGGCCCTATCGGAAGTGGTCCGGGACTTCAACGTGAAGCTCAACGAGCAATTCGGCGACAACTTCAGGCAGTTGAACTCCGCCGTCGCGAGGCTGGTTTCCTGGCTGGTTCAATACGAGAAGCAACTGCAGGCCTTGATAGAGCAGGAGACCGCGACCCGGGAGAGCATGACGGAAGCGGCTTCACGCTTCACTGATATCGTGAACATGGCGTCGGAATTTGCTGCAGTGGCCCGATCGCTGCAGAACATTATGGGAGCGCTGAATAATCAGAGTGAGCAGCTCGCCCGGGCACTCCTGCTGCTTTCCGGGCTGATAGCCGAGGTGAAAGAGGGGTTGCCGATCATAGAGCAGAGAATCGCTCAGATGATTGGTCGGAGCGGGCAGGGCGTTCGGCCGAATCAGGAGACGCTCGGCGCAGTGTCGCGACATCCAGCTGAATCCGTCCAGGCCACGAGGGCGCAGCGGTGAACGACGTTTTGTCCGCGGATCGGACCGCCGCATCGGAAGCTCATTGGATTCCCTTGAGCGATTTGATGACCGGGCTCATGGTCATGTTTCTACTGATCGCAGTGTGCTACATGATACGGGTCGAGGCGGACGCCGGCAGGATAAAAACGGTGGCCGTTGCGTACAGTGAGACCCGTGACGCCCTCTATGAGGAGCTGCGCAAGGAGTTCTCCCCGGATCTGCCCAGATGGCACGCCCAGCTCATCAAGGCGGATCTGACGCTCCGGTTCTCGGAGCCGGACATTCTGTTTGCCCAGGGCAGCAGTGAGTTGAAGCCGGCTTTCAAGGACATTTTGGACGACTTCTTTCCCCGCTACGTGAGAATTCTGAGGTCGCCGAAGTATCTGCGTGCGATCAGCGAGATCCGTATTGAGGGACATACATCATCGGATTGGATCGGCGCTGCATCGCCCGACGACGCCTATCTGCACAACATGGAGCTTTCGCAGGCACGGACTAGATCAACCCTGCTCTATGTGCTGATGCTCCCCCAGGTTCGCGGCGACGTCGACTGGCTCCGTCGCCTGGTGACCGCGAACGGATTGTCCTCATCGAGGCTGATTCTTGATGCATCGGGCAAGGAGGACGCGGCGCGCTCGCGGCGTGTGGAGTTCAAGATCCGGACGGACGCGGAGACGAGAATTGCAAAGATTCTCGAGGTGACGCGCTAGGGTTGGTTTGTCGAATAGGCCGACCTGGTCGACTTACGGAATCGTTTTGCTGGCGATACTGGAGAGCGCGCTCTCGGCGCCCGCCGTCGTATAGGCATTGACCGCGAAATACCAGGCTCCGGGCGCAAGATTGCCGAGGGCGTAGGTGGTCAGGCCGGGGTTTGCGATTTGCACCGACTGGTTGAGGTTGCTTGCCGATGTGCCGTAGTAGATATTGAATCCCGCAAGGTTCGTGAGAGCGGAGCCATCCGTGTTCTGCGTGGGCGCACTCCAACTTACGGTCGCGCTGCCGTTTGCGACCTGCGTCACGATGATACTGAACGCGGCGAGCGACGCGGTGGATGTTCCGTCGCTTACGCTGATGATGATGTTCGAATAAGTTCCGGCATCGCCCGACCCGGGTGTTCCGGATAAGTTGCCGGATTGCGTATTGAACGAAGCCCAGCTCGGCGGGTTTTGAATGCTGAACGTCAGCGCGTTGCCGTTCGGATCCGAAGCAGTTGGTGTAAAGCTGTAAGCCGTGCCGGCGTTTGCCGACGTCGCAGGTGCGCCACTGATGGTCGGCGGCGGATTGGCGGGCGCAGATACGGCAATGGCGAAGGCCGGAAGCGAGGTGGTGAGAGTCCCGTCGCTGACGCTGATCACGATGCCCGAGAAGATGCCGACATTGCCTGTCGTCGCCGTTCCGGAAAGCTGCCCGGTGGTGTTGCTGAAGCTCGCCCAAGACGGGCGGTTGGCAACCGAGAACGTCAGCGGGTCCCCATCGGGATCGCTCGCGGTCGGTGTGAACGAATAGCTGGCGCCGGCCACGACGTTCGTGGACGGCGTGCCGCCGATCACGGGCGCGTGATCCGGCGGCGGTTGAACCTGGATCGAGAAGGCCGGGAGCGCGGCGGTCAAGGTCCCGTCGCTGACGCTGATCACGACGTTGGAGAACGTGCCGGTATTGGTTTTCGCTGGCGTCCCCGAGAGCTGTCCGGTACGGCTGCTGAAGGTCGCCCAGGACGGTTGGTTCGCGATCGAGAATGTCAGCGTGTCCCCATCGGGATCGCCCGCGGTCGGCGTGAACGAATAGCTAGCCCCGGCGACGACGTTTGTGGACGGCGTGCCGCCGATCACGGGCGCGTGATCCGGCGGCGATTGAACCTGGATCGAGAAGGCCGGGAGCGCGGCGGTCGAGGTCCCGTCGCTGACGGCGATGACGATGCCCGTGAAGGTTCCGATGTTGGCGGAAGTGGGTGTTCCCGTGAGCGCTCCGGTGCTCGCCGAGAAGGTAGCCCACGGGGGCATGGCCTGTATGGAGAAGGTGAGGACCTTGCCAGCTGGATCGGTGGCGCTCGGCTGAAACGAATAGTTGCTACCTGCTACGACGCTCGTTGGGGGGATACCGGAGATCGTCGGCGTGTCATTCGCGGGCGCCAGTACCTGGATCGAAAAGGCTGGGAGCGAGGCGGTCAGGGTGCCGTCGCTTGCGGTGATGACGATGTTGGAGAAGACGCCAACATCGGCTGTCGGAGGGGATCCCGACAGCTGACCGGTGCTGGCGCTGAAGCTTGCCCATGAGGGCGCGTTCAGAATACTGAAGGTCAGCGCATGACCATCCGGATCAGCTGCGGCCGGCGTGAAGGCGTACTGGTTGCCGGCAACCACCGTAGGCGCAGGCGTACCCGATATTGTCGGCGCGTTGCTGGCGGGAGCCTGTACTTGAATGGAGAATGCGGGCAGGGACGCGGTTGTGTGGCCGTCGCTCACGCTGATCAGGATGTTGGCAAAGGTTCCCTCGTTGGTGGTGGTGGGCGTTCCCGAGAGCGCACCCGTGGCGGTGCTGAAAGTCCCCCAAGCGGGTCGATTGACAATCGTAAAGCTCAACGTCGAGCGCCCGGGATTGGTGACCATGGGCTGGAAGCTGTAGGGTTGACCGGCAGTCACGGTCGCGGCCGGTGTGCCCGCGATCGTTGGAGGCGTAACGGGCGGTGGGGTAGCTGGAGGGTTCACCGTGATACGGAACGGACCGATGATGGCGCGAGTCGTGCCGTCCGACACACCGATCTCAATTTCCGCGCTGGTGCCGACGTCGCTGTTGCCCGGAGTTCCGAAGAGCTCGCCGGACGATGGAACAAATGTGGCCCATCCAGGCTTGCTGGTTATGTCGTAGGTCAGCGGACGCCCTGCAGGATTGGAAACCAACGGGATATATTGATACTTGGCGCCGGCCTGCACCGAAGTGGGCGGCGTGCCGTTGACGACGAGAGCGGCTGTGTCGCTCCCGCCGCACCCAGCGAGTGTGACTGCGATTACGGTACACCAGGCGAGGTGACCGATCCTGAGATCAGCGACCGCGAATACGTTGCATATGTGCACGCACGACCCACCCTGTTGACAGCCAGCTGCGGGCTGCAGAGCGCGATCAGTGAGAGCGTAGAGACAACACCAGAGAACTGACGACGCGCGCCACCGTAGACATTGCGCGCTGCCGGCAACCCCGCTGTCTTCACGAGCCGATTAGGCTCTCAAGACCGGAAGCTTTGCGTCCCCGCCTCACGACGGGTTTGCCCTTCGAGTACGGGGAGCATGCTACGCGCTGGAACATCCCGTGTCATTGGCGCAACCCGTCATCAAGTTGCGACAGCAAGCTGCGACAAGTACCGATCTTGCGGACTTGTGCACTGCCTCACGATCCCGGTCGCCGGGTGGCTACGGTCTTTTGTGGCTCATGCGGCCATTTGCTCGAAAATCTGGTAGCACCCGTCACGCCGAACCGGAGACCAGGCGAGCCGTGATTCGGGCGACGTGCTCGCCCTGGTAGCGACACATCTCGAGCTCCAATGCCGTCGGCATACGCGTTTCGCTCCCCGTCCCGGTTACACAGCTCGCGCCGTAGGGAGTCCCGCCGGTCACCTCGCGCATCGTGGTGAGTTCCTTGAACGTGTAGGGCAGGCCGACCACGATCATTCCGTGGTGGAGCAGGGTGCTGTGGAAGGAGGTGATGGTCGTCTCCTGGCCGCCGTGCTGGCTGGCAGTGCTGCAAAAAACGCTGCCGACCTTGCCGACGAGTGCGCCGCTCATCCACAGGGCGCCGGTCTGATCGAGGAAGTTGCGCATCTGCGCCGCCATGTTGCCGAAGCGGGTTGGAGTGCCGAACAGAATCAGGTCGTACTGATCCAGCTCTTCCGGGCGCGCCAGCGGCGCCCTCTGCTCGAGCTTGAAGCCGGCGGCACGCGCGACGTCGGGCGGTGTCAGTTCGGGAACCCGCTTGACGGTCACCTGCGCTCCGGCAATACGGCCGGCGCCTTCAGCCTGCGCGTAAGCCATGGCCTCGATGTGGCCGTAGCTGCTGTAGTAAAGAACCAGAACCCTCGGCATGGCGACTCCTCAGGGCGTGCTGCGCGCCCGCGTGTGCCGGTTCAGAAAGGCGCGGCATGTTTCGGTGTACTCGTCCGGCCGGTCGAGATTGGGCAGATGGCCGGCGCCGGTGATCACGGCCCGCTCGGCGCGCGGCAGCTGCACGCTCAGGCGATCGGCGCACTGAACCCGGCGCGGCACGTCGAGCTCGCCGCTGAGCACCAATGCTGGCGCGTTCGATGACCGCGGCAGCGCCGGTACCGAAAGCACGTCCGAGTCGAGCGGGGAATCGATGAACTCGTTGCCTGCGAACCGCTCGATCATCGCGATGAGACGAGCGCGCATCTGCGGATCCGCAGTGCGCAGTCGGGTAAGCGGATGGCGCAGCCATTCGCGCCGAAAGGCGGCCATGCCGCGCGTGCGCGCGACGGTTCGCAAGTGCTCGAATGGCACGTCCTCGTCGGCGGGGGCAAGCTCGAAGGAGGGCGGTCCGTCGAGAATGACGGCGTCCACGCGCTCGGGCGCGCCGCCGGCGAAAGCAAGGGCAGTACGCGCCCCCTGCGACATGCCGATGACCGCGACCCGGATCAGCCCGAGATGGTGACAAAGGGCGGCAACGTCAGTCGCATCGCGTGCTGTTGAGGGCGTGCCGCTCGAGAATCCGTGACCGCGCCTATCCACGCGCACCAGGCGGTACGCCTGCCGCAGCCTCGCGACCTGCGGATCCCACATTTCGAGGTCCAGGGTCCAGCCGTGCAGGAGTATGACCGCAGCACCTGCGCCCTCGTCTCGGAAGCGCAGACGCGCGTCTTCCACCGTGAGGTACTGGTCTACAGGGTGCGTCGCCAGATTCCTCGCTGCGCTCGTTGCCAGCATAAGCCCGAAATTAGCCCGAAATTCGAATAGCGAAAAATTTTTCGCACTCAGGCTACGGTCTCACCTGACGGTCGTCAAGCGCACCCGCTCCGAGGCTTGCGGGACTAGATCTGTGCGCTCAAAGACAGCCAGGGAACGGTGGCGAGGTCCGCAGAAATCTGCCGGCTCACTTGCTGCAACATCGCTAACCGTTCGCGCACCAGCTTGGACTTGGTTGTGCGGCGTGAATGACTCGATGAGTTGAGGGCTGCGACCACACGACCATGGTGGTCGAGAACCGGGACGGCGAGCGCGATGACGCCATAGGCAAGTTCATCTTCCACCGCCGCGTAGCCATTGCGACGGCAATCCTCGATCAACGCACGCAGCTTCTGCGGATCGGTGACGGTGCGCTCGGTGAGGGCTTCGAGCTTGGCGGTCTGGAAATAGCGGTGCAACCGCTCCGGACTCACGCCGGCAAGCAGGACGCGGCCCGTCGAGGTGGCGTGCGCAGGGAAGCGGCTGCCGACGTGGGCTTCAAGGCGCAGCAGCGTGCGCACCGAGGTGCGTGCGATGTAGACGATCTCGACCCCATCCAGCACGCACAGGGCTGCCGAGTCGGCCGTGTTGCGTGCCAGCTCTTCGAGGTGATTCTTGGTGATCTGCTCGATATTCATCGATTCCAGGTATGCCGCGCCGAGCTCGAGCACTTTCGGGCGCAGCAGAAAATCACGCGCGCTGCGCGTGACGTAGCCGAGCTCCTCCAGCGTTAGCAGGCAGCGTCGTGCCGTGGCGGCCGGAATGCGGGCACTGCGCGCGATGTCACTGAGGCTCAAGGCCGCATGATCGCGCGAAAAGGCGCGGATCACGGCGAGTCCCTTTGCGAGTCCGCCCATCGCCTCACGACGCACCGGCGTTTTCCTACCCTTGGCCACGCACGCAGTCTATTTCGATATCCGAAATGTCGGAAGGGCGCGCAGCAGCCTTGACGAGGGTCCAGGGGCAAGTCCAGTATATTGTTTCGGATACCGACGCCTATTTCGGTATGCGAAATGCACTTGAGGGGGCCAATTGAAGATCGGGCGGCAGGACCAACGCAGCTCGGCGATTTCGACCTCGAACGAACAGACCATCCTCGTCCGGGGGCGTGATCTGACGCGTGAACTGATCGGCAGGATCAGCTTCACCGAGCACTTCTGGCTGCTGGTGACCGGTTCGTTGCCCACACCCGCTCAGCTGCGCGTGCTCGATGCAACGCTGGTGGCGATCGCCGAACACGGGCTGGTGCCGAGCGTTCAAGTCTCCCGCATGACCCTGGCGGCGGCGCCCGAGGCTCTGCAGGGAGCGGTTGCGGCCGGGATTCTTGGGTGCGGGTCGGTGGTCCTCGGCTCTTCTGAGGCCGCGGGTCGTTTCCTTGCGCAGATCGATGCCCGCGGCAAGAGCGCTGCCTCACTCGAGGCGGCGGCCCGCGAGGTGCTGCGCGAGTACCGCGAGGCCGAGCAGGCGATCCCTGGCTATGGCCATCCGCTGCACCGGGGCGGTGATCCCCGCGCACAGCGCCTGCTCGAGGTGGCCGTCGAGGCGAATACCTCGGGGCACCACGCGGAGATTGCCCGCGTCGTCGAGCGGCTCCTGCCGGAAGTCATCGGCCGTCCGCTCGCGCTCAACGTCTCCGGAGCGATTCCGGCGGTGCTCCTGGATGCCGGTTATCCGCTGCTGGCCCTGAAGGGTGTGCCGCTGCTTGCGCGCACCGCGGGGCTCGTCGCCCATCTGCTCGAGGAACAGCAGCGCGCCATCGGCTTCGTCATGTCGCACGCCGCGGCGCAGGCGATCAACTACGACGGTGAAGCCCCTCCCGACTTCAAGCCGAGCAAGGACGGTTGAGGCACCCGCGCAGCTATGGAACCGACATTGGCGGGCATTCGCGTCGTCGAGCAGGGCACGTTCATCACCGGGCCCTGCGCCGGAATGATGCTGGCGGACCTCGGCGCGGACGTCATCAAGGTCGAGAGCCCCGAGGGGGACCCGTACCGCGCCTACCAGGGCGGCCAGTACTCGCCACACTTTCAGGCCTACAACCGCAACAAGCGCAGCGTCGCGCTCGATATGAAGCAGAGCGCGGACTGCGAGCTCTTCCGGCGCCTCATGCGCGAGGCCGACGTGTACATCCAGAACTTCCGGCCCGGGACCGCAGAGCGCCTCGGAGCCGGTGTCGAACGACTGCTGCAAATCAACCCGCGGCTCGTGTACTGCTCCATCAGCGGCTTCGGCGCGAGCGGCCCGTACGCCGAGCGCCCGAGCTATGACTCCGTCGCGCAGGCGCTCAGCGGGTTTCTCAGCGTGGTAGTCGACTACCGCCGACCACAGTTCCTGGGTCCCGCGCTTGCCGATGCAATCACGGGTCTTTATGCCTCACAGGGCATCCTCGCAGCCCTGGTGCAAAGGGGCCGCACCGCGCGTGGCGGTCACGTGGAAGTCTCCATGCTGGAAGCGATGGCGCACTTCGCCGTCGAGCCCTTCGCCGCGTTCTTCGCACTCGGACAGACTCCGACCTCCGCCGACCGGCCCCGGCTGGCGCAGGCCTACATCCTGCGCACAGCAGACGAGCGGCTGATTGCGATTCACCTGTCGTCGCTCGAGAAGTTCTGGCAGGGACTGGTCGCGGCGCTCGGGGCGCCGGAGCTTGCGAGTGATCCACGCTTCAACCCGCGCGAGCGCCGCATCGCCGAATATGAGGCGCTGCGTCTGGAGCTCGACGCGCGTTTCGTGCGCGAGCCGCTGTCGCACTGGATCGAGCGACTGCAGGCCAATGACGTGCCCTACGCACCCGTCAACCGCATCGATGACGTGGTAACAGACCCACAGATCCGCCATCTCGGCATCGTCGTGCCGGTCGAAGCCCCGCACTCGGCAAAGCAAGCCGTGCGGCCGGCACTGCAGTTCAACGGCGGCCGGGCCAAATCGGTGAGTGCCGCACCGCTTCTGGATCAGCACGGCAAGGAGATCCGCGCTGCACTGGCCGGTGGGCCGACATGGCCCCCCGGCGAGACCGGCGCACTGGCCAGCTAGGCGCGCGCACAGGGGAGACCGCGATGCTCTTTCCAACTACGCTCGTCGGCAGCTATCCGCAGCCGGAGTGGCTGATTGACCGCGAGCGCCTCGCCGCTCGCTTCCCGCCGCGGGTGCGGGCGCGTGAGCTGTGGCGTGTCCCGGAGGCGTTCCTGGCGCAGGCGCAGGATGACGCGACCATCATGGCCATCAAGGCACAGGAGGACGCCGGTCTCGACATCATCACGGACGGGGAGATACGGCGCGAGAGCTACTCCAACCGCTTCGCGACCGCCCTCGATGGAATCGATCTTGACAATCCGGGCACCGCGCTCGATCGCAGTGGTCACCCGAACCCCGTGCCGCGTGTTGTCGCGCCGATCCGCCGCCGCCACGCGGTCGGCGTGCGTGACCTCGAGTTTCTGCGCAGTCACACCCGGCGCCACGTCAAGGCGACGGTTCCCGGGCCGTTCACGATGGCCCAGCAGGCGCAGATCGACTACTACGGCGGAAGCCGCGAGCACGCCGCCATGGACTATGCGGCCGCCGTGAACGAGGAGATCCGCGATCTCTTCGATGCCGGGGCGGATGTGGTGCAGATGGACGAACCTTACATGCAGGCGCGCCCCGAGGAAGCACGTGCCTTCGGCCTGCGCGCGATCAACCGCGCGCTTGAGGGCATCTCCGGAGTCACGGCCGTGCACATCTGCTTCGGCTACGCGGCCATCATTCACGTGCGCCCGTCCGGCTATTCGTTCCTGCCTGAGCTCGCCCAGTGCCGCTGCGCGCAGGTCTCGATCGAGACCGCGCAGTCGAGCCTCGACTGCGCCGTGCTCAAGGCGCTGCCCGGCAAGAAGATCATCCTCGGCGTCATTGACCTGGGCAGCCATATCGTCGAGACGCCGGAGGTTGTGGCGAACCGGATCCGCCGCGCGCTGCCCTTCGTCGATCCGGCGAATCTCCTGGTGGCACCCGATTGCGGCATGAAATACCTGCCGCGCGCGGTCGCCTTCGGGAAGCTGCAGGCGATGGTGGCCGGCGCGCAGATGGTGCGACTGCAGCTCGCGGCCGAGCGGACGGGGCAGGGTGGCGGCGCCAAATCCTAACAATCAATACACAGGGAGCTCACATGTTCGCAGCGTTGCGCAGAGACTTTCCGTTCCTGGCGGCCTTGGCAGGTGCAGTCGTATTCAGCGCCCCCGCCTGGGGCCAAAGCCAGGCCACGGCACTCGAAGAAGTGGTGGTCACGGCGCGCAAGCGCGATGAGACGATCCAGAACGTGCCGGTGACCGAAAACGTCTTTACCCAGCAGGCGATCGAGGCGGCGGGAATCGAATCGCCCCGCGACTTCGTCGCGATGGTCCCGAACATGACCCTGGTCGAGGTGCAGAACGTCGGCAACTCCTTCATCACCATCCGCGGCATCTCCCAGGCGCGCAACAGCGAGCCGTCGGTCGCGGTGCTGGTCGACGGGGTGCTCGAGACCAATCCCTACCAGTTCGACCAGGAGCTCACCGACATTCGGGAGATCGAGGTGCTGAAGGGTCCGCAGGGCGCCTTGTACGGTCGCAATGCCATCGGCGGCGCGATCCTCATTCACACCGTGGATCCTTCCGATCACTTCTCAGGTGCCGCGAGGGTCGGCGTGGGCAACGGGGTGTCCGAGAAGGCCCAGGTGGCCGTCAGCGGCCCGATCGACTCGGCCGGAACGCTGAAGTATCGCGCCTCGCTCAACTACTACGACACTGACGGCTATCGGGAGAACAGTTACCTGAACCGCAAGGCGGACCCGTATCGGGATTACTCCGGGCGCCTGCGGCTGCTGTGGAAACCCTCCGAGCAGTGGTCCGCGGACCTGCGGGCGCTCTTCGATCGGGTCGAGACGACCGCCTACTACTACATCATTCCGCGTGCCAACGAAGCGAGCGTCTTCAGCGATTTCAGCACGCCGCCGAACGCCAACGACGTCACGAGCCCGATCCAGAACAACAACCTGGGCACGGACACCCGCGACGTGACGGATGTCGCGCTCAAGCTCGATTACAGCCTGGGGGGCGGCACGCTCACGGCGGTGTCGGACTACAACCGCACCAAGGAGATCGACACCGGAGACGCCTTCGATTTCCGGCCGATCCCCACGTCTCTCCTCTACTTCTTCACCGGCGGGGTCCCGGCAGCCCTCGGCGGGCCCTTCGATCAGAGCCAGAGCCAGTTCATCGACGTGACGACCTACAGCCAGGAGCTGCGCTTCACCTCGCCGAAGATCGGCGGCTTCTCGTGGATCGCGGGCGGGTATTACGTGCATACGGAGCGCTTCATCTCCACGGACAATCTCGTGGACCGCGGAGCGGGCGTCCCGGCCGTCTATGAGACGCCGCTCGTCGATCCGGCCAATCCGGTGGCGACCAACACGAACAGCACCTTCCTGTCTGACTCGCAGAACAACAACGCCTGGGCGGTGTTCGCCGACGCGACCTACGAGCTCACCAAGCAGCTCGAGCTCGATGCGGCGATCCGCTACGACGAGGATGAGCGGCAGAACACCACCCGCACGCCGACCGTGTTCCTGCCTCCGGCCACACTCGGGACGGCGCACACCGGCGAGGTGCGCAAGCACACCTTCGACGCGGCGCAGCCCAAGGGCACACTGCGCTACAAGCCCAGCGACAGCCTGACTCTCTACGGCGGCTGGAGCCGCGGGTTTCGCAGCGGCGGCTTCAACCAGACCGGTGTCGGCGCGGTTGCGCAGTCCACGGGGCATCTCGGCGTGCACGATCTGTTCAACGCCGAGATCGCCGAAACCTGGGAAGTCGGCGTGAAGAGCCAGTTCCTCGACCGGCGGCTGGGCGCGAATCTGGCGCTCTACTACACCGACTCGCACAATGGCTACTTCTTCTACTTCGACGCCACGACCTCGACTCAGAACCTCGGCAATCTCGACGCCCGGTACAAGGGGGGCGAGCTCGAGCTGACCGCCAGAGCGACCAGCTGGCTCGACCTGTACGCGAACTTCGGCTACACGGACGGCAAGGTCACGCACATGGAGGACCCCACGGTGGTCGGCAACAAGCCGCCGCTGCTGACTAAGAATACTGTCAACGCAGGCTTCCAGGTCCACGAGCCGCTCGGGGGCGGAGTGAACGGCGTGCTGCGCCTCGACTATCAGATGATCGGCCGCACCTGGTGGGACCCGTACAATTTGACCGCGCGCGATCCAGTGAACCTAATAGACCTGCGCGCCGGCGTCGAGGCCGACCGGTGGTCGATGACCGCCTGGTCCAAGAATCTGACCAACAAGATCTACAATGCGGAGTTCTCCCCGGGCGGCTTCCTGTGGAGAGCCC
>Ga0209472_1000505_pt1 | contig 23211 bp, 18 predicted proteins | sample GraSoiAngelo_130_FD_185887 | JGI IMG/M metagenome (GOLD analysis project Ga0209472, IMG submission 185887) | Grasslands soil microbial communities from the Angelo Coastal Reserve, California, USA - 14_0929_02_20cm (SPAdes) (version 2) | ecosystem: Environmental > Terrestrial > Soil > Grasslands ...
CTACGATGGAGACGAGCAAAATGGTTAGGACGTCGACAGGTCCCAGCACTACCGTCGGAGACACCCTCAATCTCCCCCTTAGAGAGTTCTATTAAGAAGATTCTCAAGCCAAAGAAAGTCTCAAACTAAGTTTGAAAGACATGACCTCCGTCCCAATGGTTGGAAAGGGCTCACCCTCTGATCCTTTCGGCCAGTTCAGGGCCGAATGTGAGAGCCTGCTCCGTGACGCATATTCAAACCTGCAAAAATCAGACAAGAAACGCTTCCCTGAATTGGACCTTGCTTCGAGTCTAGAGGACCCGCCGAACCAGGAGTTCGGCCACTTAGCAAGTTCTCTATCATTTGAGCTTTCAAGAGTGCAGAAGACGAAACCGATGACGATAGCTAAGGAAATTGTCCACGAGTTGGGAAAGGCAAAGGTCCACCATCTAGTCGAGTCGGTTCAGGCTGCTGAACCCGGCTACGTTAATTTCAAGGCCAAGATTGAAACTCTTACCCAACTCACGCTCGACGCAATCCTTCACGAGGGATCGTCGTATGGTTTGTTGAAGACCGGTCAGCCCCAAGGTGTCATTGTGGAACATACAAGCGCCAACCCGGCAAGGCCGATTCACATCGGGACCGCCAAGAACTCGATCTTCGGCGACACATTAGCACGAATTCTTGGCGGGCGAGGCCATACAGTCAAGACCCATTTCTACATCGACGACACTGGACGACAAGTAGCCCAGATGGCTTATGGCTACAAACTGCTCGGAGAACCTAAGCCCGAGGGAAAGCCCGACGAGTTCTTCGGCAAAATATATTCCATAACGTCGACCCTTGTGGAGCTTGACGAGAACAAGAAGAGACTGGTTCTACTCAGGAAGACAAACGCCTCTGATATCGATGTCGTGGCTATGACAAAGGAACTAGATGAATGGGTAGGAGTTGCCGCAGAGCTTCAGAGCAAGTATCCGTCCGAGTTCGAAGCCCTTACCGAGAGAATGAGTAAAGATCCTGATCCGCAAGGATCAATCAACGAACTCATCCGGAAATACGAGAAAGCAGAACCCGAGACGCGGAGGCTGATCCGGCGGGTAAGCCAGATGATGTTGGCCGGATTTGAGGAGACCCTTCGAAGGGCGCATATTCACTTTGACCAATGGGACTGGGAGAGCGATATGCTGTGGACAGGACGAGTTTCAGAATTGCTCGACCGTCTCAAAGAGACTGGGCTCGCTCACAGCAAGGGTGGTGCCTGGGTGCTCGATGCGGGGAAAGCAGTAGACGATCACGCGCTTCGAGAGAAGCTGGGACTGTCTAAGTCGTTCGAAGTGACTTCCCTAACACTCACCCGGTCGGATGGAACCACTCTCTACCCAACGCGGGATATCGCGTACAGCCTCTACAAGTTCGAGAAAGCTGATTGCGTCATCAACGTGATCGGAGTTGAACAGTCTCTCGCACAGCTCCAAGTCAAAGTCGCCATGTGGATTCTGGGCCACAGGAAACAAGCTATGAACTTCCTGCACTTCCCTATTGGATTGCTAACCCTTGAAGGGCAAAGAATGTCGGCCCGGAGAGGGCGGTACGTTACGTTCGACCAGCTACTGGATGAGGCTCTACTACGCGCAAGACAGGAAGTGGACAAGAGATCATCAGAACTTCCCGAGGAGGTCAAATATCGAGTCGCTGATAGCCTTGCCATCTCAGCGATCAGATACGCCATGCTCTCCGTTGAAGCCGTAAAGTCCACTAACTTCACGTGGGATAGGGCGCTGAACTTCGAAGCGAACAGCGCACCCTTCATCAACTACGCCTATACACGGGGACTTGGGATTCTGAAAAAGCTAGGCGCACATGAGCGACCTAGCTACTTCAACAAGCTAATCGCGCCAGCCGAGCAAAATCTCATCCTCGCACTCGCACGGTTTCCTGAAACATTTGCAAGATCCGCTGAGGAACTAGATCCAACTCTTCTCTGCCTTTACGCCAACGATCTAGCACAACGGTTCCACGAGTTCTATGAAAAATCTGACATTTCTCACTTGCACGATGAAGAGTTGAAGCGGCAGAGGGCGAGCCTGGTCGAGGCAACAGGAATAGTGCTCAAATGCGTCACGGAATTACTTGGTATGAAGCTCGCTGAGCGAATGTAAGAGCTAGGTGAAATCGAGGATTTTCTGGGCGATGGCACTGCCCATATCGCTTGTCTTGGCTTTACCTCCCAGGTCGAAGGTCAACACTTTGCCCTCCTCGAGGACTTTCAGCGTGGCTTTCTCGACCTTTACTGCCGCTTCCGGTTCTCCTAGGAAATCAAGCATCATTCGGGAGGCTTCAATCATCGCGACGGGATTTACCTTGTTCTGACCGGTATACTTTGGCGCAGAACCACCGGCAGGCTCGAACATGCCATAGTGGTCTCCGATATTTCCGCCTGCCGCCACCCCTAGTCCCCCTACTAGCGCTGCCGCCTCGTCGGTCAGAATATCACCGTAGAGATTGGTCGCAACGACAACGTCGAAACTTTCTGGTCGTCGAATGAACTGCATTGTTGCCGCGTCGACGTGAATGTCTTCCAGTTCGACTCCCGGATAGTTTTTGCTGACGTTCAGCACGGCTTGCTTGAATATCCCGTCAGTTATCTTGAGAATGTTCGCCTTATGGACGAACGCGAGCTTCTTTCGTCTTTTCATGGTCAAGTCGAATGCAAACTTCGCTATTCGTTCAGATGCTCTTGTCGTGTTGATCTTCATTGCCACCCCTACCCCGGGTGCGACTTCGAACTCCTTTCCGACATAGAGATCTTCTGTGTTCTCTCGGACTACAATCATGTCGATATTGGGTTTGAGCGAGGGAACATTTGGAAGAGTGCGAGCAGGGCGCATGTTTGCGTAGAGGTCGAACATGGAACGGAGAGTGACAGCGACGCTCCGAGGCGATCCTGGCTCCTCAGGGGTCGTCATTGGCCCCTTGAGGCAGGCATCAGTCTTCTTGATCATGTCCACGGTCTTCGCGGGAAGATTAGTTCCATATTTCGAGATGACGTCGAATCCAGCCTCTCCCTTCAGCAGCTCAAGCTTAACATCATCGACCTTCTGGATAGCATTCAAGACCATCAGCGTCGCCTCGACAACTTCAGGGCCGATTCCGTCGCCCGGCAGTACTGCGATTCTGTGGGTCCTTCCAGTCATCTCTGATCTCAACGGTCGCACCGGATTGGAGACGTTGAAAAAGCCTTTCCCGTGTACAAGGTTTGTTCCTTGGTATTCCTTAATTATGATTGATATCCATGGCGTTCTGAAAGTTTCATGATTCGCGCACCGAAAGGTCTCGAAGGCGTCATCGTCGCTACTACTTCTCTCACCAAGATCGATGGCCAAGCCGGACGTCTGATTTACAGAGGGTATGATGTCACTCAGCTGGCAGGACGAGTATCCTATGAATCCGTTGCCCACTTGCTGTGGTACGGACATCTGCCGAATAGGCAAGAACTTTCCACCTTGGAGACTCGGTTCTCACGCGAACATGTTCTGCCGAATCAGGTCATCGGCTTTCTCAAAGGAGAATCAAAAGTAGCGGATCCTCTTTCAGCGTTGCAAACGTCTGTTTCTATCTTAGGAGGGCTAGGGAGTCGGAATGAACCCTCACTGATCGACTCTAGCATCGGCCTAACGGCGCGAATGCCCACGATCGTCGCCACCTATCACCGCTTGAGAAAAGGCCAGGAACCAGTCACCCCTCGACCCGGGCTAGGTCATGCTGCCAATTATCTCTACATGCTCAACGCTAAGCCCGGCAGACCTGAACACGTACACGCACTGGATTCATACTTCACTCTACTTGCCGACCACAGCCTTAACGCGTCAACCTTCGTTGCTCGAATTGCCGCCTCAACGCTGACCGATGTGCATTCTGCAGTGGTCGCTGCAATATCGGCCTTGAAAGGTCCATTGCACGGAGGTGCGCCCATCTACGTCTGGGAGATGCTGCAGTCCATTGGGAAATCCGAGAACGCCGAGAGTTGGTTGCGAGATCGGCTTCAGAAGCACGACAGAATAATGGGCTTTGGCCACCGAGTTTATCGAACTGAGGACCCAAGATCAAGGGTCCTAAAAGAGCTTGCGCGACAGATAGTCGATCCCTCACTATTCGAGCTCGCGACAACGGTCGAAGACACGGCCCGGAAACTACTACGTGAGCAGCATCCGGAAAGGCCTATTGATGTGAATGTCGAATTCTATTCCTCGGTCGTTTTGCATGCGGTCGGGATTCCCCCCGAGCTCTTCACTTGCACATTCGCGTGTGCAAGAACTGTAGGCTGGACGGCTCACATAGTGGAGCAGCTACAGGATAACCGATTGTTCCGTCCCGACGCAGAATACGTCGGGCCTGAAGGTCTAACTCTGGAAGCTACTCCACCAGGGACTTCCGCGTAGGGTAAGACCGAGTCGCGCGAGTTCTCGTCCCATGTCTGAGAAAGGTCCCTAGCCTCTCTTTGCCGGGACCCACTGCTCACTCTTCCAATTCCAAATGAGGTGCTGGTTAGGATCCGCGGCTTCGATCCGAGATTTTTTCTCGCTAATTGAGTCTACAACAAAGGATGCTCCGCATCCAGCACACTCAGCTAGAAGTCTCATTTCTGACAGTTGCGTCATCTGAAACTCTCGCTTCTGACAATTCGTGCAGGCGAACATGTCTGAACCAAGCCGCATTCGTTTCTACATATGAAATTGTTGCCTATCAGGAAACGAGAGAATGACCGGGAGGCAAGTTAGGTCTCCATGTTGTACCCGTTATAAGGGGAATAAAGAGTGCCTCTTCTGGGGCCGGTAGTCGAGCCAGGACCAAGACGGCGGCCTGCGGAGCCGCAAATCGTGGGTTCGAATCCCACCCGGCCCGCTACAACCCCACCGGCTATCTTTCCTTAAGTTCAATATCTGCAAAAGGAAGGGGTTCAAGCCGCAAACTATTGAAAGCCATTCTAAGATTCTCCGCTTTCTATCTAAGTACGTACCGCTGAATGATCCCGAAGCTGTTAGATTGTTTGTAGCAAATCAGCATGTCAGCAGTGGAAGAAAGGAGAATGAAGTTGATGTTTTCAGTGGCTTCGGCAAATATCATGAGATCGCCTTCTCCGAGTCAAGATACAGCAGAGAAGAGACTCTGCCGTTTATTGCTCAGTAAGCTGAGATGGAACAAATAATCAATGCCTGTCGCAGCTTTCGCCATGCCGCTTGCCTTCGTTTGCTCAAGGAAACAGGCATGCGAATTGGGGAAGTTACCCGCCTCCAGTTCAAAGACTTCGACTTTGAGAGAAAAACAGTTCGAGTAATGGCTGAAAAGGGCAGTCGACCAAGAGAATTGAGGCTAGGTGAGAAGCTGGTTGCAATGGTCCAACAGCTATTTGCAAGGAAACAGTCATTTCCAACTTCAGCGGCGGCGAGACACTACTTAGAGAATACGAGAAAGATACTCGCCGAATCGAACAACAATCCCAGATTCTTGCAGATTCACCTGCATAGTTTTCGACATTTTAGGGCCACAATGGCATACGCTCAAACCAGAGACCTACTCTACGTCATGAAGATTCTCGGTCATCGTTCCATAACCAACACCATCCGCTACACGCAGCTAGTTGACTTCAAAGACGGCGAATCTTTCATCTGCAAAGTCGCGAAGTCTGCGGATGATGCTGTCAAGTTAGTAGAGAGTGGATTCGAATTTGCGTCCTCGTTCCCCGATTTGATACAACTTTACAAGAAAAGAAAATAGGCATTTTCTTCATGCTCGAAGATTAGTATTCGATGAAGTGCAATTCTGAGCGCGGTTAGAATTCTACGGATTAGTCTTTCCAATTTCCGGGCTTTCAAGATTCTCGATGTTAAGCTAGAGCCAGACGTGAGTGTGATCGTGGGAGAGAACAAGTCTACAGAGATCAGGTATTAGTCACGTTGAAAAAGATCCCAGAAACAATAGGGTTTCGGATAATGTCCCCCGACTTCGAAGGGGTCTTGGATAGAAGCGAATAACCGGATGCTCCTAGGTGAAGCGGACAAATTGTACTGTAAGAATAAAGTTCTGAAGGGCAGATTTCTACCTCATGTACTTCTACTCAGGCTGGATCTTCCTCTACTCAAGCTTCAGAGCTCTCAACAAAGAACACTGAGCATGTCAGTCCTCATCGCAACGGGCATTACCGCGGCATATGGCTTCAGTGTTCTCCTCACAATTCTGCAGAGCGCAGACTATTGTAGTGCTGCCTGAGCTGCCCGCGTGAGCGGGCTGGACTTGGAGAGCTAGCCATGATCCAGTTTGGATTGTACGCGGAGCTAATCGATTCGACTGGATTAGCTCAGACGCCAAGACCCAGGTACTTGATATTACTAAGTGAGTATGCCATGCTGGTCATATGAGTCGTCTGAACAGAACCCGTCGGAACTCCTTTGGGTATCATCGACTGAATCTCAATTCCATTCATCCGCTGCTTGCCTATGTGTCGAAGTCAGCAGTGAAAGTATTAAGTCGCTTTCAGCTTCTCCTCGTAACACTTCAGAAATGAGCCTCCTAAGGAGTCTCTCACTAGAACTCGATTAGAGAGTCTAACGGTTGGAAACGGAAGTCTCTGCGGGGAACGGAGACCGCTCCCATGGAAGGACAATCTTGTACACGTCTACAGGATACTGAACGTTCTTGAGACGTCTGCGTTCCAACTTTGTAAATGGATTGGTCAACTTGTTCCTCACCTGGTCATAGATTTGTTGCGAGACACAGACACCCTCGGGGTCTGCGAGAGGCTGAATTCTCGACGCGACGTTAACAGCATCGCCCAAAACATCATCTTTGGAATGAACGACGTCTCCCAGATGGACGCCGATCCGGAGGATGATTCTCCACTCGTCACGGGCTGAGATGTTGTAGTCGTGCAGTGTACGTTGTATTTCGATTGCGCAGTCTGTTGCGTCGAGAGCACTTTCAAATTGGACCATTAGTGAGTCTCCCATGGCCTTGATCTCGCGGCCACGATATCGTGGGAGGATTGGCCTGAGGAGCTGATTGTGCCTCTCCAGGACTTTGAGGGCGAGAGGTTCGTTTGTCTGAGTAAGAGTTGTGTAGCCTACCATGTCTGTGAACATTATTGCGGCGAGTCTCCGTTCGCCCTCTGGCGATTGAAATTCTGACTGCAAAGGAATGCTTGAAGGTAGAACCGGTTTGGATGCTTCGATGCCGGCCCCTTGGGCCTGGGACGTTAGCAACGCTTGATACGTAAGGTACTTGTGGCCTCTTAGGCTGTTGATGCGCAGGAAACGGATTGGCCGTCCCGTTTCTTCATGCTCCACAATTTCCATGCGTCCGTCGAACAGGTCGAAGAGAGCATTCACCTCTTGGGTTCCATGCATCCTTGGGTTCAGCTCCACCAGTACCGTGCAGTTTCGGGCTCTAAGCCGGGGCAGTAGATCTGCTAGCCAGTGACGTGTCGTGACTTCCTTGTGTAGTAGCAGGATATCAGAGACGAGTTGAATTAAGACTCGGGGGCTTTCGGATGGTATTGTTTCGAGCGCGTGGGTGAGAAGGTCGTCGATTTCAGAGATGTTCCGAAGATTTCGCGAGGTTTGGATAGACTCTGAGGTTGGTAAGAGGTCAGCCTGAGGGCTACAGACTACTAACCTCGACTCAGGATGAAGCTTGTGCAGCTGAATGCTTCTCTCCACATCGCTTGAAACGTACACGGTCGCTTCCGGAGCAATTTCGCAAAAACGGAGGACTAGGTTGTCCTTCTCGTCGGAAGCTCCTCCTGCGAGAAGCACCGCGGACCTCTTAGGCAGGCCTCCCAACAAGAGGCCGTCCGCGACCGGAGAGCCTGTGAGCACTCGCCCCTCTCGCTCAACTATTGACAATACGCACGGCATTTCGACCACTAGGGTTTTGCCTCTGAGGTCGATGACTGTTGCTCTTGCGGATACGCGAGCCTGTCCGATTTGCCCGCCCCGAATTCTCGACTTCACTTCGTGAGCCTCGCCGGGTCGAAGTTTGAAAGCTTCAAACTCGTAGCTTGCACCGCTCGGCTCGGGGAAGGAGATTTCTGGGGAAGGTTGAAGGTCGCATTTCTTGATCGTCATATCCCCAACTGTGCGGTTGATCAGTGTGATCTTCAGTTCTGTATCGGACCCTACCGCGAGTGTATTCCCCGATTCGGGCTCCAGCCTCAACTGGAGTGGTTGCTTCGCGTAGCTTACATACTCTGAGAGTTTCCAATTGGCATCGCGTTGGTATTGGAAGCCGAAGCTCTTGGAGAGTTCCAGGCCTATGGCCTCAGTGAGTGCGTTCACTAGTTCCGGGGAGAAGATTTTCTTGAGTAACTCGACGTATACTTCAGGGCTCTTGGCGGATATTCCTGGGTCGACGTAAAAGCTGGTGACGTTTGCCGCGCGGCCCAGCACACCATGCAGCGCCCGGTCTAACGCACTTGAGAAGGTCTCGTCGAAGGATTCGGAGTATCTCTGCAACTCTATCTCCTGATGAACTTTGAGAACCTGTAGGAAATGAAAGCCGCAAAAGCCAACATCGAGACGGTGTGAACGCCCATGCCCAGCAACAGGACGGGTTGAGAGAAATTGACAGCTCCGATGGTCTGTAGGTACCTCCATATTTCTGAGACCGTCCAAATGACAAGCCATACTGCGAGTTGAAATTGCAAGCTGTTCTTGGTTTTAGCTGTAAACATCATCCTGAGTGAAAGTATGAATGCCACAACCACCCCGGTCAAGATCCCGCCGTCGACGAGGATCATCTCGAGTGTTCCGGCAGCCACTAGGCTAATCCTCCCTTCTTCGAGAAGTAAGACAGGAATAACAAGAGCGTGACAACCGAAAACGAGTCTAGAATGGCGCGAGCTGTATACCCAAAGACGAAACCGAAGAGTAGATGGTAGAGACCGTGGCTGAACGAGAAGAGCGCAAGAAGGAGAGATAGGATGCGGAAGGGTCTAATCTTTGTCACGTAAGCAACATAGAAGGGGATGGCGGATGCGGCGATCATCGCCACGGCATCGATAAGGTTGAAGGTTTCCGGCAATCCAAACGACATGAGGCGACTACTTCGGCAAAGAGAGCTACAATTTATGGGTTCAAGAATCTCGCGGGAATTTATTCCATCAGTCAAACACAAACGTGACTGACCAGCTCCAGCATGACATCACTCGAAAAACACACCTCTATATCGACTAGCCACGCCAGCGGCCGCATCAGTAATCACTATTCTCGAAAGCAAGTTGCGGGCCCTGAGCCTTAAGCCTTCATTGCTCACAGCCCATTAATCCAACTGTAGCCGAAGTCGATCCTGGAATAACCTAGTCGGAGGTGGAGCGCATGATGAAAGAAGCAGTAAAAACTATCACAAGTATCGCAATGAAAAATGTGTAGAATTCGTCTTGATACGCGCATTGCGGCTTCAATAGCTTCTAGCTTTGTAACGACGCCGCATTTGTAATACATTGAAGAACGTTACAAAATCATCGTCGTGAGTGCTTCCACAACCAGAAACCTACATTCGCGTTAATTGAGAAAAAGAGTACCGATTTCCTAGGGAAGAAGTGTAGCCCGCCTAAAGAGCTAGCCGAATACCACCGGGCCGGTCACTTTCCGCGATCTCGAAAGGAACCTCGTTTTTTTTGACTCCATCCGTTTGTAGTATGGTACTCCCACCGATTTTTTCTGGGCTTCCTAGAGAAGCCACTGAGATAGCTCGGGATACCTGGGTAGCCATGGACTCTTGTTGCCGCGGTCAAATGGGGGTAGAGGTCTCGCCTAATCGTCAAATTCGTAAATCCTGGTTTCGGCAAGTCTCTCACTCTACCCACCCCGGTGGGAGCTTACCTGTGGGTTTCGACTCCCTAGGTAAATTGGTAAATTACAAATGAATACTAATGATTGGGAATGTGAGACTCGTGATGAAACGTAAACGTCGTGCCTATTATTGCAATACATAACCTGACCTCATAAGTCAAAGCCTATGGGCGCAAGTCAAAAACCGTCGAGCAGTCTGTCCACCCCCTCGTTTCCCTTCTCGTCGGATACCAACCGTGTACGGAGCATGCGCTACATAGTTGCGGCGTCATCTATGGGCACAATTATTGAATGGTACGATTTCTACATCTTCGGTTCTCTTGCGGTTTTCCTTGCGCCCGTGTTTTTCCCGTCAAAAACACTCGGAACGTCGCTCATTCTCTATCTCGGGACCTTTGCGGCCGGCTTTGCCGTAAGGCCCTTCGGAGCCCTTGTCTTTGGGAGATTGGGCGACAAGATCGGCCGAAAATATGCGTTCCTTCTGACGATCACTATCATGGGATCCGCGACGACCATCATAGGCCTCCTTCCATCCTACCAAACTATCGGTCTTCTGGCACCCGCAATTCTTCTTTTCATTCGGATGCTACAAGGGCTTGCCCTAGGTGGGGAATATGGCGGCGCAGCAATATACGTCGCCGAACATGCACCGGACGAGAAACGTGGGTACTGGACTAGCTATATCCAGACAACCGCCACAATCGGCCTCTTTCTCTCACTGATTGTCATACTGGCGACAAGTCTCGGCCTCGGAGCAACCGCCTTCAATGACTGGGGCTGGAGGATACCATTCCTTCTCTCCTCCGTTCTCGTCGCTGCCGCGCTCTACATACGATGGCGGCTTAGGGAAACACCTCTCTTCACCAGGCTCAAAGAGATGGGGAAAACGGCTACATCCCCGATCAAAGAAAGCCTTGGAAGAGACTGGCGTCTCATTCTTCTCGCTCTCTTCGGCGCCACAGCCGGACAAGCCGTTGTATGGTACACTGGACAATTCTACGCGCTATACTTTTTACAAACAATTCGAGGAGTTGACAAAGTAACATCGTACGCTATTGTGGCGACAGCTCTCGCCCTCGGCACTCCACTCTTCATCTTTTTCGGCCGATTATCAGATAGAATCGGTCGAAAAAAAATCATCATGGCAGGATGTGGGCTCGCAGCAGCAACCTATTACCCACTCTACATGGCGATGACATACTTCTCCGACAAGGCCAGCTTCAACGCCCCGGCACTAACTCTACTCGTACTGACTCAGGTAGTTTACGTTACAATGGTCTATGGGCCCATCGCTGCATTACTTGTTGAAATGTTCCCAGGCCGGACAAGGTACACATCCCTATCCCTACCATACCACCTGGGCAACGGCGAGTTTGGCGGTTTCACTCCCGTTTTGGTGGTTGCCATCAACTTCGCGGCAGGTAGTATCCTAGCCGGATTGATCTACCCCATCGGAGTTGCTCTTGTAACACTCGTAATTGGTAGCCTTTACATCAAAGAAACGAAAGACGTGAGTATCTGGAAAGAAGTGGAAGAAATGGTTCCGACAACACAACCTATAGGGAGATCGACCGATTCGCTACCTGAGAAGATTCCTTCTCCAAAACCATAAGCATGCTTCTCTCAGATCAAGAACGATTTTCTAGGAAAGGAGCGTGGGTTCGCCTAAAGAACTAGCCAAATACCGCCCCGCGTGCCTTGAACAAATTGCCCAATTTCTGAGGTGCGATGATTGGTTAGGAGATCGAGCCGATTATGATATGCATCATCAGCCAGCCAACGCACCCAGATCGCGCGTGCAACGCCAATGAAGAGAACCACCAAACCTGCGACCGCGATCACCTCCTGCATCACTGTTCTCCCTCACAGACCCGGTTCCGATTTATCGGTCTGGTTGTCAGAATTGCTCTGTCTTTCTAACATAGCTTTTGGGCTTTCTCTCAACGAGGAATGATGACGTGTCTGCAAGACGGTTTGATCTATCCATTTGTGGCTGTTCGTTTCCTTGGAGTGAGAACTGAGAGCATAAGGTCCATATCTCATGCAAATGAGTGCGATCCAACTGTAGATTCGAATCCACTTGTTCCTCCTTGGCCGTTTTGGGCAGTTGCGGAACGTCTAGTACAACTTTCGAAGATGCTTGCCAAAGGTTCAGGTTGTGTAGATCAGTACGGATTCCTTTGATGCAAGATCGATATCGAGATGCGAACATGCGAATAGTAATGTCGAGGCAGAGGTGAGCGGTAGCTGGACGACGTCTGGATTTGGAGTACTGTGGCTATAGGGGCCTTCTTGGCTGCATGCTCTTCCTGTGACGCTCCTTAGTCATCCACCATATTGAATACCAGTTTGGCCTTGGCGAATCCGACCTTCAAACAGACAGAGCTTTCGTCTTTGTTTTGAATTAGGAACACTATTATGGATAATCCGATCATTCTTCTCGCCGGAAAACGTGTCTAATCCAGTAGCTTTCCACGGAAAGACCGCTTGGATCACAGCTTTCATAATCGCATTGGTATTTTTGATGCCAGTTCTGGCAATTTCACTTCCGGCAGTGACACTCCCAGGAACGCGGGCGATGAACGTCACGTCGCTGAAGACTCCAACCTACGCGGAGAGTAGCCGCGCGACGATCCTGGATGAGAATAACTGGACAATTTGGAGCCTCACCGCCCAAGAATATGGCGCCACACTCACCTACTCTAGTGATGGACTGACGCTAACGGGCGGTTTTCCACCGAGCACGCAACCACTCGCTCTTTCTATTGACAGAACACTGAAAGTCAATCTGACAGCATACCCCATAATGTACATGCTGATCAATGTTTCACCAAGTATTAGCTATGGAATCCGTTTCTATTCGCAGAGCTCAGGATCTACAGTACCTCTCTGGGCCGAGTCCGACGCGCTCGGCCACAGAGAAGGGACAGGACAAGCAGAGAATGTTCAACTGAACATGTTTCAGCTGATAGAATCGAACACGGGCAAGGTCTATGATTCGACGAGTAGTGTAACTATCTATGTAGAACGAAGCGCATCAACACAAGCGACGCACTTTTCCCTGCAGATCAAGAAACTCGAATTCCTCAACTTTCCACTCTTGTCCGCTCCAGCGTCAGGATCATACCATGCGATCTATGTTGGCCTAGGCCAAATTGAGGAAAACCCGTCGTTTACGCTCAGAAGCGTTGAGATTCGCGGAACAATCAATGCGTCAAAAGGAATGGTCTTCGTACCCTACTTCATAGACGGCTTGTCCATTTACCAGGGCCCGGTGTATACCCTTGCAACAATCCCGATCGACCTATCCGTCACGGTAGCTATCACATCACAACGTCCGAAGTCTTTCTCAGACAACCTACCGACGGAAAAAGCCGCAATTGTCCTGGTCGCAGCTTCGGGAACGTTTGTCCGGCTTTCAGTTGAAAATATTTCCCTCAATTATTATTCTAAAACGGCACAAACCTCCTCTATCCCATTCCAAGGCAGAAACGGCTATCTCAACAATGCCTTCTTTTTCCTCCTCCTTCCCGTCTCCGTGATCGTCCTCCTCTATGGCCAGGTGCGAAGGGCGAATCACATCGCAAACTCTCAGAGCAGCGTCTGACGTTCAGATGTAGACCCGTGATGGCCGCATGCTCTCACTAAGGAATGAACTCGCGAAGTGGTTGACGAATCCACTTGTCGCTTCACGAGCCTTGGTCGTGTTTCTGGTCGCGACGGTCACGGTCTTGGGCAATAGTACGGGGTCTCTCCCTCCAATTGGAGACGTGAATCTCCCAGTTCTGTATGGCCTTGCTCGGTGGGATTCGGGATACTATCTTGGCATAGCCACGGACGGTTACGCAATTTTTCAGCATGGATACTCCTTTCGGCCCCTCTTCCCGCTTGCAATCAGAGCCCTCTACCCGGCCTTTCCTTGGCTCGACGTGAGGTCAGCGGAAGTCCTCGCGGGTTTCCTGTGGAACTTAGCGGCTGTAGGAATCGCCGCCTTTTACTTGGAAAGACTGACCGAGCAACTGCTTGGCCCCGCGATTGCAAGTAGTACTCTTTTGCTGCTCGCTGTCTACCCCTCTACGTTCTTCTTTACAGTAATCTATTCAGAAGCAACCTGCATCCTGTTCATCGCTGCATCTCTCTATTACCTTGAAAAAGGGAGGATACTTCTCGCTGGAGGCCTTGGATTCCTTGCGGGCCTCGCACGACCGGAAGCATTTCTCGTTGCAATCCCGTTTCTGCTGAAGGGAATTTTCGAGGATCAGAGGTTCAGGAAATTGTTGGCCACGTTCATAGTCCTGGCCAGCGTTCCAGCCTTTGGCGTGTACGCGTACACTCAGACAGGGAACATTCTCGCGCCCTTTCAGTCAGAGGCAACCGGGCCCAAGTGCACGATCCTGTGCTTCTTCAATAACCCAGTCTACCAGGTCGCGAACGGAGTACTCCCGTATACCATTAATTTTGTCACTATGATTCTCGCGGTCATCTTCGTAGCAATTCCTTTGGTCAAAGGGAACGTGTCGTCCAAATTGTTTCCATATTACACATGGGCCTTCGTCCTCCTCGCCGTCGTATTCTACTCAGGCGAAGTCCGTTCATTCGCACGCTTCGCTCTGGTGGTTCCCCCTGTATTCTGGGCACAAGCCGAATACTCTGCACTTCATCCCAGATTCTTCAGAGGACTGATCGTTGTCTACTCGGTTCTGATGTGTCTGGCTACGATTCTGTGGGTAAACTGGTACCCGATGCTCTAACCATAACGGCGGTTTCTTCTTGGAGAGTGCAAGTCAGGCAGGTGCCAGAATCTCAGTCTTCTTCTCAATCAATTTTTCCATCCGAATAGCATCCTCTCCGTCGGTGTAGTAGCTGTGCGCGGTTCCAGTCTCCCGAAAGTCATTCTTCATGTAGAGCTGCAAAGCTTCGTGGTTGCTTCTCCTTAGCTCTAGACGTAACGGACCTGGTCTCGACCTTTCGAACAGGTCATCCAGGAGTGCTTGCGCGATCCCTCTACGTCTAAACCCGGCTCTTACGGCGATGGAGACAACGTGTTGGTGATCAGACCAGTCATCGACAACCGCATATCCGACAATCGCCCCGCTGTAGACAGCGACAAGAAACGTTTCCGAGTTCGCGTCTGCGAGCTGGTCGATGAAGTAGTTTGGGAACGGGTCTTTGAACGACTGTTCTTCGAGCTCGTAGACAAAGCTCAGGTCTTCGGTCCTTACGGGTCGGATCTCGACTTTTCGGGTTGTTAAGTTCTCCATTCTACTTGCTCGCCATTCTCGCCGCGCTGGCGAGAGCCGTAGCAACGTTGTCTCTGCCCATTGCTAGTATGTAAGGGCCTAGCCTCGGACCATGGTCGGCCCCGATCAGCACTCTATAGAGCGTCTTGAAGAAAGGCCCTGGCTCAAGATCATGCTTCTTTGCTATCGTAAATACAGAGTTCTGGAGATAATTTTCATCGGTGCTCGCATTTACGATGCCTGCTAGCTCAAGAATAGCCTCTCGCTCTTTCCCTTCGACCCGCACGGGACCGGTCGTTATCGTTTCGATCTCTTTTGCCCAGTTGATAGCCTTCTCAAGGCGCTCTTGAAAACGCTGGTCGTTAGGATCTACTTGGTAACCGTAGCCGGCCAGCCTCTGGACGACGAATTCCTTCTCCTTATCCTTCGGGGCTACTTTGACTAGGTACACGAGCAGGTTGTGAGGCACGTGAGCAGTTGGTAATCTCGGTGGTGACAGGTTCCATACGTATTCGTACAATCCTCGCAACCGAGTCAGTTCCCTTGGGTCCTTCACTTCTTTGCGTCCAAAGTACACATCCTCTAGCTCATCGAGTTCTGCGATGTAGGTTGGAATATCCTTGACCCAGACTGCTCTAGACCCAACACTTCTCTTGTACATCAAGAGCAGCAACGTTTGAGGTGGAGCATACCGAAGCCAGAGTTGAGGAGCCAGAACGTTGCCGACAGACTTTGACACCTTCGCTCCTGTCTTGTCCAGAAAATGCTCGTAGCGGGTGTGGAAGGGCGGAGGTTCAGCTAGCACTTCCTCCATCACTCTGTCATTTGTCTTCACTGAGTCGATGAGTTCCTTACCATAGGCTTCATAATTCACTTTGAGCGCAGACCATCGAGCCGCAAACTCTACCTTCCAGCTCAGCTTTCCCCTCCCTGAAAACACGTCAACTTCGCCCCGATGCCCGCACCCCTTCAACATCTCTCCACGAAGCTCCATTCCATCACAAGAGTATCTGACCGCGTGCCTACCGGGAAAGTATTCAAGAGCCCTAGTCGTGTAAATTCTGCCGCAGCTCTCGCAGACTGGAAAGTAAGGTAGAACCTCTGTATACTTCTCTTGTCCCAAAGTCTCCTTGATTATCTCTCCAACCCTAGCAGCGTTGCTCAGAATCTTGTCGATTTGAGAGTTGAATAGCCCCTCCTTGTAGGCCCGAGTTCCTGAGACACTCCTATACTTCACCCCCGTCTTGTCCAAGGCCTCCAACAACAATCCACTCATGTGGCTCCCATAGCTCTCGTGACAGCCAAAGGGATCAGGGACGCTGGAAACTGGAAATCCGATGTACTTTGATAGTGATTTTGGAAGACCAGCGGGGACTTTTCTAAGCCCGTCCATATCGTCTGAGAAGGCGATCAGCTCGGCTCTCTTTCCAATGCTCTCGAGTGCGAGCTTGATACCGTAAGCGCGAGCTGCGTCGCTGTAGTTGCCGATATGCGGGACGCCAGACGCGCCCAGTCCGCTCTCGACTGTTAGGAGATCTACTTGCCGGCCGAGTTTCAGTTCTCTCTCAACGATCTCGGAGGCCACCTTGTCTAACCAAGTGCCTCTTCCAATGATCTCAGGAGGTGCAAGTGCCAAGTTTTCCAGCCATTATGAGAGACTTGCACTTGATAAACAATAAATTACTCAAGAGAGGATCAGTTGTAAAGTGGCGAATGGTTGTCGGTGACGCTTGAAGGATTCCGTCCCTCAAGCTATCTGACTAGCGAGACCGCCCGGCTACAAGAAACAGTCGGAAACGGCAAAGCCATCGCTGCGGTGTCCGGCGGCGTTGACAGCACTGTCGCGGCACTTGTCGCAAAAAGGGCGCTCGGGGAAAGACTACTCCCAGTTTTCATAGACACGGGATTCTTGCGGGCTGGAGAACCTGAGAACGTCAAGGCGAGGCTCGGGGACCCTTCGCTAGGATTGAAAGTTAAGCTAGTCAAGGCAGGGGGGCGTTTCTTGGAAGCCACAAAAGGCGAAGCAATGGCCGAAGAGAAAAGGAAGAAGTTTCGGGAGACATTCTATCAGGTCTTAGGAGAAGAAGCGCGAAAGGATGGTTGTGATTTCGTTGTTCAGGGGACTATTGCGCCGGACTGGATTGAAACGCAGGGCGGAATAAAGACTCAGCATAACATCCTGGAGCAGGTTGGGATCGATTCTCTGTCAAAGTATGGTTTTAGGGTCGTCGAACCTATGTCAGAATTGTACAAGGATCAAGTACGCGTTCTCGGACGACACTTAGATTTGCCAAAAGATATGTCTGAACGACAACCGTTTCCAGGTCCAGGGCTCTTAGTACGATGCATTGGAACTGTTTCGAAGAAAAAGCTGGACCTTCTCAAGTCATCGACAATGATCGTTGAGGAGAAGCTCGGACCATTCAACTACGACCAGTATTTCGCTGGCGTCATTGAAAACAAGTTTGCGAAGGAGCCTGTCTACAAGAATTTGGACGAGACAGCGGCTGGGGCTCTTGGTCTTCCCAGCTCAGAGACTCGCGTTGACGTGTTCGAGGATCGAGTCACGGGGGTCAAGGGCGATACGAGGAGCTACGGCAGATTAGCGGGAATAAGAATCCAAGAGGATAGCAGAGAAACCTACGGATGGCTTCCGGAGAAACTTCGCCTAGCCCAATCCAGCATCGTCGAGAAATTTGTCGAGGTGACACGCGTAGCAGTCCTGGTCAAGGAAAAGAGAGGAGGCCCCTCATTATCGGTCGTAGTTAGAGCGGTCTCGACTCGGGACTTCATGACAGCAGCGGTTGCTCAGGTTCCCTGGAAGATCCTGAAAGACATTGCAGAATCTATTCTCAAGACTGGCGATTCGTCACGAGTCTACTACGACATTACGCCGAAACCGCCTGCGACCATAGAGTTCGAGTAGCCCTGACAACCATTCCCGTTGTCTACGTCAAAGGCCAGTACAATCACCTGATAGCTAGGAGACTCCAAGAGCTGGGAGTAGACTCCCACCTGATGCCTCCTTCTACTCCTCTTGAAAAGTTCGAGGCTATGAAGGCCGACGCGCTGGTTATGGGCGGAGGGCCCCAGAGCGTCCGATCCCTCGCTGCACTAAGCGATGAGCTCAGAGACGCCTCGAATTTGATGACCAAGATCAAACTTCCAATGCTGTGCATCTGCGTGACCCACCAGCTCATGGCGACAACGTTCGGGGGCACAACAAACCTAGCGCGAAAGCCTGAATTTGGCCCAGTCGAGGTTTCAGTCTCAGACGAAGATACGATCTTGGCCGGTTTGAAGCCTTCATTTACAGCCTGGGAGTCTCACAATGACGAGATAGTTGCGGCGCCGCCCAGGTTCAAGGTTCTCGCGAGTTCAGATAACTGCACTGTCCAAGCGATGAGGCATGAGAAGATGAACTTGTTCGGGGTGCAGTTCCACCCCGAGGTGTATCATACCCTCAAGGGTGCGGATGTCTTCAAGAATTTTCTGAAGGTAGTGGATGATTACAAACGTTCGTAGAGGGCTTTTTCAAACGGGGCTAATCTCTCAGGAGATTTTTCGAATAGTATTAGCTTAGCCCTTAGTCTTGTTTCGGCCGGTATATCGATTCGTTGCACCTTTGTAGCCGGCGAGCCAGAATCCCAGGAACAGTTCAGCTACAGCGGCAACCCCGAAGCCCACCACACTCAATATGTTTCCCGCCGCCACGGCCAAGTACTCTTGAAAAGCGAGATAAGACCAGAATGTCAGCGTGCCTGTCTTGATTGCTGTGGATGTCAGGCTTGACGTCATGTTTGAACCTACCCCGGCAGTCGTCATGGTTGACGCTAGAGCCGCCCTTCCTTCGTCCAGGGCAGAACCTGCGTCGGAGCGATAGGTTTCGAGCTGCGCGATCTCCTCCGGACTACGTTGTGTAGGATCGTTAGGTAGCTGTGACAAATAATGCTCGAAGAGCAGCCCAGCATTGATGATCTTTGCTGCAAGCTCGTCCATGTTCGCGTTTTCTAGTTGAAGCCATACGTCGAGGAACGTATCTTCAATATCAGTAAACTGTATGACTCGCTGGTTCAGTAGGTTGATCTCTCTTTCAGACACATCTTTTCCGGTCCAGCCAGACTTACCTTGAGTATCTACAGCCATTATGACATCCGGTCAACACAGCACTCTGAAAGATAGATACATCATTTGTAACCTGACTGAGGCCGTGTCGGGTCTCTCGCCTGTCTGAGTCATACTATTTCCGTAAGTTTTAGCGAGGGGTAGCCCTTGTCAAAAGCAAATTCTATTCCATGCACATTGGTGAAGGGTTTGACGCCACATACGACCATTGTGTCGTTGATACTCTCAACCTTGAGATAGTAGTCTGCTGTTCTCAGGAATGCCTCTGTGATTTTGTTAGGGTCCGACGCTACGGCAAGCGTGACCGCACCGGCATCGCGCATCCTCGCGCCTATGTTTGCTAGACTTGGGAGCATTAGGTCGTCCCCATAGACCTGGACAAGTCTGTCGAAATCTATTGCAAGGATTATCGACGATGAGGCTGTCTCGAGCTCTTTCCAAATATTGCTGAAGAGGGTAAAGTCGTCCATTACTTTCCCATTTAACTGAACTCTCCAGTTTTTAGGAGGAAGATTTTGGTTGTACTCGGCGATCCGGACTCTCTGGTTCAGAGAATCGTCCCCTATCAGGGGCCTCAGGGATTCCGCGACGCTGTCCGAGCTAAGTGTGCTGAATGGGACGATGAAGGAGGACCCTCCTTGATTAATGAAATTGGCATTGATGATTCTGAGGAGAAGCCTCACCCCCATAGTGGGGACAGTATTGTTCACGTGTACCAAGATCGATGAGCCCCTCCTGATTCCCCCCTTGAGCATGGCATCGAGGTCGCGACTGCCTGTTGAGAAGGAGGATTGCGTGTGAGGAACGGGCGAGAGGATGTTTGGTTTGGCGGAAGCATCGTTGTCGAATTTTGTGTTTGCTAGCAGATTGAACTTGCCCTTGTCCAGGGAGAAAAGGGCACGATCTGATTTGACTCTGAGGCCCCGAAGCTTGTTTACAACGATCGTTCTCATCCGTCGACCGTCCAGTTCTGAAGATGAGAGCGTTACAATGCCATCGACCAGATTCGGCAGTTCACCAACGCGTCCGCCTTCACTCACTAGTACTACCCCTACTTTGTTGTCGTCGGGGTCCGATAGTATCGCAGACTCAATCATTCGTCGCCCATCCTCGCTTGTGTTCCTGAGGGCTCCTTCCCAACTGTCTATGACGATGAGACCTCTGAGCCTGGAACGCTTCAGGGTGAGAACTTTGTTGAAAACATCGTCCGCTTCAGACACTTGTATTTCGGCAGACCCTTCCATTGAGCTGTCGGGTGAGGTCATTTTTGAGAAAGGGTCGTGCATTTCGTGGATCCAAGGAAAGTGCTTCCGGAGCTTATTGGGAGGAATTCGGCTTGGCACGTAGAACCTAGCAGGCGGAACCGCGGTGCTTCCCATGCGTGTTGCTTGTACCCTTTGCAAGAGCTCAAGCGCCAGCGTCGTCTTCCCGGCGCCCGGCGGTCCTTGGATTAGGAGAACGTTTCCTGCCGATTCCAAGAATTTCGAAATGAGATTAAGTATGCCATCGGCTCCGGCTCGCTTGGTTAGGACGGTCTCGCTTTCGTCGAATTGTTGAGTAGCGCTGGTTTGGTCCGGAGACTCATCCTTGATCATCAAGAATCAGTTATCTGACCAGGGCACTCGTCATACCCACAAGAGTTCCGTAACTTGGAGTGACATTACCTAGTTAGACCGGAACCTACCCCGTTTCACCAGCTATGATTGTCCAGTTCCGAGGAATCGGGAGGAGTTCGATTCCAGGTCGACGAGGGATTCTCGGTCTACAAGGGCTACTCGTATCTTCTTCGCGAGTTCCTCGCTTGTTAGGTCGAACAGAATAGGCCATCCATCCTGGGCATTAGTTATTGGGTGGACGATAATCCCCTCATCTTGAACCATCTTCATCTCGTCCTTTGCACTACGATAATTGGAGTCGGGGACTAGAAGGTCTGTAATCTTGACCTTTTCAGCCTTCAATATTCCCACTAGCTTCCCAGCTTCTCGACCCCTTCCACCGAGGCCTCCTACGGGTCCAACGTCCATTTTCACACCTATTGTTCCAGTCATGACCTTTGACTGAATTATTGGAGTGTTAGAGAGCTCGGAGATCAACGCGTTAAGCATAGCATAGCCCGCGCTCGGGCCCGACACTCCCGCTCCCGGCGCTCCTTCTAGAATGCTTCTGATCTGGAAGTGCACGTGGTATTTGGAAAGGTCGACTCGGGTTCGGGACCATAGCCATGACTTGACCGCTTCAACAGCATTCTCGGCGCTCTCGATCACAGAGTGATCTGGGACGAAGGTCTGTCCCATTATCATGGAGCTGGCCTGGCCGGTTACGGATACGTGTCTCTCGCCTGAGTTAGCCGGCCGAACGTTGCACTGAATGGTCAGTATGCCCCCCGAGCCCCTGTCGCTCGTGTAAAGACCGTACGTGACACCGGATAGAGGTTGGGAGAGGATGAGTGCCTCAGCAATCTCCCGATGCTCCTTGTCCTCAAGGGATTCGAGGCTGGATATTGCCTTCTGGAAGTGGAAGAGTCGTAGTTTGTAGTCGTTCTGGTTCACTTGTTCTCTGTTGAGTGTCGTTCCCTCCTGTTGATAGATGGCAAGAACCTCCTTCAGCCTATCAAGATCCTCCTGATACTTCGTGGTGATGTTGTTGACCGCTGACTCTGAAGCGCCTGCGTCAGTGATGCCTCTCGCAGCAGCAATCTCGGAGGCCCAGAGCCGGTGGGCTTCGGAGACTGTCTCTGCAACGCCCCGTGGACTAAGTACGCGTTGTCTCCGGAACATCTTCGTTATCTTAACAGCGTCGACCTCGGGGTGAAGGTAAGGCTGCATCTTCCTAAGATGAATCCCAACAACTTCATTCCATTCGACATCGTTTAGTGGTGGGTGGATGTAGAAGATGTTCGGCTCGAACCTGTCCCTGGTAGCCTGATCAATGAGCTGCTCCTTGTTTGAAGTCGCAATGACGACTACCCTATCTTCTGGCCTGAGCTCGCTGAGTTCCGCCTTTACCTGCGCCAGTATCTTATTGCTGGAGGGATCGCCGCCCCAGAAGATAGCGTCAGCCTCATCGAGGAGCAGGATGCAAGGGCTCTTCTGGCGGACCATTCCGAAGAGGTCTTTGATCCTTTTCTCTGGATCTCCCATGTAGTTTGCACCGCTCATCAATTCTCCTCCTCGCACTTTGATGAATCCTACATTGTTCTCTGCAGCTGCGACCATTGCCAATAGCGTCTTTCCTGTGCCGGGAGGTCCGAGGAGGAAGAATCGTGGATTCGATTGATGGCCGAGTTCTCTCATTGAAGGATTGAAGGCGAGGGCAATGTGGTTGAGGACCTTATTCTTCACGTCGTGTAGGCCGCCAAGATCCTCCCGACTGACTTTTGGCTTCATCACGTAAACTGCATCAACAACTTCCTGCGACTTCTCCTGTTCAGAGTAGAGTTTCACGTTACGAGCCGCTCCGGCAAAATCCTCTATTCCCGCCGAAACTTTGGGAAGTTCGACAGTTCGGAGGTCAGTCCTCGATTCCCTGATCCTCTCCCTCAACGGAGCCTCTTTCGACTTTCTGACTTCTCGAAAGATCTCTTGGATGTCGCTGGGGGTGAGAGAGGCTCGCCGTCTGATAGTGACTTCTCGCTCCATCAGATCGAGAAGGTCCTCAGCCTTGAGATTGACCCATCCCTCTCTTTTCAACGAGTCGTTCACAACCGCAAGAAGCATCTCGCGGGTCACGCCATCGTTCAAGCTGACTTTCGATAGTCTTCGGCGGATGTCTTCCCGGATTTTCTCGTACGCGTTGGTCGCCACGATTACCATTGTCCGAGATTTTCCGCTAACGATCTTGTCCAGCCAACGATTCAATTCGTCTTGTATTCTGGTATCCTCTATCTCAGCTCCTGTCTCTCCTCGAACCTTTCTGCCGAAGCTCTGGAACTCGTCGATATAGACTACCGAAGGAACGGAGCTTGCATAGTCGAGGAAGCGGCCCAATTGTCGAGTGCTCTTCCCGTAGAATTCAGAGTA
>Ga0209472_1000509_pt1 | contig 23118 bp, 24 predicted proteins | sample GraSoiAngelo_130_FD_185887 | JGI IMG/M metagenome (GOLD analysis project Ga0209472, IMG submission 185887) | Grasslands soil microbial communities from the Angelo Coastal Reserve, California, USA - 14_0929_02_20cm (SPAdes) (version 2) | ecosystem: Environmental > Terrestrial > Soil > Grasslands ...
AACAAATCAGAAAAAGGGGACACTTCTAATGAGGTAAGGATGGGGACATTTCTAAAGAGGCTTGACAGCGTCCACGGAAGGATTTTACGTTTGTACTTTGCGGAAGGCTCCTCACCGTCTATCATTCGCGTCATGCCTGGCTGTGGATTTGCCTTCCCAGCGCGAACATCGGTTGGCGCATTACACCAAACATGAAACGTCTTGCTTACATTGATTGGATGCGAGGGCTGGCGTGTGTGCTGATGTTTCAGACGCATTGCTACGACTCTTGGATGAGCCCGGAGGCGAAGAAATCGTCGTCGCTGATTGGGTGGTCGCGGCTGGGTGGAACGTTGCCGGCGCCGCTGTTTATTTTTTTGGCTGGCGTGTCGTTTGCTCTGGTGACACAAAAACTGCGCGAGAAGGGAATCGCGCGAAACGCGATTGCGAGGCAGACGATCTGGCGCGGCGCGGAAATCTTCGGGATGGGACTGCTATTTCGCGTGCAGGAGTTTGCGCTGGGCTATCCGTGGTCGCCGTGGACGGACTTGCTGCGCGTCGACGTGCTAAACATCCTCGGGCTTTCCATGATGGTGATGGGAGTGTTGTGCTGGGCCGCAGGAGATGGCGATGCTGCTGAGGCAAGAGTTCGAACACTAGTCGCGGGAATTTTTGCGGCGGTGATTGCGGCCATGGCGACGCCGCCGCTTTGGACGACGCATCGGCCAAAGTTCCTACCCTGGCCCCTCGAGTCTTACATCAATGGCGTGCATATATTTAAGCAGCCGCAGCCATGGCTCTTTCCTTTGTTTCCGTGGTCGGCATTTGCATTCGTGGGACTCGCGGTGGGCTTTTTTCTGTTTTCGGATTTTGCGCGTCGCAGGGAAGGGCTTGCGTTCGCCGCGCTCGGGGGCGCTGGAATCGCTGCGTGCTACTTGTCGATCTTGTTCGATTCTTCGCCTGTCCAGCTGTACGCGGTTTACGACTACTGGCACAGCAATCCGAATTTTTTGCTGCTGCGCTGCGGCGTCTTGCTGATCATTCTTTTCTTGGTTTACGCGTGGTGCCGGTGGGGACTGGCGCAGAAGGGATTCAGCCCCATCATCCAGCTCGGAAATACTTCGCTGCTGGTGTATTGGGTGCACATTGAATTTGTCTATGGAAGATTCTCCATCCTGCCCAAGGGGCAGTGCAGCGCGCTAAAGGCCACGGCGGGACTGATTACGATTTTCCTGGCGATGTTGGGGCTTTCACTGGCGCGCACAACCTGGAAAAAATGGCGGGTCAGGGCTTTGCAGAAGAATCCTGCGGCAACTGCTGCGCCCGCGGGATCTTGATGATGACTTCGCCGGGCTTGGCGAGACCCAGCTCGTCGCGGGCAATTTTTTCGATTTTGCGAGGATCGGTCTTCAGCTCTCTTACTTCCTGCTCGAGTTGCAAATTCTCCTTGTTCAACTGATCCAGATCTGTGGTTACCTTCTTGATTTCCAGTTGCTTGCGGCGCATGGCCAAAAAGCCGTGCGTACCAAAAATGTCGTGCACCAGGAGGACTAGCACAAGCAGAGCGAGGAGGGCGCGGCCGTGTTGGCGCAGGAAGAGCGACATGTTTTCGCCAGGACTTGTCTTCTTCAGTTTTGCAGTACCCATTGTGATGCGTCTCGCGTTAATTTTGCGGAAGCGGCGGCGCTTTCGGCTTCGACGTACAGACGAAGCAGCGGCTCCGTGCCGGAAAGGCGCAGCAGCATCCACGAACCGTCGTCGAAGACAAATTTTGCGCCATCGGTGCGGTCGATGGATACAACTTTCCGGCCGGCGAGTGTCGAAGCGTCAACAGCCACACGCTTGACGGCGTTTGCCTTTTGTTCGTCGGAAAGGTGAAGATTCTCGCGCACTGGCCAGAATTCGCGGCCGAGTTTCTTGTACATGGCGCGAACCTGTTCGCCGATGGAGGCGCCGCGGGCGGCAATCATTTCCGCAACGAGCAAGCACGCAAGGATGCCGTCTTTTTCCGGGATGTGGCCGCGAATGGTGAGCCCGGCGCTCTCTTCGCCGCCCAGAGCAATTTTGTCTTCGCGAATGAGCTGGCCGATGTACTTAAAGCCGACGGGCGTCTGATGAACGGTTTGGCCTTGCGACTTGGCGACGGCATCGATCATTTGCGTGGTCGCAACGCTACGCGCCGCAGCCATTTTCCACTTGCGGGTTTCGACGAGATAGTCGTAGACCAGGGCAAGAATCAAGTTTGGCTGGATCCATGCGCCATCGCTATCAACGATGCCGAAGCGATCAGCGTCGCCATCGGTGGCCAAGCCAACGGTGGCCTTCGAATCCACAACAGCTTTGCGCAAGGGCGCGAGATTTTCTTCGGAAACGTCGGGGCCGGTCCCGTCGAAGAGGCAATCGCGTTCCGTGCGCATGGCTTGCACGGTGACGCCGTGATCGGTGAGTGTGCGATCGAGATAGCCGGCGCCGCAGCCGTGGAGCGCGTCAACAACCAAGGATGGCTTGGCTTTCCGCAGCGTCTCGAACTGAACCAGCTCTTCGAGGCGCTTCAAATAGTTTTCACGCAGATTGACTTTTTCGCCCCGCGGCGAATTTGATGCACCATGCGGAAGGGGCGGAACGCCGCCATTCGCGGCGAGTTTCGCGGCCCGCGCTTCGATGTCCTTGGTGACTTCCGGCAGCGCGGGGCCGGCGTCGGCAGAGGAAAACTTCAGGCCGTGATATTGCGCGGGATTGTGGCTGGCGGTGAAATTGATGGCGCCATCGAGTTTGCAGCGCATGATTTCGAAAGCCACGGCCGGCGTGGGCGTGAACGTTTCGCAGAGCAGCGTTCGAATGCCGTGGTGCTGTAGGATGTCCACGGCAAGCTGAGAAAATTCTTCGGAGTAGAAGCGCGTGTCGTAGCCCACCAGGATTGCGGGCTCTTTCGCTTTGGCTTTCGCATGTTCCGCGATGGCAGTGACAGCCAAGCGTACGTTGGCGAAAGTGAAATCGTCGCCGATGAGGCCGCGCCAGCCGGACGTGCCAAACTTAATGGGCGAGGTCGCTCCTAGACTGGTGCTCGTGCTCATGGGGCCGTATTCTAGTCCTCCGCGTCATAGAGCGAAAGTCATAATGATGAGAAACCGATGAGTCGAGCGGAAGCAAGGAACAAGAGGGTCGTTTTCATCACCTGCCCGACTCGTGCGCTGGCTCGCAAAATCGCTCGAGCTGTGGTGCAGACGCGCCTCGCTGCGTGCGTTAACGTCGTTCACAGCCCCGTCGAATCGTTTTATACGTGGAAGGGGAAGCTGGAGAAAGCGCGCGAATATCTGGTTATCATGAAGACGAGCGCAAAGCGGCTCGCTGCATTGGAATACGAAGTGAAACACCTTCACTGCTACGAGGTGCCGGAATTTATTGCTCTGCCGATTAGCGAAGGCTCGAAAGAATATCTTTCGTGGTTGAACGAAAGTGTCGCGAGAGCGCGTAAGAATCATAAATAGCCTGGGTTATTCGTAGCGCAGAGAAACAACGGGGTCGAGGCTTATGGCGCGCCGAGCGGCGATTCCAATTATGAGTCGAGGAGTTCAGAGTCGTATTTCGCGAATACGGCGCGCAACGAGGCGGCGGTGCGCTCTTTCATCCCATGAATTTCCTGAATTAAGCGGTAGATGTTGGCGGTCATTACCAGCAGATAGCGCGTCGGAGCGGGACCTGGATTCCAATAGGTGTGAGGCGTTCCACGCGGCACGAACACGGCCGACCCCGCGTGGGCCTCGATTTCCTCCGTGCCAACCCGAACGCGCAGAATGCCTTCCAGCACGTACCACGCTTCGTCGTCGCTGCGATGAAGATGCGGCGGGGCGATGAGACGAGGTGGACCTGGGGGACCGCCTGGGTCGCGCCACTCGGCGATCACAAAGGCATCGGTGACCGAACCGATGACTTGCCCAGCGAGTGGAGAAGCAATTTTCGTCCAGCTCATAGGCGTGCCAGCTTGAAAGAGATCAGGCGCGGCTATACATAGAGCAGCGCCTGGTCGAGGTCGGCGATGATATCTTCAACATCCTCGATGCCCACAGACAGGCGCACCAGGCCTTCCGTGATGCCCACGCGATCCTGAATTTCCTTGGGCATGGAAGCGTGGGTCATCATTGCGGGAAGCGAAATCAAGGTTTCCACCCCTCCGAGGCTTTCGGCGAGCGAGCAAAGCTTGACGTGGTTCAGGAGTCGGCGCGCGGCATCCAGCGAACCTACGTCGAAGGAAAGCATCGCTCCCGGGCCCTTCTGCTGGCGGCGGGCCACTTCGTGTTGTGGATGAGACTGCAGGCCTGGATAGAAGACCTTTTTTATTTTTGGATGAGCATCGAGATGGCGCGCCACGGTAATACCGTTGGCATTGTGTTGGAGCATGCGGACGGCTAGGGTCTTGATGCCGCGCGAAACGAGGAAGCAATCCATGGGAGAGAGGCCCGTTCCGGCAGAGCGCTGGATGAAATAAATTTTCTCGGCGTCCTCGGGACGCGTTAGTACCACTGCTCCGCCGGTGGAGTCACTGTGGCCGTTCAAATACTTTGTCATGGAATGCACAACGATGTGCGCGCCTAGCTCGATGGGACGCTGCAAATAAGGACTGAGAAAGGTGTTATCGACCGCCACCGTGAGATTACGCTCGCTGGCCAGTTTGGAAATCGCCGCGATATCGGTGACGCTCAGCGTGGGGTTGGCCGGCGTCTCGATGTAAATCATTTTCGTATTGGGGCGCAACGCGGTACGCACAAAATCAGGAACGGACGTGTCCACGAAGCTGAATTCGAGCCCGAAGTGCACCAGGAGTTGTGTCGAAAGGCGGAACACTCCACCGTAAACCGCTTCGGAAAGAACTACATGATCGCCCGGACGCAGTAGCCGGAAGACGGCGTCAATACCAGCCATTCCGGAAGAGAAAACGTAAGCGCTGTGGCCGCCTTCCAGTTTGGCAACGGTGCGTTCCAGAGCTTTGCGGTTCGGATGGTTCGTGCGCGCGTAGTCGTAGCCTTTATTCTTGCCCAGCTCTTCATTGATGTATGTGGACGTCTGATAGATGGGCGCAACGATGGCCCCAGTGGCGGGATCGGGTTCCTGCCCGATGTGGATGGCGTTGGTGGCAAAACCCATTGTGCTCTCCTTGCGATTCCTGTTCTGATCGAGATGCGGTCAGTTTGACGTCCGGCGCTGACGGTCCGAGGTGAATTTCAAATTGGTCGCGCCCTCATCTGGCCTGCCGAGCAGTGTCTAGAGAACTTACAGGAGCTATATTGATCAGTCAAATGGCCGTCGTCCGAAGTTTCCACGGAGGAGCAGCGGCGTGGGCAGCATCCCGCTCGGGAGCGGCATCCAATCTGAACGCGGCGATACTTGACCTGGCCTGCCGTTCCGTAGACCATGGAGCTCACCGATTTATGCGATTCCCGAGAAAGTTTTTTGCATGTGTTTGCATGGTTGCTTGCGCCGTGATTGCCCACGCGGTAGCAGCCCAAGATCCGCCGGCGTCCAAACCGAAGGCTCCGCCTCCCACGAGCGAAGTGCAGACCCGCATCACCATTGAAGTAACCGGCGGCGAGAAGAACATTCCCATTGAGAACGCCAGTGTGTACGTTAAATTCATTGAAGAACGGTCGCTAAGGAAGGACAAGAAGCTGGAAATGAATGTAAAGACCACCCGCGAGGGCATCGCGCACGTTCCGAACGCGCCGATGGGGAGAGTTCTGGTCCAGGTTGTCGCCGAAGGGTGGAAAACGTATGGACACTGGATGGACATCACTGACCCGAAGCAGACGATCAAGGTGCATCTCGAACGGCCGCCGAAGTGGTACTGAGGGGGCATCCGGGCCAGTCGTTGAGAATCAACAGTTTAAGAAAAGCAAAAGAAAAACTCTTCTCCTCGATTCATGACTTGAGATCTTTCCACGACTTGGTTTCCTAATGTCAGGGAATTTTTTGCTGGTTAAATGCGTGTGAAAAAATAAAATTGCACACAAATGGTGCAAAGAGGAGAAGAGTGTTGAGGGGGAGGATGTTAGCTGTCCATGGAGAACGGATTTCCACAACCTTATCAACATTCGTGTTGAAATCTTAACGCAGAAGAAATATTTTACGCGAACTTCGGCATGCATCTTGCCCTGTTGCCGGCAATGTAATTTTTGACCGGTACGAAATCAGAATGGTACAGTACAAATTTGGCGGCAGTCGATGACAGAAACCTACGACGGACCGTTTTCCCTCCTCCGAATGTTCTGGGGCAGCATTACTGCGCGGCCGCTGCGTAGTGTTCTGAGCGTGATCGCCATTGCTATCCAGGTGATTCTCGTCTTGATGATTGTCGGTCTCACTTCGGGAGTTATTTCCGAATGGGGAAAGCGCGTCGAGGGCGTCGGCGCGGACATCCTGGTACAGCCGCCCAACTCCTCGATTTTTTTCGCTTTCGTTAGTGTCGGGATGCAGGAGTCGCTGGGAGAAAAAATTGCCGCGCTGAGCGGCGTCGATGAGGTTGCGCCAACAGTCATCCTCACGGAACCAAAGCACTTAGTGATGGTGTATGGAATCGATTACAAGCGGTTCAATGCGCTGAGCAAGGGCTTTCTGTTTCGCGACGGGCGGCCATTTGAGGGACCGGACGAAGTAATTGCCGACGACATCATCGCGCAAACGCGTCACTTAAAGGTGGGAAGTCAGATAACGCTGTTAAATCATGCGTTTACGGTCTGCGGGATCGTCGCACACGGGAAAGGCGCGCGATATTTCATTCCCATTCGGACGGCGCAAGAGATTGCCGGTGCGGAGAAGCGCGTTTCAATGTTTTACGTGAGAAGCAAAGGAGACACGGAAGCCACGCGCGCGCAAATTCTTAAATTGATGCCGGAGAACAGTGTCCGCTCGCTATCGGAATACGTGACATTGATGACTTCCTCGAATTTGCCGCAGTTGCGCCCCTTCACACGCACGATGGTGGCGCTGGGAATCGTCGTGAGCTTCCTGGTGGTCCTCTTGAATATGCACACCATGGTGATGGAACGCACGCGCGAGATCGGCATTCTGAAAGCGCTGGGCTTTTCCCGATTCGACGTCGTTCGAATGCTGCTGGGTGAGACTCTCGTTCTCACGCTGCTCGGAACCGGCTTCGGCATTGCACTTACCTTCCTCACACAAGCCATTCTGAAAGAAGCAAAACCGGACCTCCCGATCTTGATTTCTTCCTCCTGGCTTTTCGCCGCTGCCCTTCTCGCTCTTGTCGGTGCCTCCGCGGGAGCCATCTATCCCGCTCTCCGCGCCGCCAGCTACGATCCGGTTGTCGCCCTAGCCTACGAATAGCCCAGATTCAGCGTCGCGCGTAGCCAACGTTTGGGACAGAGGATTGCTCTGCGAGCCTGAAATTGATAGGTTCTAGTCCATCTTGGTCGCGGTGCGCCGAGAAGCCCCGCCGCCTCGACCTTGGTTCTAGATGTGGAAGGCGTCTCGCATCGGTTGCAGCGGGAATGGAATTCCGGGCGGAGCGGCGACGGCTCCGCCCGGTACGTTTTTCGGTGAATGTGTTGAATCTGATGGATGAAAAACAAATGGCCTCTTCCCCGGACAAGCACTATCAAGCCCGGATTCTTGAGCGCCGGGACATCTCGCCCGATCTTTGGATCGTTCGAATCGACCCTGGGGGGCCGTTCGAATTCCGCGCCGGACAGTACGCGACACTGGGAGTCGCGCGCGACGGGAAACGCCTCGAAAGGGCGTACTCTATCGTTTCATCGCCGTATGAAGACGCGCTCGAGTTTTTTGTCGAGCTGGTCCCGCAAGGAGATCTGACCCCCGACCTATTCAAGCTAAAAAAGGGCGATACCCTGATGTGCAGAAAAATTGCCAAGGGACGCTTTATGCTGGATTTGCGCAGCGGCAGAACCAATCACCTGCTGGTCTCCACGGTGACCGGCATCGCCCCGTTTGTGAGTTACGTTCGAACGCTTTATCGGGACTGGAAGAGTGGCGACAGCCCCATGCCCGGGAACCATAAGCTGTACTGCCTACAGGGCGCCAGCCGTTCGTGGGAGTTCGGCTATCGCGAAGAATTGGAACGCTACTCGAACGAAGCGCCGTGGTTCAAGTATGTTCCCACAGTGAGCCGGCCGTGGGAGGATTCGAATTGGAGGGGCGAGACGGGGCGGGTCGACGACCTGTTACGAAAATATGCTCACCAGTGGGGGTTGCGGGCGGAGGAGACGACAGCTTATCTGTGCGGGCATCCAGTGATGGTGGAGAATGTGCGCGGCATCCTGGAGCGAGCTGGCTGGAAGAAGGATGCGGTGTTTGAAGAGGTTTATTTTCAAGAGGCCAAAAGTGGCTCAGCCGGAGCTGGCTAGCGCAGCAAATTCCGGCTTACCTTGGCAAGAATCGTAAGAGTTTTTACGATTCAAATCTAATTTCGAAAATTAGTAACGGCCTTCGCGTCGCGAATTTCAAGCGGCCGGGCCGTGCTGCTCAATCTGGATGGCTACGTCTTCGATGGTCGAGAGCGGGCACAGTACGTGAACCTTCTGGTCCGGCGCGTCAACATCAATCTGTAGTCTTCCTCCCTGAGTTCGTATCCGCACGTGCTGGTCGTGATCGTCAACTTCAACGAATTCGGTGTCGGGATACTTTTTCAGTTCTTTGACGATGGCATGAAGGATAGGCATCGCTTGGCACGCATCATGGGAGACGTGGCGCATGTGTTTGTCAGGGACGAAGTGCAGGGCCATGGGGACCGCCGCGGCGGGAACCCACATATGAACGTGGGAGCCACCGGCCCGGTATTCGTCAACGTCGATGCGAATCACGCCTTCGCGCATGGTATAGGCGCCCGCGAGAACCAGTGTTCCGCCAACTGTGAGAGCCGCTTTCGCAAGCAGTATCATGTTTGTCTCCCGTCAGTCCTAGTCGGTGACGTTTTTGGAATCGAGCCAGACGCGCACGATGTTTTCATGGTCCTTCACGGAGACAAGCTCGGTGTCGCCCTGGGCGGAAAGTGCATGCAGCGCAGCCACCAGGTCCAATTCATCCTTGCCGGCGGAAAATAGCGCGTCGATGACCTTCATGGGAACCTTGACTTCGACTTCGGACTTCTTGGAATTCTGTTTGTCGAGGACGTGGACGATCAGGTGGTTACTCTGTTTGGCCACGCGCACGTCGCAATCGTTACTCTGCACGGTGACGAATTCGCCGTCCTTGGTGGTGCGGATGGCGTCGACGAGTGCGCGCAGGTCGACATCGTTGACGTGGGCGTTGTCGATCTTGACCTTGCCGTCATGAATACGGTCCTGGTGGATGGCAGGGAGAACCTTTTCCGCCAGTTCGAGGGGGACGTTGACGCGGACGGTCTCGCCTTTGGCGTCCGAGCTGATGACTCGGACGTGCAGCCAACGATCCTTGGAGGCGGATGTCGTAGCTCTTTCAGAACCGGATTGGCCGGCACTTGGCGGACCAGACGTGGATTGCGCGAGGGTGCCGAGTGGCAAAAGGAGAAGAGCGGTACCAGCAATGAGAGTGGTCTTGACGAATAAAGTCTTGTAGCGGTCAAGCATGAGAGGACACCTCCTGGCCGGCGCTGGGCCGGTTCTTGGAGATAGGTACGAGAGTGCCCCCAATAAAGTTTCCTGGTTCGTTCGGTATCATCCCAATAGAGCTGCAAGACGTTGAAACGTCCCGGTTTAAGCGACCGGAACGCACCCGGCCCAGCGGTAGTGAAAGTCAAAGATCGAAGAAGAATTGGGATTTATCGTCCGGGCCGTTTGTGCACACTGTCCTTGACCTGATGGCTGCGCGGGAGTACGGTTCCCTTACTTCCCCGGGGAAGTCCCCTTTGGGGCTACCACGCACCACAGTTCCATGCTTTCCACAAGGAGGAGAACATGCATTCACGCCTCGTTACTTGCACCATCAACCCGGCCAAACTAAATGAATTCAAGAACGCACTGAACAACCAGTTTTTGCCGCGGATCCAGGCGCAGCCTGGATTCGTCGATAACATCGAGTCGCTGGACCCGGCCACAGGTCAATTCAGCTGCATGACATTGTGGAGAACCGCCTCTGACGTCGAAAACTACGACAACGGGCTGTTCAAGGAAGTGGCAACCAACCTGGTGCCACTGATGCAGGGAAATCCGACCGTACAGACGCTCCCGGTCGAGAACTCCTCGGCACACCACCTCAAAGCAGGAAGAGCCGCGGCATAAAACTGTCAATGGCCAGACGGGCGAGCCGATCACGGTTCGCCCGTTTTCTTTTCTGAATGACTTGAGGATGCCACAATCACTGCCACCACTCGCACAGACGCTGCCCGCGGCCTTGGTCTACCGATGAGCCCTTTGGGCTCGGCGGCCCCCGAAGGCGTGGATGGTCCTGGTGCCGGCGACAACCTCCCCGCCATGCGGGAGTCCTTTTGGAATGAAATACTCTTGCCCCGCTTCGATGGGAGTGCGGCGGCCACCAATCAGTAACGTATAGCAGCCTTGTACCACAATGATGTATTCGTCGTACTCGTGCGCATGCTCTGCAGAAACCGCGGTTTAGTGGCAAGTCCAGAATGCCATTTGACTCCCATCCGCACCGTCAAAGACGTAACCCTCGACGCCGGGAGTCGCCTGACTATTCGTGGCAATTCTATTTGCAGAACACCTCATGAACTCCGGGAAATCGTCCATCGTTACTCCCTCAACGCAGCCATAGAACCCACGCGAACGCTGTACACGTCTTTTCCGGGCGTAATTCTCGCACCCAAACGGGAAACATTCAAAGCGATAGGTGGAAACTAGGAGTCCGAACTAGAAACCGAACATCTAAGGGGAAGTCGGCGCCAGGCGAAGGACGGATGACCATGAAGCTGGTTTCGGTGAATACGGGATTGCCGCGGGAAGTGAAGTGGCACGGAAGAAGGGTGACGACGGGGATCTTCAAGGAACCGGTCGCAGGGCGAGTGGCATTGCGGAAGCTGAATCTAGACGGAGACCGCCAAGCGGACTTGAGCGTGCACGGGGGCGAGTACAAAGCCGTCTACTGCTACTCGCTGGCGCACTATGACTACTGGAATAAAGAGTTGCGGGGGCAGGAGCTGCCGATGGGCATGTTTGGAGAAAACTTCACGCTTGATGACGGCGAGGATGGACTGCTTGAAGAGTCCGTTTACCTGGGCGACCGAATCTCCGTCGGCACTGCAGAAGTAACGGTGACGCAACCACGGCTGCCTTGCTACAAACTGGGCGTCAGATTCGGATCCGACGACATGGTGAAACGATTCCTTGCGAGCCGGAGGACCGGATTCTACGTGGCAGTTGTGCGGGAGGGAGAAGTGGGCGCGGGCGATGAGGTGAAGGTGATGGCGCAGGAGGCGAACGCCGTGGCGGTTTCGGAGATCACGCATTTATACGTTACGAAGAGGTATGGAGAGGCGGAGATCCGCGCAGTGCGGCGGGCACTACGAGTGGAAGAATTGCCGGAGAGTTGGAAAGAGTATTTTAGAGAGCGGCTGGGGCAAGCGGGAGAGAGGAGCTAGAGATCAGAGAAAAGAAATCCCCACGCTTGCTAGATTCACAAAGCGGTGTACGCGCACGGGCCTAGGAAAAATCGGAAAAACGAAGCTGGAAAACAAAGAAGGGGACACACCACTCTCCCCGGCTGGCACCGAGGAGAGTGGGTATTCGGGGACTAGTGCCCGCGATGGCGCCCTTGCAACTAGCCAAGGGTCACCATCGCGGGCGTAGGTCAACCTCCAATTTTCAGGTGGAAGGTATACCGCTGAAAGAGGTCCCGTCTGTTCAAAATTGCACAGAGGCTTAACCGGTGGCGCGAAAGCCAAATGACGGCGTGCGTCAGCGGCTCCGGCAGTCTTGGCCGACGCAAATCCACAAGGGCGATGGCTTACCACCGCATTTCATGATTTCTACCCTAGACGTGTGTTGATCGTGCGGACTACTGCTGCTGAAGGATAGTGTAGGGAAGAGCAAAAACGTTTCGTTAGGCCCCCCGCCGCAGAAGCATGAGACGAGCAGAAAGGAACTAGTCAGACATCGCAGAGGTCAGCGGCTTGGCGCAAAGAAGTGAGCGGATCGCGGGCGGGGACGAATTCGTGGGCCACGTACCCGCGGAAGTTCGTGGCGGCGATGCCGCGCATTACTCCGTCCCACTGGACTTCCTGAGTACCGTCGAGTTCGTGGCGGCCGGGTACGCCTCCGGTGTGGAAGTGAGCAATCCAGTCGATGTTTTTCTGAATGGTGCGGACGAGATCGCCTTCCATGATCTGCATGTGATAGATGTCAAAGAGCAGCTTGACGCGTGGCGAATTTACGGCCTGGACGACCTGAACGCCCCACGCGGAGTGATCGCACATGTAGTCGTGGTGGTCGATCTTGCTGTTGAGGAGCTCAAGGCAAATGGTGACGCCGTGATCCTCGGCGATTTTCTTGACGCGGTTGAGGCCGGCGATGGTGTTTTTGGCGCCCTCTTCGTCGGGCAATCCAGCGCGGTTGCCGGAAAAAGTGATGACGTTGGGGACGCCGGCCTTGGCGGCAAGGGGAATATATTTGCGAAAGCCTTCTTCAATTCTGGCGTGATTCTCGACACGGTTCATGGCGCTGGGGATTTCGCCACCGCCGGCATAAGCCATGCTGCAGACGAGACCGTAGTGCGCGGGCACCTCAAATTCGTCAGGACTCAACAGGTCCACTCCTTTTAGGCCGATTTCCGCCGCGTAGGCGCAGAGCTTGTCGAGCGGGATCTGTTTGTAGCACCAGCGGGAAACGGACTGGCGGATATTGCCTTTGCGTTTAATCGGAGGGTTTTCCTGCGGCCAGGCGACGGATGGAAGAGAAGCCAGAGTGGCTCCTGAGAGAACAGTCTTGAGCATGTTGCGGCGCGATGGTTTGGACATGGTAGATGGGCAGATTCTACCGAAGAAAAGGCTGAAGAGGGAGGAGAAATTATTTCTTCGGCAGCGTAGGCCCTTGGGGGGATGACGGTGTGGCGGAAGTGTTGGGGAGTTCAATGCGCCAGATATTTTTTTCAGATTCCAGGACTACTCCGGCCTGATTAGATTCGGTCGTGCCGACGTGGCCGATCCAGATGACGCGGAAGCGAGCCTTGCGCCAGAGGCGGCGCACTTCGATGGTTTGGCCTGGAGAGGTTAGGAAGCCGATGCCGTCGAGACGCGCGCCGTCCTCGCTGAGATCAACGGTGTAGGCAGTCTGGGCAAACGGATGGCCCTTGGGGTCCGTACCTTTGACGATGACGCGGACAGTCTTGGGGACGCGGGGTCTCTTGCGGGTTCTTTTCCAAAAGTCGTGGACAGGTTGTTTGAAGGCTAAGCCGACACGAGTTTCGCGGTCGGAGTAGGCGTCCAAGTAAACAACGCGGACTTCCAGCTCCTTACGGCTGCTCTTGTGAATCAGGAAAACGGTGTCGCCTATAGCGAGTTTGGCTTTCAGGGTGACGAGGGCTCCGGTGGAATTGACGATAATCGTCTCGGTGTCTTCATGAAAGGCGCCGCTCTTGCCAGCATAACCGTAAATCACCACGGGCACACGCATGGGGATGCGTTCGCTGGAACGGGGCGTTTTCTTTTCGGGCGTAGCCGGGAAGGGAACGGCAAAAGGTGTCTGTGCCGCTGGTGAGGGTTGAGGATCATCGAGCGGGGCCACTTCCATTGCCTCTTGAGGGATACCTTGCTGAGGGCCGTGATCGCGGCACTTGAAATCCCATGATTGCTGAAGAATTTGTTCGAGGGATTCTTCGCGACTGAAAAGCGTAACCCAGGAATCGCTGTCCCCATGAGGACATCTGAGCCGAATAGCGAAATTCCTAGGCATATCAGACCCCGTGAGAAACATCATAACTGTTCCAAATCACAAAAGCGGCGATAGAAAGAGGCCGTTCGTCGAAAAGTTACCGTCCTACGGGCCAGCAGGTCGATACCGAGCTTTTTGTCGGCAGGACTGTAACTTTCGGCGGGAGGCGGACTCGTATGAGACGTATGGGACGAGGACCGAGAGGCCTTGCCCGAACTCAAAGCATAGGAGATTCGAATGATTCGCACGATCAAGACGGGTTTAGCATTTGCGGGGCTGGCAGGATTATTTCTGCTCCAGGCTCCGGCTTCAGCGCAAGACAAAATGAAGCCGGACACCATGAAGCAGGACGACTTGAAAAACGAAAAGATGCAGGACGACAAGATGATACACGAGGGCATGGCAAAGACTCTGTTTACAGGGAAGTTCCATGGGAAAGTACATGCAACTTCGGGACGCGCGACGGTGTATCAAGAGGCGGACGGGAGACTGGTGCTGCGGCTGACCAACTTCAAGACTTCGAACGGGCCCGACGTGCACGTGATCCTGGTGACGACGAAAGACGCGATGGATGATGCCAACTTCCTGAAAGACAATACGGATAAGGTGGAGCTGGGGAAGCTCAAGGGGAATGAAGGCGACCAGAATTACGAAATTCCCGCAGGGACAGACCTGACAAAGTTCCGAACGGTTTCGGTGTACTGCGAGAGGTTCAACGCGAACTTTGGAGCGGCGCCGCTGGACAAGTTCTAAAGAATCGAAGGAGAAGCGGAGGAATCGGGCAGCGTGGCCTGCCCGGTTTTTTCTCGGGAGAAAACGATGAATACGAATAGCAGTTCGGACTTGTCGGGCAAGAAGGTGATTTTAGCTTTGTTTGGGATTCCGGTTCTGTTGGGCGCGTGGTGGGCGTTCCGGCCGGAGAAACTCTTTATCAACCAGAAGGTAAACGAAGCGGTGCCGGCGTCCTTGAGTTCGGAGCCAGAGGCATTGTATACGGGAAAGCTGCAAGGAAAAGCGCACGCGACGAGTGGACGTGCGACGATTTATAAATCACCAGATGGAACGCCGTATTTGCGGCTTACGGATTTCACGACTTCGAATGGGCCGGATGTGCATGTTTTGTTGGTGCGTGCGGACGATGAGGCGCTTAAACAGGAGACTGTGAAAGGCGAACTGGAGCATGTGGAACTGGGCAAGCTGAAGGGAAATCAAGGCGATCAGAATTATGATTTGCCAGCGGCCACGGACTTGAATAAATATCAAGCGGTAGCGATCTACTGCGAGCGGTTTCAGGCGATCTTTGGAGTAGCGAGGCTGGAGAAGTTTTGAGGCAGCAAACGCGCGAAAGGCAAAGACCCGCCCCGGTTCGACTGCAGTCGCTGCCAGTATGAAGAGGATGGGCACTGTTTTTTGATTATGGAAATGACGGGAATAACGGAAGCAGGGCTGATCGCGCGGATCCTGACGGGCGAGAAAGAACTATTTCATGAGTTGATCCGGCCGTACGAGCGGATGGTGTATCTGACGCTTTTCTCGATCCTGCGAAATGAAACAGAGGCGGAGGATGGAGCGCAAGAGGCGGTGATTAGCGCGTACCGGCATTTGGCTTCGTTTCGAGGCGATGCGAAGTTCAGCACGTGGCTGACGACGATTTCCATAAACGAAGGGCGGAGGCGGCTGAGGAAGACGAAAGGCGCCGTGGAAGATTCGATTGAAGAAAAGGAAGAAAGTCACGAAGGCGACTACACGCCCGCGCCGCTGACGGACTGGCGGGAGATTCCGTTGGAGGCGCTGGAGCGAAAGGAATTTCGCGAGGCGCTGCGAGTTGCGGTGACAGAACTGCCCGGCATTTACCGGCAGGTTTTTACTTTGAGAGACCTGGAAGAACTGAACATCGAGGAAACCGCGCAGGCGCTGGGAATTACGACGGGAGCAGTAAAAGTGCGGCTACACCGCGCACGACTGATGCTGCAGAAACGCCTGGTTCCCTACCTGAAAACGACGGCACCGGCGCGCAGAGGGTTCTTCGGGAGAGCGCTATGAAACTCGAGTGCAAACACGTGTGGGAGCACATCTCGGAATACATCGACGGGAGTGTCGACGCGAAGCTGCGCGAGGACATTGAACGCCACCTGGAACACTGCGAAATCTGCTCGGCGATACTGGATTCTACCAGGAACATTCTGATCTTGACAGCAGATAACCGGACGTTTGAATTGCCGGTGGGATACAGCGAGCGGCTGCATGAGCGCCTGGCGAGGGAGTTAGAGAATCCAGGTCAGGATTCCAAGAAAGATTAACGCGAGCGTTTCAAGGAACGCGGTGGACCAGCGGATGAGTGATCCATTCGGCAGCGAGGAGAAGCAAGGTCAGGATAGAGAGAGCGATTTGAAAACGTTCGGAGTTGATCTTCTTTTTTGTCACGGGCTGTTGACGCCATTGAGCGGCGGGCTTGCTGCGTAAACGGCGCACTTTTCCAACTACATAAAGATTGATAACGGCTCCCAGGAAGGCCAAAGCCATCATGGGGATGCGAATGGCGTCCTGATGAAAGCCGCGAGCTGGCGCGTGAATTCCAGCGGCTGCCGCTAAAGCACTGAGGCCGATGGCAACACGCAAGCCGCTGATAGCGATTACGGCGGTGCAGGCGCTTTGCAATATCGCAAAGGCAATGCTGGACCAATTGATGAGCCTGGTATTCACCGGCGACAGTTTCGGACGCGAGACTTCAGTACGGGCGGCAGAAGGTTCAGACGGATTCCGAGTTGTTCGGTCATTTGTAGACTCACCGGACTCTCGCCCGCTTTCGAACTGTAGAAAAGAGTCGATTATTGAGGGCAGGCTGCGCTGCCTTCGACCCAGATTTTCATTTGCGCCGCGGTTTCGGCACGCGAGAGTGGAGGCGGAGTGCGCCCGTCGCCGGGATCCCAGGCCCATCCGACCAGATCATCGGACGACACATGTTCCAGCAGTTGCGAAAGGGAGCGGCCTCCGGTTTGTTTTGGATCCTTTAGCTGGCGGCAGAGTTCAGCAGGCGAGCGGCCGACGAAAACCATTTTGTGTTCTGGAGTCGGAAGTAACCATTTGGGATTCCCCGGAGGCGTGTGGTCGCCGGGAAGATTGGTGGTTTGGTGGCAGGTGTCACAACGCATGCTGTAGACACCGTGGCCATCCTTGCCTCGCCTTACATTTTGCAGATGAACATGGCTGTCGTCGCCCTGCAAGGGAGAGTCACCAGGTGGATGACAGTTCTGGCAGCGAGGAGACGTGAAAACTTTGTAGACCTGTAAGAAGGCCGCGCTCGACGCGTTGGCGTCGGGTTTCGGACCTCGCGGCGCGGCGTGAATCACAGTGATTTGGCAAACCATGAGTAAAGAAAGAGCGCTGGCGGAACAAAGCAACGCAGAAGAGTGACGATAGCGGCTCGCGTTTACTGCGGTCATGATCTGGCCCCGCTTCCTGCGACGAGATCAGCGGCACGGATCGGCAGCCGTCTGACGCGCTTGCCGGTCGCAGCAAAAATGGCGTTGGTCAGTGCGGGAGCAGCAGGGGGCACGCTCGGCTCGCCGACGCCTGTGGGGTTCAGCTCGCTGTGAACGATATGGACCTCGATCTCCGGGGATTCGAACATGCGAAGCATCTGGTAGTCGTGGAAGTTTTTTTGCTGGACGCGGCCGTTTTCAAGAGTGATTTCCGTCTTGAGGGCGGCAGTCAAGCCGAAGATGATGCCGCCTTCCATTTGCGCTTTGACAATGTCCGGATTGACGACGCGTCCGCAATCGACGGCGCACACGACGCGATGCACCCGCACTGTGCCGTCCTTCTCCACGGATGCCTCGACGACCTGGGCAACATAGCTGTCAAATGAAAAGTGAGTGGCGATGCCGCGGCCACGCCCAGGGGGAAGTGGCTTTCCCCATCCACTTTTTTCAGCCACCAAATTCAAGACGGCGCTCATGCGGGGTTGATTGGCAAGGAGCTCGCGGCGCAATTCATAAGGATCTTTTCCTCCCGCGTGAGCCACTTCGTCGAAAAAACTCTCGACAGAAAAGCCCGTGTGCGAGTGGCCGACGGAGCGCCACCACTGCACTGGGACGCCGATTTTCGGAGTGTGCAAGTCAACCTGAAGATTAGGAATTCCGTAAAGGATATCGGCTGCACCTTCCACAGAAGTGCTGTCCACACCTTCCTTGTTGATCATGTATTGGGCAAAGGGAGTGCCCTGCGCGATGGACTGGCCAACGATCGTGTGCGTCCAGGCCGTGGGATTGCCCGCAGCGTCGAGCCCGGCGACAAAGCGATCGTGCCACATGGGGCGATACCACCCGCCGGCTAGGTCGTCTTCGCGCGTCCAAACAACTTTTACCGGTGCCTTGGCGATCTTGGCCACATGCACAGCTTCGACGACAAAGTCGGAGGCGGGATTCGCGCGTCTGCCGAAACCGCCGCCAAGGAGCGTGGTATGAATTTGAACTTTTTCCGGGGGCAGGCCGGCAACCTGCGCGGCGTTGGCGCGATCAACGGTTTCGAACTGCGTGCCCGTCCAGATTTCGCAACTATCGGGACGCAGGTCGACGACGCAATTCAGCGGCTCCATCATGGCGTGCGCGAGGTAAGGAACATCGTACTCGGCGGTCATGGTCTTCGCAGCGGATGCCAAAGCAGCCGCGGCATCGCCTGTCTTTTTCGCGATGGTTCCTGGTGACGCGGACTGCTTCGAAAAATCGGCGAGCATTTGAGAGGTCGAAAGTTTTGCGTTAGCTCCTTCGTCACAGGAAATCTTGAGTTTGTCGCGGCCCAGTTTGGCGGGCCAGAAACGGTCCGCGATGACAGCTACGCCTGAAGGGACTTGCTCGACAGCGCGTACACCCTTGATCTTAAGGGCTTCAGAGGCGTCGAAGTTTTCAACCTTGCCGCCAAAGACTGGCGGCCGTGCGACCAGAGCAAAGAGCATGCCGGGGAGGTGAACGTCGAGACCGAACTGGGCGGTGCCGTTGATTTTTGAGGGCGTGTCGAGGCGTCGAGTCGGTTTTCCGATCAACGTGAATTGCTTTGGATCCTTGAGCGGTATGTCCGTTGGTGGTTTCAATTGCAACGCGGCGGAGACGAGAGAACCGTAGCTTGCCCTACGGCCCGATGCATTGTGGATGACTGCGCCTTTTTCGACGTGACATTGCGAAGCTGGGACGCTCCATTTCTGCGCGGCGGCCTCGACGAGCATCAGGCGAGCCATCGCGCCCATCTTGCGGAAGCGCTCCCACTCGGAGGGCGTGGTGGTGCTGCCGCCGGTCATTTGAAGGCCAAAGACAGTGTGGTTGTAAGCAGCATCAACGGGCGCAGCCTCGACTCTGATTTTCGACCAGTCTGCTTCCAGCTCTTCGTTCAGCAGCATGGGCAGGCTGGTGTAGATGCCCTGGCCCATTTCGGAGTGATTGGCGATGATCGTGACCGAATCGTTGGGAGCGATGCGAACGAAGGCATTGGGGGCGAAGCTGACGTCGTTTGCAGGGGAATTTTTCAGCGGTCGGGCGGCGAGCTCCGGCACATAGGCGGCGAAACACAAGCCGCCGCCAATTGCGGCGGAGGTTTTCAGGAAATCGCGGCGAGGGACTCGCAATGTTTTCGCTGGGAGCGGAGACGAGGATTCCGGAGTCAGAAGTGGTGACGTGGATTTGTAAGGATCGTAGAGATGGCTCATGACGGCCTCTTTTCGGTGGCGAGCTGCGATGCGCGATGGATAGCGCGTCGAATGCGCGAATAGGTACCACATCGGCAGATATTGCCGGACATGGCTTCATCAATGTCTTTGTCCGTTGGCTTCGGATTCTCCTTCAATAACACAGCCGCGCTCATGATTTGCCCCGATTGGCAATAACCACACTGCGGAACATCGACTTCGATCCAGGCACGCTGGAGCGGATGGGACAGGTCTGGGGAAAGGCCTTCGATCGTGGTGACATGCTTGCCCGACACGCGGGAGAGCGGCGCCACGCAGGAACGGATGGCCGCGCCTTCCAGATGCACCGTGCAGGCTCCGCACAGCGCCATGCCGCAGCCGAATTTTGTGCCCGTCAACCCTAAAGAGTCGCGAATGACCCACAGCAGCGGAGTCGAGGGATCGTCATCGACGGTTACAGGCTTTCCGTTTAAGAAAAAGGAAGTCATGGCCACCTCCATGAAATCGTGGGTGTATTGTTCGCAAAAAGTGAGCCGAACGCACCGTAAGGGAGCGGCAATCAACTTTAATGTGCGCCAACTCGATTTTGGATGCAACTGCAGCGCGAGAGGTCACACAAAACATTACGATGGCGTAGGAAGCCACTTCACATAAATTGCGGCGAGAGGTGGAAGAGTGAGTACAAGGGAATAAGGCCGGCCCTGGGCGGGATGATCGGCGGCTCGCTGCCCACCCATGTTGCCCACATTGGAGCCGCCGTAGTGAGCGGCGTCCGTGTTCATGATTTCGCGATAGAAACCGGATTGCGGAACGCCCAGACGGTAGCCTTCGCGGACGACAGGCGTGGCGTTGATGATGGCGACGATGAGGTCTTCAGCGTTTTTGCCGCGGCGGATGAAGGAAAGAACACTGTTGTCGGCGTCGTTGGCGTCAATCCATTCGAAACCGTGCCAGTCAAACTCGACTTGATGGAGGGCGGGTTCGGCGGCATAGAGATGATTGAGATCGCCGACGAGCCGCTGGATGCCGCGATGGGAATCGTGCTGGAGCAGATGCCAGTCAAGACTGCGGGCTTCGCTCCATTCGCTACGCTGGGCGAGTTCCTGGCCCATAAAGAGAAGTTTCTTGCCCGGGTGGGCGCACTGATAGGCGTAGAGCAGTCGGAGATTGGCGAATTGCTGCCACATATCGCCGGGCATTTTGTGGAGAAGGGAATTTTTGCCGTGGACGACTTCGTCGTGGGAGAAGGGGAGAAGGAAATTTTCGGTGAAGGCATAAAGAAGGGAAAAGGTGAGTTTGTTGTGCTCGTACTTGCGATGAACAGGGTCGTGGGAAAAGTATTTTAGCGTGTCGTTCATCCATCCCATGTTCCATTTGAAGCTGAAGCCGAGACCGCCGAGATAGGTGGGGCGGGAGACGGCGGGCCAGGAAGTGGACTCTTCGGCGATGGTAAGAATGCCGGGAAACTTTCCGTGCGCGACTTCGTTCATGCGCTTGAGGAAGTCGATGGCGTACAGATTCTCGCGGCCGCCGAATTGGTTGGGAACCCATTCGCCGGGTTTGCGGGAATAGTCGAGATAGAGCATCGACGCGACAGCATCCACACGGAGGCCGTCAATGTGGTACTTGTCCAGCCAGAAAAGCGCGTTGGAGATGAGGTAGTTCTGGACCTCATTCCGGCCGTAATTGTAGACGAGCGTACCCCAATCGGGGTGCGCGCCCTGGCGCGGGTCGGAATGCTCGTAAAGATGCGTGCCATCGAATTGCGCGAGCCCGTGGGCGTCGCGGGGAAAATGCGCGGGGGTCCAGTCAAGAATGACGCCAATGCCGGTCTGGTGGCAGCGGTCGACAAATTCCATGAATTCGGCAGGTGTGCCGAAGCGGCTGGTGGCGGCGTAGTAGCCAAGCGTCTGGTAGCCCCAGGAACCGTCGTAGGGATGCTCCATGATGGGAAGCAACTCGATGTGCGTGTAGCCAAGATCCTTGACGTAGGGAATGAGCTGGTCGCCTAGCTCGCGATAGGTGAGCCAACGATCTTGATCTTCGGGGATGCGGCGCCAGGAACCGAGGTGGACTTCGTAGATGGAAATGGGCGACTCGAACCAGTTTTTCTGCGCCCGGCGCGAAAGCCAATCGGAGTCTTGCCATTTGTGATGATCGAGGCGCGCTACGACGGAGCCGGTGTTGGGGCGCAGTTCGGAGCGAAAGGCGTAGGGATCGGCCTTCAGAGGAAGGATGTTGCCGTTTGGACCAACTATTTCGTATTTGTAAATCGCGCCTTCGTTTTGCTCCGGGAGGAAGATTTCCCAGATGCCAGAGGAGCCGCGGGCGCGCATGGGATGGACGCGGCCGTCCCAGCCGTTGAAGTCGCCAACGACGCTGACGCGCTTTGCGCTGGGAGCCCAGACTGCGAAGTGAACGCCCCGAACGCCTTCAAGTGTTACGACGTGAGCGCCGAGTTTCTCGTAAGTGTCGTAATGGCGGCCTTCGCCCATGAGGTAGAGATCGAATTCGCTCAGGACCACGGGAAAGGAATAGGGATCGAAGATTTCAAACGTGTCGCCGAAGTGTGTGCGTCCCTGAATTTTATAACTGCCCGGGAAAGGCGGAGCGGATTGGTTCGATGGCCAAGCGGCTTCGAAGAAGCCTTCAGGACGAAGTTTAATCGCGTCGGTAACTTTGGCCGGAGCGAAAGTACCGCCTTCAACCGCAGGAGGTTTCAAAGAGATGGAGGCTTCTGCGGCCCAGGGCAGAAAAAAGCGCACCGTCCAGTTGCTGTCGACGGGATGCGGGCCGAGTAGGGCAAAAGGATCGGAATGACGGGCGGCAACGATGGCGTCGATCTGGGCGTTGAGGCGCGGATCGCGCGGAGCAACCGGCGTCGCGTTCTGCATAGCGGGGCGCTGCTCAGACAAGTGGGTAGTCTCCGCAACCTGGCAACAATGGATCAGCAGACGAGCTTAGCCGGAACGCCGACCCACGTCTTCTGAATTCTAGGGTGTTGGCAGGGAAATGCCAACCACATGAGCGTGGTTGAAGCGATTAAGAGAATTAGGACCGAGGACTATGTTGACACATGGCCAAAGGATCCACTATCTGCGGTTCGCGAGCAAGGGCTGGAAGGAATCATAGGGAAACGAAAGGACAGCCACTATCAACCGGGAAAACGAAGCGGCGCTTGGATCAAGTATCGCGCTATTTCCCCGGACCACACGGCTTTGGATTCGCTGATCGTCGGCCACTATGACGGCGACAAGCTGATGTATGTGGCAAGAACCCGGAACGGATTTGTGCCGGCCTTTCGGAGAGAGGTGTTTTCAAAATTGAAGCATCTCGTGACGCCAGCCTGTCCATTCGTAAATCTGCCGGAAACGAGGAGGTCACGATTTGGGGAAGAACTCAACGCTGAGAAGATGAAGAAGGCAGTTTGGTTGATGGGCGCCGCCTGTGTTATGGGCCGTTTGATCGCGCTCATTCCGAACGGAGCGCGACGATTGGGTCGATCGAAGAGGCGCGGCGGGCAGGGAGATAGCCCGCGAAGAGCGCTACCAGTAGAAGGAGCAGGCAGACAGCGGTGATGTTGGGGAGATCGCTTGTGGAAAGGCCAAAGAGCATGGTCGCGATTAGGCGTGCCGC
>Ga0209472_1000510_pt1 | contig 23106 bp, 19 predicted proteins | sample GraSoiAngelo_130_FD_185887 | JGI IMG/M metagenome (GOLD analysis project Ga0209472, IMG submission 185887) | Grasslands soil microbial communities from the Angelo Coastal Reserve, California, USA - 14_0929_02_20cm (SPAdes) (version 2) | ecosystem: Environmental > Terrestrial > Soil > Grasslands ...
CGGACAGGGCCTGACGATCGCAGATCGGCCGGCAGCCGGACGCCGCGCGGGTCGCCCGCGGGGCCTCCGCTGGACCGAGTTGAGAACAACAGTGCCGTCGTCATTCGCTTTTTCAGCAGCCTGCTAGCCGCTCGAGGCGCCGGGGAGGCACCTGATGAGCCGGCAGATCCAATCGCTCGGGGCGCTCCTCCTGCTTGCGACCTGGACCCTCACCGCCCCCGGCAGGGCGGCGGCGGCCGGGGCCGGTCCGGACGGTCAGATGGTGTGGGCCGCCCACATCACCCTCGCCCCGCGCTGGCTCGATCCCGGAGAGACGGAGTCGGCGATCACCCCGTTCATGGTCCTCTACGCGATCCACGACGCGCTGGTGAAACCGATGCCCGCCGGCCTCACGACACCGAGCCTCGCGGAGTCATGGTCGGTGTCGCCCGACGGCACCAGCTACGAGTTCGTGCTGCGCCAGGCGGCCCGGTTTCACAACGGGGATCCCGTCACGTCCGAGGACATCCGGTTCTCCTTCGAGCGCTACCGCGGCGGTGCGGCGAAGCTCCTCAAGGACAAGGTCAGGGAGGTGCAGGTCGTCGACGCGCGCCGGGTCCGGTTTCAGCTCAAGGAGCCATGGCCCGACTTCATGACGTTCTACGGGACGACCGCGACCGGCGCGGGCTGGGTCGTGCCGAAGAAGTACGTCGAGCGCGTCGGCGACGACGGCTTCAAGAAGGTCCCGATCGGCGCCGGGCCCTACCGGTTTGTCAGCTTCACCCCGGGGGTGGAGCTCGTCCTCGAGGCCTTCGAGGCCTACTGGCGGAAGACGCCGAGCGTCAAGCGCCTGGTGATCAAGAGCGTCCCCGACGAGACGACGCGCGCGGCCGCCCTGAAGCGTGGCGAGGTGGACATCGCGTATTTCCTGAACGGCCCCGTGGCCGAGGACGTGCGGCGGACGCCCGGGCTCACGCTCACCGCCGTGCGGACCAACGGGGTCTTCTTCCTGGACTTCACCGAGCAATGGGACCCCAGGTCGCCGTGGCACGACAGGCGCGTGCGGCTCGCCGCGAGCCTTGCCGTCGATCGGCAGGCGATCAACGAGGCCGAGCAGCTCGGCTTCGCCGGTGTGACTGGCAACATCGTCCCCCGGCACATGGAGTTCGCGCTCCCGATCGACGCCCACCCCTATGACTTGAAACGCGCGAAGCAGCTTCTGGCCGAAGCCGGGTACGCGAACGGCTTCGACGCGGGTGACTTCACGCCCAACCCGCCCTACTTCTCGATGGCGGAGGCGATCGGTGGTTACCTCGGCGCCGTCGGGATCCGGACGCGGATCAGAACGATGGAGCGCGCCGCCTTCTTGTCGACGTGGGGGGAGAAGAAGCTCCGCGGCGTCGTGCTGGGCGTGCAGGCCGCGGGTGGAAACGCCGCCACCCGCATCGAGGGCCTCGCGACGCGGAGCGGGAGGTATGCGTCCGGCGTGCTTCCCGAGGTCGAGGATCTTTTCCAGCGCCAGGCGAGAGAGGTCGATCGACGGAAGCGTGAGGATCTTCTCCACCAGATCCAGCGAATCCTCCACGAGCGCGTGGTGTTCGCGCCGATCTGGGAGAACGGGTTCATTCGGGGCGTGGGACCGCGAGCGGAGGAGCCAGCGCTCACCCTGATTCCCTCCTACCCGTACTCCGCACCCTACGAGGACCTCCGGCTGAAATGACGATGAGCGTGCATGAACGGTAGTCGGCGCCGCGCATTCCGACTCGTCTTGGCCGTGGCCGCCTTGGCGTGCGCGGTGCTTGTGAGCGGTCGATTCGACGAAGCGGCTTCCCAGCCCAAGCCCGAAGGGGAGATGCGCTGGGCCTTGTACGTGACGCTCTCCCCCGTGTGGTTCGATCCGGGAGAGGTGGTCGGCCAGCTCACGCCGTTCTGGGTGCTGTATGCCATGCACGATGCGCTCGTGAAGCCCATGCCCGGGAACCTCATGGCGCCGAGCCTGGCCGAGTCCTGGACGGTCAGTGCGGACCAGCGGGTCTACGAGTTCAAGCTCCGCGAGGGGCTCCGCTTTCACAACGGCGACCCCTTCACCGCCGAGGACGTGAGGTTCAGCTTCCATCGCGCCAAGGGTTCCAAGCTCCTCCACGAGAGGGTGCGCGAGGTGACCGTCCTCGGGCCCTCCCGCGTGCGCTTCCACCTCCACGAGCCCTGGCCCGATTTCATGGCCTTCTACGGAACGATCGTGTCGGGTGCGGGCTGGATCGTGCCCAAGAAATACGTCGAGCAGGTCGGTCCCGAGGGCTTCAAGAAGCACCCGGTCGGGCTGGGGCCCTACAGGTTCGTGAGCCACACGCCGGGCATCGAGCTGGTCATGGAGGCCTTCGAGGGCTACTGGCGCAAGGTGCCGCAGGTGAAGCGGTTGGTCTTCAAGAGTGTCCCGGAGGCCACGACGCGGATGGCGATGCTGAAGCGAGGGGAAGTCGATGTCGCGTACCTGCTCGATGCGCCGCAAGCCCAAGAGGTGAAGCGGGACCCCGCGCTCAGGCTCGCCTTCTCGGGAGGCATCGCGGTGTTCTTCCTGGACTTCCTGGAGCAGTGGGACCCCAAGTCCCCCTGGCACGATCGGCGCGTGCGGCTGGCCGCCAACTACGCGATCGATCGCCAGGCGCTGAGCGACGCGGAGACGCTGGGCGCCTCCAAGCCCGCCGGGAACTTCGTCCCCCGCACCTTCGAGTTCGCGCTCCCCATCGAGCCCTACCCGTACGATCCCGCGAAGGCGAAACGGTTGCTGGCCGACGCGGGCTACCCCAACGGCTTCGACGCCGGCGAGCTCCATCAGCTTCCCCCGTATTTCTCGCTGGGAGAGGCGATCGTCGGGTATCTCGGAGGGGTGGGAATCAGGTTGAAGATGCGGCCGATGGAGCGCGCGGCCTACTTCTCGGCGCTCGCGACGAAGAAGCTCAGGGGGCTCTGTGTTTGCACCAGCGCGCTCTACGGCAACGCCGCGTCGCGGATGTCGGAGGTCGTGCCGAGCACTGGAGCCTACGCCTATGGCGGCTATCCCGACATCGACGCGTTGTACAAGCAGCAGGCCTTCGAGACCGACCGGAGCCGGCGCTCGGCGCTCCTGCAGCAGATCCAGCAGCTCCTGCACGAGCGGGTGCGGTTTGGGCCCATCTACGAATACATCTGGCCGAGCGGGGTGGGGCCGCGGGTGGAGGAGCCCGCGCTGATGCTCATCAACCCCTACCCGTGGTCGGCGCCCCTGGAAGAAGTGCGGCTCAAGAAGCGATGAGGAGTGGCGACCCCCAGGATCTCCTCCTCGCGATCGGCATCAGCATCATCGCCGCGGCCGTCTTCGCCGTGGTCGCCCGCAGCGCCCGCCAGCCGCTGATCCTCGGCTACATCCTCGCCGGCGTCGCGCTCGGGCCGCATCTCGGTCTGGGCGTCGTCACGGACGAGACGAGCATCGAGCTCATCTCCGAGATCGGCCTCATCCTCCTCCTGTTCATCATCGGCCTGGAGATCAACGTCCCGAGCCTGGCGCAGGCCGGGCGCACGATCGCCGTGAGCGGGCTGCTCCAGTTCCCCATCTGCGCGGCCCTCGCGTGGTGGACGCTGGGGGGGCTGGCGGCGACGACGCGTGGGCCGTTCGACGGGCTCTACCTCGCGGTGGCGTTGAGCCTGTCGTCCACCCTCATCGTCGTCAAGCTGCTCTTCGACAAGCTGGAGATGGGAACACTGGCGGGGCGCGTCACCCTCGGGATCCTGATCTTCCAGGACCTGTGGGCCATCGCCTTCCTGACGTTCCTTCCGAACCTGAAAACGCTGGAGCCGGTGCCGCTGCTCGCCTCCTTCGGAGCCGGCGTGGCGCTGGTCGCCACGGCGGTCGTCCTCTCTCGCCTGGCCCTGCCGGGGCTCTTTCGGTCGGTTGCCCGATCGCGCGAGCTCGTGCTCCTCACTTCCATCGCGTGGTGCTTTCTCGTGGCCGGCGTCGCCGGGCAGCTCGGGCTTTCCAAAGAGATGGGCGCCCTCATCGCCGGCATGGTGATCGCCGCCTTCCCCTACAGCACCGAGGTGGTCACGCGCCTGTTCGGCGTGCGCGATTTCTTCGTCACCCTGTTCTTCGTCGCTCTCGGCCTGAAGCTCCCGGTGCTGTCACGAGAGCTCGCGCTCCTCGCGCTGGCGGCGGCGGCGTTCGTCGTGGCGAGCCGCTTCGTGGCGATCTTTCCGATCTTCGCGCTGCTACGCATGGACGCCCGTACCGCCGGCGTCGTCTCCATCAATCTGGCCCAGATCAGCGAGTTCTCGCTCGTGATCGTCACGCTGGGCGCGGCGTACGGGCACGTGAGACGGGAGCTCGCGTCCGTCGTGCTCTACACGCTCCTCGGGACCTCGGTCGTCTCGTCCTACGCCATCCTCTTCAACCACGAGCTGGCGACGGCGCTGGCCCGGGCGCTCGCGTTCGTCGGCGTCCCCACCTGGCTCAGCGCGCGCCGCCCGGAGCGAGACCGGGCCGTGGAGCCGGCGCCGCCGAAGTCCGACATCTTCTTCCTCGGCGTGTCGCGTGAGGGCCTCGCCTTCCTCCGCCACCTGGAGCGGGAGCGACCGGCGATGAAGCGGCGGATCGCCGCAGTGGACTTCAATCCCGAGACCCTGCAGCAGCTCCAGGCCGACGGCATCGACTGCCGATACGGCGACATCAGCAACGCCGAGACGCTGCGCCACGCCGGAATCGAGCGTGCGGCGATCATCGTCTCGAGCATCTCCGACTGGCTCCTCCAGGGCACCGACAACTTTCGCCTCCTGCGGCAGGCCCGTAGCCTGGCACCCGCCGCGCGTCATCGTCACGGCGGACACGCTGCCCGCGGCCGAGCGGCTGTACGTCGAGGGGGCGGACTATGTCCTGATTCCACCCGCCCTGGCGGCCGAACACCTCTACCGGCTACTGCTCCACCCGAACGCCGAGGCGCTGGCCGAGGCCCGCCGCCAGCAGGCCGCCGCCCTCCTCTCGCGACCGCCGCACGGCGCGTAGCTCACCACCACGACCCGCCCTTCGCCGGAAGGGAGCCGGCGAACCGCCGGGTGAGCAAGTCGACGATCCGCCGCTCTCCGCAGTAGATCTTGGCGTCCCCGGTCATCGCCGGCTCCAGCACACGCTCGGCGTTGTCGACGACGGTCGTGACCCTCACGACCTTCCCTCGCCCTGCCTCGCCTTCCTTGGCCGCGGTCGGGACGATGGCAGTGACCCGGCCGACGAAGCTCGTCTCTGGAAGGGCTCGCGCGTGGAGGACCACAGGCTGACCGACCTGCACGTCGCCGATCCCGTTCTCGGGAACGGTGACCTCCGCCGTCAGAGCCTCGAGACCGCGCGCCCCCGCACGGACGGCAGCGTCGTGGCGCGGCGTCACCGTGAACTCGCCCGCGACCGTGAGCTCCGTCCGCCCGAGGAAGAGCGCGACCAGCACGAGGCCGAGGGCGACGAGGAGCTGCAGGAGCGCCGGTCGCGGGAGCCATTGCTTGAGCCGGCCGTGGAACAGTGCCACGAGCAGCCCAGCGGACAGGACCGCCCCGGCGCCCTGGCTTCGTTCGGTGAAAAGGCGTGTCAGCGCCCAGACGATCCCGCCGAGGAGCCAGGCGGAGTAACCGCCCGCCAGGAGACCGTAGGCGAGGTAGATCCGTCGCTCCCGCGGGCTCGCTTCCAGAAGGGTCGGGCCTTGCGACCTCCGGAGGCGCGCGAGCCGGGCGCTCACGTAACTGAAGGCGCGCGCTCTCAGGTTCGGGAGACTGAGCGCGTCGCTCAGGAGATAGTAGCCGTCGAGCCTGATGAGTGGGTTGAGGTTGAAGACGAGCCTGACGCCGGAGGTGACGACCACGACGAGCGCCATCGCGCTGAGCCACGTGTCGGCGCCGGTGAACCGCCAGGTCAGGACGGCGATCGCCCAGAGCACGAGCTCGACGTAGGGTCCGGCCAGCGTCACCCAGAGCCGCTTCGACTTCTCGGGGAGGAGCCACGCGTCGCTCACGTTGCAGTAGAAGGCGAGCTGGAAGTAGATGAGGAGGACACCCATCTCGCGGACCTGGCCGCCGAAGTGCTTGCACATGAGGCTGTGCGCGAACTCGTGCGCCGCCGCGACGCCGAAGATGGCCAGCCACACCAAGAGGACCGTGTGGACGCGATAGAGACGGGTGAGGTCGCGCGCGAGGTCGGCCCGGTGCCCGATCAGTATGGCCAGCGATGCCAGGATCACGAGCGAAGAGACGGCGACGAAGTACGGCGTGAAGCAGAGCCGGACCTTGCCGACGAGGCGCTCCAGCAAGGGATCGGGATCGAAGGCGTGGAGCCTCAGATGGAACAGATCCCCACGAAGCCGACGGGACTCTGGGACAGAGGCCTCCTGTCCGGCCGCTACGGTCTCGAGCAACCCGAGGCGCCCGAGTGTCGCGACGAATCCCTCGACCACCTCGGGCGTCGGAGTCGCGCCGACCTTCTGTCGGGTCCGCTCGCAGATTTCTCCGAGCGAGGTGGCGCCGTCGAGCTGGCTCGCGACGAAGTGGTCGACCTCTCTGAACCGGAAGAACCGACCCGCTATCGGGTCCTTGACGACGACAACGCCGTCCTGGCGGCTGATGACGAGATCGCTCCGGAGCTTGGGCTCCCCCGATGTCATCGGTGCCCGAATCCCTCAGACCGCCGGAGCGAGAGCGCGAGAACCGGCCCGGAAGAACCTCTGGCCGACCAGCGGCCCTTCCGGGCTGGTCCCCACTACCTCCTCTTGAGGCTGCGATCAAGCATCGACGTCAGGAACTAATCGCAGCTGTCCTCTTCCTCACAGTCACAGCCACCGTCGCCTCCGGTCCCGACGCCAACGCCGGCACCGACGCCGACGCCGACACCGGCACCGACGCCGACCACGAGCGTCGGGGCGATGCGCTCCTCGAGCGTCTCAACGCTGAGAGTGAACTCGCTCATTGCCGCTACCTCCTTCTTGAGTTTGCCTCGTGTCGTTGTCATTCGTCGTTTGCGTCGACCCTGATCAGGGTCACCTCTCACACTAGGAGACGCGCAACGAAGGCGCAATCCCGGTCAATCACTCGTTCTCGTGGCGGGAAATGCGCAAATGGCCATGGGTTCGATTGCCCACGCCTCTCGGGGGTTCAACCCAGGACCGAACGCGGGGTTTCACCGCCCCGCCTCGGGCCGGGCCAGACAAATCGGTGAGATGGGCCCGCGCGCTCCTGCACCGACCGTGCTAGTCTGGGGCGCGGTCGGCCGGGACGGCCGCCAGGCCAGGAGGCCCGATCACCGAGGGGGGCGACATGCGCTACACACGGATCTCCGCCGACTGCCACATCGACCTTCCCATGCTGCCGCCGGACCTCTTCACCGCGAATGCCTCGGCGGCGATGCGGGACCGCATGCCCTTCGTCAGCGAGGGGCCGGACGGGCCGTACTGGACCTGCAAGAACGGCGGAACGTTCGGGCTCGTCTGCGGCGTGGGGCCGTCGGGGCAGAAGCACGTGCCGGGGCAAAACTATCGTGTCGACGTCATGGCGTCGACGGGCCTCTACGAGGACGGCAGGAAAGGCATCCGCCGGCCGACGGACCCCGCCCTCCGCGTCAAGGACATGGACCGTGACGGCGTCGATGCCGAGGTGATCTTCGGCATCCTCGGCGCGGCCACGCGACTCAACGACCACGAGGCGGCCAACGAGATGTTCCGCATCTACAACGACTGGCTCGCGGCCTTCTGCCGCCACGACCGCGACCGCTACATCGGGCTCGCCTGCCTGCCCTATGGCGACATCGACGCCGCGGTCAAGGAGATCTACCGCGTGGCCGGGCTCGGACTCCGGGGCATGGAGCTCTCGTGCTCCTGGGACATGGAGCCCATGTGGCATCCCTGCTGGGAGCCGCTCTGGAAGGCCGTGAACGACGTCAAGCTGCCGCTCCACTTCCACACCTTCCCCTCCCTTCCCCCGGGCAAGCTGGATCAACAGAAGGGTCTCACTCGCCGGGCCGCGTTCTTCACCGCCGTCTCGAGCTTCCAGATGAACCTCATCAACATCCTCGCCGCCGTCATCGGTGCCGCCGTCCTCGAGCGCTACCCTGGGATCCGGATCTCCTTCGGCGAGAGCGGTATCGGCTGGCTACCCTACGCGCTGGACCGAATGGACTTCGAGTGGGAGGACCGCTTCCGTGACCTCGGCCTCACGATGAAGCCGAGCGACTACTGGCGTCGGCAGTGCAAGGCGACCTTCCAGTTCGACCGGATCGGGACCAGGCTGATCGACGAGATCGGCGTGGAGACGCTCATGTGGGGCTCCGACTACCCGCACCCCGACGGGGTCTGGCCCGAGTCGTCGAAGTACATCGAGGAGCAGCTCGGCCACCTGCCGCCCGACGTCACTCGCAAGATCACCTGCGAGAACGCCGGAAGGTTCTACGGGCTCATCCCCTAGCGAGCGGCCCCGCGTCGAGACCGCCGCGAGAATGCCGGCCTACCGGAGCGACATCGTGGGGAGCCTGCTGCGCCCGGCGTACCTCGTCGAGGCGCGCCAGGGCCTCGAGGGAGGGCGCCTCGAGCCGGCGGAGTTCAAGCGGCTCGAGGACCGGGCCGTCGACGAGGCGATCGAGCTTCAAGAGCGAGCCGGGCTCGCGGTCGTCACCGACGGCGAGATGCGGCGGTACGCCTTCTTCGGTCACCTGATCGAGGCGCTCGACGGCTTCGACAAGTTCGGCGGTTGGGCCATCCCATTCCGCAACGAGCAGGGCGCCGAGCTCGTGTTCAAGCGCCCCGTGGTGGTCGAGCGGCTCCGCTGGCGCCGGAGCATGTGCGCCGAGGAGTGGGTCTACCTCCGCGGCCACGCCCGCCGCCCCGGCAAGACGACGCTCATCAGCGCCCAGCAGGCGGCCGCGTACTACGATCCGGACAGGTCGCGCGCGGCCTACGCGACGCGCGACGCCTATCTGGCCGACGTGGTGGACTTCACCCGACGCGAGGTCGCGGAACTGGCGCGTCTGGGCTGCACCTACATCCAGATCGACGCGCCCCAGTACGCGGCGCTCCTCGACGCCTCGATCCGGGAGGGCTACCGTCAGCGCGGTAGCGATCCCGAGCGGCTCGTCGACACCTGCATCGAGATGGACAACGCCGTGATCGGCGACCATCCCGGCGTCACCTTCGGCCTGCACATTTGCCGCGGCAACAACCAGTCGATGTTCTACGCGAGCGGCGGCTACGAGCCGATCGCCGAGCGCGTGTTCCGTCGCACCCGCTTCGAGCGCTTCCTCCTCGAGTACGACGACGAGCGCTCCGGGAGCTTCGAGCCGCTCCGGAGCGTGCCCGACGACCGGATCGTGGTGCTGGGCCTCGTGACGACCAAGAAGCCGCGCCTCGAGACCGTGGAAGAGCTGAGGGAGCGGATCGAGGCGGCCGCCAAGATCGTCCCCCGCGAGCGGCTCGCGCTCTCACCCCAGTGTGGCTTCGCCTCCACCCTGGAGGGCAACCGCATCTCGCCCGAGACCCAGCAGGCGAAGCTTGAGGTCGTCGCCACCACCGCGCGTGCCGTCTGGGGCGGCTGAGCTCGATGGCCTCATCCGCTCACTGTGACATGGGCTTAGAGCCGATCACTTGAGGGAAGGGATGACCTCGCGAGTCAGGATGCGCAGGGTGCGCCGCATGTGGTCCATCGAAAGCAGTCCGCCGGGGTTCAACTCGGCGACGATCCCGGTCAGGCCGAGCTCTTCCCGCAACCGGGCGAGGCGATCGACCAGAGCGGCGGCGGTGCCGAACGCGACGCGCGTCTCGAGAATCTCCTCGTAGGACAGTTGGTCGAGCTGCTCCACCCGTGCCCGGCGCCGCTCGGCGGGCCCGGTGTCGGCCCGCCCGAGCCCCGACCGGGTCAGCTCGGCGTGACGACGGAAGAAGTACGTGATGTTTTCGTAGGGCTCCTCGCGGGCTTCCTTCTCCGTGGTCCCGGCGTAGATGGGGATGCGGAGACAGACGTCGCCTTGCCCCGCGTGACCGGCGTCCCGCCAGGCCGTCCGGTACGCCTCGAGATGAACCCTCAGCTCCGGGACATCCAGGTCGCGGAGCCCGACGAAGAGCGGTAAGCCTGCGCGGCCGACGAAGGAGAAGGTCTCCGCGGAATTGGCGGCCATCCGCAGCGGCGGATGGGGAAGCTGGTAGGGGCGCGGTGACACCGTCGCATTCTCGAACCGATAGAACTTCCCCGCGTAGCTGAACGGCTCGCCCTTCCACGCTTCTAGGATCACCTCCAGCGCCTCCTGGAACCGCGCCTGGCTCTCGGCAAAGGGAACGCCGAGCGCGTCGTAGGCGCGCGGAGAGCCGCTGCGCCCGATCCCGAAGTCGAAGCGGCCCTCGCTGAGATGATCCACGGTCGCGACCTCTTCCGCGATCCTGAGTGGGTTGCCCAATGGAAGGATCTGTACGGCGGTCCCGACTCGCACGCGACGGGTGCGGGCGGCGACGAAGCTGGCGAGCGCGATCGGCGCCGACTGCACGGAGCGCGCCGGATTGAAGTGGATCTCACCGAGCCACACCCCGTCGAGCCCCCAGGCCTCGGCCGCGTCCACCAGCTCGAGGGCTTCGCGGAACGCTTGAGCCTCGCTCGCTCCACGACGCCGCTCCTCGAGGAAGATCCCGAAGTGCATGATTCCCCCCGGGACAATGCCCCAGTCCGGCGTCGCTGTCAAAGCGCTTGATCACTTTCGGCCGATGGTCAATTTCCGTAAATGTCAGCCGCAGGTGATTCGCTGCCACGTTGTCCCGCCACACGGAAATCAAGCACGTGGATTCTCGGCGTTGTCGCACCGCGTGCGCCGGTGGCACACGCGTTGCTCCCTCGGTCTCGCAAGGGCTGTGATTCGTAGCGCTCATCGGGAGCGTGCTCACCTCTTATGGGAGCGCACTCATGACGAGGCTCAACGCGCTCGTCGTCATCGTCGTCTCTGTCCTGTTGGTGGCCGTCGGAGCCAGCGCCCAGTTCTTTGCGAGGGATCCCGGGGTGCGCCCAGGGCCCGCGGGCGCGGGCAGGATGCTCGACGGCCTGACGGGGTTGCAACCGGACCTCTTCACGGCAGGGCTCGAGGAATTCCAAGAATCCGACCCGCTCGAGGAAGGGCTAGGTCCGCGCTTCAACCTCGACAGCTGTGTCGGTTGCCATTCCCAGCCGGCCATCGGCGGGACGAGCCCCGCCGTGAATCCACAAGTCGAGGTCGCCACCGCCTTCGGCGCTCTCAACGTCGTGCCGTCGTTCATCACCCTCGACGGGCCGGTGCGGGAGGCGCGATTCAAGCACAAGCCCAACGGCACCCGCGATGGTGGCGTCCACGCACTGTTCGTCGTCAGCGGACGGAACGACGGGACGGCCGACGCCAGTGGCTGCCCCATCTCGCAGGACGACTTCGAGGGCCAGCTCGCGGCCGATAACGTCATCTTCCGGATCCCCACGCCGACCTTCGGCGCCGGGCTGATCGAGCAGATTCCGGACAGCACGATCCTCGCTAACCGCACCGCGAACGCGGCTCTGAAGGCGGCGTTCGGGATCTCCGGCCGCCCGAACCGAAACGGCAACGACGGAACGATCGCGCGGTTCGGCTGGAAGGCCCAGAACAAGTCGCTCCTGCTCTTCTCGGGGGAGGCCTACAACGTCGAGATGGGGATCACCAACGAGCTATTCCAGACCGAGCGCGATGAGACGCCCCAGTGCCAGTTCACTCCCGTGCCCAACAACCTGACGAGCTCTGACGGGACGACGGGGCCCGACGCGCTGAGCGCCATCGAGAAGTTCGCGTTCTTCATGCGGTTCCTCGCCCCGCCGCGGCCGTCGCCCGACACCCCGGGCGGCGCCGCGTCGATCGGCCGGGGCCGCCTTCTGTTCGGGGCGGTCGGCTGCACCCTGTGCCATACGCCTGTGCTCCGGACGGGCCCGTCGACGGTCGAGGCGCTGAGCGACAAGCCGGCGCGCCTGTTCTCCGACCTGCTGGTCCACGGGATGGGGCCGGGCCTCGCCGACGACATCGTCCAGGGCCAGGCCGGAGGCGACGAGTTCCGGACCGCGCCGCTCTGGGGCCTCGGCAAGCGGATCTTCTTCTTGCACGACGGGCGCACGACGGATCTGCTCGAAGCGATCTGGGCGCACCGGAGCCTCGGGGATCTGCGGTTCCGGTCGTCGGAGGCCAACGGCGTGATCGACCTGTATTACACGCTGAGCCAGTCGCAGAAGCAGGACGTCCTGAACTTTCTCCGTTCCCTGTAGATCCGACCCGCGGGGCCGGGGCGGCGGCCAGGGAAGCCGCCGCCCCGCCTGCCCTACCCGCGTTGGATCTCGAGGGGAAAGACGGTGTCCATCAGTGACGCGCCACCGTCCACGGCGATGACCTGGCCGGTGATCCAGCCAGCTTCCTCGGAGCACAGGAGCCTCACGGCATTGCCGATGTCCGCCGGCGTCGTCAGCCGTCCCGCCGGTGTCCATCCGGCCTCGTGCCAGGTGCGGCTCATGTCCTGTACCGGTTGGGGCAGGCTGTTCAAGACGCTGTCCTCGGTGAGCCCAGGGCTCAGGGCGTTCACCGTGATACCCCGCTTGACCAGCGCCACCGCGAAGTAACGGACCAACGCCTCCATCGCGGCCTTGGCCGACCCCATGGCGACCCAGGGCTGCCAGCTGCCGGTGCGCGCGCTCGGCGCGTAGGTGATGGCCAGGATCCTGCCTCCACCAGACATCAGGCGAGCTGACTCATGAACTCCGACCAGAAAGGCCTTGGCTTGGGAATCGAGGGCCATATCCCACTTATCGAGGGTGATGTCCATCGGCGCCTGGTAGAACGTCGGCAGCTCGGGCCGCGCGTTGCTCACGAAGACGTCCAGCGCGCCGAACTCGCCCTTGACCCGGCCGAACATGCGACGGACCTCATCGGTGCGGGAGACGTCCGCCTGGACGACGAACCCGTCTGACCCGTGCTGCCGGATGCGTGCGAGCGTGTCTTTCGCCGCGCCGTCATTCTGGTAGTAGTGCACAGCCACCTTGACGCCCTGCTCCGCCAACTTCACGGCGATCCCCCTGCCAATACCACGCGAGCTCCCGGTAATCAGGGCGTATTTCCCCTCGGATGACATACGGACCTCCTTTGGGCACACGGGCGAGTCAGCCAGGCCGGTTCACTGCAGCGCGAAGGGTGCGCCGAGCTTAGCAGACCCTTTGGGTTGGTCAAGAAACTCAACCGACCCAGCGGACGACGCCCGTGATGCCGTCGACGGCGACCGTGGCCCCTTCGGGGATCCGCCGGGTCGCACCACGGGCGCCGAGCACCGCCGGAATGGAGCGCTCCCGCGCCAGCGCCGCCAGGTGCGAGGTGCTGCCGCCGAGCTCGGCCACGACGCCCGCCGCGCGGGGAAGCACCGCGGCGAGCGCCGGGCCCGCGACCTGTGTGACGACGATGCTCCCCGTGATCACACGCTCGAGGTCGCGCTCGTCCAGGACCAGACACGCCGGGCCCGTGCCCCAGCCGATGCCCGCCGGTTGACCGGTCAGCGCCGGGTAGCGACTCCAAGCGTCGTCCGGCGTACCACGCGGCGCAACCTGAAGCGGTCGCGACTGGAGAATCCAGAACCGCCGCCGGTCCTTGGCCCACTCGAGCTCGACGGCCGAGCCGAGCACGGATTCCGCCTCGAGCACGAGGCGCGCGAGCGTGGACGCCTCGGTGTTGGTCAAGCACGGCGCCTCGACTCGGTCCGGCTCGACGGCACGCCAGCACGGGCCGGCGCCCGCCGAGACGACGAGATGCTCCTTGCGTCCCGGCTCCACCGCCTCGACCGACGTGTCGCGCCGTACGAGGTAGCGATCGGGAACGACCTCGGCCTGGGCGACGGCGGGACCGAGCCCCCAGGCACCGGTCAGCACGATGTGATCGTCCGGAGTCAGGCTGAACGCGCCGCCGGCAGCCTCGGCCTCCACCATCCCCTGGATCAGGACCGGCATCGCCGACTGCGCCGGGTCGACCTGGCAGGCACGCATATACCGGAGCGCGCGCGGCGACCAGTGCGACGCCCAGCAAGCACGCACCGCTGTGATCAGATCGGCCGGCTCGGCAATGCCGAGAAACGTCTCGAACTGACCCGCGAAGGATGCCGCTGCTGCGTCCTCGCAGGAGGCCGACGAGCGCACGGCGAGCTGGGCGCCGGCTCGCCTCCTCATCCGTCTCCAGGCGGTGTCGAGCGCGGCGCCGATCGCGGGGTCGAGCGCCGCGCGAGTGAGAGCCAGCCTGATCGAGAGCGCCAGCCGCCGACCCTCGAGCCCCTCGGCCCCGGCGGCCCGTCGCGCAGCGTCGGCGACATCCCCGAGCGCGACCTGCCGCCGATAGGCGTCGGCGGTGAGGCAGACGCCATCGGGCACAGGCAACCCGGCCCGGTGGAGCCGGGCCAGGGTCGCCGCCTTGGGCCCGACCCGCTCGGCCGTGGCCGCGTCGGCGTCGGTGAGTCGGACGGCGACGTCAGGGAACAATGAGAACCCTCAGCACGCGATCGGGGGCGCGCTCGTATTCGCCGAAGGCCGCCGCCGTCTGGTGGAGCGGATAGGAGCCGGTGATGAAGCCGTCCAGGTCCACGGCGCCGGTCGCCACCAGCCGGATGGCAGGCTCGAAATCCGCGGGGACGAGCGCACGCGAGCCCACGAGCGTCAGCTCTTTCACATACATCGAAAAGGTCGTGAAGTCCTGCACGGGCTCGTGACTGATCGCGTAGAGCAAGAGCGTGCCGCCGGGGCGGAGCATGTCCATGGCCGGGCGCACGAGGCTCGGATCGCCCGTGGTGTCGATCACCACGTCCGCCCCGCGCCCAGCCGTCACCGCCAGCACCTCCGCGACGACGTCGTGCACCGACGGATCGACGGTCGCGTCGGCTCGCATACGCCGCGCCAGATCGCGCTTCCAGGCGCTCCGCGAGACGGCGACGGTCGGACTCGCGCCCGCGAGCTTGGCGAGCCGCGTGTGGAAGAGCCCCGTCGCGCCCTGTCCGAGCACCACGACCGCGTCGCCGGGATCGATGCGCACCCGCCGCTGCGCGTGGCGCACGGTTGCCAGTGTCTCGATGAGCGTGGCGGCCTCGAGGCCGATCTCGGAAGGCAGCGGGTGCAGGTACCGTTCCGGCAGGGCCACGTGCTCGGCCAGCGAGCCGGGGAGCTCTCGACCGAGCAACCCGGCCCGACGGCAGAGGTTCTCGTCGCCCCGCACGCAGCAGTCGCACGCGCCGCACGCGATGATCGGGTTGATCACGACCCGCGCGCCCACCCCGATGCTCGTGTCGGGACCGACCGCCTCCACGACGCCGGCGGCCTCGTGGCCGAGGATCACAGGGTAGCGCACGCCGGGGTGGCGACCCGTGTAGATCGCCAGATCCGTGTGGCAGACCGCGGTACCGGCGACGCGAACGACGGCCTCGCCTCGGCCCGGCCGGGGCGTGGGTTGCTCGGTCACCTCGAAGCGGCGAGGCGCCTGGAGAACGGCGGTTCGCATCATGCCGCTCCCGACGCGCAGTCAGGCAACGACCGTGATCTCTTCCACCGGAAAGTTACTGATGATCTCGGTCCGGTCCGGATGGACGATCAGCATCTCCTCGATCCGCACGCCCCACTCGTACCGCTTGCCGTGCTGGGTCTCCAGGGCGAAGACCATGCCGGGTCGGATCTCCAGCGGATGGTCGAGCGACCAGATGCGCGAGATCACCGGCTGGTCGTACTGGGCGAGCCCGAGGCCGTGCCCCCAGAGGTTGGCGGCGGCCTGGTCCTCCTCGGCGTAGCCCCACGCCTCTCGGGCCGAGGGCCACTTGAGCGCGATGTCGCGGGTCGTCGCGCCGGGACGCACCGCGTGAATCGAGTCGTAGAGCCACTTGAGCGCGGTCGCGTAGTAGTCCCTCATCTCCTGCGTCGGCTTCTTACCCACGCAGTAGGTCCGGTAGTAGCACGACTTGTAGCCGTTCCAGGTCAGCGCCGCCAGGTCCATGAACACGATCTCGCCGGGCTTGATGATCCGATCCGAGAAGTTCCGCCAGTTCGGCCACGTGTTCGGGCCCGACGACACGATCACGTCCTCCACGTCCTCCATCCCGGGGATCGCGTAGAGAAACTCCATGATATGGGCGGTCACCTGGTTCTCCGTGAGGCCGGGCTTCAAGAAGCGCATCGTCTCCCAGTGGGCCGCGTCCCCGATCGCCCCCACGATGCGCAGGCATTCTTGCTCGTCCACGTTCTTGATCGCCCGCGCCTCCATCATGGGCGTCATCCCGTCGGCCCACTTGAGCTTCGCCTCGCCGAACTGGCTCAGCATATTGATGTCGATGAAATCCACGCCGAGCGTCTGATCGGCGACGTCGTAGCGGCGCATCTCCTTCACGACGGCATCGGTGAACTTTTTCACCTGCTGCTTGGACGCGGGGCCGGCCGCGCCCTTGATCCAGGCGTACGACCAGCGGATGTTCTCCTCGGGAATCCAGGGGGCGTGACGCTGGATCTGGAAGCCGATGTCCCCTTGCTCGAACAGCACCGGCGGGCCATCGCCGCAGAGGAGCGCATAGCGGAGCCCGGGCTTGAGACGGTTCCAGCCCGGCGTCAGCGTGCTGGTCACGTAGCGGACGTTCTCGTCGTACATCAGGAGGAGGGCGCCGAGGTTGTGCGCCTTCATGCGCTCACGCGCTCGCTCGAGCCGGTACTTCCGGAGGCGGTCCCAGTTGACGCGCTGCTGCCAGTCCACTCCCACGGTGCCGAAGTTCGCCATGCTGTCCTCTCCCGAAGGGTTCGGGGACGGATGTTCCGTCAGCATCTTCCCCAGGTCAAGCGAAAGAAGCTCAGACGGCCAGCGGCACCCGCTTCGACCTCCGGATGCGCTGATCCCGCGTCACCAGCGGCACGCGGTGGACTACGCTGGTCGCGGCGATGATCTCGTCCGCCGGGTCGCCCCGTACGTCCAGATCGCGGATGGCGCGGCATACGTCGAGGCTCAATGGCCAGGTGTGCAGACGCATCAGCACGCGGACAAGTTCGGGATCGTCCAGGTCCACTGCAACCCTGCCGAGCCGGGCGAGCTTGGCGATCTCCCAGAGTACGATCGCGGAGATGGACCAGGTGTCGCGTGAGAGAAGCGCCGATTCTCTTCGGGTCAGGCTGTCCGTCACGGCGTGCAGCAGGATGTGGGTATCAAGATTCAGCATCCCAGCGCAGCCCGCTTGACAGGATCTTCCCCTTGATCCGGATCTTGTCCTTGAACATGCCAATCAGCCTCACCGATTCGGTCTCGATCGGCACGAGCCTTGCGACGGGTTTGCCGTGCTTGGTGATGACGATGCCCTCCGGATCGACCTTATCGAGCAGCGCGAGGCACTGGGCCTTAAAGCGGGCGGCCGGGATGGTCTACAAAATCTGTCCATATGATCATCTCGGGACGGCCGTCCCGGCGATTCCGTGGCTCATGTCCTTGGCCGTCAAGAAGACGACGTCCTCTTCCGGAGTGGCCAACGCCGAGTGCACGACGTTGGACGGGATGTAGATCAGCGAGCCCGCCGGCACGCGCGCCTTCACGCCATCCACCTCGCTCTCGAGGGTGCCCTGCAGGACGTAGATCCACTGCTCGTTCGGGTGGCTGTGGGGCCGGCCGCCGGTTCCTCTCGGCACGCGCATCAGACCGACCTGGATCCGCTCGCCCTCGACGACCGGCCCGTGGGCCGTCGAGTAGCCGGGACCGGCGTCGATCGTGTTGAGCTTGCCGAGGTCGAAGGTATAGCACCCGGCGCCGGCCTTGACCGCGCCTTCGGTCTTGGTCTTCGACTGCGGGGACGTGCTCGCGTTCCGCTGCTCCGCCATCTGAGACTCCCTCCTGGAGGTATGCGGGCAATCGCCCGCCGATCATAGTGGGCGGAGTGGACAAACGCAACCGGGCCCGATACATTCCCCGCTCAGGGGACGACCATCCTGGACGGCACCCGCGTGGAGACCCGCACATGAGTCGGAAGATCGGCATCGGCATCATCGGGACCGGGTGAGTAGGCGCTGCCCATGGCGCCCGGGCGAGCACCGAAGCGGATTGGCCTCGCGATCGTGGGGGCGGGACGGATCGGCCTGATCCGCGGCGAGATTGCCGCGAAGAACGCGAGCGTGGGTTGGATCGGCGTCGCCGAGACGCGCGCCGATCGGGGCAAGGAGGTCGCCGCGCGGGTGGGGGCGGAGTTCGTCTCCACCGACTTCCATGAGCTCTTGAGGCGCCCCGAGGTGACGGCGGCGGTCATCGCCACCGATGAGCACCTGCACGTGGAGCCGATCCTCGCCGCGGTCGAGCGGGGCGTGAGCCTCTTGATCGAGAAGCCGCTCGCCACCGAGCTCGCCGAGTCGGCGCGCGTGCTCAAGGCCATCCAGGATGCAGGAGTGGACGCCGTCGTCGGCTACACCCAGCGCTTCCGCCGCCGCTTCCTCGTCGCGAAGGAGAAGATCCGCACCGGCCAGCTGGGCGACGTGACCCTGGCGACGTCACGCGCCTTCATGAATCGCCTGGTCGCCCTCGACAACTACCGGCGCACCGACCGGCCCGAGACGATCTCCCCGATGGTCATCTCGGGGACCCACGCGCTCGACGTGGTGATGTGGCTCATGGAGGGCAAGACGCCCGTCGAGGCCTACGCGCGCTCGATCGACCGGGTGCTCGGCCCCACCCACGGAGGCATCGATGCCACCGCTGGTCTGATCACGATGCACGACGGCGCGCTCTACCACCTCAACATCTCCTGGGCGCTGCCCGTCGTGTGGCCGGGCTCGGTCTACAGCCTCGAGATCGGCATCGTCGGCACGGAGGGCGTTCTGACCATCGACGACACCCACCGCGACGTGGTGCTGGCCACCACGATCCCGCAGCACGCGGGTTACACGCCGGAGACCACGCGCAACGTGGACTTCCCCGAGAGCTATCCCCCGGGGAACGTGGCCCTCGGTGAGCTGTGGGGCCCGATGCGCGAGGAGACCAACGCGTGGATCTCTCGCCTGACGCTCGGCCATCCGACCCCGCACGCCACCGCCGCCGAGGCCCACGACCGCCTCATGCTCACCAAGGCCCTCGACCTCTCGGCGCGCCGGCGGCGGCCGGTCGCGCTGCCAATCACGCCCGAGGCTGAGAGGGTGTGACCGCCGCGGCGCGTTGGTCCTCGAAGGCTACTCTGTCACGGCCGGTGAGGCGTGGTAGCGCCACTGCACTAGCGGGCCAAGGGGTGCAAGACGTCGATCGCCCAGCCCACATCCAGGCGCTCCCCCATCGGGCATTCTTGTGGACGTTCATCCAGGCCTCCTGATCCGGGTGAGTAATGACTTGGCAGCCACTACTTTCCCCAGGTCGGCCTGGGTGAACAACCTCTTGCCTCGTCACAACTAGTCCCTTCGTGGCTCCTCCCCTCACTTGATCGCCTGGGGGTTGATGGGCGAACCCACCGCCCGGGTGATCGGCAGCGGCGGCGCCACGAACATGAACTCGTAGACGCCGTCCCTCGCACAGTCCTCCCCCAGGGCCTCGAGGTGGAAGATCTCGCCGACGAGGAGCCCCATGTTGACGACCATGACGAGGTGGAGGGGCTGGAACGACCCTGGGAGCTCGTTGGGCCTGACCTCCGCGCCCCAGGTGTCCGTGGCAAGCCCCGCGATCTGTTTCGCGTAGAGCCACGGGGCGGTGAGGAAGGAGAGCCCCGGCGCGTCGCCGGCCGAGAAGGTCCCCCAGCTCCCCTCCCGGAGCCGCCGCCCCACGTCGCCCGTCCGCACGAGCACGATGTCTCCGGGCTCGACGGTCACGCGCTCGGCGGTAGCGCAGCCGTCGAGATCCTCGAGGTAGATCGCCTCGCCGGGCCGGAGCGCGTCCACACCCTTGTAGCGCGCGATATCGAGGAGCACGCCCCGGGTGACGATCCGGTCCTTGTAGTGCTCGATGCCGTTTCGTGCGGCGCCGGTCGCCGAGACCAGGCTCGCGTCGCGGCCGCCGTACATCTTGCCGTGGTGAAAGATGTGGCCGAGCCCGTCCCACTGGGTCCCGCACTGCAGGAACATGGTGACCTGGTCGTCGGCGAAGCCCCAGCCGTAGGGCATCGTCTCGAAGCCCGCCAGCCGCTGCCGGCCCGTCGCGTGGTCCGTGCCGGTGGCGACCATGCTGTGGATGGGGTTCACGCGTCCGAAAGCGCCGGTCTGGGGGCCGCCCGTGTCGAAGTTGAGCGCGCACGAGATGACCCTGCCCTGTCGCACCAGGCGGGCGGCGCGCGTGATGACGTTGGGCGTGATGAAATTGAGGGTCCCGATCTCGTCCTCGGGGCCCCAGCGCCCCCAGTTGCGAAACCTCGTGCAGTACTCCTCGAGCAGCGCGGGCGTGACCGCGGCGCGCGTCGTCATCGGTCCCTCCCCGAGGAGCACCTGCTAGTTGGTGTCGCTCCGTTGGACGGATTCGAGAAACGTCTTGATCTTCCAGATGGCCTCTTCGTCCAGAGCCGGGCCCCACGGCGGCATGCCCTTGGTGGAACGACCCTGCGTGACGGTGGTGTAGAACACCTCGTCCGTGCGCTCGCCATAGCGGTTGGCGAGCCGACGGAGGTCCGTGCGTGGCTCGGGGTTCGCCGCGTTCGGCGAATGGCAGTGCGAACAGTGCGTGTTGAAGAGCGTCCGGCCCGCGACGACCGCGGAGGGATCGCCCCGGAACGGGTTGGTCTTGCTCGGAGGTGGCGCCGCCGCGACGGCCGCCCGCGGCGCCGTCGGGTCGGGGACGTCGAGATCGACCGGCGTGTCGAGGGGGAAGTGATACTTGGCGGCCAGCCGAGCGATGGCGGGCGCCACGTCGGCGAGAACGCGATCCAGCTGATCCCGCAGGGACACGTCTGCGGCGCGCACCCCGATGGTCGCGCGCCACCGGAGATTGAGCCCGGCCACCGAGGTGAGCCCGAACCCTCCGAGGAGGCCTCGTTGCGCGGCCCGGTAGCCTGCCTCGGGACCCCAGAGGAATGCGACCTCGATCTGCCCGGCGGCGAGCGCGTCGAGCGCCGCCTCGGTCGATTTGAACGTCGTGAGCCGGACGCGGTCACGGACCGACAGCAGCGTCTGCGGCGTGGACGCGAAGAGCACGCCGACCGTCTTCCCGTCGAGATCGTCGAGGCCGCGCAGGATGAACGCCGCTGGCGCGACGAGGGCGTAGCCCACCTCGAGGAAGGGGCGGGTGAGGACGATCGTCTTCCCCGCCCTCCGGTCGGCCGCGTCGGGGAGCCCGATGAACATGTCGCAGCGGCCCGCCAGGAGCGTAGGGCGCAGGGCGCGTCGCCCGACGTCCGTCCGGAAGAAGAAGGGCTCGGCGCGCGTCCCCATCCGATCCGCGATGAGCTCGGCCAGCTCGAGGTACATCCCCTTCTCGCGGGAGTCGGCGCTGGTAAACGGAGCGTTGTCGGGATCGGCGCACACGCGCAGCGGCGCGGGCCCCCCGGCGCTCCAGACGGGACCGACGAGGGCGAGGCCGAGCGCGGCAGAGACGAGCCGCGTGGCTCGCCTCTGCCGCCGGGTCACCGTCAATCCGACAGCGAGAACACGAACAGCGCACCGCCTTCCGCGCTCGCTTCGATCATCTTGCGGCCGGTCTCGCCGAAGAACGGCGGGATGCTGTGGGTCCGCCCGGACACCACCGCGATGTACTGCTTGCCGTCGATCGAGTAGGTCATCGGGCCGGCGTGGATCCCAGACCCGGTGTAGAACTTCCACAAGAGGCCGCCCGTCTTCTGGTCGAGCGCCTTGAACCAGCCCTCCGTGTTGCCGTGGAACACGAGCCCGCCGTCGGTCGCCAGCATCCCGCCGACGTAGGGCAACGCCTCTTTGTTCCGCCAGAGGGCCTGCTGCGTGGCCGGATCCCAGGCGATCGCCTCACCCAAAAACCCGCCTGGCCCGGGCGTACCGATCTCGAAGTCGGCGCCGAGGTAGAACGCGCCACGCTTGTACTCTTGGGGCACGAACTCCATGTCCATACAGAGATTGAAGGTCGGCAGGAAGACGATGCCCGTCTTCGGGTTGAGGGCCATCGGCATCCAGTTCTTCGCGCCGATCGCCGCTGGGCAGACGCCCTTCGCCCGGTAGCCCTGCCGCGGCCTCATCGACTCGTTCTCGATCGGCCGCCCGGTGGTCATGTCGACCCCGCTGGCCCAGGTGATGTGCTGGAACGCCTTCGCCGAGATGAGCTTGCCGGTCTGTCGGTTGATGACGTAGAAGAAGCCGTTCCGATCACCCTTGAGGACGACGGGCGTCTTCTGGCCCTGGAGCGTCAGGTCGGCGACGAGGAGCTCGTTGACCCCGTCGTAGTCCCAGGCGTCGTGCGGCGTGGACTGGTAGTGCCACACGATCTTGCCCGTGTCGGCGTCGAGGGCGACGGACGACGACGTGTACAGGTTCGTGAAGTCACCGTAATCGCTCTTGTCGGGGCCGCGCACGGCGGCATTCCACGGGCCCGGATTGCTCGTGCCGTAAAAGACCAGGTTCAGCTGAGGATCGTACGACCCGAGCGCCCAGGCCGTCCCGCCGCCCGTCTTCCACGAGTCGCCCTTCCACGTGTTGTTCCCCGACTCCCCGGGCCCCGGGACGAGATACGTCCGCCACGCCAGGGCGCCGCTGTCCTGGTCGTAGGCCTGCAGGGCCCCCCGTACCCCGTACTCACCCCCGCCGAAGCCGATGATGACGTTCTTCTTGGCGATCACGGGGGGGGAGGTGATGACCGCGCCCTCCTTGTAGTCCACGACCGTCGTGGTCCACAGCTCCTTGCCGGTCTTCGCGTCGAGCGCCGTCAGCCGGCCATCGAGCAGGCCGACGAACAGCTTGCCGTTCGCGTACGCGGCGCCGCGGTTGTTGACGTCGCAGCAGCCGTAGGGATCCACGTCGGCCGCAATCTCGCGGTCGTGTCGCCAGCGGAGCTCGCCCGTCCGGGCGTCGACCGCGAAGACGTGCTTGGGGCCGAACGACGAGGTGACGTACAGGGTGTCCCCCACGACGAGCGCCGTGGACTCCTGCGACCTGAGCGTGCCGAGCTGCAGGACCCAGCTGGCCTTGAGCTTCTGGACGTTCGAGGTGTTGATC
>Ga0209472_1000511_pt1 | contig 23100 bp, 20 predicted proteins | sample GraSoiAngelo_130_FD_185887 | JGI IMG/M metagenome (GOLD analysis project Ga0209472, IMG submission 185887) | Grasslands soil microbial communities from the Angelo Coastal Reserve, California, USA - 14_0929_02_20cm (SPAdes) (version 2) | ecosystem: Environmental > Terrestrial > Soil > Grasslands ...
GAACACAGAAACCCCAAAACCAAATCAAACCCAAATACCATGTGCCTGCAGATCACCCTTGGAGAAGACCTTGGAAGCGGACATTTCTATCTGGCGGAAAACCGGACATTTCTACTTTGCGTTGACACGTATACGGCCTCAGTGCGTTCTATGAATTTCGCGGGAAGTAAGCCGCTGACCAGGGCCTGCTCAGTCCATGTGATGATGCATGGCGAAGACTTTGTCGAGAGAATCTTCGAACGGGTAGACGTGGACCATCCAGCCAAAGATGACCGGTTGGAAGCGGCCATTCGCACCGTCGCAGGCATCTTGCGTTGCGATGGACCCTTTCAATCCGAACTTTGTCCAATCCGCGTTCCGCAACTGCCCCTTCTGCGGCATGCACAGGTTGGTGTGTAAATGCCACGTGGCAACGCTGAGGGGGACGCGTGCGTTGAGCTGTTCTTCCGTCGCGCGCTTGGGCATGGTGTACATGGCGCCCACCAGCTCGTATCCGTCTGCAGTTTTCCTGTAGAGCAGGGAGGTCGGCCGCGCCGGATCAAAAGAGAAGCCTTCCAGGAAACCGTTCCAGTAATTCGTAAAGTGATATTCGGGCTGCGGCAGATTCGGCAGAAAGATTTTGTAACCGTCGTTCAGAGCGACGTGATAGTCCTTGTATTTCTCGATGCCGGAGCGGAGTTGTACGACGATTTCGCTGGCCCTCGCCGCATCTTCCGGCGTTTGCGGGCGCATCGCCGTCATGCGCATGTGGAGGTTGTGCGCGTCCATGTGCCCGCGCGTCATGTCGTGAACGGCGTGAGCTTCGTTGACTTTGGCGTCGTCCATGTCCATGCCGGACATTTTGCTGTGGTCCATCGGCTGCGATTCTTGAGGCTGCGAGCCGGACGATTGCTGGGACTCCTGCCCAGGCGCCGCGGGCGCATGATGGCCGGGAATGGCGGCAAGCAGGACGCTTACCAGAAATAGCGCGCCGAATAAAATGCCGGCTTTAGCGGCGAGATGGATGAACGTGCTGCGGGCTGACATGACGATTTCTCCTCACCTAATAATACGCATTGAGGTGCGAAGGGATTTCAGCGTGCAGTGCAGGACGTGCCTCACCAAAAACTGGCCGGGGGTACAGGAGGCAAAGGACGTAAATGAGGTAATGGAAGTAACGGAGAATGCCTCGAACTTGAACCGATGCGGGCATTGTCAGACACAAAGACTCGGCGTGCTAAAATCTTCTGCGTGAAAAAAGAGACCATTCGGCCAGCTAAATATCTAACCGGCGGACTGGACCTTCCCGGCGATAAATCTATTTCTCACCGCTATGCAATGCTGGCGGCGCTCGCAGAAGGAACCAGCGAGCTGCGTCACTTTTCCGCGGCAGCCGATTGCCATAGCACGTTGGCCTGTATGAGCGCGCTGGGCGCGGAAGTGAAAATTGAAAAAGACACCGTTCGAGTGACCGGCCGCGGGCTGCGCGGCCTGAAGAACAGTTGGCGCGCGCTCGATGCGGAAAATTCCGGCACGACGATGCGGCTGCTCTCGGGTATTCTCGCGGGCCAGCAATTTTCCTCCAAACTTACTGGCGACGACTCGCTGCAGAAGCGGCCCATGAAGCGCATCATCGGACCGCTTCGCGAAATGGGCGCGGACATTCGCGCGCGCGACGATAATTATGCGCCGCTGGAAATTCGCGGCGCCAAGCTCAAATCCATCGACTACAACATGCCGATGGCGAGCGCCCAGGTGAAGTCAGCCGTCCTTCTCGCCGGATTGTTCGCAGACGGCGTCACCAGTGTCACCGAGCCAGCGCGGACACGAGACCACTCCGAACTTGCCCTCGGAGAATTCGGTGCGGCCCTCGAGAAAAACGGCCGCACCATTCGAATCCACGGTCTCGCCGGCGCAAATGGCGGCGGCAAGCTGCTCGCCAAATCGCTGGACGTTCCCGGCGATCTATCTTCCGCCGTCTTCTTTATCGCCGCCGCTTCCTTGTTTCCCGATTCCAATATCCTGATTCACAATGTGGGCTTGAATCCGACGAGGACCGCCATTCTCGACGTGTTTGCCGCGATGGGAGCATCGATTCAAATTCTCGGACCCCGGATCGCTCACGGCGAAATCGTTGGAGATTTATCCGTGAAAGGTGCGTCTCTAAAGGGCGGTGTAATCGCGGGTGAGCAAATCCCTCTGGTGATCGATGAACTCCCCATGCTTGCCGCGCTCGGCCCCTGCACCGAAGAAGGCATCGAGATTCGCGACGCCGCGGAACTTCGGGTCAAAGAAAGCGACCGCATCACCGCGCTCGCCGAAAATCTTCGCCGCATGAACGCCACAGTCGAAGAACGCCCGGACGGCCTGAAGGTTTCGGGCCGCACTGCCGGAAAATTGCGCGGCGCTGAAATCGACCCACGCGGCGACCACCGCATCGCCATGGCCTTCGCCGTCGCTGGCCTCGCCGCCGAGGGAAACACCGTCATTCGCGATGCCGATTGCGCCGCCGTTTCCTTTCCCCCATTTTTTCAGGAATTGAACCGCCTTGCCGAGCGTTAGGGGAAATACCTGATATCGATTTGAGGTTTATTTTTCTCACCATTTTGATTTAGCGTTTACACGGACATCTTCAGGTTTGCCTGACGATGCATCGTGCGGTTCCCACCCTCCTCGCGAACTCCGGCCGCGCCGCTGCGTCCGAAGTGCAGCTCATCTCAATCAGGGAGTGACCTCATGAAAATCAATCGCCGCGAATTATTGAAGAGCGCAGCGCTCGTGTCGGGCGCAACGCTGGTCAGTGCGCCTTTTTACTCCGGAAAGAATCTCTTCGCGCAATTGGCGCTTCCAACTTTGCCAAGTCCGGAAAATTCGGGCATCGAGCACGTCGTCGTCGTGACCATGGAGAACCGCAGCTTCGACCATTTTCTCGGCTGGCTGCCGAACGCCGACGGCAAGCAAGCCGGCTTGACCTACGTGGACAGCGCCGGCGTGAGCCACTCGACTCATTCGGTTTCCGGCGACTACACCGGTTGCCCCCATCCAGGTCCGGATCATTCGTACAGCGGCGGCCGCGTCGAATATGACGATGGGCAGATGGACGGATTTCTTCGTGCCGGCAGCAACGACGTCTACTCCATAGGCTATTACGGTGAGCAAGACATCCCATTTTACGCCGAGCTGGCCCGCAACTACACGGCCTGCGACCGCTATTTCGCTTCCATCCTCGGGCCGACATTTCCGAATCGGCTGTTTCTCTACGCCGCTCAAACCGACCGCCTTTCCAATAGCACCAACTTCAGTTCACTTCCGACAATCTGGGACAGCCTCGCCTCTGCCGGAGTAAACGCAAACTATTTCTATTCGAATGTTCCGTTCACCGCGCTGTGGGGCGCGAAGTATCTTGGCACGTCGCGTCTCTACGAAGAATTTCTTCTGAGAGCGAGAAACGGAACGCTTCCTGCCGTCTCCTTTGTCGATCCGCGGTATACCATTCTCGACGACGGCACCGGCAACGACGATCATCCGCACGCCGACATCCGCGAAGGAGATCTGTTCCTCTATCGGACTTTCGAAGCTGTAGCACGGGGCCCTAGGTGGGCCAACACGGTTTTCATCGTGAACTTTGACGAGTGGGGCGGTTTTTTCGAGCATGTCGCGCCGCCGCGAGCCACCGCCGCCAACAACGTGGACACCGATCTTGTGAACGGCAAAGCGCTGCTCGGCTTGCGCGTTCCCACCGTCGTCGCGTCGCCTTTCAGCCGAGGGAATCCGGCTGATCCCCGAGTCAGCGCGCTGGTGTTCGATCACACTTCCGTCTTGAAGTTGATCGAGTGGCGCTGGGGACTCGCGCCACTGACTCCGCGGGACGCAAGCGATGATGTGCTGAACCTCGCTTACGCGCTGGACTTCAGCCAGCCGGATACGGTGGTGCCGAGCCTGCCGAAGCCGCAAGCGCCTCTCGTGGCCGCTCCATGCTTGCAGAATCTCTTCGGCGGAATCCTGAGCAACACCGGGACCGCGACGCCGGGTGGTGTTTGGCAAGAACTGGGTAAGCATGCAGCAGCGCATGGGTTCTATGTGAACCACCTGCTCTAAGCGAGCGCGCGCAACTTTGAACACAGCGGCCGCTAAAAGCTCACCGTTTGGGCGGAGACTCTTGACGAATTTCTCTGCCCGAACAAATTTCCTTGCGCTAGATTGATTGTTTCAGGGAAGCTATTAACTGGTCTTGTGAATGGAAATCGACCCGTAGCTGGTCTTCAAAATAATTTTCGGTCCGCGCCCGCTTCCGTATTTTCCTTCCAGGTGTGAATCGCCGGACTTCGTTCCCGAAGTCAGCTTCAGCGAATCCGATTGAAACTCGCTATCAATGTCTCCCGAGTGGCAATCCGCCACGATTTCGAAGCTCGATGACTCCGGCAAGCTCAGCGTAATCCCTGCAGAAGCGTTGTCAATCTCGATGTCTTCCTTCGGCGCAATCGAAAACCGCACGTTCACGTTCCCGCGGCGATTATCCACTTTGACCTTGCCGCCCGCATTCTCGAGCGTGATGTCATCCTGCGTGCGCACGCTGAGGTTCCCGGGCGCGTCAAATATTTCCAAATTGCCCGGGTTGGCCTCCATGTGGCCGGCGAGTTGCGACAGAGTCAGATCCGTGCGCCGCGAAAGGAAGCGCACGCCCTTGGCTATTTTGTCCGCCCGGATCGCTCCGTAAAATTCCCCGTCGACGGTCAGCCCGCCCGTCGCGGACGACACATTGATTTCTCCGCCGTGGCCGGAGATCTTGATGTTGCCCTTCGTGTTGGAAACTTTAATGTCGCTCTTTCGCGTCTCGATGCTGACGTCTCCGCCCGTGCCGCGAACCTCGACGTCGCCAACTCCATTCGTCACATTGACAGGCTTGGCCATGTCCGCCACCGTGACGTCGCCCTTCTCGTTGCGGATCGTCAGCGAAGCCTTTTTCGGAACCGCCACCTCGAGATCGAAACTGATCCGCGAGTCGCCCGCGCTGACTCCCATGGGACGAATTTCGTAGCCGTCGCCATTCTGCGCGATCTCGACGCCTGCGCGCTCGGCGAATTGCTGAGCATCGCTTTCATTCCACGCCTTGGCGTTCTTTTTCCCGGAAACTCGAATTTGCGAATCTTCCGAAGGACGCACGCTGATATTGCCATGGCCGTTGCGTATCGTGATGCGCGCATCTGCGGGAACGGATTTGGGCGCTACGTTCAAGTCAAACTCAAAACTGTTTCCCCACTCCCGAATGTGGCCAGGCAGATTTTCCCTGCCGTAATCAACCGCCACCACTATGCCGAGGAGACTGAGCAGCCCCAGCACAAGGAAAACTTCGGCACCGCTAATCTTCGCCGCACCCGGATCGCCAGCGCGGCTCGCCGCCGTGCGTTCATACAACTTGATCCCGCCCCAGAGAATCAAAATCAGCGGCCACCAATTGCCAATCACCACACCGATACTGACGCCGCGGTAGTTGTGAAGCAGCAGCAGCAACCCAACGAAAAGTAACAAGAGACCTGGAAAAAATGAGCTGCCGCGTGGACGGAGATCAGCCATAGAGTCCTACTGCCCCTGTCCCTGAGCGGGGAATTGGCTCTGCGGAGCAGGTGGCACAGTGCCAGGCGTGGCTGGGCCCGCTGGAGGAACCGCATCGGAAATGTGGCCATCCGCCGGCGCCGCCGCAGCGGCAAGACTAATCGCGCCGATCACGATGAGAATGACGGGATAAGTGTTGCCAAAAGAAAGATACCCGCCTCGCATCTGGTCGAATAGAAAAAGCACGCCAACGGTGATGATGACCGCGGGCCCCATCAGCCCGCGAATCGTACATCGCCTGCATGTGCATCGAATCCGATCACTCATCGACTAAATCCTCCTAAGAACGCCGGTCCAGGCGGTTGCGCATCATCAAAACGCCCGCGCCGATCAAGACTGCCGGCCAAAAAAACTGCGAAATCCGGTACCAGGGAAACCAATCAAAATTGTGCAGCAACAGCAAGACTCCCGCGCCAATCAGCAGAATCGGGCCAATCGGGCGCTCTTTCGTAAAAGAATCCAGCGGGTCGGAAACAGTTTCGCCCGTCTGCCGTGCTTTTGCCGTGCGGTAAGCCTCGATGGGCATATAGACCCACAGACCAGCGACGCAAATCCACAGGGCTGCTTCCGCCCCACCGCTCATCGAGCCGTCAATTCCGGTAATGAACAGCACCAGAAAAATGGCGAGATGAATCATGCCTTTGCCGTATTGTTCGTTGTAAAAGGCGCCCATTCCCGGCAGAAATCCCAGGAAGAAAGCCAGTACGGGGCTTGATCTCGCTTGGCTTGGCGATGCAGGAGGCAAATTCGAGGCAGGCATCTGATACGGTGATCCCGCGGGCGGAGCAGCAACCGCAGGCGTCGGAGCAGGAATGCCTACGATGGTCGCCAGGCACTCTTCACAATAGAGAACGTCGCGCACTGGCCGCACACACGTCGAACACATGGCCTTGCCGCAATTCCGGCAGTACCCCACTGCGTCCGCATCGGAATGGACGGCACACTTCATGGCATTCTCCTCTCACCAATCGAGCCGCTCAGAACGGGAAATTCCGAAGCCAGTACCCGCAGATTCCTGCCGAGTTCGTCGGCACGGTTCTGCTGCTTGGGCGCGGACGGATTCGTGTTGTCGGTGCGGCCCGGCTGCTTGTCAGGAGAATTCTTGGGGGTTGATTGTTCCCTGGTGGCGGGATTTTGGTCGTTTTCGTTCAGACGCGTTTGAATCTCATAAACCACGCGCAGATCGCTGACGAACTTGACGCTCTGTGCATAAACGATATGTGCTTGGCTGTTTGCTTTGCGATAAATCGTGGCTGGAGCAAGATCCGCCAGCTTGGGCTTGCGAAATGAGAAACCGGAAGCCGTAAGAATGACGACGATTGTCGCGGCCACCGAGGCCAGGCTGTAAACGAACCGCGGCGATTGCAGACTCTTCAGCCACCGCCTCAGGTTCCGCCAATTCGGCGCGCCCAGCGTCGCCGTCAGGATCGCGCTTTCAAGTTCTGGCGGCGCTTCCACCGGCTCCAGGGCGTACAAGCTGCCTAGCGTCCGCGCAACCGCCGCGACCAGTGGTGCGCACCGTTCGCACGTATTCACGTGGTGGTTGAAAGCCGTTTGCTCCGCGGGCTGAAATAGCCCATCGAGGTAATCGCTCAACCGCGCTTCGGTTTGTTCGCAAGTCCAGTTCATAAAATGCTCTGCGCCGGCTTCGAAATCTCCGCCTCCATTAGGAGGGCCGCACTCCCATCTGCTGCAAAATCCTCGCCAGTTCGATTCGTCCGCGATTGATTCTCGATTTTACTGTTCCTTCCGGAACCGCTAGCACCTGTTGAATCTCGCTATACTCCAATTGCTGCAGGTCGCGCAAGATCACCGCTTCTCGCAATTCCGGCGAAAGCCGCGTCAGCGCCGACTGTACTTGGCCGCTCAACTCTCCCAACAGGGCCTGCTCATCCGGCCGCCGTCCCGCGGATTCCTTGTTTTCCACCACCGGCATCTTGTCATCCAGCGAATCCGTTACGCGATCTCTCTTCGTCCTACGGTAATGGTCAATCAGCAGATTGCGCGTCACGCTCGTCATCCAGGTTGCGAATCCGCCATGGGCCGAACGATAGCTGCCCAGAGTCCGGTACACTCGCAGGAAAACATCTTGCGACAAGTCCTGGGACTCCGTTCGGTTTCCCGTGAACCGGTAGCAGATGTTAAAAATGCGCCTGCTGTGGCGACGCACAAGTTCCTCCCAGGCCGACCCGTCGCCCTGGAGGCATTGCTGGACCAGTTGGGCATCCTGCTCCAACGTATCTTCAGCCTCATGACCTGCTACGGTGCAAGGCGTGTCTGCGAGCCGGCTACTCTCTCAAAAGCCGTCTGGCAGTCCATCTCGGCCTGCCAACTATGGAACGTAAAATGCTCCCGAAATGTTCCCCGCGCTACCTTGTCTTCGGCTACCGACCATTCTGCCCCGCATCTTACTCAGCACGTTCCTAAGACACAAGAAAATCAATCAAATAGCGACGATGGTGGGCCGAGATTCTGATATGTACCCGTTCCAGACCGACCGTCAATAAGGCATCGTGTCCGGCGATGTGCGCGAACGCTGGCCCCTCGATCCACCAAAACGCGTATTTCCGTAACGTAACATATTGAGAAAAAGCATCTTGCAACCATATCTTGAACGTGTTCACTTTTCCCTTGACACAAATGTTCGTTATGGCGTATGATTTGAACATGTTCAAGTCAGTTGTGACGCCATGAATCCAGCCACCAAGCCCGCTGGTGAAAAGACCAAAGAGCTAATCCTGTCAACTGCACTTGAATTGTTTCGCAAATCCGGGCTCGAAACCGCCACCATGCGCGATATCGCCAGCTCTGCCGACGTTGCCCTCGGTGCTGCTTACTACTATTTCCCTAGCAAGGAAGCGATCGTTTCCGCCTATTACGATCAGGTGCAGCGCACCCACGCCGAAAAGGTGCGTGAAGAGTGGAAAGGGAAGTCCGGTCTTCGCGAACGTCTCGGCGTTGTGTTCCATTCCAAGCTGGAAATTCTAAAGGACGACCGCCGCTTCCTGGGAGCGCTTTTTCGCTACTCTGGTGACCCGCAGCACCCGCTCTCTGTCTTCGGAAAAGGTACTCGAGTTCAGCGCGCGCAAAGCATGATCATTTTCCGCCAAGCGATCGCTGGAACGAGTATCAGTGACGAAATGCAGAAACTTCTTCCCACCGCCCTGTGGCTCTTGCATCTCGGTGTGATTCTCTTCTTGATTTATGACGAAACGAAAAGCCAGCAGAGGACGCACAAGCTTGTGGACGGTGTTTTGGATCTTCTGACGCAAGCCATCGAGTTAACCAACTCGGCCCTCGTCCGGCCCTTTGTCCAGCCCTTCCAAACGAAGGTGCTACAAATGTTGCAGGATGCCGGCTGGTAGGGGCGCAGCATGGTGCGCCCCATCTTGGCAACATCTTCGAATTTCCAGTTTCGAATTTCGCGTATCGAGTTTCCAACCCGAGGAGGAGCAATGACAAAAACACAAGAGCCGCTCACACACTGGTACCCGGCAACCATAGCGGCAGAGCGGCCTTCCGCATGGTGGTACTGGGGACGCGCCGTTTACGTTAGCCGCCGCGACTACTGGCGAATCACGAAAAAGTTTCTCGCCGTTGGTATCCCCCTTGGAGTCATTGGAGTTTTTCTTCATTACGAGCTGGCGTTTTGGGCAGCTATAGCGCTCGCTGAAATCGGCCTGCTCCTTCTCGCCTATTCGCTGTTCGGGCTGTATCGCATGTACGGCCATCCAGGCGTGCTCTACATCCGCCGGCTCGTGGAACTCGGCGGAGTGCAAGGCCCGGTAACCGTCGCCGACTTGCACATCGGAACGTACCGTCACGCTTTTCTTCTTTCGGACGTTCTGCCTGAAGCCACCATTCAAACCGTGGACTGCTGGAGTGTGGAAGGCGAGTCTCCCGAAGAAGCCGTGCAGGACGTCCGCGATCTGGAATTTCCTCCAACCGGCAATCCGCACATTATTCCTTCCAAAGCAAACCACTTCAGCGTGCCCTTAGTGGATGCTTCGTGCGACGCCGTTTGTTTCGGCTTCGGCACACACGAAATCCCCACGGGTGGACCGCGCGAAAAACTCTTCAGTGAAGCCATCCGCATCTTGAAACCGGGCGGAACGGTCTTGCTCTTCGAGCACGGTTGGGACGCGCATAACTACGTCATCTTCGGCCCGGTCATTCACCATGTCACCAAGCGCCAGGATTGGGACAAGTTCCTGCGCGAACGTTTCAACGATGTGAAGTACGCACGCAGCTCGCAGGCTGTCGATCTCTTTGCCGGGACACGGCGCTAAGGACGGTTTGATGAGCGGCCAGAGCAGAGACGCGGACGTTCTTGTCATCGGCGGGGGCCTCGCGGGACTCGGCGCCGCGGTGCGTTTGAAGGATCGAGGGCTCGAACCACTGGTCCTTGAAGCTGAGTCCCGCGTCGGCGGCCGCATGACCACTGACCGCATCAACGGCTTCGTGATCGATCGCGGGGTTACGCTCTTCGGCAATGGCTTCGGTTCAATGCGCGCCCTCGTGAAGCGCTTGGGCCTTTTGCGGCTCGTGTGCAAGCGCAAATTCAGCGTCGGTATTCAAGACGCCGCCGGGTGCCGCGGCTACCGTGGCGGACGCTTCGAAGATTTACTCTTCGACCGCAGAATCTCGTTGCGCGCTCGTTTGGCCAGCGTCCGTTTTGGATTCGACTTGCTGCGTCATCATCGCGCGCTCGTACATGGCTGCAGCACTCGCAGCGGCTCACTCGATGGCGAAGATGCGCGAACATATTTCCGGAGAATCGGCTGCGAAGAAGTATTCGAACGCGTCTTTCTCCCTGGTCTGAACGGTCCCGTCGGCGGAGCTGTCGATACCTCGTCGCGCGTAATCCTCATGCAGGTGCTCTGGAACCTGCTGGTGCGCGGCCAATGGAATCTCACCGATGGAGTAGACCGTATTCCGGAAGCTGCCGCTTCCGAAGTAAACGTTCTAACCGAAACCCGCGCGTTGCACGTTGAGCAAAGAGATTCAGGAGTTCAAATCGAAGCCGAAGTAAAAGGGAAGCAGCAGACGTTTCGCGCGCGCGCCGTCATCTTCGCTATTCCTGGCCAGCAAGTTCCCGCTATTTGCCCGGGTTTCCCGCAAAACATTCGCGCTGTCCTCTCTCGTACGCAATATTCCCGCATTGTGAACGCGGCGGTGGCGCTCTCTAAGCCGCCGAACACTCCTTACGCTGGGTATGCCTTCACAGAAGATGTCGTCCCCGGCGCCGAAATCGAAATGGAGCACTTGCGCGCTCCCAATCGCTGCCCGGATGGCGCCGGCATGGCTGGAGTTTTTCTTTGGGACACGCCTCAACGACGGCGTCTGGATGCCGGCGACGAATCCCTCAAACGGCAAGCCAGCGATGTGGTCGAACAAAATTTCCCGGAATGCCGCGGCAAGGTTCTCTTTGTTCACCTCGTCCACTGGAACATCGGAATCGTGCAATTCCCACCTGGCCGTTTGCGCGAAATGACCGCTCTGCGCAAACAGCTCGCCGCCTGGAATTCTCCTTTCGACCTCTGCGGCGATTACCTCGACGGCCTTTCCAGCGAAGGCGCCCTTCGCACCGGCGAAGAAGCCGCCCTCCGCACCGCCAAAAAATTAGGCGCAAACTGAAACGCCGTGCGGCCAGGCAACTTGACGCAAGTGCTTGCGCCCGTTAGGCTGGCCAGCGCATGCAAAAATCGTCGAGGAAGCTTCTTGTCGTCCTGGTTGGACTGTTGTTGCTGGGGTTTGTCGTCTGCCGTTCGAGCGGAATGATCAATCTTGCGGATTTTAGCGGGGCAAAGTTGCTCCACGCCATCCGCAATGCCGATCCCTTCCTGCTGATTCTTTCCATCGTCGCCATCTACGCCTGTTACGCGCTGCGTTCGTTGCGCTGGAAAGTCTTCCAGCGAAATTTGGGCCCCTCGCGTTTCTGGACGATTTACGCGATGACGCTCGCGGGCTTTGCGGCTGTCTTTCTTCTTGGCCGCGCCGGTGAACCGGTACGGCCGCTGTTGCTGGCGCGCAAAGAAAAGCTGCCCATTGCCGATCTCTTTGGAATTTATACGCTCGAACGCCTGTTCGATTTGGCAAGCGCGGCAGTCATCGCCGCGGTCGGACTCCTCTTGTTCCAAGCACACGGTCATGTTGGCGAAACTGCGGGCAAGCTGGAAACTGCGGCAAGGACTACCGGCTCGGTATTATCCGCCGGGGTCGTTGGCGCGATTGCATTCTTGATTTACCTGCGGCTCCACGGATCCGCCTTGCTTGAGCGCCGCTTGCAAGGCTGGCGAATTGCGGACGGCTGGCCCACCAGGATCGCGGGAATTCTTCTAGGATTCGTGCGCGGAGTTCAGGCCATTCGAACTGTCAGCGATCTCGCGCTCTCCGTGTCTTATTCCGCGGTTCATTGGTTCCTCGTTTTGCTCGTTTATCTCTGGGTTTCTCACAGTTTTGGCGGCACGCTCGCCAGCCTCAACCTCGGCGACGCCATGCTAGTGATGGCATTCACTTTGGTAGGTTCGGCGGTGCAGTTGCCGGGAGTCGGCGGCGGCTCGCAGGTCGCGTCGTTCCTTGCTTACACAGCAGTGTTTGGAGTAGAAAAAGAGGCCGCCGCTGCTGCATCGATTGTTATGTGGCTGATTACCTTTGCAGCGTGTAGTCTGGCGGGCGTGCCGCTGCTGATTAATGAAGGGCTTTCCCTAGGAAAATTGCGGGAATTAGCGGAGCACGAAAAAGAGGCCGCGGGCGAAAGTCCTGCCCAGCAAGGAGAATCAGCCCGGTGAAGTGTCCTTTTTGCGCGCAGATCGACGACAAAGTGATTGATTCTCGGGAAGGGCGCATCGGCGATACGATTCGCCGGCGGCGCGAGTGCTTGAAGTGTGGCCGCCGGTTCACGACGTATGAACGCATTGACGAAATCCCTTATATGGTCATCAAGAAGGACGGCCGCCGTGAGCGCTTTGAGCGTCAGAAAATTTTACAGGGACTTTTGAAAGCATGCGAGAAACGGCCCGTGGCAACGCCGAAACTCGAAGCAATTGTGGACGAAATCGAGAGTGTTGTTCAGGAGTCCACGGAGCGCGAGCTGACCACCACGGAAATCGGCGAAATGATCATGCACCGTCTGAAGAAGCTGGATAAAGTCGCGTACGTGCGGTTCGCATCGGTGTACATGGACTTCAAGGACGTGCAGGAATTCATGAGTGAGCTGAAGAATCTGCTGAAGGATCGCGTCAAAAAATAGTGTTTTTCCTTTCCGGGGAATTCCTGTGAGAAAACGTACCGCCATCTGTTTATTCACACTGCTCGCGTTTGCCACCCTCTGCGGAATTACGACTACCAGCGCGCGGAAAAAGCCCGCCCCAGGGATCGATGCGGAAAAGATTCGCGCGCACGTGAAATATCTTTCGAGCGACGCGCTCGAGGGGCGCGGCACGGGACAAAAGGGAGGTGACGCGGCCGCGGATTACATTGGCGCGCAATTCAAGAGTTACGGATTAAAACCAGCCTCGGATGCGGGAACCTACTTTCAGAGCGTGCCAATGGTAAGCATGAAAACGCTGGGGGCCACCGAATTCACTCTCGTGCCCACGAGCGGCCAGCCTATCGCGCTGAAGAATCTGGACGATTTTGTAACCAGCAACGAGAGCCAGACGGAATCTGCGGATGTGGATGCGCCTGTGGTTTTCGTCGGTTATGGAATAACTGCGCCGGAATACCAATGGGACGATTACAAGGGCTACGATCTGAAAGGGAAAGTGGCGCTCCTTTTTGTGAACGAGCCTATCTCGGATGATCCGAAATTCTTCAAGGGGAAGGCCCTAACGTACTACGGCCGATGGACCTATAAATTCGAGGAGACGGCCCGCCGCGGGGCGGTGGCAACGCTAATCATTCATCGCAACGACCTCGCGAGTTACGGATGGGAGGTGGTGCGAAATTCGTGGGGCGCCGAGCGCTCGTATCTGGAGCGAGATGGATCACCAAAGCTGCAGGCCGCGTCCTGGATTCAACTTGAGGTGTCAAAGAAGCTCGTGGGAATGGCTGGTCACGATCTGGACAAGCTCTTCGAGCAGGCCCAGACCCGTGAGTTCAAACCCATCGAGTTGCCGGTCCGGTTGAAGGCACATCTGGCGAGCCGGATGCGGCCATTTGTTTCGCACAACGTGGTGGCCCTGCTGGAAGGGTCTGACCCGAACAGGAATAACGCGGCTGTCCTCTACACCGCGCATTACGATCATCTCGGGATCGACTCGAGCAAAAGCGGCGACAATATTTATAACGGGGCAGTGGACAACGCCACGGGATGCGGAATTTTGCTTGAACTGGCGCGGACCTGGGCGAAAGCCAAGAGAGCGCCGCCTCGGTCGATCCTGTTCGCCGCCGTGACAGCCGAGGAGCAGGGTCTTTTGGGGTCCGAGTTTTTGGGAAGGAAGCTGCAATTCTTACCTGCAGATCCAATCCTGGACCTGAATTTTGACGCACTGGCCCCTGTGGGCTTGCCGGAAGAAGTGGAAGTTACCGGAGCGGAGAGGACCACCTTTTATCCCGCAGTGGAGGCAGCCGCCAAGGAGTTTGGATTTGCCATTCGGCCCGACGCGAATCCGGAAGCCGGTCATTACTACCGCTCGGATCACTTCAGCTTAGCCCGCGTGAGAATTCCTTCCTTTTCGATTAGTCAGGGGCTTAAGTTCAAAGGACATGACCTGGCGTGGGGCGAGGCGCAAGCGCGGGACTATGTGAAAAATCATTACCATCAGCCAAGCGACGAGTATCGCGCTGGCTGGAATTTCAAAGGCCTCGGAGAGATGGCCAGTTTCGGATATGAATTGGGCCTTTCCGCCGCGACGCAGTCGCAGGCGATCGACTGGCAGCCGGGAGACGAATTCGAAAAAGCGCACAAGAAGCTCGCGCGAAATGAGATCGATGCAGCGGCATTATTCGCCGGACATCCGGAGCTTGGCGCCGTGCATCTCGAACCGATCGGCTATCCTCCACTTGCCAGGCAGACCCGCATTTCGGGAATTGTTGACCTTCAAGTTGCGGTTGCGGCAAGTGGAACTGTCGATCATGTGGAAATCCTGAAAGGGCATCCGCTTCTACGACAAGCAGCCGCAGACAGTGTGGGCAAGTGGAAGTTTGCGCCGCAGTCCGGAGAGCCGAGGACGTTTGATCTCAAGTGCGAGTTTGCCCTGCGTGGATTTGCCGTCTCCTCCCAAAACCCGCGCCTTTTCATAGTGGCCGAGCCTTTGCACCTCCTGATTTTGGCGAGTCCGCCGGTAATTGACACTGTCCGATCCGCGTCCTGAAACAAGGCAGTTCAAGTCGGGGGAATCCTCGCTGGGTTCTTGCTTGACCTCCCCCACCCCTATGTTTTTCATGAAGTGTTGATTCTAAAGGCCGTTAAAGTCGTTCGTTTTGATACAGTTTTGTACGTGTTGATTCTAAATGATTTGGAGGGAGCAGGGGATGAAGAGCCTTACCGCCTTGACGGGATCGATTGCAGCTAGAAAGCTACAAAGTGTTACCTGTCGAGTAGTATACCAGAACGTTAGAGAAAGTCAAGGAAAAGTTGAGCTAAAGGCGCGGGGTAGAGCTTCAATCGCTGGTCAGGCTTCGGTAATGGAACGACCACATGGCAATGAGCACGAAGACAAGCGCATAATCCAGCCCGTAGCTGAGTACCGTCAGATGTTCCAGAGCCCCTACTTGCTTTAGACTTGCGTGCGTTATTGCCAGAAACCGGTCTTCGGACAATAAAGAAGTCGAAGGCAATACAATCCACAGGGGAAGACGTAGATCGTTCCAATGGCTGGTCACAGCTCGGCCCGTCGGCTCTACGATCAACGCCACGACGGCCATAATGAGAATTATTCCCATCGTTACCACTGGATGCAGCACCGTTACCAGTGCCATGGACACTGCGCTGTACACCGCATACCGAACCATCGGATAGGCCAGTAATACCCACGGCGTCGACTGAATCCGCTCACCGCCGATCCAAGCGAGCAGCCAGCTCAGTGCAAACATCATCACCACGTACACCGACATAAGCAACATTACGCCTGCGTACTTTCCCAGCAAAAACTCCCATCGCTTCACCGGCCGGGCCATCACGGCAAGAATGGTGCCGCTCTTCGTCTCGTTGGCCACAGAACTCGCCGCGCACCATGCCGCCAGCAGACTACCTGTGCCACTCACGAAAAACATGATTGAGGAAACCATTCCCAGGATCATGCCCTGCGCCTGTGCAGCGCTACCCACTTTCGCCATAGCCTTTGCGGCCAACAGGGGCGTCATCATCAGGAGCACCGTGCAAATAAACAGTACGCCGAAGACGATCAATAGGCGGTCCCGAAGAAAGGTTCCGAGTGTGTTTTGGGCGATCTTCCAAATCTTCATACAGGGACTCCGGTTCCTATCAACTTCAAATACAACTCTTCCAGAGAAGAACGCACCGGATTCATACTTAATACGTCAAAGCCGGAGGCCCACAAGTTCTCGACCAGCTCTCTCTTTCGCGTGACGGGCACGGTGATACGCACACTGTTCGGTCCACGTTCGATGGTAGCGCCCCATTCGACCAGCGCCGCTTCGACTTCCGGGGATAGTCCATTCGCCAGAATTTCGACGTGATCTCCCGTCCCCAGGAGCTCATGGAGCGAACCCATGCGGACGAGGCGGCCTTTGTCAATGATGATGGCCCGATCACAGATCTGTTCCACTTCTGACAAAATGTGGGAACTCAGGAAAATCGTCTTTCCCTCTCCCTTCATAGTGTGAATCAAGTCTTTCACTTCCTTGCGGCCCGCGGGGTCGAGGCCCGAAGTCGGCTCGTCCAGCACCAGCAGTTGCGGATCGCTTAGAAGCGCCTGCGCGATCCCCAGCCGCTGCACCATTCCACGCGAATACTTCCCAATCTTGAGTTTTTCATAGCCCTGCAACTGCACTTTGAAAAGCAGGTCACGAATCAAGCCGATCGACTTGGTCATGTCGCCGCCCGCCAAGGCCAAATGAAACCTGAGCAACTTCTCGGCATTCAGGTGTTTGTAAAACGCGAAGTTTTCCGGCACAAATCCGGTCTTTTGCTTGGCGCGCACGTCACCGGGATCATATCCGAGCACGCGGATCTTGCCGTAGTCCGCGTAAAGAAATCCCATGAGGATATTGATGCTAGTGGTTTTTCCCGCGCCATTTGGTCCAAGGAAGGCGCACACTTCTCCCGCGCCGACTTCGAACGACACGTGTGTCAGCGCGGGAACCTCTTGTCCGGCGAGCCTGCGCCGGTACACCTTTGTCACTTCCTTAAACTCAATGGCCGGCGTCGTCATCCGCTGCTCCGGGCTTCTTCGGGTTCAGGTCAATCCCCAATCGCATCGCCAATCGCACGTCCATCGCCATATCCATTCCCGTATCGCCTTCAACGACAGTGCCATTCGAATCGATCACAAACATGCTTGGAATCGCTTCCACGGAGTATGCATCGGCGGCCTTGCTGTCCGGATCGAGCAGCACCGGGAAGGGAAGTTTTGCATTGGTGGCGTAGGCTTCTGCAGCCGCGCGGTCGTCGTCAATGCTGATGGCCAGGATTTCGAAGTCCGAGGAATCTTTGTGATGCTTCTTGTAAAAGTCCGCGAGAACGGGTAGTTCCAACCGGCACGGTCCGCACCAACTGGCCCAGAAACTGACCACTACTTTCTTCTTGTTGCGAAAGTCCGCCAGCGTAACCACCTGGCCGTCAAGAGCCGACAACGAAAAATCTGCTGCCTTCTTGCCCACCAGCGCGGAAGCCTCGTTCCTTTCGTGCAGACGCTTTTCCAGCGATTTCGCTCTCCAGGTAATGAACAACGTGAAGATTGCCAGGGCGGCAATCCCAAGAACTTGCGGCGGGGAGAGTTTGTTTCCCATGAACCGGCACAGTATATCTCAGAGGGTATACGACTCGTATCAGGGCTGCAGGGTGCGAGCCTTGACGAGCGCGGGAGAGGCCGTGACTTGTAATGGCAATTGGAAGCTGGGCGTATTTGCTTGACAGCGGAGGCGGTGAGTTATATATGTCCAGTCGTCTATACAACCGGACGGGGGATGCGAGTGGGAGCCGTCGTTCTCGACAGGCAAAGCGTGGTGCCGCTGTATTACCAGATTCAGCAGGGCCTGAGCGAGCAGATCCGGTCAGGCGAGCTGAAGCCGGGCGCGCTAATGCCTTCTGAGCAGGAAATAGCGGCGCGGCTGGGCGTGAGCCGGATGACGGCGCGGCAAGCGCTGAAGTCCTTGTGCAGCCGCGGGCTGGCGTTTAGCCAGCGTGGCAGAGGCACATTTGTTTCACGGATGAAGCTGGAAAAGAATTTCCGGCAACTGCTTTCGTTCAGTGAAGAAATGAAGGATCGCGGGACGCAGCCGCGGTCAAGAGTTTTGGCGTTCAGGCAAATTCATCCCGGGGAAGATGTCGTGGAGGCGCTGCACTTGAGTCCCGCCGAAGAAGTGATTCTTCTGCGGCGCGTGCGGATGGCGGATTCCGCGCCGCTCTGTGTTGAAGCGACGCATCTGCCCGTGCGGCTGTGCCCGGATTTGCTGGAGAACTTCGAGCCCAGTGGCTCGCTGTACCGGGCATTGGCGGAGCAATACGGACTGCAGGTACACATGGCCGATGAAGTGGCGGAGGCTTCCGTTGCGACGGAAGCGGAAGCGAAGCTGTTGCGCGTTCGCGAGAAGTCGCCGGTGTTTCGCTTCACGCGCACGGCCTACCTTCATAATGGGCAGCCCATCGAGTTTGTGAAGTCGATTTACCGGGGGGACCGCTGCAGGGTTGTAAATCGCTTGACCCGGCAGCTTGAAATCGTCAGTTAAGTTCATCAGTTTTAGTTCAAGGGGGGTAGGTGATGCGAAGGTTATTTGTTTTATTGTTAGTTGTGGGGCTGTGCGTCGGATGGTGTGGACGAGCGGCGGCGCAAGAAGTTACGGGCTCGATCTCGGGCACGGTGACGGATTCGAAGGGCGGCGTGGTGCCCAACGCCAAGGTCACTATAACCAATACGGACCAGCAGATCATGGTGCGCACGCTTACGACTGACGAACATGGCCAATACGCAGCGCCGCTTCTGCCTGTTGGGCATTACTCGGTTACGGTTGAGATCGCCGGATTCAAGAGAGTTACACACAGCGGCCTTGTACTGAACGTCAGTGACAAGCTGGCCGTAAATTTCACACTTGAAGTTGGTGCGGTAAGTGAAACCGTAAGTGTAGAGGCCAACGCCTTGCAGGTCGACACGCAGAGCGCCACGGCCACGGGAGTGATTTCCGGCTTGCAACTGCGTGAGCTCTCCCTCAATAGCCGCAACTACGCGCAGCTGGTGCTTTTGGTGCCAGGAGCGTCCGATTCCGGCAACGCCGACCAGATTTTCCCTGGGGCGACCGCTCCGATTGGCACCAACCTGATGACGTTTCAGATTAACGGGAACCGGCGGGAAGAAAACAATTGGCAGGTGGACGGCGCTGACAACGTCGACCGCGGCTCCAATCTCACGCTGCTCTCATTCCCGAGCATTGACGCGATCAGCGAGTTTCGTGTCGTCCGAGGCGTATACGACGCCGAGTCCGGCCGCTCCGCTGGCGGGCAAGTCAACGTAATTACGCGTTCCGGCACAAGCGACCTTCACGGGGGCGTGTACGAATTCTTCCGGAACGACCATCTCAATGCCAACAACTTCATCAATAACAGCCTAGGCGTGAAGCGGCCACTGCTTCGCTACAACGATTTTGGCGGCACTGTGGGCGGCCCGGTTTGGATTCCGAAGATTTATGAGCAGAGGAACAAGACTTTTTTCTTTGTTGCCGAAGAGGCGCGCCGCATTGTCACCTACTCCAATCCGACCGCCACCATACCCTATTCGGGGATGACAAATGGACAGTTCAACCACGTAATCTGCACTCAGTGGGCAAACAGCGGCGGAACTGCAGGTCCCTGCGCAGCTTACGGAACCAGCATCCCCTCTACCTCGTTCGATCCTATCGCGGCGGCGTACGTCAAAGACCTCTTCTCCAAGTTCCCGGCGCCCAATGCCGCTACTGCGAGCAATCCCTTCAGGGAAATACCTACGCTGGGAAATATTTTCAATTTCCGCGAGGACATGATCAAGATTGATCACGTCTTCAGCCCCAAGCTGACCGTCAACGGCAAGTTCCTGCACGACACAAATCCGACGGTGGAAGCGGGAGGTCTCTTTACCAGCATGCCGGTCAATGGAATCGCCACGACAGCCTCGCAGTCTCCCGGGCATCAGTACAACGTTGCTGCGACTCTCACTCTTAGTCCCAACTTGGTGATTGACGGAGGTTATCGCTACTCCTATGGCGCCATTCTTAGCCGCGTGACTGGCGCTGAGAACTTCTCGCAATCCCCGGACGTCCAAAGCGCGATCGGCAGCGCGCTGCCCTTTCAGAACCTCCTTGGCCGCGTACCTAGCATCATTTGGCCCCTAAATCTTGCTACAAACGTCTCCACATTCGGCCCCTATGACGATTACAACGTCAATCACACAACTTACGGGAATGTGACGAAGGTTCTGGGGTCACACACCCTAAAGTTCGGCGCGATCTATTATCACTATAACAAGCACGAGAACCAGCTCTCTGGCAGTAACAATGGCGCGTACTCCTTTGATGGTGCGAATCAGCCGACTTGCGTGCTCACCCCTCCTCCCAATCCCCCAAGCATAATGTCCTGCACCCAACCCGATGGAACACAAGGGCCAGTCGCGACGGCCGTCTGCACCGGGCCGCCGACACCGCCCTTTAACGGTAACTGCCCATTCTCCTTCGAACAGAACTATGCCAACTTCCTTCTTGGTCAGCTCAGCTCCTTCGCGCAGGCCTCGCTCGACGTCACTGCGAACATCTTTGACAACCAGTTCGAGTACTACGGCCAAGATACTTGGCGCGTGCGGCGAAACCTGACCGTCACCTACGGTATCCGCCACTCGTTCTTCCGCCAGCCAACGGATGCCAGCGGTGCCAACGGGACCAGCCGTCTGGTTAACTTCGACCCCGCGCTATACGATCCGACTAAGGCGCCCTGCATTACTTCCGTTGGTGCCATGGACGTAAAGCTGGTCAATGGTGTACCGACGAGCAGCGCGTGCAACCCGAATTACAGCCCACTGAATGGACTCATCTTTGGCGACCCGCCAACGTTCAACAGGTTTAAGGGCACCAAATCACCGTTTGGGAGCAAAGTAGGGAAGGAGTTCAATCGTGCCATCGCGCCCCGCATCGGCCTTGCATGGGACCCGTTTGGCAAGGGCACGACTTCCATCCGGGCAGGTTACGGGATGTTCTTTGACAATGGGCTGGAGTTCGGTAATCCCGAGCTAAACGTTGGCTTGAGCCAGGGATTCCTGACCAATCTCAACATTAATCGCAGCACTCTGTCGAACCCCGTCGGGGCAACTACAACTGCTCTGACCACCACTCCCTTTACAATCCAGTCGAGAATGCCGATTGACTACAAGGCTCCTTACTCGCAGCAATGGAGTCTTGACGTTCAACGTCAATTCGCGGGCACCTGGCTAGCGGATGTCGGCTACTACGGCAGTAATGGAATTCATCTTCCTGGCTTTGAAGACCTCAACCAGTCCCCCGTGGCATCCTACCTAAACTGCACCGCGGCCACGCCGTGCTTTGCGGGGCCTGGCGCTAACACTTCTGCTTGCACAGTCAGCGGTGGCTGCGCGGTAGTTATCGCGCCCCCCATTGGCGGCGCGAGCAGCGCACAGGCCACAACGAAATCGAACCAGCTCAACGTGCTTCGTCCCTATACTGGTTACGGCCCTGGGCTGTTCTTCGTCGATCTCTTCACTTCCAACTATCACTCTTTGCAGACGCAGTTGCAGAAGCGCTTCTCGGGCAACTCCCTAGTCAACGTTTCCTATACCTGGTCGCACGGTTTGACCACCGATCCGGCCGACCGCAGCACGGGGGGCGCTGCCCTTCCTCAGGTTACTGGAGACTTAGGCGGCAATTATGGACCTACGATTGCTGATCGGCGGCACGTCTTGACTGCAAATTTTGTTTGGGACCTGCCTTGGCAACGCCATCAGCAAGGCTTGGTCGGCCATGTCCTGGGAGGCTGGGAGGTATCTGGGGTCCAGACCTTCCAGACTGGACTTCCGCTCACTGCTGTCCTAGGCAACGGTGTTTGCCCCGGAACTGGCGTTATTTGCAACGACCCGACTGGCTCGGGCTGTCTGCTGGGCGCCTCACCTTTGGGTTGCCGTCCGAATCAGGTTGGTGACCCTAACTCTGGGGCTCCGCATACCATTACGAGTTGGTTTAACGCCTCCGCCTTCGCCGGGCCGTCCGCAACGCAGAGAACCGAAACCACGGAGCGCCCCGGGGCGATTCGCGGTCCGGGCTTCTGGCGCACTGACCTGTCTTTGTTCAAGAACATCAAGTTCACGGAGCGCCTCACCGGCCAATTCCGTTGGGAAACTTTTAACACCTTCAACCACACCAATCCCATTTGCTGCGGTTCTACCAGCCTCATCTCGACACTATATAACACAGTGACTTCAACGCGTGATCCGCGCATCATGCAGCTGGGGATGAAGCTGAACTTCTAGGCGAGCATAGGACGCTCGCGGCATTCGAAGCCACGGCCCCGAGCAATTCGGGGGCGTGGGTTTCTAAACATGCGGTGAATAGCGTCAAAAGGCGGATGCTACATCGCCATCAGCGGGGCCAGACGCCCGCGGTGAAGGTTTTGATGGTGTGGAAGCCGAGTTTCTCGTAGAGCAGGACGGCGGCGCGATTATCCGAGGTTACGGTCAGCGTCAATTCGCGGAATTTCATGGAGCGAAGCGCTTCAGCGGAAGTTTGCATGAGTATGCGGCCGAGGCCATGGCCCTGGTAGCCGGGGAGCACGCAGATTTGCGTGGTGTGGCCGACGCCGGGGGAGACTTCGCTGGTGAGAACCGCGGCGACAAGTTCGTCGCTGCCAGGCTCGTGAAGAACGAAGGACGCGGCCGGCACGAATTGGCCGCATCCGGGGAGCAGAATGATGTTCTTCAGAAATTTAAGCGCGCCGGCGCGGCTGCGATACTGGTCGTTGATCTCGCCATCGACGTGATTTGTGTAAGCCAGATAGATCAACTTCGCGCAAGGATCGAAATAGCGATCGTTCCAGCGGTTGAGGCGCATGCCCGCCGAAGCGCCGGCTTTGGCCTCGTGGGATTTGTGCAAATCCAGCAGCATGAACTGGCGCGTGTAAAGGTGGAAACCCTGGCCGATCAGCGGCGTGTCCACTGGGCCGCTGAAGGGCATCAACTGCGCTTCGATGCGCGCGAGATGCGGAATGGCGCGCATGGAGACGAGCAGCTCTTCGAGAAGGCGAGGCGCGATGGAGTCCTGCGGGAATTTGGAGGAGACATACAGGCCGCCGATGAGCCCTTTTTGATCTTCGAGGACGTAGAAGGAATACCCCACGGCGACACCGTTTTCGAATGC
>Ga0209472_1000514_pt1 | contig 23022 bp, 21 predicted proteins | sample GraSoiAngelo_130_FD_185887 | JGI IMG/M metagenome (GOLD analysis project Ga0209472, IMG submission 185887) | Grasslands soil microbial communities from the Angelo Coastal Reserve, California, USA - 14_0929_02_20cm (SPAdes) (version 2) | ecosystem: Environmental > Terrestrial > Soil > Grasslands ...
AGCGCGAACTCCTTGGAAAGGTCGTGGCAGAGAGTGACGTGGTGATTACCGCGGCGGTCATTCCCGGAAAGAAGCCTCCGATTCTGGTGACCAAGGAAATGGTCGCGAGCATGGCCCCGGGGTCGGTCATCGTCGATTTGGCCGGCGAGCGCGGCGGCAATTGCGAGCTTACTCGCCCCGGAGAAATCGCTGTGGAGCACGGCGTGACCATCATCGGGTGGTTCAACCTGGCCAGCACCGTGCCGTATCACGCCAGCCAGATGTACGCGCGAAACGTGACCGCTTTCCTGCTCCATCTCGTGAAAGATGGAAAACTGCAACTGGATCTGGAGGATGAAATCATCCGCGAGACGATGCTGACGCGCGACGAAGAAGTCGTCAATGCGCGTGTGCGGGAATTCTTTTCGCTCCCGCCCTTGCCCGCGCAATCCAAGGAGATGGCGAAATCATGAAGCTCGATCTGCTTACGAGCCTCTACGTTTTCATGCTGGCCGCATTCATCGGATTTGAAGTGATCCGGCGCGTTTCACCTCTTCTGCACACTCCTTTGATGTCACTGACGAACGCGCTCGATGCCATCGCCGTTGTCGGAGCCATCCTTCTTGCCGGTGAATACCATGCGCCCGGGACCATGCTTGCCAAGATTCTCGGAACCATCGCGATCGTGGCCGCTACCAGCAATATCGTCGGCGGGTTTCTGATTACTGACCGCATGCTGAGAATGTTCAAAGCGAGCGGGCCCAAGAAACCATGACCAACCTGCCCGGCATGGAAAACATCATCGAAATCACCTATCTGATTGCCACCGCGCTTTTCATTCTTTCGCTCAAGTGGCTGAGCTCTCCGGCTACCGCTCGCCGCGGAGTCTTTGCCGGCGAACTCGGCATGCTGCTGGCGATTGCCGGCACGCTACTGCATCGCGGCATCGTCGAATACAAATGGATCGTGATCGCTCTGGTGCTGGGAACGATCATCGGTGTGCCTCTTGGCGAAGTGGCCATGACCGCAGTGCCGCAGCGGACCGCTCTCAGCCACGCATTTGGCGCGCTGTGTGTGACCCTGGTTGGCACCGCCGAATTTTATTTGCGCGCGCCGGACGTGCCGCGTTTCATGATGGGCGTGCTTTCGCTGGAAGTTATCCTCGGTTCGCTGACGTTTACCGGCAGCCTTATGGCCGCGGGAAAATTACAGGAAGTTCTGCCGCAGCGGCCCATCACGTATAGAGGGCAGAACATCATCAACCTCGGGCTCCTGGGAGTCGCGATCGTTGTCGCAGGCATGCTGGTAGCGCATCCGGAGAAGACTCAGCTTTTTCCGCTGATTGTTGGCATTCCTATTCTGTTCGGCGTGATGATGATTATTCCCATCGGCGGAGCGGACATGCCGACAGTGATCTCTCTTTTGAATTCCTACGCAGGGCTATCGGCCGCAGCGATGGGCTTCGTGCTCGACAGCAAACTGCTGATCATTGCGGGCGCGCTCGATGGCGCCTCCGGCTTCATTCTTTCCGTGAACATGTCGAAAGCGATGAACCGCTCGTTTTCAAACGTACTTTTTGGGGCGTTTGGACAGGAGCAGACTGCGGCAGCAACCAAACAGGAAGCGCGGCCGGTGCGCAGCGCGACTCCGGAAGAAGCCGCGGCAATTCTCGCAGCCGCAAATAAAGTGGTTATTGTGCCCGGTTACGGAATGGCCGTCGCGCAAGCGCAACATAAAGTGCGCGAACTATACGATGCACTCACAAAGCGTGGCGTCGATGTAAAGTTTGGAATTCATCCGGTCGCCGGCCGCATGCCCGGGCACATGAATGTTCTTCTCGCCGAAGCGGACATTCCTTACGATAAGCTGCTGGACATGGACGAAATCAACGGGGAATTTCCGCAAACCGATGTGGCGCTGGTGATCGGCGCGAACGACGTGACCAATCCCGCAGCGCGCACTGACGCATCAAGCCCGATTTTTGGCATGCCGATTCTCGACGTCGACAAGGCGCGCACGGTGATGGTGATCAAACGCAGCATGGGGGCGGGGTTTGCGGGAATTGAAAACCCGCTCTACTACCTCGACAAAACGCTCATGCTCTTCGGCGACGCAAAATCCTTCGTCGGCTCCATCGTGCGCGAACTCGGCGGCGGCCACGAATAGCTCCGCTTAATTCCAGGTCCTCTGGCGCTTTGCCAGTTCCCACCCATTATTCGTAGCGCAGAGCCACGATGGGGTCGACACGCATAGCTCGGCGAGCAGGTATGGCGCACGCCGCCAGAGCCACAACGAGCAACAGGATCGTCACTCCCGAAAACGTCAGCCAGTCGCGCGGCGTGACGCCGTAAAGCAAGCTGCTCAAGAGCCGCGTCAGCCCGAGGCCAGCGATAACGCCGATGGCCAGGCCAACCAGAGTGGCGCGGATTTCCTGACGCAGCACAATGCGCATAATATCGCGCCGCTGCGCCCCAAGAGCCACGCGGATGCCAATTTCCCTGGTGCGCTGCAGCACCATATGCGCAATCAACCCGTACAATCCGACGACAGCGAGAATTACTGCCAGCGTCGCGAAGCAGCCGATCAAGTAAGAAGGATATCGCCTGAGAAAAACAGACGGAGATTGCGCGGCAACCTCTTCCAGCGATTGTGGTTGTATCAGAGGAAGCTGAGGATCCATTTGCTGCAATGCGGCGCGGGCTGCTCCAATGAACCCGGAAGGCTGCCCCGCGGTGCGCACAAGGTAACTCAAGAAAGTTGAGGGCCCTTGGTCATTTGGCGTGTAGATGATGGCGGGAGGCGGCGCGGCGATATCAATCGATGCGGTATCCGCTGCCACGCCCACGATTTGAAGATATGGATTTTTCGCGCTGTAAGTAAATCGGATGCGTTTCCCGACCGGATTCTCTCCCTGCAAATAAGCTTTCACAAAGGCGCGGCTCACAACAACGACTCCCTCCGTATCCTTGATGTCGTTCGCGGTAAAGAATCTCCCATCGACAAGAGGGATCTTTAGCGAGGAGAAATATCCCGTGCTGACAGTCATGATTTGGCATTCGTCTTCCTGCCCGAGGGCAGTGGGGCGGCCTTCGACCACGAAGCGGATTGTGCCGCCTCCTCCACTGGCGGGGATCGCGGACGCCTGGCCGACGTCAACGACTCTCGGCAAACTGCGGAGCTGCGCCGTGAATTCGTGATCGAAGCGCACCGCCGCCGCGCTGTAGTAGGGAGGCGTCTTGTCGCTCGGATAGGCGGAGTCCGGCAAGTTCACATAGAAAGTCAGCACGTTGTGCACATTGAAGCCCGGGTCTTGCCCCAGCAGCACGTGCAGACTCTTGAGCAGGAGCCCGGCGCCGACCAGCAGCACCAGCGAAATTGAAATTTCGGCGACGACCAGCGAATTTCGCAGTCGGGCGTGAGCCGTGCTCGTGCCGGCGCGCGATTCATCTTTCAAAATGTCATTCAACGAACTTCGAGAAGCCTGCAAACTGGGCGCCAGCCCGAAAAGTATTCCAGTTAGTACCGTGACGCCGCAAAGAAATAGAAGGACCGTGGTATTGATCCCCGCGTTCCGCAGAAAAGGCATCGCCTGCAACTGCTGCTCAGGAATCGCGGCCACCAGCAAACTAACGCCCCACTGGGCGCCCATGAGCCCGACGCCTGCGCCGATACTCGACAGCAACAAGCTTTCCGTGAGCAATTGGAAAAACAAACCGGCACGGCTCGCGCCCAGCGCGGAACGCACGGCAAATTCCTTGCGCCGTCCAATCGATCGCGTCATCACCAGATTGGCCACGTTGGCGCAGGTGATCAGCAGAACGAATCCCACCGCTCCCAAAAGGATCAGCAGGATGGGCCGGATCTTGCCCACGATTTGTTGATTGAGAGGCTCCATCACGAAAAACACCGAAGCGTTTTCCTTTGGGTGTTCCTGGGTGAGCTGCGCGTTTACGCTCTGCATTTCCGCGCGAGCCTGCACGGGAGAAAAGCCCGGAGCGATTCGCCCTACCACAGTGAGCCAGTGCAGGCTGCGGCGCGTGATGAGATCCCCGGTTTGGTGAATCGGTACCCAGACCGGCGCGGAATTAGCGGGCGCAAACTCAAAGTCGCGCGGAAGCACGCCCACGATGCTCGCTGGTTTGCCGTCCAGGCGGACCGCGCGCCCCATAATGTTCGCATCCCCTCCAAATTCGGTGTGCCAGAATGCATCAGTCAGAATCGCAACGTGCGGCCCGTTCGACTGCATTTCGCCCTCGAGGAAATCCCGCCCGAGCGCCGGCTTCACGCCGAGAGTCGCGAAGAAATTAGGAGTAACTTGTTCGGCGAAGATGTTTTTCGGCTCGCTGTTTCCAGCTAGCGTGAAGGCGTCGCCGCTGTAAGCGGCGAAGGATTGCACGCTCTTGGCCGATTTCTTCCAATCCAGATAATCCGGATACGAAACTTGCGCGCCGTTCGCACTGTTGTCAGACTGGCTCCGCGCTTCGCCAAGATGAAAGAGCTTGTCGGGTTCATGGTAGGGCAGCGGCCGCAGCAGCGCCGAATAGACGACGGAGAAGATCGCTGTGTTGGCCCCGATGCCGAGAGCTAGCGTCAGCACGACGACCGTCGCGAACCCGGGACTGTTCCCCAGCGTGCGAACGGCGTAGCGCAGATTTCGCATGAATGTGCCCATCGTCTGCCTCCAAATCCAATTGAACTGCATGGGCAAGCCGTCAGCCATCGCACGGTTCACTTACGTTGCTGAGCAAGAACGACTTATGGGGGAACGTTGGACAAGAAGGAAGTTGCCGGTGCCCGTTAATGGGACGGGGAGTGCGGATTCGGACAGCCAACCGACGCATCAATCTCCACACGACGGCTACTTTGCATCGTGAAAAATAATCCCCAGCGCGTAGCGCGTGCCGCGGTGGACGCGGCTGACGCCGTGCCGCAAATTCACGCGGTAGTAGCCGCGCGAACCTTTAACAGGCCGGTATCGCGTCGTGAAAACAATCGCCTGGCCCTGGTCGGCAATCACCACCTGCGGCTTGGACTGCGCGCGCGGTTGCTGTTCCACGAGGACGAATTCTCCGCCTTCCCAATCGCGGCCTTGCTGGCCAAGCAGGAAAACCATTTGCAGCGGAAAGCTCACCTCACCGTAGAGATCCTGATGCAGGCAGTTGTACCCGCCGGCTTCGTAATGAAGCATCAGCGGCGTGGGTTTGGTCTGCCCGGCTTTGTGGCAAGTTTTCACGAAGGCCGCATGTTCCTGAGGATAGGGAGACGTTCGGTCACCAAAAGCTTCCGCCCAGCGATTTGCAACTACGGCGAGATGCGGATACGCGCTGCTCCTGAGCTCGGCGACCAATTCCGGAAGCGGGTTCGCAAAATACTTGTAGTCGCCAATCCCGAAGCGGTAGCGCTCCATTATGATGTGACTGCGAAAGTGGGTCGCGTCGTTATAGAGCGCGGTTAACTCGCCGCATTCCGCAGGCGAGAGAACCGGAGTCGTAACCGCGTAGCCGCGCTCCGAAAGAGACTGCTCGGCGCCGCTCCAGTCCAGTGCGTCGATTCGCTCGGCGATGGAACGTCTCGCGAGACTATTTCTTGCTGCGTGAGCCATGCAAGCCCCCAAAGTTTCTCTGCTCGCGACTGTCAAACTAGAAGCCTAGAGCGAAGGCTTAAGAAAATCTATCCGATCTTCGCCATCAAATTTTTCGTTGCCGCCATCCAAAAATACCGGAGGACGCTCGCCGGCCCGTCCGTGTTGCAACTGGCTCTTAAATCCTCCATCGATTCGGTGCTATAGTGGGGCGTAAGCCGGGTGAAATAATCCGGCCGCTCTTGTTGCGGCGGAGAGCAGCAAGATTACCGGAAACGATTTGCGCGTTGAGGAGGGCCGGATGAAAACCAACGAGATTCTTTCCAATGGTTCGCGGAGGACGTTTCTCCAGTTGTCGGCTGCGGCCACCGCGGCAGCAGCGTTCCGCATTACCACCGAGGCGTCTCTCGCGGCGGAAGATCGCAAAGTTTTTCACCCGGGAGCGGTGGTGATCGACGCAAACGAAAATCCGCTCGGACCCTGCGACGCCGCGCGCAAAGCTATCGTGGACATGGCCCCGCAAGGCGGGCGCTATTCCTATTGGCTCGCGGAAGAATTCGTCAAAACTTTCACGGAAATGGAAGGCCTCAAGCCGGAATATGTGCGCGTGTTTCCAGGTTCGAGCGAGCCGCTGCATTTTTCCGTGCTGGCGTTTACGTCGCCGGCGAAAAGCTACGTCACCGCCGATCCCGGTTACGAAGCCGGCATGAAAGCGGCAAAAATTTCCGGAGCGCGCATTGTCAAGACTCCGCTGACGAAAACCTACGCGCACGACATCAAGGCCATGCTCGCGGCGGCTCCGGACGCCGGGCTCTTCTATGTGTGTAGCCCAAATAATCCCACGGGCACGCTGACGCCGCATTCCGACATCGAGCAGCTTTTGGCGGCGAAGCCGAAGGGCTCGGTCGTCCTCGTCGATGAAGCCTACATCCATTTTTCCGACGGCGTCAGCGCCCTTGATCTCGTCAAGGCTGATCGGGACGTGATCGTGTTGCGCACCTTCTCGAAGATTTACGGTATGGCGGGAATTCGCTGCGGGATGGCTATCGGGCGTCCCGACTTGCTGGCGAAGCTGGAGAATTTCAGCGGCTGGAGCGCCATGCCCATCACCGCGCTAGCTGCGGCAACCGCCAGCCTGAAGCACGAGCATCTCGTTGCCGACCGCAAAAAGCTGAACGCCGAAATCCGCCAAAAGACGTTTGACTGGCTCGGGAGCCACGGCCATTCCTTCGTCCCCTCCGAGTCCAACTGTTTCATGCTGGACACCAAGCGCCCCGCCAAAGAAGTCATTGATTCGATGGCTGCTCGCAACGTGTTCATCGGCCGGATTTGGCCCGTGTGGCCGACCTACACGCGCATTACCGTCGGCACCCAGCAGGACATGGAAGCTTTCCAGGTAGCTTTCCAAGCCGTGATGAAGAACGACAAGAGCGTCAGCTTGGCGCTACCGGCAACACCCGCGATTTTGCGCAACAACCGCATGTACGCCGACGGCCAAATGCTGCCCCGCGTTTCATCGTGAGCGTTTTGATGGGTTGTTGAAGATGCCTTACGGCAGGGTATCATTCCGAGCGAAGCGAGGAATCTGCTTTCTTCTGAGACCTTCTCTCACGAACCCGTCTACGGACCGTTTCGTGTACCGTCTCCGCCCGACCTGAAGTGAGCCCGCTCAACACTCCAATATATTTCTCTGCGGCCGCGTGCAGCTTGCGCTGTGCCTCGTCTCTAGACACATCGAGTGCGCTTTTCTTCAGCCATTCGCAAGCCTGGCGTCGACTATAAATTTCATCTTCATCTCTCATGTTCTACATTATAGTCCCGCGTTGGCCCCATAAGTCTCTTCATCCGTCGGTGACGGAGGTTGAGCGTCGGTTGAGGTAACGTGGGCTCCCAGTTTTACGCTAACGATTAGGTTAAAGAGGCAGAAGGCTCAGGCGTGCGCTTCCGGCGCATGCGCGTTCGCAGGCGCGAGCGGTACGTTGCCGTGAAACTGCTCGGCTTCCGTCGAACCGGCCAGCGCTGTGGTGGAAGAATTGCCACTGGAAACCACCTGCGCGATTTCGTCGAAATAGCCCGTACCGACAAAGCGCTGGTGCATCACCGCGCGATAGCCGAGTTCCTGCGAGGAAAATTCCTCCTGCTGAAGTCTTGAGTACGCCGTCATTCCCGCCTGCGCATAGCCGCGCGCCAGATGGAACATGGACATGTTCAGCGCATGGAATCCCGCCAGCGTTACGAACTGGAATTTGTACCCCATTTTCCCGAGTTCTTGCTGGAAGTTGGCAATTGTTACGTCGTCGAGCTTTTTCTTCCAGTTGAACGACGGCGAGCAATTGTACGCCAGCAGTTTGCCTGGGAATTTTGCGTGAATGGCGTCGGCGAATTTCTTCGCTTCCGCGAGATCTGGCGTCGACGTTTCGCACCAGAGCATGTCGGCGTACGGCGCATAAGCGATCCCGCGCGCGATGGCCGCATCAATGCCCCCGCGATATTGGTAAAAACCTTCGGGCGTGCGTTCGCCGTAAATGAATTCCCGGTCGCGCGGGTCGGCGTCGGAAAGTAGGAGACCGGCGGAGTTGGCATCTGTCCGCGCGATCAGAATCGTCGGCACGCCGCAAACGTCGGCAGCCAGTCGCGCCGCCACAAGTTTCTCGATGAACTCCCGCGTGGGCACCACCACTTTGCCGCCCAGATGCCCGCACTTCTTCGCTGAGGAGAGTTGATCTTCGAAGTGCACCCCCGCCGCGCCCGCTTCAATCATCGTTTTCATCAACTCGTAAGCATTCAGCGAGCCGCCAAAGCCGGCCTCCGCATCCGCGACAATCGGCGCAAACCAGTACGTGCCGGACTTCTTGCCCTCGGCGGATTCAATCTGGTCCGCACGCATTAACGCGCGATTGATGCGCTTCACCAGGTTCGGCGCGGAGTCGCACGGATAGAGACTCTGGTCGGGATACACGTCGCCCGCGGTATTGCCGTCAGCGGCAACTTGCCATCCGCTTCCATAAATCGCTTTCAGCCCCGCCTGCACCATTTCAATCGCTTGGTTCCCCGTGATGGCGCCAAGCGCGGGAACGTACGCGTCTGTGTGCATCAGATTCCAGAGCCGCTCTGCTCCCAGCCGCGCCAGCGTGTACTCGATCTGGATCGAGCCGCGCAGCCGCAGCACATCTGAGTAAGAGTAAGGACGCGTGATGCCGGACCAGCGGGGATCAGTGCTCCAATAGTTGAGTGGCTGATGTTTGCGCCCGTTCCCATTGGCCCCGTTCGTTCCGTTTGTCGACATTTTGCTATTCCTTACCTTTCCTGCGGCATCCAACCAAAGACTACGAAATCTCTTCTCACGCTGGATTAAACTCTTCGCGCCGGATCATTTCTTCACTGATCCTCCGCGCCTCGCGAAGCGTAGCTTCCCTCTGCCCATCGCTGCTCTTCTCTGATTCGCGCAACAGGCGTTCAAGCTCTTCGTCAAACAGATCGCGGATAAATTCCGGCGTATGACGAACCAGCGCGCCATTGTCATCCACAACTTCGACGTGGCTCGAATGCCTCATGCGCTGCGCGATCATCAAGCGGTAAATGCGGTCGGTGGCGAGATCTTCCATGTAGCCGTCCAGCAAACTCGCACCCTTGCCGTTCAGAACCCCGTTCCGGTAGCGAATCACCGTGCGAACCGCCGCGCGTGTTCCTGCCAGCGTGCGCTTGCCGACTCCCTTCGGCAACGGCCGAAGATCGGGATGCGTGTTGCCATCCGCGGGGCGCGCCTGAAGTTGATTCGGAGCAAGGAACTGGCTCACCGCGATTTCGTTTTGATCGGGATGGCCCGTCCACGCGCCGTCCATCAGCGAATTGGCTTCGTTCTTTTTGTCCTCAGCAAGGATTTTTAGCGCCCGCGCATTCAGCTCCGCATCTTCCCGGCTGGGGTACAGAGCGGTCATTCCGCCGATGGCGAGCATTCCGTGTTTGTGGCAAATTTCCGGCATGAGATTGCGCAAATTCTGGAAGAACGCCACGTTGTGCGGAATGGTGTTGCGGTCGGGGAGTACCCACTCCGGATTTTCCAGATTGAAGTGAATCAAGCTGGCCATGTAATCCCATCGCCCGAGGTTCAGTCCCAGGATGTGGTCGCGAAGATTCCAGGCAAACTCCTCCATCTGATAAGCCAGCGGATGCGATTCCACCAGCGCCATGCACTTGATGGCGTTCGCCGGCAAGCCCTTAAGCCGCGCAATCATCTGGAAAAGATCGCGCCACCACAGAGCTTCGTCGGCGGATTCCGACTTCGGAATGTAAATGCACAGCGGATGCTTAAGCGCGCTGAAATCCACCTGATAAGCCACCATCGCGACGTCGAACAGTGAAGCGGGAAGTAATTCCCCTTGCAGAACGCCGGCCTGGTGCAGGTGCAATCCGCGGGGCCGCGTGAAAATCACCGTGGAACTAGGATTGATACCGACGGTTTTGTCGCGCTTGCGGCCAAAGTAGGTGAGTCGGCCCGCCAGCGCTTCCAGAATGTTCTTGATGCCTCGCGAATTGTGCTCCCAGGTATTGGCGGTGGAGTCTTCCAGATCGAGCATCACGCCGGGAGCACCGGAATTCAGCATCTTCACCACGAGGTCGGCGTCATCGGCAGGCCCGGTCATCTGGTTCCGCTGATCGGCGCACCACGCGGGAAGCTCAATGCGCCAGGAGTTTGTCGTGGCTACCGAGGGCGGCAAGTAATCGGGAAGTTTGCCGGCGTGTGCTTCGGCCAGGGCAAAATCACGGCGTGCGACCAAGGCGCGCTGGCGCAAGGTTAGCGCGGCGTGCAGCGACGCAAGGAATTCGAGAAAGCCCTCGGGCAGATCCCGCGCGGCATCGAAATCCGCCGGAGCGGAGTTGACTGGAACGATCCGATTCGCGAAAGGCCACGGCTCCATTGACGGATTCGGTTTCGTCGTAGCGGATGCCATGATTTACCTGATCCCTTTCCCACCAAATTGAGCGAAGGCCGTCCGCAGGGAGGGTACGGCAATTGGGAGGCCAATTGTTCCAAGAACCTGGTTTCTAAAGCCAAGCCGTTCAGATAGATAAGAGCATCGCCGCGGGGCAGTCAGGCAGGCGTGGAAAATTCCGGTCATTATGTCGAGAAATTTGCACATCCATGGCGAGCATTTTCTCAGATTCGCCAACCTGTTCAATATGTTGAACATGTGTTCAGTTCTCCCTGATCCTTTTGATACCTAACACCGGTGTAGGGTTGCAACTCTGTGTTCAATATCCTGAACATGTATTCTATGCTGTGGACATAACCGGAACTTATAGGAGTCCGCCCATGCCAGCCTCAGACGCCAGTCCCGCAGTTGCCGTCGAGCGCGCCCTGAACATTCTCGAAGCCGCGGCCAACCGCCGCGACGGAATGACCAATTCGGAGATCAGCCGCAAACTGGCCATCCCCAAGAGTTCCGCCAGCTACATTTTGCGCACCCTCGAAAGACGCGGCTATTTGCGCCGCGAGGCGGAAACGGGACGCTACCGCCTCGGTCTCAAGATCCTCAGTCTCGGCGGAGACGCGCAAGCCAATCTGGACATCGCCGACGTCGCGCTGCCGTTCATGCGGATGCTCAGCGAGAAGATTCGAATGACCGTGCACCTGGCGGTGTTGGACCAGGGCGAAGCGGTCTACATCGAAAAAGTAGAAGCCCCCGGATTTTTCAAGGTGAACACCTGGGTGGGGCGGCGCATGTTTTTGCATTCCACAAGCGTCGGAAAATGTTTGCTGGCCTGGCTGCCGAAAGACGACGTGGAGACAATTGTGAAGCAGCAAGGACTGAAAAAAAGAACGCCGAAAACGATCACCTCCATCACAAAACTTCTTGCCGATCTCGAACACGCGAAGCAATCAGGTTACGCCGTGGACGACGAAGAAAACAGTTTGGGTGCGCGGTGCCTTGGCGCGCCCATTTTCGACGCCATGGGAAATGTAACCGCGGCGCTCGGCGCCAGCGGCACGCTGACGCAAATGGACGAAGACGGCATGCCGCGAATTATCGACGCGCTCAAGGAAACGGCGCGACGTATTTCGCGGCAGTTGCAGAGAAGCGGGAGCGCGGGAGCCGCGTAGCAAGCGGCCCCGTACTCACGAACTACTTGCCATTGCCAGCGGCTACCAAGTAGCAAGCGGTCCCGCGCACTCAAAAAATTGCTTGTCGTCGCGGGCTGGCTACCCGAGTAAGCGGCCCCGCGCACCCGAACAATTATTTGCCGTTGCCGACGACGACTAAATTGTTCTTCACGGAAAAAATATTGGGAACCGCGCTGGCGCGCAGGTACGCAAGATTTTTATCCGCTTCGTTATCCACCACGCCCTCCAGCGTGACGTTGCCATTCTTCACGATGATATGGACGGACGGCACAGCTTGAATGGAGTAACGCGAGAGGCCGGGGTCTCCATAAATCCCGCGGTACACGGCACGGCGGATCTGGTCATCCATCGGCGAGAGCGGAAGAACCTCGATGTTGTTCACCACCGAGGAGACTGCCTCGATGCTCTTCACGGCGGCTTCGGCGTCGGATTTCAACGTCGGCCGGGTGACCTGGCCGGAGAGAATGACCTTGTCGCCTTCCACCTGATACGCAAGATTGTCGAAAGCGGAGTACCACGGCAGCATGACGAGCTGGTGCCGCACTTCTTTTGCAAGTTTTTCGCGATAGTTTGCTTCACTGCGCTGCTTCTTCTCTTCCTGCGGCTGAGCCGTCGGGGAGTTTGCCAAGGCCAGCATGGGAATGGCGAGTAGCAGTATTACAAACAGGGATCGGAGTTCCTTTCTCATGATTTCCTCCTGGACAAATGTCCTGACTTTTTTCAACCAGTTAGATTCAAGATGCAGGAGGCCTGGGTTGCCTGCACCCGTGCCGAGGGGAGGTGTTAGCATACTCCCGACAAGGACGGCGGAAGCATCGGGTTCTTTCGAAGAGAGAAACTTTTTGAGAGCGGCGGTGTTGTACGTAAATTTATGGCGACACTGAGAGTGGCATAGTGCTGGTGATTGCACATCGCGGGGCCTCGGGGAATGCGCCGGAAAACACGCTGGCGGCGTTCCGGGAAGCCGTTGCGCTCGGAGCGACTTTCATCGAAACGGATTTGCAGCTTTCTCGGGATGCGCGCTTCGTGGCCATTCACGACGCCACGGTGAATCGCACCACGAACGGACAGGGCGCGGTTCACGACATGACACTGGCCGATTTGCGGCGGCTGGATGCCGGATCGTGGTTCGGGAGCGAGTTTGCCGGAGAGCGCATCCCCACGCTGGAAGAAATTTTGGAGTTCTCGAAGAAAAACGACGTTGTGTTTTACCTGGAGATAAAACCCGGCAGCGCATGGGGCGGAGAGCACGCGCTGATTGGCGCGCTGCGCGATTCGGGGGAAATACCGCGGGTGGTGGTGATTGCGTTTGATGCCGCCATCGTGCTGAACGTGCGGAAAATCGAGCCCACGCTGATGACGGGGCTGCTTCACGACGGGCAAATCGAAAATCCGCTGGACAAAGCCGTCGAAATCGGCGCGCGGCAATTGGTGGTGCGCGGGGACCTGGTGACGCCTGCGCTGATCGCGCAAGCCAAGAAAAAAGATTTGCACGTGGTGTGCTGGACGGTGAACAATCCCGCGCACATGCGAATGCTGATCGCCGCCGGAGTCGACGGGATCATGAGCGACTATCCGGACCGGCTGGTGGCGGCGACAAAGAGAGATTCTCATGGCGCAGAATCCGGGAGCGCCGACAGAAGAGAATGAAGGGCGGCGAGCTGGGCGACGGGGAGTTGCTCGGCGCGAGCGTCAGGGCGAAGTTTTAGCGCGGCAAGGGCTTCGCGCGTACGATCGGGCTTAGCGAGAGAGCGCAGGTCGTTCACGAGAGTTTTGCGCTTCTGCGAGAAACACAATTTCACAAAATCCAGGAAGCGGGAATCGGCATCACGGGATGCGTGTGCCTGCTTTCCTTTGGCCGACAGGACGCCGGAGGAGAGAGAGAGTTTTGCGCGTTCACCGGGCAGGCGGAGCGTGACGAGGGCGGAAGTGACTTCCGGCGGAGGATTGAACGCGTGGCGCGGAATTTCAAAGACGAATTCGGGACGCGTGTAGAACTGCGTGACGACGGAAAGATAGCCGTAATCGCGCGTGCCCGGCTGGGCGGCAAGGCGAAGAGCGACTTCGGTCTGAATGACGACGTGAATTTCGTCGATGAGGTCAGCGAACGTAAAGAGGTGATGAAGGATCGGCGACGTGATGTAGTAAGGGAGATTGCCGTAGACGCGGACGCGGCGTCCGGAAGCGATGGCGGCGATGTTCGCTTTGAGAACGTCGCCGGGAACGACGTTGAGGTTGGGGAACTGCTTTGCGAGGTGGCGCAGGCCCGGCAGGAACGCCGGATCGAGTTCGATGGCGTGGACGGGAGAATCGGTGGCGAGCAAACGCTGGGTCATTTCACCGTGCCCCGAACCAATTTCGATCCAGCAGTATTTGTCGTCCCGGGGAAGCGGGGATTGCTGATTTCGATCGTCGCCAGCGAGTGGCGCCAGAGAATGCGGCGAGACACGGATGGCGCGCGCGATTTCTTCGCGCCAGTGAAGATCGGCGAGGAAGTGTTGGCCGAGGCGTTGGCGTGCCATGGGTGGAACAGTGTAGCAAGAGGCGCGCGAGGAGCTCGCGATTGTAAGTTGTAAGTTTTGAGTTGTAAGTCGAAACTGAAGGGAGACCGAAACGGGGAGACGCAGAGTACGCAGAGGGGTCGATGCCAAGAGGGGTCCCCCCGTGTTTTTGTAAGTGTTGCATCTAAAGGGCTTAGCCATTAAGTAAGTCTTTTGTTTGCAATACTTTGCGGGGAGATCCATAAGTGTTGCAGCTAAAGGACTTATGCCGACGATGTGGTAGCGACAAAGGAACCGGGCGGGAGGGGATTGGGAACGGAAGGGAAGCAGCGAGGAGAGATTCTTCGGCTCGCGATGCTCGGTCAGGATGAGCATGCTTCGCCGCATGCAGTTAGTAAGGACCGCGCGAGGGACAGGTCCCGGCGACGCCGGGATGTGGCGCGGGTAGGCGCGCCGAAGAAGCCGAGAAAAAGTGGAAATGATTCTCATAACCATTTGCGAGAGTTGAAAAACTTTCCTCAGGGGCTGAAGCCCAAATGCGGCGCGCTATTAATGTCGGAGCTAAAGCTCCGACCCTCGGGACCATTGATGTTGGAGGTCGCGACCAGATCCCGACGGGAACGGGACAGGTTTCGACGCGGCAATGAGGTAGTGCGCCTCCAGCGCTCTGGATTCTTTTTGCTAGGTTTCCCAGCCCTTACGGGTTGGGCTAACTTCCGGCGCGCCTCCGGCGCTCCGATAGCGTAAAATGCGTGGGAGGTCGCGGATGGAAGGTTTTGGAGTTCTTACGAACAGCAGATTCCTCGCTCCGCAAAACCGACCGGAGCGCAAAAAACGCGCTTCGCTCGGAATGACATTGAACAAGAGTTTTTAACAAGTTGATGAGACAACCGTGAGAATTTTATTCGTGGCATCGGAAGGGCTGCCGTTTTCGAAGACGGGCGGCCTGGCGGACGTGGTGGAAGCGCTGCCGAAGGCGCTGGTGGCGCAGGGCCACGAAGTCGCGGTCGTATTGCCGCGATACCGAGGAACGAAGGTGACGGCAGTGGTGATGCCGAGCTTGACGATTCCGATGGGCGGAACGCGGCTGCGTTTTCCGGCGATCGCCGACGGCACGGTGCTGAACGGCGTGCAGTATTTTTTTGTGGAAGATGCGGCGTACTTTGACCGCGATGGATTGTATGGCGGGAGCACCGGGGATTATCCGGACAACCCAGAACGGTATTCGGAGTTCTGCCGCGCGGCGATTGAAATTGCAAAACACATCTGGCCGACGGACGTGTTTCATTGCCACGACTGGCAATCGGCGCTGGTGCCGGTGCTGTTGCGGACTTCCTACAGCGACGACCCGCTGGTGAAAGACATTCCCGTCGTTTTCTCGATTCACAACATGGGGTATCACGGGCAGTTCACGAGAGACGTGCTGGAGCGCGTGGGATTGCCGCAAGCATTGTTTCATCCGACGGGAGTTGAATTCTTCGGAAGCGTGAACCTGCTGAAGGGCGGATTGGTTTTCTCGGATTACTTGACGACGGTGAGCAGGAAATACGCGGAAGAAATTCAGACGCGGGAATATGGGCATGGATTGGACGGAGTGGCAAAGAGCCGCGCGGATCGCCTGGTGGGAATTTTGAACGGCGTGGATTATGCAGCGTGGAATCCGGAGACGGATAAGCTGATCGCGGCGAATTACTCGGCAAAGGATTTGGGAGGGAAGCAGGTGTGCAAAGCGGACCTGCTGGAAGTGTTTGGATTGCCACCGGAGCACTTGAGCCGGCCGGTGATTGGAATTGTGTCGCGGTTCGCGGATCAAAAGGGATTCGATTTGATCGCAGAGAAAGCGCATGAATTGATGCGCGAAGATTTAATGCTGGCGGTGCTGGGAAGCGGCGACCGCAAATATGAGGAGTTGTTCCGCGCACTGGCCGCGGCGTATCCGGGGCGCGTCGGGGTGAAGATTGCGTACGACAACACGCTGGCACATAAAGTCGAAGCCGGCGCTGATATGTTCCTGATGCCTTCGCGCTACGAACCGTCGGGGTTGAATCAGATGTACAGCTTGAAGTATGGTACGGTGCCGATCGTGAGAGCCACCGGCGGGTTGGACGACAGCATCGAGCCGTTCGACGTGGAGCACGGGACAGGGACGGGGTTCAAGTTCAAGGAGTACACCGGCGAGGCGCTCTTGTTTGCCGTTCGGCAGGCGCTGCATCACTACATGGATGAGAGAATCTGGAAGCGCATCCAGTTGAATGGGATGGCGAAGGATTTTTCTTGGAAGACGGCTGCGGCGGAGTATGCGAAGCTGTATGAGGCCGCGCGAGTCGCACGAGGATTTTCGGCGGCGGTGAAAAGTTCGGGAAAGGCGGCTCGGAGCAAGGGGCAACCCACGCAGCAGCCCACGCAAGAACCGGAGCAAGCCCCTCAAAGCTCGGCGCAAGCCGAGCGCGAGCCGGAACAGACGGCGCAAGCTGCGGAGCAAACGCCAAAGAAGTCAGGGCAGGCGGCAAGAAACCAAAAACGCGCTGGAACATCTAATTAAAACGATTGAGGAGAGATTGGTGGTGGCCCGCAGACGGCGGGCAAGCCACTGAGAACAAACAACATGGCTGATAATACAATTCAGACAGCAGATGACAAGAATTTTGAAGCTGAGGTGTTGACGGCCAGCAATGCGCAGCCGGTGATGGTGGATTTCTGGGCAGAATGGTGCCGCCCGTGCCACATGCTCGCGCCTACGGTGGCGGAGATTGCGCACGACTACGCGGGCAAGCTGAAAGTGATGAAATTGAACGTGGATGAAGCGATGAATTCGGCGGGCCGGTATCGTGTGCAGGGAATCCCGACGCTTCTGCTATTCAAGAATGGGCAAGTCGTCGAGCAGATCGTGAGCGGTGCCTAAAGAGCAGATCACCAAGGCTCTGGAACGGCACATCGGATAATTTGAGAGCGAAGTTACTGAGGCGCGTCGCGCGAAAGAGTGCGGCGCGCCTTTTTTTGTTTGGATATTCGGCTGCGGATGAGAATGCTGACATAAGGGATATGGCGACAAGCAAACCAATCGCGCAACTGCGTTGTACCTGGGCGGCGAATGAGCTGAACATTCCCTATCATGATCAGGAATGGGGCGTGCCTGTTCACGACGAGAAGAAGTGGTTTGAGTTCTTGATTTTGGAGGGCGCGCAGGCGGGGTTGAGCTGGGACACGATTTTGAAGAAACGCGCGCGGTATCGCGAAGTGTTTGACGGATTCGACCCCGCGAAAGTAGCACGCTACGACAAGAAGAAAGTCCGCGAACTGCTCCGCGACGCGGGAATCGTCCGCAACCGGTTGAAAATCGACTCCGCGATTACGAATGCGCGGGCGTTCCTGGAAGTGCAGAAAGAATTTGGTACATTTGATGCGTATGCGTGGCGCTTCGTCGGCGGCCAGCCCAAACAAAACGCGTGGAAAAGCCACAGCCGCCTCCCTGCAAAAACGGCGGAATCGGACGCGCTTAGCAAAGACTTACAGAAACGGGGATTCCGGTTTGTCGGATCGACCATTTGCTACGCACTCATGCAAGCGACGGGAATGGTGAACGACCACTTGGTGAGTTGCTTCCGATATCGAGAATTGTCGAAATAGGAGTCGGGGCACGCCTGCTTGCGTTGAAGGCGAGGCGAGCGTACGATTCTAAATTGTTGTTTCCCGCGAATTCCCGCCAGCAATTTTCCTCTCAGGAAGTGACGGAGAGGGAAGGGTGCGGCCCCGACCCATGGGCAAGGCCCCTGACGAGTCAAAGGGTGTGAAGAGAAAGGCAAAGAATGAAATCCGTCGTGGTGGTGGGCGCGCAGTGGGGCGATGAGGGAAAAGGCAAAGTCGTCGACTATCTTTCCGGCTCGTTCGATTACATTGCCCGAGTAGCGGGCGGGCACAATGCCGGGCACACCGTCATCATCGGAAAAGACCGCTACGTGCTGCAACTGATCCCGTGCGGAATTCTTCGCCCCAAACAACATGCGGTGATTGGCACCGGCGTGGTCGTCGATCCGGCCGCACTCGTTGCGGAGATTGAAACGCTGTGCAAGGCGGGAGTCAACGTGGACAGCCGCCTGCATGTCAGCAATCGCGCGCACCTGATTTTTCCATATCACCGGGAGCTGGATAAAGCGGCGGAAGGCGCGCGCGGCGCAAATAAGATTGGCACGACTTCTCGGGGAATTGGCCCGGCCTATGAAGACAAGATGGCGCGGCGTGGGCTGCGGATGTGCGACCTGTTGGAGCCCGAGTTGTTTCGAAAGAAGGCAGCGCACGTGGTGGCGGAGAAGAACCGTCTGGCGAAAGGCGCTTACGGCGCAGACATTGATTTTTCGCATGAAGTGGAAGAAACGCTGAAACTGGGCGAAAAGATCCGTGGATACATTTGCGATACGGCGGAATTGTTGAACCGCGCGCTGGACGAAGGGAAGTCCGTGCTGTTCGAAGGCGCGCAGGGAACCATGCTGGATATCGACCACGGAACCTATCCGTTCGTGACCTCATCGAGCGCTACTTCGGGAGGGGCGGCGACGGGCGTGGGCGTGCCGCCGACGAAAATCAAGCATGTGCTGGGAATCTCCAAGGCGTACACGACGAGAGTAGGCGGCGGACCGTTTCCGACGGAAATGCCCGACCTTGACGCGAAAGAAGTGCGCGAACGCGGAAAAGAATTTGGCGCGGTGACGGGGCGACCGCGGCGCTGCGGCTGGCTGGATTTGCAGGTGCTACGCTACGCGAAAATGATCAATGGAATTGATTCGCTCGTAATTACCAAGCTGGACGTTTTTGATACACAGAAAGATATTCAGGTGTGTGTCGGATACAAGTACAAGGGAACGTCGCTGAAAGAAATGCCGGCGCTTGCAGAAGAATACGAGCAAGTCACGCCGGAATACAAGACGCTCGCTGGATGGAATGAAACCACGTACGGCGTGAAGGATGGAGCGAAACTCCCGAAAGCGGCGATCAACTATCTTAAGTTTATTTCCGATTTTCTGCAGGTGGAGATTGGGATGATTTCGACGGGACCGGAACGCGACGCGACGATTGTGCCGGCGGGGACGCTGCTGTCGCGCTGGCTGTAGGAAGAAATTGGCCACAGAGGCACAGAGCCACTGAGTTTGGGGACGACACAGAGTCGAGTTAGGCAGACCACGAGTTATCGCGAATTAGCTCATCAGAAAACCAGAATGCTCAGCTACGAGCAAGCACGGAAGAAAGTCATCGAACAAGTTGGGAAGAGAAAAGGACCGCGCGCAGTCGCCAGTGTGAGTGTGTGGGATGCGCTGGGATTGGTGCTGGCGCAAGAGGTGAAGACGGACCGCGAGTATCCGCCGTTTGATCGCTCGACGCGGGATGGATATGCGGTTCGTTCGAATGAAGTTTCGCCCGGCGCACAACTTAAGTGCGCGGGGGAAATCAAAGCGGGCGACACTGTGAGGGAATCACTGGCCGCAGGAACTTGCTGGCAAATCATGACGGGCGCGGCGGTTCCGGCAAGCGCGGATGCCGTGGTGATGATTGAGCACACGAGCCGCGAGGGCGACCTCGTGCGATTCGAACGAGTGGTGCAGCGGGGGCAGAACATTGTGCCGAGAGGAAGCGAGGCCGCGGCTGGGGAAGCGATGTTGAAGCCCGGCATGAGGCTTGGGTATGCGGAGCTGGCGCTTGCGGCGCAAGTCGGGGCGGTGCAATTGCAATGCGCGCAGCGGCCACGCGTGGCGATTCTTTCCACGGGTGACGAAGTAGTTTTGATCGACGAAACGCCCGGCCCATTTCAGATTCGAAACAGCAACAGCGTTTCTCTTGCCGCGCAGGTTCGTATTGTGGGTGGCGAGCCGGTAGTGCTGGGAAATGGGGCGGACCGCATCGATGACTTGGGAGAGAAAATCGAGCACGGGTTGAAAGAAGATGCGCTAGTGCTGTCCGGCGGGGTCTCCATGGGGAAGTACGACCTGGTTGAAAACGCGCTGAAAGCCATGGGCGCGGAATTCTTCTTCGATGCGGTCGCGATTCGGCCGGGGAAGCCTGCGGTCTTCGGAGTGTGCCAGGCAAAGCCGGTGTTTGGCCTGCCCGGCAATCCGGTTTCGACGATGGTTACTTTTGAATTGTTTGTGGCGCCCGCGATTGATCTGTTAAGCGGCGCGGAGGCGCGGGCATTGCCACTGGTCGAAGCGCGACTGGCGGAACCGTTGAACGAGAGGCCTGGGCTGACGCATTTCTTGCCAGCACGAGTGGAGTGGCGCGAGAGGATGCCTGAGGTGAAAGCGTTGAAGTGGCAAGGCTCGGGGGATATCGCTACTCTGGCAAAGGCAAACTGTTTCCTGGTGGTGCCGGGGGACCGGGAAAAGATCGTGGCTGGCGAGAGTGTTTCCGTGCTGCTGAGAAAGGACGTCGTCTAGGCGATCGTGTATGGCGAAGCTGTCGCATTACGGAAAAAAGGGCGAAGTGCGAATGGTCGACGTGTCCGACAAGGCGGTGACGACGCGAACAGCTGCGGCACGTTGTTTTGTGAAGATGAAGCCGCGCGTGGTGAACGCCGTCCGGCGGCTGAAAAACCCGAAAGGGAATCCGCTGGAAGTGGCGCGGATTGCGGGAATTGCCGCGGCCAAGAGGACCGCGGAGTGGATACCTCTTTGTCACCCACTGCCCTTGACGCACATTGATGTGTCCGCGCGGCTGTGCCAGAATGGCGTGGAAGTGCAATCCACAGTGACCACGGCCGCCCAGACGGGCGTGGAAATGGAAGCCCTGGTAGCGGTTACCGCAGCGGCCCTCACGGTCTACGACATGTGCAAAGCCCTCGATAAAGGGATGGAAATCACGGACATTGTTCTCGTCGAAAAGACGGGCGGCAAGAGCGGGGATTTCCGTCGGCAGATGGCGCCCAAAAGGCGCACCCGATGACCACGGCTGGGCATAAAAGCATAAAATTGCTGCTTGCGGACGATAATCCGCTGGTGCGCGATCTGATCGTAAAGGGGCTTGACCCGTTCTGCGCGGTGGAGGTTTCCACAGACGGGGCAGACGCGCTCTTAAAGGTTGTGGATACGCCTCCCGACGTGATTCTCTGCGATTACAAGATGCCCGGCCTGGATGGCAGGCAACTCTTCGAGAAACTTCGCGCGCGTGAGGCAACACGCCACATTCCATTTCTGTTCATGGCCAGCCGGCCGGATATCGAGGAGCGGCTGAGGCCGCTTGTGGATGGCGTCGAGGATTTTATCCCCAAGCCATTCTTGATTAAGGACCTGGTGCGTATCACGAAAAAAGTGGTCGATCGCCTGCACCTCGAAAAGCTGCAGAAGAAAGCTTCGCGGCCAGGCGTCATTCAAGGACGTCTCGAAGAGATGAGCATGATCGACCTAATGCAATCGCTGGAGATGGGTCAGAAATCGTGCCGGTTGATCGTGCAGAGCGGCGGCGCGCAAGGCGAACTTTATTTTGCGAGCGGGCAATGCCGCGACGCGAAGATCGGCAAGCTCGAAGGCGATGACGCGGTTTATAAGGTGGTGCTTTGGACGGCGGGAGAATTCGAGATCGATTTCAACGCCGCGAATGCCTCGACAAAGACGACCACGACGCGCAATACGACCGGCCTGTTGATGGAAGCCATGCGGCTGATGGACGAAGCCAACCGCGATACGGTCGAGACGCCGTGAGTCTCACGAAGAAACCTTCCCGATGCGCGTTGCAGTCCTAACGATCAGCGACTCCGTGACAAAAGGCGAGCGAGAGGATTTGTCCGGCCCCGCGGTTGTTGCATTTTGCCGTGGACTGGGTTGGGAAATTGCGTCGATGCTGCACGTCTCCGACGATCCCGCAAGCATCCGCGAGCAGATGCGCGCCGTGGCGGATTCCGGCCGCGTGGACGTTCTCTTGACCACGGGCGGAACAGGGATCGGGCCGCGGGACAACACGCCCGAAGCGACTCAGGCGGTAGCTGACCGTATCGTGCCCGGACTTTCCGAAGAAATGCGCCGCAAGGGACTGGAGAAAACGCCCACGGCTGTTTTATCGCGCGGTACTGCCGCAGTCAGAACCAAGACGCTCATCGTCAATTTGCCGGGAAGTCTCAAGGGTGCAGTGGAATCCCTCGAAGTTGTAGCGCATCTGCTCCCGCACGCGGTCAAAGTTCTGCACGGAGCGCGGCACGACTAGCGCGCGCTACGCCGCTTTCGGACTTCGCAGGGGAATAAGAGCGCGCAGCCGGTCCTCGCGAAAGTAAAGACCTCCCCACAACAGCACGCCCAAATACGTCGGGAACAAGACATGGCTGAATAATGGATCGCCGGCGCGTAAGTGCGTGGCAACGGCGCCGCCAAGATAACCAGTCAGCAAGATCGCGCCAAGAATCGAGGTCTTCGGAATGACATAGAGGACAGTGGACACTAACAAGATCATCCCGAGAACTGGAGCGAGGTTAAGGGGCCAACCCACGTGAGCGAATGCCTCCACTACGGGGGCCGGAGCCGGCGTTACAAATTTTAAGATGGCGTCGAAAGTAAGGAACGTGACAACCAATCCGGTCATGATACGTCCGGCCCAGAGCCCTTTCTTCGAGACGGGGGCGGTTTGCGCGTCTGAGGGCATGAATTTTTCCTCCGTATGCTCCCTGTAATACCACAAATTTGTGAAATCGCTTCCTGTAATCCAAGAACAAGCGCACTAAACCCCAAACTGCCGCAGGTGATGATCCAGATGCTTGTACATCAATGTCGCCCACTCCTCCCTTGTTAGCGGCCCAAAAAAGCTATGCGGATGCTTGGTGCAGCCCTTCGGTCCCGCCGCAGCAAACCGGTCAATCAATCCGCGCA
>Ga0209472_1000517_pt1 | contig 23004 bp, 23 predicted proteins | sample GraSoiAngelo_130_FD_185887 | JGI IMG/M metagenome (GOLD analysis project Ga0209472, IMG submission 185887) | Grasslands soil microbial communities from the Angelo Coastal Reserve, California, USA - 14_0929_02_20cm (SPAdes) (version 2) | ecosystem: Environmental > Terrestrial > Soil > Grasslands ...
TCAGCGCTCACTGCGGATGCCGCAGGTACAGGCTTAAACCGCCCACATCGATAATTGCAGAGTTGGATGCGAGCTCGCCAACCCCAAGAAGGCGAGCGGAAGGGTGGTCACCTTTCTTTAAATAGACAAAGCTGATATCGGCATCTCCGATCTCAAAATCGCCAATAGCGAATTGCTCTACATGGCCGCTGCTTAGGGGTGCCTTCGCCCCTCCCGAACCTATAAGCACTCTTCTCGTGTGCTTCATTATGACTCCCGCTTTGATCCCGATGCTTTTATCCACGCAAGTGGCTAGCGAACCTGTGTCAACCACGATGGTCGAGGATACACCGTCGATGGAACAAGCAACTTCGAGACGATGGTTTGAGGTTAAACGCATAGGGACCCGTGTGAACCCATTGTTTTGGAGCATGGCCGCCAATTTGCTGCTTGTATCGCTACTAGGTCCCCGAGGTGCGTAGTAAAGTGCGGGCTCGGTACAGTCTAACACCGCGCCAATTCTGTGCATGTCGTCGGATCCAAAAACGCCGTCTACATATGGAATCGCGTCAATTAAAACTGGGAGGTCCTGCATCACGCAATTACCCATGGCAAGCGTGTTAAGTTTTGCGATGCCAAAGAATTTGTTGGAGGCCGATCTGAGTGGACTGGTGACTCGAAGAGAAGTCTTCTGCTCGACAAGACCGAATCCATTGAGCCTGCTTCGCGCAATATTTGTTGTTGGCGTACCGGTATCGACCATTAACGAAGCGCTCACTCGATTAACTTCGACATCAACAACAAGATGTTTCGGGTCGTTGTTGTGCGCCTTTTGATTGTCGAGATTCTCCTGCCTAAGTTTCACCACCCCGAAACCTTCTTGTTTCAAAAGGCTGTACAGCGTCGAGTTATCAGCCGCAGTATCCTTTGGAGTGGGCTTCGCTTCTGAGACGGCTGCGGCTGGGGCAGGCGACGGGCTTGTCGGCTCGGTCGGGGCTGGTGACGAAGCGGCAACAGTGGGCGTTAACACCGTGTCCAGCGCAAACACAACAAGCACGATGGCTGCGATTACAGACGCTTTTGAGAGTGACTTGTTTCTGTTCAACTGAACTAAGCAGAGCGACCCGGCTGCTTTGCTAATCGTTGTTGACCACTTGCGGCGCAGGTCCGCCACCGCGGATTCGCCCGGTACCGAATTTGCCAGCTTCAAGTCCCGCATCAGACGGACTCGCCGCGGCGAACTGCGCGCTCACTTTCTGTAGGCCCGAAGTAAGCGCTTCAATTTGTTTTTGCTGGCGCGCGATCGTCGCTTCCTGCTTTGCAGCATTGGATTTTACTTGGGCTATTATCGCGTCGTGTTCCTGCACTTTGCGGTGCTCTCTTAGAAACTCATTTAACAACATAGCGTTTACCGCGTCATAGCGCACTGTGTAAATCTCGCCGTTTTTATCACGCACGACCAGGTCCGGATTCGCCTTTGCCACCTCTTCAGCCACGAGTCCAAACTGCGGGACACCCTCGGGGTCTACCTCCTTCTTATAGCGGAAGGTAACCGGATTGAGCGCGAAGAGCGCTTCGCTAGCTTTGTTCATCGGCTTGATCTCGTACTTAAAACGTGCCGAGGACGTCGCCACGCCAAGTTGGGATGGAACGCTCGTTTTCATATCCAGCGAGTTTCGGAAAAGTGTCGCGTGCTTGTCGAGGCAATTCGCGGCAACTGACGATGTTCGTGACGCCGCCATTGATCGAGAAATAGCGCGTGCCGTTTGAAGTAAGATTCTGACGCCAGTTGCCGAGCACCTGAAACGATCCGCAGTTTATAAGGCCCGCGCGCGCCCGAAGACGAGCACTCTTTTCCTCGGTTTCTTGCTGTCTGGGCGAGCAAAAGTGAACAATCGGAATGCGACGCCAGCTGCGAGTTCAATACGAGGAGCAATTTATCACTTGATGAACCGGCGTGATCGGCGTGAGGATATTTTCACGATGATTTGGATCGAGAAGATTCTCAAAGTCAACCTCTCTTGTAGTACTTGACAGGACGGCAGCGCGCGGTGTTAAAGAGAACGCGGTATTCGAAGGGAAGCACGGTATTTTCGTCGATCTATGAAGGCTCTAATTTCCCTTTCGTCAGTTGTCATTGCTCTTTTGTGGGCTGCCATCGTTCCAACGACTGCGCAGGTCAACGTGACACAGGAGCATAACAATCTTTCTCGCGACGGCCTCTATATTGATCCCGCATTTACGGCAGCCAACGCAGCCAATCTGACGCGCGACTTGAACTTCAACGGAACAATCTCAGGCAACGTTTACGCCCAGCCACTTTATATCGAGGGCGGCCCGAACGGGGCTATCGTCATTGCGGCGACGGAATCGAACAATGTCTGCAACGTTTACGCCCAGCCACTTTATATCGAGGGCGGCCCGAACGGGGCTATGGTCATTGCGGCGACGGAATCGAACAATGTCTATGCGCTCGACGCTGACGACGGGAGCATCATTTGGCAACGCAACCTCGGCCCAGCCGTCTCGTCAGGGCTGCCGTGCGGTAACATCACCCCGCTCGGCATCACCGGTACGCCTGTTGTCGATCTTGCTTCCAGGTCGCTTTTCCTCGATGCGATGATTGAAGGCGCGACCAAGAAGCATTTCGTGTATTCGCTGAACGTGGACACCGGTGCCACCAATCCCAATTGGCCGGTGGATCTGAATGCGGCTGCTCGCTATAACGGCACGACGTTTACCTCGCTCGTGCAGAATGAGCGCGGTGGACTCGCAATCGTAAATGGCATTCTTTATGTCGCCTTCTCCGGGCACGCTGGCGACTGCGGCACATACCGAGGATGGGTTATTGGCATACCAATCAACAATCCTTCCAGCGTCATGGCATGGGCAACGAATGCCATCGGTGGCGGCATCTGGGGACATGGCGGCGTAGCCAGCGATGGCACTAGCCTGTTTGTGGTCACCGGGAATACGTTTACTGGCCAACAGGACCCATGGAGTGGTGGTGAAGCGATTATTCGTTTCCAGGCCGGGCCGGTCTTTAGCAGTTTTTGGGCGCCACTCAATTGGCAGTCGCTCGATAGCACTGACACCGATCTCGGTGGCTGCAGCGCCACGCTTATTGACGCGCCGGGAGCGACGCCTTCCCAGCTGGTGCTCGCGCTGGGCAAAGATGGCATGGCCTACTTGCTTAACCGCAATAAAACCTTCCTAGTGCTGTCAGGGGTCAGTCAGCTGCCACTTACCACACGAGCCAGGGAACATATTTTGTTTTTCATACCGAAAACAACTCTGTTGCAGCTTATAAGGTTACCGCCACAAATCCGCCTACTATAGTCCCTGCCTGGAGCATGGGTCAGAGCGGACTCGGTTCAGTTTTTGTTACCTCGACGGACGGCACGAATAACGCAATCGTCTGGGTAGCCGGCGGCGGAGGCGACCAGCGGTTGCACGCATATAATGGAGACACCGGGGCTGTGGTTTACGCCGGTGGCGGAGCCAATGAACTGATGACCGCCACGCGGAAATGGAACACGGGGATCGTCGCTCGCGGCCGAATTTACTATCCCGCTGACAACAAGATTTATGCCTTCAGACTGCCGGCGATTCCCAGCGCGGGCAGAGCGGCAGTGGCCGACTTTAACAACGATGGTCACCCGGATTATGTGCTCCGTAATCCCGGCACCCGCCAGACAGCCATCTGGTATCTAAACAACAACATTTATCAGGGTGGCGCTTTAGGTCCAAGCATCACAGCTGGCTGGGCCCTGGATGGTGTAGCGGATTTCAATCGTGACGTGCATCCAGATTATGCACTGTTCAACTCCGCTACCGATCGAACAGCGATTTGGTATATGTCGGGGCCAACGCGCATCGCAAGCGCGTATGGGCCAACGCTTCCTGGTGGCTGGGATTTGGTGGCTACGGCCGACTTTAACGGTAATGGCTACCCGGACTATGTGCTTTACAATGCAAGCTCGCGCCAGACAGCAATATGGTATCTGAACAACAACGTTTACGTCGGCGGCGGCTACGGGCCAACTCTTCCGGTCAACTGGAGCCTGATGGGGGTAGCAGATTTTAATCGCGACGGCCATAGAGATTATTTGTTGTTCAATTCCAGTAATCACCAGACAGCGATCTGGTATTTATCAGGGCGAACGTTGGTCGGAGCCGCTTACGGGCCGACCATTCCCAGTGGGTGGGCGTTAGTGGCTACGGCTGACTTTAACAGTGACGGGCATCCGGATTATCTGCTTTACAATCCCGCCAGTCGTCAGACAGCGATCGCGTATCTAAACAACAACGTTTATGTCAGTGCCGCATTTGGCCCAACCCTTCCAGCTGCTTGGAGCTTGGTCGGGCAGTGAGCAAACATAAGTGCGCATCTCGAAGAAGACGCTCGTATCGTACAAACCTAGCTGCGCCTTGGGGAGCGACGACACAACAGCCGTCTATAAACCGGACGAACGGAGCTATCCCATCGCAATTCAGGCCACCCAGCGTTGCTATTTATCGGAGCTAAACCTTACTGGGGACCACTTGAGGGCCAATCCTTCCCTGCGGCTGGGCATTGGTAGCTACAGCCGACTTTAACGGTGATGCCAAGCCGGATTATGTACTGTTCAATGCAATCACTCATCAAACCGCGATCTGGTGTCTGAACAATAATATTTACATCGGCGGCGCGTACGGCCCGACTCTCCCTATTGGCTGGAGCTTGGTCGCACCATGAATGAGGGCCTTGGCGCCCTGGTTTAAACGTTAACTGTTCACGTTTTGGGGAAGCGGCCCACTGCTCGGCCGCGTTACGGCGACTGGTTGAGCGCTTAACTATCGACGACTGGGCAATCTGGGTTAACGGTTTTGTTAATGACGAAAGAGAAAATTGCTGGCGAGCTGGAGCAAATCGCGACGCTGCTCGAATTGAAGAACGAAAACCCTTTCAAAATCCGGGCTTACACGAATGCCGCGCGTGCGATCGAAACATTTGGCGGAAATATCACCAATTTTCAGGATGAAGAAGCGCTTTCGAAAATTCCAGGAATCGGGAAGAGTATCGCTCTCAAGATCAAGGAACTCGCGACGACGGGATCGCTGAAATATCTGGAGGAATTGAGCGCGGAATTTCCATCCGGAATCCTCGAATTATTCTCACTGCCCGGGCTTGGCGCCAAGAAAATTAAGGCTCTCCACGACAAGCTTCAGATCAGTTCCATCGAGCAGCTGCAAAAAGCATGCGAAACCGGGCGTGTCGCTGAATTGCCCGGTTTTGGCGAAACAACACAGCAAAAGCTCTGTGACATTATTGCAAAACGCGCCGCGCATGCCGGTTCATTTCAATTCGGGCAGATCGCACCGGAAGCGGAAACATTGCGGTCTGATCTCGCAGCACATAGCAGCGCTGCGCAGGTCGATCTGGCTGGAAGTTATCGGCGGAGAAAAGAAATCGTACATGATTTGGATCTTTTGGTGGCGACAAAGAATCCCGAGCACTTTACGAAATTCTTCGTTTCCCATCCGCTCGTGGAATCGATTATCGCGCAGGGGCCCACCAAATCGAGCGTGCGATTGCGGTCGGGAGTGCAGTGCGACCTGCGAGTGGTGAGCGCGACGGAATATCCTTTCGCGCTCGCTTATTTCACTGGAAACAAAGAACACAACATCGAATTACGCAGCCGTGCGCTCCAGCGAGGCTGGACGCTTAACGAATATCGGCTCGCTCCGCTTCCGGTGGATCCGAAAGCGAAAAAGAAAGGACCGATAAAGAAAATTCCAAATGTGCACGATGAAGCAGGCCTTTATCGCGCAGTCGATCTCGATTTTATTCCGCCGGAGTTACGGGAGAATTGGGGTGAATTCGAAGCCGCTGAGAACCATTCGCTGCCAAAACTCATTGAGAAGGAAAACCTGCGGGGCGCATTTCATTGTCACACAACCGCAAGCGATGGGCACAACTCCATCGAGGAGATGGCGGAGGCTGCACAGGAGCTGGGACTCGAGTACCTCGGGATCGCAGATCATAGCCGCAGCTCGATTCAGGCCCATGGAATCGACGAAGCGAAGTTGCGCTTCCAAATCGCCCGCATTCGGGCGTTGAATAACAAGCTACGCGGCTTTCGCCTTTTTGCGGGTGTGGAATGCGACATTCTGCGCGACGGTACGCTTGATTTTCCAGACGAGGTCCTGGCAGAGCTCGATTACGTCGTTGCGTCCGTTCATTCCGTATTCAATTTAAGTGAAGTTGAGATGACCCGCCGCGTGATCCGGGCTATGGAGAATCCATTCGTTGCGATTCTGGCGCATCCAACTGGCCGATTGCTCCTGAAACGAGATCCCTATCCAATTAATATTCCGAAAATCCTCGATGCTGCGGCGCGCACGGGGACATGGATCGAGCTCAACGCTGCGCCGAAGCGCCTCGATCTCGACTGGAGGTGGTGGCCACTTGCGAAACAAAAAGGTGTTAAATGTGTGATTAACCCGGACGCGCATCGCACTGAGCGATTACAAGATTTGTGGTTCGGAATCGGGATCGCGCGCAAAGGCTGGTTGACCAAAGCGGACGTGATGAATTGCTTACCGCTTGTTAAGATCGAGGGCGCGCTCCGCGCAAAGCGGGAGTCGGCAGGGGGCGATCGTTGAGCGCACCGGAACTTCACGGACGCGGCTCCGCTTCGTCCCGACCACTTAGCATTTTTCTCGTTGCGGCATAAACATGGTGAGGCATTTGCAGGCGCCGCCGGCTTTGATGAATTCGCTCATCGGCAGTTCGTAGCAGCGGTAGCCGCGGTCTTGCAGCGTCGCGACGAGTCGCGGCGCGCCTGCGGGTAGGACGATATCTCGCTCGATGACGACCGCATTGCATGAAAAGTGCATTGCTTCCTCTGGCAAAACGTCGATCAAGCCAGCGACCTGTTCGCGAATTGCGCGCTGGCCGTATTCATCGAACGCGGACGGAAACCAAAACGCGGAGCCGTCCGGCAGCGGGCAAAAGCAGGTGTCGAGATGATAAAAACGCGGATCGACCAATTCGACTGAGATTACAAGACAGCCAAGGATATCCGCCAGGGCCCGGTGAGATTGAATGTCGGAACGAAATTTGTAACCGCAAAAGAGCGCATCGCCGCTAAAAAGCGCGTCGCCTTCGCCCTCGAAATAAAGATTTTCCGGCAACCAATTCACTTCATAACCGCGTTGTTCCATCCATTTCGCGAAGAACGGCTGCTCACCCGCGCGCTCTTTATGGCGAAAATTACTCGGGATGAATTTGCGACCAATCGTCAATCCGGCGTTTGCCGTGAAAACCATATCGGGAAGTCCGGGCTGGGGCGAAATCAAATGAACGTCGCAATCGAGATTTGAGAGTCGACCATGCAATTCTTTCCACTGCTTTTGCGCCAGGGCTGCCTCGGCGCCGTGGGCGCGGCTCATCCAGGGATTGATCTCGTACTCGATACCGTAGTAATCGGGCGGACAGAGGAGTAGTTCGCGCATAAGAACTATCAATTTACTCGCGAACGCGAGACTCACTAAGAGACTCGGCGAGCTCTCGCAGAAACGGTTCCACGTCTGTGACCAGGCCGATTGATTGCAAGGGCTGGTGCTCGACCACGCGCTCCACGGCAGCCGTCTCAATGTCAACGCATACGGTTTTTGCCGCAGGCGCGAGCATGCTAGCCACGGCAAGCGAATGCTGGACTGTCGCCAGCATCATCACATGAGTTACATCGGCGAGCTTTTGTCGCATGACTTTTTGAGCTTCAATAATATCCGTCGTTACTCCGGGAATCGGTCCCTCGTCGCGAATCGCGCCAGTCAGCACGATATCAACGTCGTGGCGGACACAGGCATGCATGACGCCGCGCATTAGGATTTTTTGCCGCACAGCAGCGGAAATTCCCCCAGCCTCGCGAATCGTATTGATGGCGCGGAGATGGTTCTCATGTCCCCCTCGCGCAAAGGCAAGATCGGGATTCATTCCCAGCGAGGTTCCGTACAGAGCGCGTTCCACATCGTACGCGGCAAATGAATTCCCGGCGAAAAGGCGATTGACATAACCCGCTTCAATGAGACGGACTAAATGGTGGCCTGCGCCGGTTCGTACAATTGAGGGACCGGCGACAATCGCGATTTTACCTTTTGCCGCGTGAGCGCGCCTCAACTCTTCACCCAGTTCACGAATGATGGCCGATTTCGGTTCGTCGGCATCAACCACCGTATTGATGAATTGAAAGATATCAGTGTGGGTGGTCGAACGCTGCACCGGTACGACGCGAACCCCTTGATGACCGACCACAATTTCGTTTCCCTTGTTAACATCGAAAAACTTGACCGCACGGGCGGATTCTTTTTTTCGATCAAGCGCAATTGCGCTGTTGATCATTGCGGGCTGCACCTCGATTTCTTTACCGTCGAAGCGGATAAACGTCTGTTGATTAGTTGTCACGTAGAAATCGCTGGGGAAGACTCCGTCCGCAGGCGCGCTAGCGAGTTGCACGTTTGCACGCTCAATCACTTCGGCTCCGTGCTGGCGAAGACGCAGCACCAGTTCGTCAAGCGCTTCGCTTGTCTCAGCGGACACTTCAATCCGTGCGAAGCTCTGGTCTGCGCGTCTTTCGCCAATCTTGATCTCCCCGATCTTGAAATTCGCGCCGTGAGTCAGAATCTGATCCAGAACCTTAGGCAAAATGAGAGAATCAATGATGTGCCCGCGTAACTCGATCGTTTCCGAAACCATTTGTAAAACTTAGCCGATCAGAGTGACGGCGCCAGTTGCGTAAGAAAGCGTATTCGCAATTTCCGACCTCATGGTTCAATTTCTCTTCCGATATGGAAAAACCTAGCGCGCGCGGTCCATCCCCCAGTCGCAAGGCGCATCGCGCGCTGGCCCAGGTTCTGAATCGAAAACCGAAACGACCGCCACCGCTGCCTGCAAAAAAAATTGCCAGAGTCGTGGACCGTACGGCGCGCGGTTAAAACGGAATGGCCATCCAGCAGCATCTGCCAGCCCTAGCCACGAAGATCGCAAAGATGCTGTCGATCAGGCCCGAGTATCTGGTAACACAGCCTGCGGAGCTTCGAATTCTCCGAGAAATGTCCGAGGCAGAGGTCAGAGAGTTTGCAAGAAATCACGGCTGGCGTGTGATATCCCGCCTTGGGGGGCGGCAGATCGAATTTTACAACGATGCAAGCCCGCGCCCGCTGTAGCCGGGGTCGGCAGTCCAGCCGAAGGAATGAGCGAATCGCGATTAGACTGAAATCGATCGATTCCGTTACAACCGCCACTGGACAGCGCAAAGCTGTTAGCTTACCAATGCGCCAGCCGTAATTAAATGGAAGCAGCGAAAATTTATTTTATTGTTTTCGGCGTTCTAACAATCGCCGGCGGCGTTGTCGGTTATGTCAAGGCGGACAGTGTGGCGTCGATCATTGCCGGGTCAATCACTGGGGTGCTGCTACTTGTAGCCGCGTTTCTTCTTCCCGAACATCGCGCAATCGGTTTAGCAACTGCATTCATTATCTCGCTTTTGCTCGCTGCGCAGTTCGCTCCCAAATTCCTACGTACCGGAAGAGTCATGCCTGCAGGGATGATGTCGATCCTGAGTGTGATTGGGCTCATCGCGGCTATTGTCGCCTGGGTGAAAAAGTAATCGCGTGGGAAGAATTCGTCTGCGGACCTGGCGGAGCCTGGTGCTAGTGATATTCAGCGCGCTTTTCGCCGCGATCATTTATCGCTGGATCTCACTCGAACGCCTGCAGCATGCTGCGCCACTGGAAGTCATCGCGACGCCGACGCCCAGCCCGACGCGGCCACCTCTTATCACTGGGAAACTGGACACGGCGAAATTATTCAACGGGATCACACTTCATTCCACGGTGGAGACAATACCCGGCGCCGATGCAAGTACCGAGCGCGCCGAGCCAGACAGCTATAAGCTCGACCTTAAATTGCAAGCACGGGTGCCTTCGCCCAATAAGACCATTGAAGATCTGGCCAAGGTCAGCCCGCAATTACCGACGCTGTTGCCCGAATTGACGACGATGCTACAGCCCAATCCGGTTTCGCCGCTCTACGCTCAGCTCTACGATGCGAAAGTCAGAATGCTACGCGAAAACCTCGCTCGGCTCGATATTCTTCTCTCGCGGCATAATTTTTTCGATTGCCAAACGGTCTTGCAGCTTCAGCATCCGCAAACGCACCGAAAAGCGCTCCTGCTCCAGGGAGATATGGACGTAGATGCTGACGGCTCCGATGCCGATCGGATGCCCATTAGCACGGGCACACCCACAAATTTCAAGCCGTCCACCAGTTATCGCTGGCCCAAGAAGACGCGCGAGCCTAATCCATACCTCGCAGCTACCGAAGACGGATTGAAGCGTGCGGAAGCTGAGTTTGCCCTTTCCACTACGAGTCCCGCCCGCAAACGTGATCTGCGCAATGTGATCGGGCAATTGCGTGCGGAAATCGACACGTTAAAAAAATACAGTTTCCTGATCGGTGCGACCGACCCCTTTATTGTCGTGCCTGGTGCATTCATGCATGGCAGCGATCCGGTTAAACCCGGCGACTACGCGCTTGTCATTTTCGGCAACTCGATTTATCCGGCCCTCGTCGGTGATATAGGGCCTAACGACAAAGTCGGGGAGGCATCATTGCGTATTGCGAAAGAGATCAACACGCTTTCGACGCCGTACAATCGCCCGGTTAGCGATCTCAAGGTGACTTACATGATCTTTCCCGAAACCGCCGACAAGCCATTTGGTCCTCCGGATTTGGAAAAGCTTCAAGCGCGCTGCGAGATGCTCGTCAAAGAAATCGGTGGCGCGAGTGTACCGCTGCATCACTGGGAAAATATTATTCCGCCTTCGCCATCGCCCAGTCCGGTACAGAGTCCGCTGCCGTTGCCGAGTGCAACGGCGTCTCCTCCAGCAGGCGTATCGGCGACAAATTCTGCGTCGCCATCTCCGACATTTGCGTTTCCCGTTCCGAGCCCAGCGGGGACCACCCCGACCGATTCAAGGCATACAAGGTCCCCCGCCGTAACGCGGAGCCCGATCAAGAAACGTAAGCCGTGAACGTCGAATACGGGGGTGCGCTGTCTAGCTTGCTCGCAGTGTCAACTGTACCTTGTACGAAATGATAATCCGTGATGCTGTTGAGGCTGATCTGCCGACTATAGTTGAGATTTACAACGCCACTGTGCCGACACACATGGTGACAGCCGAACTCGAGCCAACGACCGTCGAAGCTCGACTGCCGTGGTTCCGCGAACATTGGTCAGAGCATTATCCTTTCTGGGTTGCGGAGTCGGAAGGTCGCGTGATTGCCTGGCTAGATTTCAAAAGGTTCCTACCGCGCTGTGCGTATCGTGGCACAGCCGAGATCAGTGTTTACGTCGATGAAGAATTTCGGCGTCGCGGTGTGGGACAGCGATTATTGGAACAGGCGATCGCACGCGCACCATCGCTGGGCATCACTGCCCTGGTTGGGCTCATCTTCGGGCATAACGAGCCGAGCTTGAAATTATTTCAATCTCTCGGCTTCGAACGCTGGGGATTTTTTCCTGGAGTTGCACAACTCGATGGCGTCCAGCGCGATCTCGTGGTGATGGGCCAACATTGTCCAGCACGATCGTCCTCGTCGTCGTCCTCGTCCTCGAAATTAATCCACAGAGAACATCGACCATGAGAACGAGAACGAGGACGAGTAGGAGATTAAACGATGAGAACGTATTTTGATCACGAAAAGCTTGATGTTTATCAGCTGGAGCTTCGTTTTATCACATGGGTGACGAGACTGCTTGCGAAGATCAAGCAACGCCCGACCGATGCTCGAGTCGCTGAAGTTTCCGATCAGCTTGACCGGGCTAGTCTCTCGTCGTTGCTAAATACAGCCGAAGGCAATGGGCGGCGCCGACGGCAAATGCGGGCCAAGTTCTTCGATGATGCGCGCGGGTCGGTGACTGAATGTGCAGCTTGCCTGGATGCGCTGGTCGCCAAAGGCACCTGCACCGAACAGGAGGTCGAAGAAGGCAAAGAAATGCTGGTTCGCATTGCTTCGATGCTCACGAAGCTAATCGCCTTGTTCGATTCGTCCTCGTCCTCGGTCGTTCGAGAAGAGCCGCCGGACGCAGAATTCGACGACGAGAACGAGGAGGAGGGCGAGAACGATTACAGCGAGTGCCTGCGTCTGATGCATACGCTGATGCAATACCGGCACGAGGCGATTCATTCGAAGCTGCTGAAAATCCGTGACAAATATTCCATGTTGCATCTGGACGTGCTGATTCTCATTTATCATTTCGCAAAAATTTGCTCCGGCAATATTCTCGAGATCGGCGCCTTCATCGGGGGAGCCACAATTGCCGCGGCGTTCGGCGTGTGCGATTCAGGAACGCGGAAAAAGCTGATTGCTATCGAACCAGGCGGCAGCGTCAAACACAAGCGGCTTGGTACGCGCAATATTTTCCGCGACTTGGAACGGAACCTTGCCAGGCAGCGTGTATCGGAGTTGGTGACTACTATCAAGGGCCGTTCCTTTGACCCGGCAACAATCTCCGCAGTCAATGAGACGCTGGGTGCAGACAAAATTGGTCTCCTGATTCTTGACGCCGATGCAGCCAAGCGGCGCGACATCGAGTGCTACTGCGACAGATTTGCAGACGGGTGTTGGATGGTCATTGACGATTATTACGGCATTGGTACCAACGCAAAGATCACTCCAAGCCGAGCCGATGTAGAGGCGTTGACCACGGCCGGTTATTTGCAACCGCTAGGTTTCTACGGCTGGAGCACGTGGGTCGGACGCTGGAATGGCCCTCAACGCTAACGTTAATGATTGGAAAGTTAGCTTAGAAGAAAGCGCGCGCTGTACGTTGCGACGGTCTTGACCTTCGCATTCGGCTAGCCCTCTGGACCAATGACCAGATGAATCACGCTGTTCGGCGCGGAGATGAAGAAGCCGTTGAAGTCCTCACTCAATGGCTCAACCTCATCGCGCCGCGTCACACCATGCACTTTCAGAAAGGATGCCGCGGCTTCCGTGTCGTTTGTTTCCAGCTCTAGCCAGATATCCGGATGACTCAGGTTCGGGACCTTGTCGATCCAAAGGCGGTTAGGGCCGAACTGGAAAATGCAGCCATCCTTTTCCTCTTCGATTAAAGGCAGTCCAAGCGTGTCGCGATAAAAGGACACCGTCTGCTCATATGTGTGACTAGGGCATTTGATGGCGATGTTTGCTCCGCCAGAGAATTGCGGACCTTCGAGCTTTGCAACCATCGCGTCGGGAGAGTAACCCTAATCTTCCTTGCCGCCCGGCTCGGTCATCTTGACCGGATCGAGTGCGCGCTCCAGTTCTTTTTCGGGCAACACTTTTTTCTCGCGCGCGATTTCGCGCACGGTGCGGCCGGTTTTGGCGCTCTCTTTCGCGATTTCAGCCGCACGATCGTAGCCGATCTTGGGCGCGAGGCTTGTCACCATCGCCATGGATAGCTCGATCAATTCGCGGCACCGCTCTTCGTTCGCGACGATGCCGCGAACACACTTGTCGCAGAAAACATCGACGACATTTGCCAGCAGCCGGATCGACTCGAGAAGATTGTGCGCCATCACTGGCATCATCACATTGAGCTCGAAGTTTCCATTCGCGCCGGCCCAGGTAATGGTCGTGTCGTTACCGATCACTTGTGCGCAGACCATCATCATCGCTTCGCACATTACCGGGTTCACCTTGCCAGGCATGATCGAACTGCCAGGTTGCGTCGCCGGCAGTTGGATTTCACCGATTCCGCATCGCGGACCGCTCCCGAGCCACCGGATGTCGTTTGCAATCTTAAACAAACTCACCGCAATCGTCTTCAGGTGACCGCTGACTTCAACGACTGCGTCCTTTCCACCCTGTGCCTCAAAGTGATTTTTTGCCTCGTGAAAAGCGATGCCGGTGCGTTGCTCCAAATGCCGCAGCATTTTTTCTGGAAGATTAGCATGACGGTTGAGACCTGTGCCCACCGCGGTTCCGCCAAGTGCCAGCTCACGCAAAGCTTCGATCGATTTCTGCGCTCGTTCTTTGGCATAAGCAACCTGTTGCGCGTAACCCGAGAATTCCTGCCCGAGGCGAACTGGCGTCGCATCCATTAAATGCGTTCGGCCGATTTTCATGACGTTCCAGAATTCTTTCGCTTTGGCTTCCAGTGCGACGTGTAATTTTTCGAGTGCCGGAACGAGGCAACTCTTTAATTGTTCCGCCGCGCTGATATGAATGGCGGACGGTATCACGTCGTTGCTGGACTGGCCCATGTTGACGTGATCGTTGGGATGCACCAATTCACGCGACCCGATTGCCTTGCCTGCTAGTTGGGCGCAGCGATTCGCGATGACTTCATTAGCATTGGTGTTTGTGCTGGTACCCGAACCGGTCTGGAAAATATCGAGCGGAAAATGGTCGTCGAGTTTTCCTTCAACAACTTCTTCAGCCGCCTGCACGATTAGCGCGGAACGCTCCGCATCGAGCAAGCCAAGGTCGTGATTTGCTTGTGCGGCAACCCATTTGATCAAGCCAAGAGCGCGAATGAATGGCCGTGAAAACCGATAGCCGCTCACCGGAAAATTTAGCACTGCGCGGTGAGTCGATGCGCCGTGGAGAGCCGACGCTGGAAGCGTCATCTCGCCCATCGAATCTTTTTCCCTTCGGGTCGGCTTTTCCGTCATGCCGAACGATGTGCGCTAACGCTAAAGCTCGCCGCCTGCAGAGTCCCGCGATTGCGACTATCAGGCAGATGCGTCTTCTGAAAAACAGTGATGAACATCGGAGGTATGTTTTGCAGGAAGTACTCTGACTGGGCGTGCTCGAACAGGGTCGCGTGTTGCTTCAGTTCGTTCGTGACTTGATAGATGATGAAACTGCCACCACGCGCCAGCGAATCATATGTTTTTTGCAAGAGTGCGCGTTTCTTCTCAATTTTAAGGATGCTGAACGGAATACCCGAAAGAATATAATCGCAGCGATCGATGCGATGGCGTTTCAATTCGTGTGGCAACGAAGCCGCATCGCCATGAATGACACGTACACGCCGGTCGCCGGCAAACTGTCGTTCCAAATCGCGCGCGAATGCTCGGTCCAACTCAAACAAGAGCAGATGTGAATCCGGACACATCCGCCGTGCAATCTCGCGCGAATGTACTCCTTCTCCCGGCCCGTACTCGGCGATCACACGTGGCTGACTAAAATCCATCTTGCTGGCGACACGTTCCACCAGTGCTTTGGAACTGGGAATGATTGATGCAATCTGAAACGGTCGTTTCAAAAATTGTTTGAAAAACAGGGCACTCACGAGACGCGAACAGTCGTCTTGCACATCGAAGTTGTCCAGTCACGAAGTGGTCGCACAAACGGTAGGATTTCTACTGCGGCTGGAAACTTTCTTGCAGAAGGGCAAATTGCCCGCCTTGCTGCCGATATCTCGCTTGACTCGTCTCTAGACCCCGATCAGTTATCACTGCTGATTTGAGCGCGGTTAGCTCAGTGGTAGAGCACTACCTTGACACGGTAGGGGTCACAGGTTCGAACCCTGTATCGCGCACCATCATACGCGGCGAGAAGTCGCGCCAGGCTTAACGCTCAGCCGGAACACAACACTCCATGCGCCAGTAATGGGTCCTCTAAATCACCGAAGAAAGAGATGCAGTAGCCGCCTGGTTTCTGCTGCTCTATCGTACTTCTCGTACGCCCTTCTTAATGCGTCATCGACGCAGCCGCTTCCGCGTGGTGGATTTGTTGCGACCGGGAATCCATTGGACTGATTATCCTTCGGCGGCGCGAACGAGGTAAGAGTCTGTTTGCACGTTGGAGTCGGCGGTCACGCGCCGGGTTCGATCAGCGGGAGGCATGAGCCCGGCAAGAAACGTGCCTATATGTTGGCTGCTCTTAGTCTGAAGGTCTGGCTTACTGAAGATCAGGACAGAGGGCCTATCGCTTAGGTGAAATTCAAATGTCCCTGGCGTGTTTAAACGTTCACCGTTACAAGAGGCAACCAGGTCATCGCAAGTTCGCACCAGCTCATTGCGGTAAGAGCCGTTGGTGTCGGCGATGATTCTTGGGCCTCGAACGTTCGGCAGCCAGACCAGATGGCCACCTTCATCTTCTGATTGTAATTGGAATCCCACGTCTCGATATGAGCGAGAGCTGCACCCGGAGAACAATGGTTTGACGGCAAGGTGCACTTTCATGGGAAACGGACTGTGCAATTGCCATGAAAAGGCTGCGGCCGATCTGTCATGCGGCAAGAATATCTGCTGTTCGAGGATGATTCCGGACGCGAGCTGGAAACGCGAACGCGGCCACGAGATGGCTCCAAACAATGCACCGGTACAAGGCGAATGCGAACCGTCCATCAGTTCCTTGGAACAGATTGTGTAAACGCCAATCGGCGCCGTAAGCGTGGCTTCTAAAGCAACCAGGACTGGCGCCGAGGAATCTCCGGAAGAGCAAATCGTGATCATGATGTGAAAGTTTAGAAATGCGTCGCGATTCCGGCGGATTCCTTACAACGTGAGCGATCATTATATTCGCCACAGAGATCTCGCCGCCGTCGCGACACTAATATCCTGCGAAAAAGCGAGCCTTATGCGTGTAAGGATTGGGATGCCTAGATCGACGTATCACTGTGGAAATGGATACAGCGCGCAAGGATTACGCACATCGCCCATGGGATTTTCCGAATTCGACAGCAACACCGGAGCCGTACTATCTGCGACGTGGGGAATTTCAGCGTGTCGTCGGACTCGGTGTGGCCGCATCGGGGTTCATCGCCGCCGCGCTGCTTGTTTATCATCAAGCGATCGCCGGTAAAGGTCACTGGCACACCGGACGCTGGCTGTTCTTTCCTTTAGCGTCGCTCCAGCTTGCGCGCATTACCAAGCAGCTGTTTACGAGACCAGCTCGCAAGCATCGCACAACAGCAATCTTAACAACGGTGGCGAATGCGCGGTCAGCGGCGCTTACATTCACACTATGAACCGCCTTGGCAGACACTCACTAGCCGCGTCGCTGTCGATACGTGTAGTAGACGCGGATGAGATGAATCGATCCAACGAGGAAATTTAAATGGCGGCTCAATCATACAATCCATCGCCAATCGGCAACCCATCGGTGCTCGCGCGAAGAAACTGGTGGCAAACGGCGCTGGTGAAACTTATCGGCAAACACACACCCAAATGCCGGGAAATGGTCCGCATTTTGTCGCAGTCAATGGACGAACCGATGCCACTCATGATGCGGATCAAGAAACGAATTCATTTTCTGATCTGCTGCTGGTGCCAGCGCTACGAAGAACAGCTTCGCTACATTCGCCGCACCGCATCCAGATTTCCGGAACATGCTGATAAAGCCTCCGATGCCTCGCTTCCCCCGAAGGCAAAAGAACGGATTAAGGCTAAAATAGGCGAGCAGGCACAGTAAATCTCTTTTTCTGATTTGGGCGTTGTAGAAGCCCATTGTCTGATCGCCAGGTTGCGTAGACAACCCTGATGTCGTGCAAATTCTGTGCATTCGCTGCCCGTGCGTCGATTAAAAAGGGTCACCGGACCCGAGTCCAAAGAACTGCATCTGTAAGGTTCTTAAGCCGGTCGCGACGAATCGGGTGAAGTGCAGTTCGGATAATCCGCCTGCGAAAACAAACAAAAACCCAACTTACATGATATACAAAACCATCCTCGCTTCTTTAACCGCACTGGTCATTGCTGCGGCGGGCAGCTTTGCCCAGGACGGCCACAAGAGCGGACCGTTTCAAGGCGCGAAAGCCAACAAGGGCTTCGTCACGCACACCACGCAAAACGGCAAGAGCACCCTCACTCTTTCCGATGACTTCGTCCCGCCGCAGACACCCGATCCACATTGGCAGGTCGTGGACTCGAATGGAACGACCTACCTCTTGGATCGGCTCATGACCAAGGGCGACAAGATGAACAAGTCGATCGTCGTCCCTGATTACGTCAAAGACATCGCCAAAGTGCAGATGTGGTGCGCGTTTGCTGAGACAAATCTCGGCGAAGCCGCCTTCGAGCACCCTGTCAAATAACATCATGCCGCCTGGCCGCGCCTAACAAGTGGCCGGCCAGGAGGGCAAATCGAAAAACCCATGAAAAATTTTATGAAAATCTCAACTGGAACAATTCTTGCGACAGTAATGGCCGTCGCTGCGAACAGCCACGCGCAGATTGTAGAAAAGAAATCACTCAACCTCGACGGCGCAAAAAAAGCGATCGCCGCCGCGGTCGAGTACGCGAAGAAGAACAATGCCCCCGGCGGGGTCGTCGCTGTGGTCGATGAAGGCGGAAATTTGATGGCGCTGGAACGCCTCGATGGAACTTTCGCTATGGGCGCGACCATCTCGATCGGCAAGGCCCGCACCGCTGTGCTCTTCAAGAAACCGACGCGCGTCTTTGAAGAATTAATCAACAAAGGCCGCACAGCCATGACAGCGCTAGATGGATTCACTCCGTTGATCGGCGGAATTCCGATAGTAATCGATGGTCAAGTCGTAGGCGGTGTCGGAGTAAGCGGCGCAGCTAGCGCGAACCAGGATGAAGAGCTCGCGCTCGCCGGCGCAAACGCGCTCATGGGTAGCGCAGCGCACACTGAGATGCCGTTGCTGTTGACACCGCCTCCGGCTACAGCCGCGATCTTTATCGACAGCAAGAAGATTGCCGCTGCGTTCATGAAGGGAATGCCATTGCTCGAAACTGCGGGCTACAAAGTTCACGCTAGCCGCCGCGTTGAACCAGGCCAGGCCGAGATCCACACGCTCGACACGGACGTTATTTACGTTGTCGATGGATCGGCCACGCTCGTGACAGGCGGAAAAGCAATCGATAAGAAAGTTATCGGGCCTAACGAGATCCGCGGCAGCAGGATTGAAGGCGGCGAAGAACACCACATCACTAAAGGTGACGCCATCATCATTCCCAACGGTGTCGCGCATCAATTTACCGCCGTCGCGGGCGAGTTGCACTATTTCGTCTGCAAACCAACTGCGCTGGCAGACGCGCGTCTGACCACACGCTAACCGTCAACAAATACAAACCTATGAAAAAAATACTCATTATCTCAATCGCTGCTTTTGCAGCAAATTATGCTGCGAACGCGGGCTGTTCGTTGCCAAAAGACCTCGGAGTTCCATCGCCGCCCTTCGTTTTAAGCGGATCCGCAAAACATGATTCCGCGACGACGCCTGTTACTAAACAGACGCGGGTCTCTGGTCGGGCCCAAGCCGGGAACCAATCAAACCGAAGTGATCAGCGCGTTACCGCACGCTGATTTTTCGCAACCATCATTCACCCAGGTCCGACTATGAAAAACCTTATTCTCAGCATCGCCGCATTAGTAACCTTCGCCGTTTTGGCGCCGGCCGCCGAAGTCATCAACGTCGACAAGAACGGTCTGGCTCTCCAAGGGTACGATCCGATTGCATACTTTACCGACGGAAAGCCGGTCAAAGGCTCGCCCCAGTTCACGGCCAGCTACAAAGGCGCGACCTACCAATTCGCGTCCGCCGAGCATAAGCACCAATTCGAGAGCTCCCCGGCAAAATATGAACCGCAATTTGGGGGATTCTGTGGTTACGCCGCGTCAATCAACAAGCTTGCACCGGTCGAGGTCCAGTATTTCCAAGTGCTGCATGATCGCTTGATCCTCCAACACAACGAGAAGGCTTGGAAACTTTGGCACCAGGATGTCGAAGGAAATCTGAAAAAAGCCGACGCCAATTGGCCGACGTTGTCGCAGCAAAAACAGCCCGCGTCCTGAGGATCAACGATGATGACTCCGCTCTCAATCGATGCTTCGCTGGTTCGCGCTTGGGCGACGCAGCTCAATCGCGAACACCGCGACGCGCCTACAGGCGCTTCGCTTCGGCGTTTGCGTTTCACGGTGGTCTTCATCCTTGGCGTGTTACTTTTCCTGGCTGGGCGCGCGTTTGCGGAGACAAATGCGGACGCGCCCAGTAGCAGGCCGGACGCGGTGATCGATCTCGCGACAAAGGAAGGAGTCGATTTGGTCAAAGGTCAGTGGCGTTATAGCGACACGAAAATCACCCAGGTCGATTTCAAAGCTGCCGGCGCGGACAAACAACCAACTGGCAAATCGGTTAAAACATATGATTTCGTGCCGCACGCGGGCGGCGCCGATTTCGACGATTCAAACTGGGAGAGAATCGAGCCGGCAACGCTCGACGCACGCCGATCGACGGGTCGGCTTTGTTTTAACTGGTATCGAATTAACATCACGATCCCGCCGCGCGTGAACGATGTCGATCTTGCGGGAACAACCGCAATTTTTCAGACATCGCTTGACGATTACGCTGAGATTTGGGTAGATGGTGAGCTCGCACGTGCGCCTGGGCAAAGTGGTGGCTCGGTCATTAAGGGTTGGAATGCGGCGAACCGTCTAATTATCAATCGCAGCGTCCAGCCCGGTCAGAAAATCCAGCTCGCGATTTTTGGTATCAATGGGCCTCTCTCGAACCCGCCCACCAACTACATCTGGATGCGGGAGGCGAAGCTTGAGTTTTATAAGGATGGCATCGCGCCGGTCGCGATTACGCCGAGCGAAGTAAACGTCGAAATAATTCGCAAGGATCCGGCGCTCGACACGATCGTTCCGCCGAACCCGAAGATCTTCAAGCTCGCCGAAGGTTTCAAATTCACCGAAGGCCCGGTGTGGGATCGCAGAGGCGGTTATCTGCTCTTCAGCGACCCGAACAGCAACACGATCTACAAATATTCACCGGATGGAAACGGCACCCTCACCGTGTTTCGCGAGAAGAGTGGCTACGAAGGCGCGGATATCACCGAGTACGGTCAGCCTGGCTCGAACGGTTTAACGTTTGATCGGGAAGGTCGCTTGACCATAAACCAACACGGAAATCGTCGCGTCGCGCGGCTCGAGAGCGATGGCACGCTCATCGTTCTCGCCGACAAATTCGAAGGCAAGCGACTCAACAGCCCAAACGATCTCGTCTATCGTAGCGACGGCACGCTTTATTTCACCGATCCGCCATTTGGTTTGCCGAAGTTTTTCAGCGATCCGCGCAAAGAATTGCCTTTTAGCGGTGTCTTCGCGGCCAAAGACGGGAAGATCCAACTGGTCAGCACGGATCTGACCGGGCCGAACGGCCTAGCCTTTTCGCCCGATGAAAAATTCTTCTATGTCGATAATTGGGACGATCACAAAAAAGTTGTGATGCGCTACGAAGTTCAACCCGATGGCTCGCTCAAGAATGGCAAACTCTTTTTCGACATGACGAGCGCTGGGACAGAGGACGCGCTTGATGGACTGAAGGTGGACAAAGCGGGCAATCTCTACGTTTCCGGTCCGGGCGGTCTCTGGATTTTATCGCCACAGGGCAAACATCTCGGCACGATCATCGCGCCGAAACATCCGCACAATTTTGCCTGGGGCGACGCGGATGGAAAAACTCTCTACCTCTGCGCGCGGAGCGGACTCTACCACATCAAGCTAAACATCGAAGGCATTCGGCCCAAATGATCTGCCATTAGATCGACATGTTGCGTTCACTGAAAGAACACTGGCCGGAGTATTTCTGCGAAGCAGCCGAACTCGGCTTGTTCATGGTATCGGCCTCGCTCTTTACGATGTTGCTTTGGCATCCGTCATCACCAGTTCTCAACCTGATTCCAGATCCATTTGTCCGGCGCATGCTGACGGGAATCGCGATGGGCGGCACGGCCATCGCATTGGTCTTCTCCCCCCTGGGCAAGCGCTCCGGCGCCCATTTTAATCCGGCCGTGACCCTGACGTTTTGGCGCCTCGGCAAAGTGAAAAACTGGGATGCGTTTTTTTATGTCATCGCACAATTCATTGGAGGAATCGCTGGCGTGTTCGTCGTGACTTTGGTCGCGCGCACAATGTTGTCGCATCCAGCGGTGAAGTACGTTGCCACATTGCCGGGTCCACACGGCATGGCGATAGCCTTCATCGCCGAGCTCATAATCGCATTCATTCTGATGACAGTTGTCCTCAATGTGAGCAATACGCCGCACCTGGCACGCTTCACTGGGATTTTCGCAGGATGCCTGGTCGCGATCTACATCACGCTGGAAGCACCGTTTTCAGGCATGAGCATGAATCCGGCGCGCACGTTCAGCTCGGCTTTTGTCGGTCATCTCTGGACCGGACTCTGGATTTACTTCATTGCGCCGGTGCTCGCCATGCAGCTTGCCGCCCTCATTTATCTATGGTCGAAGCGCACAGTTTATTGCGCGAAATATCATCACCACAACAACCAGCGTTGCATTTTTAATTGCCGGTTTCCTGAACTGCTCGAACGCGAGCAAGCGAGCAAGGAACCGTACCAAGCGACGACAACTCTGAATGAGAGCTCAGTGGCACATTAAATTTGCGATTGCCGCGCTGTTCGCCCTGCTCATTGCCACAAGTTTCGCGCAGTCGCCACAGGTCACGGTCAAATCTGTCGGCATGACGGTGAGCGACATGGATCGGTCGGTGGCCTTCTACTCGGAGCTCGCGTTTCAGAAAGTCTCGGACGTTGAAGTTTTAGGAGAGCAGTACGAACACTTGGAAGGCGTTTTCGGGGCGCGGATGCGCATCGTGCGGATGCAGCTCGGAAACGAGTATCTCGATCTAACAGAATATCTCACGCCGCGCGGGCGACTCATTCCCGCCGATTCGCGCAGCAACGATCTTTGGTTTCAACATATCGCGATCGTCGTGCGCGACATGGACCAGGCATTTGAAAAACTGCGCGCGCTCAAAGTGCAGTTCGTCTCGACTGGGCCCCAAACGCTACCGGCATCGCTCCCCGCGGCTGCTGGAATCAAAGCGTTCTATTTTCGCGATCCGGATGGGCATAACCTCGAAGTAATTTACTTTCCGCCCGGCAAAGGCGATCCGCGCTGGCAGGAGAAAACGGACAAGTTATTTCTTGGCATTGACCACACGGCGATTGGCATCGCGAACACAGAAGCCAGTTTGCATTTTTATCG
>Ga0209472_1000519_pt1 | contig 22815 bp, 22 predicted proteins | sample GraSoiAngelo_130_FD_185887 | JGI IMG/M metagenome (GOLD analysis project Ga0209472, IMG submission 185887) | Grasslands soil microbial communities from the Angelo Coastal Reserve, California, USA - 14_0929_02_20cm (SPAdes) (version 2) | ecosystem: Environmental > Terrestrial > Soil > Grasslands ...
CAACCGCTGGGCCGAGATCCTGCCGCTCACCCCCGCGGAGAAACTGGAGCTGCTCGAGCTCGATGATCCCCTGGCGCGCCTGGCACAGGTGGCCGCATGGTCAGAGCGGCAGCCCCCGGCTGCGGGCGTATAGCGCGAGGTATTTGCGCCGCACGTAGCTCGCCTCGATCAGGGCAAACACCAGCCCGCGCCAGCCGTCGAGAAAGCCCAGCCGCAACAGGTAGCCGCGCACGAAGCGCCACTGCGGATTCACCACCACCGGGGTCAGTCCGCAGCGCCGGCCGCGCTCGTACATCGCCTGCGCCATCAGCTCGGCGTAGCGCTGCATGCGGTTCTGATGGTCGGCGAGACTGCGGTAGGCGTAGTGCTCGAGACGGCCGTGCAGCCTCCCCGTGCGGCCCTGCACGTGCGTATTCTCGTGAATCTCGTAACCGCTCCAGCCGCCGCGGCGCCGATCGAACAGGCGCACCAGACGGTCCGGGTAGGCGTTGCCATGGCGCAGGAAGCGGCCGAAGTAGTCGGTGATGCGCGGTATCGACCAGCCGGCGGGGCCCGCGAAGCCCTGCGCCCTGAGCGCGAGAATCTCGGCGCGCAGCGCCGCGCTCACGCGCTCGTCGGCGTCGAGGCACAACACCCGGTCGTGGCGCGCCGCATCGACGGCGAACTGCTTCTGCGAGCGGTAACCGGGCCAGTCGCGCTCGATGACCCGCGCCCCGAGGGCGGTGGCGCGTTCGCGCGTGCCGTCGGTGGAATGGGCGTCGACCACGACGATTTCGTCGCAGAAGGCGACGGAACGCAGGCAGGCTTCGATACGGTCGGCTTCGTTGAAGGTGATAATGCAGGCGGACAAGCCGCTGTCACTCGCCACGCGCACCTCAGCCGTCGCCTCGCGCAAAGTCCGTAGAATACTCTCAAAATGAGCTCGGTCCTGTTCTACGACCCGCTGTGCCGGCAGCCCTACGACACGCGCACCCTGCACACCTGCGCCCTGGGAGGCACCGAGGCGACCCTGACACGGGTGGCCGATGCGCTGGAGGCGTTCGTGATCCAGCACAACCGCGCCGAGGACTGGGGCCGCTATCGCCGGCCGCAGCGCATTTCCGGCATCACCCACGTGATCGTCAACCGCGACTCGCGCGCGCTGCCGCTGATGGCCAAGCACTACCCCGGCGCCCGCACGTACCTGTGGCTGCACGACCAGGTGAATCCGGGCTCGCGGCGCGCGCGCTGGCTCGCCGGCACCGCCGCGCTGCTGCGCGAGAGGGCGGCGACGGCGGTGTGCGTATCGGACTCGCAGCGCCGCGGCGTCGAGGCCACGCTGCGCCGCATCGGCGTTGCCGCGCAGGTGCGCACGCTCACCATCTACAACGCGGTGGAGGAGGCGCTCACGCCGGACGACACGCCGGTGGATGAGCGCAAGCTGATATTCTTCTCCTCTCCCAACAAGGGACTCAACTTCACGCTCGATGCCTTCAGCGCGCTGAAGCGCCACATGCCGGATCTGCGCCTGGTGGTGGGCAATCCCGGCTACAAGGCCGGCGGCGACGCGCGCCGCGCGGGGGTCGAGTTCCTCGGCCCGCAGCCTCAGGCCCGCATCCACGCCGAGGTGCGCAGTGCGCTGTGCACCTTCTTTCCCAACTTCGTGATTCCGGAGACCTTCGGCCTGGTGTTCGCCGAATCCCACGCCCTGGGTACGCCGGTGCTCACTCACGACTGCGGCGCGGCGCTGGAAGTCGTCGGCGACCCGCGGCAGGTGCTGCCGCTCACCCCAGGGTACCGCCTCTACGAGGCCGCGGTGGGCGGTCTGCCGTCGCGCTGGCGGCGGCTGCCGGCGCGGCTCGCGGCGAGCGCCGGGCTGTTCGATGCCTATCTCGAGCGCATCCGCGCCTGGCGCAGCGGCGGGCGGCCGCGCACCGGCCCGGATCCGCGTTTCCGCCTGAGCACGGTTACGGAGCAGTGGCGCGCGCTGCTGCGGTCCTGAGGGCGTTGTCCTGCGCGTCCAGTGCACACCACGCCGCGAACACCGTCTCCACCGAAATCTGATCGAGGCGCGTGGACTGCGGCGGTCCGCCTACGCCCAACACCGGCGAGCCGCAGGGGCTGCGCGGCAGCCACTGCTGCTGGGAGTGCGCGCCGAACAGCACCACCAGCGGCAGGCCTAGCGCCGCCGCCGCATGCGCGGGACCGGTGTCGACGGAGATCATGCTGTGCGAGCGCGCACACAGCGCCAGCAGGCGCGGCAACCGCAGCTCCGCCGCCGCCACCGCCGGCAGCTGCGCCGCCGCGGCAATCCACTCGAGCAGCCGTGACTCGCGCGGCGCGCCGCATAGCACGATGAGCGCCTGCGGCAGCCGCGCGTGGATGCGGCGCAGCAGCCCCGCCCAGCGCTCGAGCGGCCACGCCTTGTCGTCCGCGGGCAAGACGCGCAGCCGCCGGCCACGCATGGTGCGCCGGTTGCCGGGCTGCACCAGTATCAGGGTGCGGTCGCGCCAGCCCTGCCGCTCGAGCCACGCGGCGCACTCGGCGCGCGCCGCATCCGACACCGTAAGAAGCGGCGCGCAGCGCGGCGCGGGCGCCGGCCACGGGTAGTCGGCCGCGTTGAACGCCGCGGGCGTGAGGCGGCCGAAGCTCACCAGGCGGTCGACCCAGTGCGTCGGCGCAATTTTGGACGTGTGGGGTAGGGCCGTGTCCAGGTCCGTCTGCGCATCGACCCGGTGCGTCGGCGCAACTTTGGACGTAGGGGGTTGGGCGGTGTCCAGGTCCGTTTGCGCGAGAAATACGCAGCGCGCCGCTTCGATGCCGCTGAAGCGCAGCAGGCGCCGGATTCTCGCCAGCTTGCGCAGATCGGTCTCGCAGACATAGACCGGGCCGGCGCGGCTGGCGCGCAGCGCCCGCCGCGTGCGCCACCAGGTGGGGTCGAATGCCCAGGCGGTGTAGCGATGCAGGCACGACACGCGCGCCACATCGGCGTGCGCCGCGTAGATCTCACCCAGCCAGGCGCCGGCGCCGATGACGTGACACGGACTGCCGAAGCGACGATGCAGGATTTCCAGCAGCGCGGACAGCAGGATCAGGTCCCCGACCCGGCCGAACCAGATGACGATCGGCTGCACGGGGGGTGCCGGCATGACTCCTCACCGCAGTGGCAAGCACATAAGCTAGTCGGGTCGGGTCGGCCGTGGCAAGCGAGTCATAAACGATGCGAGCTTTTGCCTGGTTTCTGGCACTGATGGGGCTGGCGCTGGCGGCCATCGCCGTATTCAGCTACCCGGCGTGGACGCTGCTGCACCCGTATGTCGACTTCCCGTTCCACCGCGTCGGCGAGCGCATCGGCATGCTGGCGTTGCTGGTGGGGTTCGTGCTCATCGCGCGGCACCTGAGGCTCGCCGACCGCACCAGCCTCGGCTACGGGCTGCCGCGCCGCGCGTTCCTGCGCGAGATGTCGCTCGCGCTCATCCTCGGCGTGGCGAGCATGCTGGCGGTGGTGGGCTTGATGAGTGCGTTCGGGCTGCTGGAGTGGACGCCGGCCGCAGACTTCAGCGGCGCGGATCTGCTGCGGCTCGCTGCGCTGCGCCTGGTCAGCGGCTTCGCGGTGGCGTTCATCGAGGAGACGTTCCTGCGCGGTGCGATGCACACCGCGATCGAACGCGAATCCGGGACGCGCCTTGCCGTGCTGCTGACGGCGCTGTTGTACGCGGCGACGCACTTTCTCGCCAGCCACCACATCGCGCCCGCGCAGGTCACGCCGCGCAGCGGCCTGGAGCTGCTGGCCGGGACGCTGCATTCGTGGGCGCAGCCGGCGGGCATCGTCGATGCGTTCCTCGCGCTGCTGGCGGTGGGCGTGCTCCTCGGCCTGGTGCGCGCGGCGACCGGCAACATCGCCGCGTGCGCCGGGCTGCACGCGGGCTGGGTGTGGGTGATGCTGGTCGCGCACGAGCTGACACGGCCGGCGCGCGGCGCGCCGCTTGGCTTTCTGCTCAGCCGCTTCGATGGCTTCGTGGGCTGGCTGGTGCTGGCGTGGACCGCGGTGCTGGCGGTGCCGTTGTGGCGCTTCTACTCGACACGCGCCGCTCGGCAGCGCGGGTGAAGAAAACGGGAGCAGGCGTGAGCGCAAAACAGGAGTTTCGCGGGCGTGCGCGCCAGGGACGGCGCGCCCGCAGCCTACAGGGACGTACTTGCGGCGGCCGCGAAAGTCCTGTTTTGCGATCGGGGCCTGCGGCCTCCGACTAATTCAGCTGCACCGGCGCAAACCCGTCCTTGCGCAGCAGCTCGAGCAACCCTCCCTCACCCACCAGGTGCAACGCGCCCACGATCACCAGGCAGTTGCGCTCGCCGTGCAGGAGCTGCTCGATCTGCGGCAGCCAGCGCTGATTGCGCTGGGTCACCAGCGGGCGATAGAGCGCCGGGAAGGCGCGGTACTCGCGCGCCAGCAGGGCGGCGAGCCGGGCAGCGTCGCCGCGGCGCCAGGCGCTGAGCACCGCCTGCATCTCGCCGGCGGACTCCTTCAGCTCACTCAGCGTCTGGTCGAGCAGCCGCAATTGATCCTCGCGAGGCAGCGTCTCCAGACTGCCGAGCTCTTCGGACAGAGTCTCCAGGCCCGCGGTCGGCTTGCCGTCGGATTGCGCGCGCTGCACGAGCTGCGCCTCGACGCCCTGTTGCGGATCGAACCCCAGATGCAGGTATTGGAGGTCGGCGAGCTCGATCCCCACGACCCAGGGCGACTGGCCGTCGAGCAGCTCCATCGAGAGGCCGAGGTCGGCCGCCGCGGCACTGACACGCGTGTAGCGCGGCTCCCCGAGCACGCCACGCAGCGTGCTGCCGGCCGGCAGCGCGCCATGCTCGGTCATCCAGCCGGCCACCTGCAGCGGGTCGAGTTGGCCCAGATCGAGCTCCATCACGAGCTGGCCCGAATCCGCGTAGGCGCGGTCGAACGCCGACGGCAGCACTGCGTCCTGCGCCGGCAGCAAGTGCACGGAACCTGCCAGGTATACGGTGTTGTGTGCGCCGCGGACTGCCCACACCGGGCCGGCGGCGTGAGCGGTCAGGCTGCCGAGCAGGCCGAGCGCGAGGAACCACCGGCATGCCGTTCGACCCATACGACCTCCGTCAGCAGCGAGCCGTCGGCGCGCAGCTCGAGCGTGCGATAGCCCGGCGGGCGGCGGTCCACCGCGAATTCGTCGGCGTTCGGCAGGAACTGCGCGCAGGTCGAAGGCGTCGCCAGCAGCCGCACGCCCTGGCGCAGGGCGTCGTAACTCTGATGTACATGGCCCCACACGATGGCGCGTACGTTACGATGCCCGTCGATGACATGCAGGAATTCGGCCGCATTCGTCAGCCCCACGCGATCGAGCCAGCGGCTGGCCATCGGCACCGGATGGTGGTGCAGGCACACCATGCAATGGCGCGTGCCGGCGCCTGCCAGGGCCTCCTCGAGCGCGGCGAGGGCCGGCGCGCTCAGGGCGCCGCTGGCCGAGCCCGGCAGGCAGCTGTCGAGCAGCACGATACGCCAGCGCCCCAGGTCGACGAAACCGCCGAGCACGAAGGGCTCTCCGGAGAGCTCGCGTTGCATGGCCTGGGGCTCGTCGTGATTGCCGGGCAGGCACAGCACCGGCAGCCCCAGCGCACCAAACAGGCGGCGGAAGTGCGGGTATCCCGCCGGGTCATCCTGCACGAGATCACCGGTCACCAGCAGCGCATCCGGTGGCCAGTCGCGCGCACGCGCGTGGGCCAGCGCCGCGGTCAGCGCCGGCAGCGTCGCCACTCCACGCAGCGATTCGTTTTCGTCGCCGTAGAGGTGCGGGTCGGTAAAGTGAGTCAGACGCACTGCGCTCATGACGGGAGCGTAGCAGAGCCCCTGTGGCGCAGGCAGTGAACCAGGTCGCCGCGCGAGGGGCGTCAGCCGCGTGCGACATGACCCCGTATCGCTCCCGTGTGCGCGTAATGTGAAACAGGCCCGCGCCCAAGTCGCGTCTGCGGGAACTTAAGTCGCCTCGGAGCGTACGCCGGCTTGGGACTTGGATTATGCCAGCCCGATTGAGCAACGGGCGCGACTGGTGGAGAATGCGCGCCCCTGCACCGTGCGCGCGCCTCGAGCCGAGGCGCGGCACCTGCCGTCGGAGACTGAGCAGGCGGCCGCGCGCCGCCCGAAGAGCCGCATGACTACACGCCGCGAACTCGCCAACGCCATCCGCGCACTGTCCATGGACGCGGTGGAACGCGCGAACTCCGGACACCCCGGCATGCCGATGGGAATGGCCGACATCGCCCAGGTCCTGTGGGGGGATTTTCTGCGGCACAACCCGGCAAATCCGCGCTGGGCGGACCGCGATCGCTTCGTGCTCTCGAACGGTCACGGCTCGATGCTGTTGTATTCGCTGCTGTATCTTACCGGCTACCCGCTCACCATCGAGGACCTGCAGCACTTCCGCCAGCTCGGCAGCAAAACGCCGGGCCACCCCGAATACGACCCGCACTGCGGTATCGAGACCACGACGGGGCCGCTGGGCCAGGGACTCGCCAACGCGGTCGGTATGGCGCTCGCGGAACGGCTGCTCGGAGCGCAGTTCAACCGTCCGGGCTTCAACCTGGTCGATCACTACACCTACGCCTTCTGCGGTGACGGCTGCCTGATGGAAGGGGTGTCCCACGAGGCCTGCTCGCTGGCCGGCACGCTCGGGCTGGGGAAACTCATTGTCTTCTACGACGACAACGGTATCTCGATCGACGGGAAGGTGAGCGGCTGGTTCACCGACAATACTCCGCAGCGCTTTGCCGGCTACGGCTGGCACGTGGTGCCCAACGTCGATGGACACGATGCCGGCGCGGTGAGCGGCGCGATCCAGGCGGCGCGCGCGGCGGGCGATCGTCCGTCGCTGATCTGCTGCAAGACCATCATCGGCTACGGCGCGCCTCACCGACAGGGCACCAAGGAGGCGCATAGCGAGGCGCTGGGCGCGGAGGAGGTGGCCGCGGCGCGCCTGCAGCTCGGCTGGCCCCATGCGCCGTTCGTGGTGCCGGAGGAGATTCGCGCCGCGTGGGATCAGCGCGTCAAGGGAGCGGCGCTCGAGGCAGCGTGGCGGGAGCTGTTGGCGCGCTACGCGCAGGCGTTCCCCGCGGAGGCGCGCGAGTTCGAGCGCCGCATGCGCGGGGATCTGCCGCGCAACTGGCAGCAGACCGCGGCGCAGACGCTCGAGACGCTGCTCAAGCAGGCGGCGCCCCAGGCCACGCGCCAGTCCGCGCAGGCGGTGCTCAACGTGCTCGCTCCCGCGCTGCCGGAGGTTATGGGCGGTTCCGCCGATCTCACCGGGTCGAACAACACGCTGTTCAAGGGCGCGCGCACCATCACGCCCGCGCAGGCAGCGGGCGACTACCTGCATTACGGCGTGCGCGAGTTCGGCATGACGGCGATCATGAACGGCGTGTCGCTCCACGGTGGCTTCATCGTCTACGGCGGCACGTTCCTGGTGTTCTCCGACTACGCCCGCAACGCCGTGCGGCTCGGCTGCCTGATGGACCTGCGCGTCATCCTGGTGTACACGCATGACTCCATCGGCCTCGGCGAGGACGGGCCGACCCACCAGCCGATCGAGCACTTGAGCAGCCTGCGCGCCATGCCGCACATGAGTCTGTGGCGTCCGTGTGATGCGGCGGAGACCGCCGTCGCCTGGACGCTCGCCATCGAGCGCCAGGGCCCGACGGCGCTGGCGCTCACCCGCCAGCCGCTGCCGCAGCAGCCGCGCACGCCGGCGCAGCTCGCCGACATCCGCCGCGGCGGCTACGTTCTGCTCGATTGCAGCGGCACGCCTGAAGTCCTGGTGATCGCCACCGGTTCCGAGGTCGGCATCGCGGCGCAGGCGGTAGCGGCGGCGAACGCCGCCGGCCGGCGCGTGCGGCTGGTGTCGATGCCGGGGACCGAGACGTTCGACGCGCAGGACGATGAGTATCGCGAGAGCGTCCTGCCGCGCGCCGTGACGCGCCGCCTGGCGGTGGAGGCGGGTGCGACCCAGAGCTGGTGGCGTTACGTGGGCAGCACCGGCCGGGTGCTCGGCATCGACCGTTTCGGCGCCTCGGGCAAGGCGGCCGACGTGTTCCCGCATTTTGGCTTCAGCGCCGATAATATCTCCCGACACATACGCCAACTGCTGGAGGAATGAGCGCATGGCAATCAAGGTCGGCATCAACGGTTATGGGCGCATCGGGCGCAACGTTCTGCGTGCGCTGTACGAGAGCAAGCGCACCGGGCAGCTGCAGATCGTGGCGCTCAACGACCTGTGCGACTCCAAGGCCAACGCGCACCTGACGCGCTACGACACCGTGCACGGCAGGTTCGACGGCCAGGTGCAGGTCGACGGCGACTACATGGTGGTGAACGGTGATCGCATCCGCGTGTATGCCGAGCGCGACCCCGCCAAGGTTCCCTGGGGCGAGGTGGGGGCGGACTACGTGCTCGAGTGCACGGGACTGTTCACCAGCAAGGCGAAGGCCGGCGCGCACCTCAAGGGAGGTGCGAAGAGGGTGGTGATCTCCGCCCCTGGTGGCGACGATGTCGATGCCACCATCGTGTTCGGCGTGAACCATAACGTGCTGAAGAGCGGCTACACCGTGATCTCCAACGCCTCCTGCACCACCAACTGCCTGGCACCCGTCGCCAAGGTGCTGCACGACAAGGTGGGTATCACGGCCGGCATCATGACCACCATTCACGCCTACACCAACGATCAGGTGCTGACGGACGTCTATCACCCCGACCTGCGGCGTGCCCGCTCGGCGACCATGTCGCAGATCCCGACCAAGACCGGCGCCGCCGCCGCCGTGGGCCTGGTGCTGCCCGAGCTCAAGGGTAGGCTCGATGGCTTCGCCGTACGGGTGCCGACCATCAACGTGTCGCTGGTGGATCTCACCTTCACCGCCCGGCGCGCCACGTCGGTGGAGGAAGTGAACAAGGCCCTGCAGCAGGCGGCGGCCGGTGCGCTGCAGGGGATCCTCGCCTACAACGACGCGCCGCTGGTGTCGATGGACTTCAACCACGATGCGCACTCCTCGGTGTTCGACGCGACGCTCACCAAGGTGATCGAGGGCACGCTGGTCAAGGTGTGCGCCTGGTATGACAATGAGTGGGGATTCTCCAACCGCATGATCGACACCACGCTGGCGTGGTCGCGCACCTCATGAAGGTTTTGCGCATGGCCGACACGGACCTGCGCAACAAGCGGGTCCTCATCAGGGAAGACCTGAACGTGCCGGTGCAGGACGGGGTGGTGACCAGCGATGCCCGAATCCGCGCAGCTCTGGCGACCATCCGCTACGCGCTCGACGAGCACGCCAGGGTGTTCGTCATCTCGCACCTCGGCCGGCCAAAGGAGGGACAGGCGACCGAAGCCCTCACACTCGCCCCGGTGGCGGTGCGCCTCTCGGAGCTGCTCGGCAAACCCGTGCCGCTGCGCAAGCACTGGCTGGACGGCGTCGATTGTGCCGCCGGCAGCGCCGTGCTGTGCGAGAACGTGCGCTTCAACAAGGGCGAGAAAGAGAACGACGAGCAGCTGTCGCGCCGCATGGCCGCCCTGTGCGAGGTGTTCGTGATGGACGCCTTCGGCACTGCCCACCGCGCCGAGGCGAGCACCCACGGCGTGGCCCGCTACGCGCCGCTGGCCTGCGCAGGTCCCCTGCTGGTGAGTGAGCTGGAAGCCCTGGAGCGCGCGCTGCAGAAGCCCGCGAGGCCCCTGGTGGCGATCGTCGGCGGCTCCAAGGTCTCCACCAAGCTGCTGGTGCTCGAGTCGCTGCTCGAGAAAGTCGACCAGCTGATCGTGGGCGGCGGCATCGCCAATACCTTTCTCGCCGCGACCGGCGTCGCCGTGGGCAAGTCCCTGTACGAGGCGGAGATGCTGGATGTCGCGCGCCGCCTGCTGGACAAGGCGCGCGCGCACGACACGCAGATCCTGCTGCCGACGGATGTCGTGGTCGGCAAGGAATTCGCCGCCACGGCGCACGCGGATGTGCGTGCGGCGAGCGAGGTGCGCGCCGACGACCTGATTCTCGACATCGGGCCGGACACTGCCGACCGCTGCAGCACGCTGCTGCAGGCCGCCGGCACCATCATCTGGAACGGACCGGTGGGGGTGTTCGAGTTCGTGCAGTTCGGCGAAGGTACGCGCGCCATCGCGCAGGCGATCGCGCGCGGCAAGGCCTTCTCGCTCGCCGGCGGCGGCGATACGCTCGCCGCCATCGAGAAATACGGGGTCGAGGACGGCATCTCCTACATCTCCACCGGCGGCGGCGCATTCCTCGAGTTCGTCGAAGGCAAGACACTGCCGGCGGTCGCCATTCTCGAGGAGCGCGCCCGCGCCTGAAGCGCACCCAAGCCATGTTGAGACGCACCAAGATCGTCGCCACGATGGGGCCGGCCACCGACTCACTCGAGGTGCTCACGGAAATGATGCACGCCGGTGTGGACGTTGCGCGCCTCAACGCCTCGCACGGCACGGTCGCGGACCGCCGGCGGCGCCTGGCGCTGGTGCGCGAGGCCGCGCAGCGCGCCGACAAGTGCGTCGGCGTGCTGCTGGACCTGGGGGGACCCAAGATCCGCATCGAGTGTTTTCGCGACGGCCCCGTGCAGCTCGCCGAAGGCGCCGCCTTCACGCTCGACACCGCGCTCGATCCCAAGGCCGGCACTGAAGCCAGGGTCGGCGTCGCCTACCAGGATCTGCCGCGTGACGTCGCCGCCGGCGATACCCTGCTGCTCAATGACGGGCAGATCGTGCTGGACGTCGAGCGTGTCGGCGACACGACGATCGACACCCGCGTGCGCGTCGGCGGCGAGCTCTCCGATCGCAAGGGGGTCAACCGTCAGGGCGGTGGCATCTCGGCGCCCGCGGTGTCGGCGCGCGACCACGAGGACATACAGTTCGTCGCCGAGGAGGGCGTGGATTACATGGCGGTATCGTTCGCGCGCGACGCTGCCGACATGGAGCAGGCGCGCGCGCTGCTGCGCACCGCCGGCGGCCAGGCACGCCTGGTGGCCAAGGTCGAGCGCCATGAAGCCGTCGAGAATCTCGCCGGCATCATCGAGGCGAGCGATGTGGTCATGGTGGCGCGCGGGGACCTGGGCGTGGAGATGGGTTACGCGGAGCTCACCGGCCTGCAGAAGACCATCATCCATCAGACCCGCACGCACAATCGCGTGGTGATCACCGCGACGCAGATGATGGAGTCCATGATCCAGAACCCGGTGCCGACGCGCGCCGAGGTGAGCGACGTCGCCAACGCGGTGATCGACGGCACCGATGCGGTGATGCTGTCCGCCGAGACCGCCGCCGGACGCTATCCCGTCAAGGCGGTGCAGGCGATGGCCCAGGTCATCGAAGGTGCCGAGAAGTATCAGCTCACCCACACCCGCCCCCGCCAGCGCATCAAGGAGGGCCAGTTCCAGGGCACCGAGGAAGCGATCGCCATGGCCGTCATGTACACGGCCAATCACATGAAGGTGCGCGCCATCGTGGCGCTGACCGAATCGGGCGCCACGCCCCTGTGGATGTCGCGCATCCGCTCCGACATCCCGGTGTACGCGTTCACGCGCCACGAAGCGACCCGCCGGCGCGTGACGCTCTACCGCGGCGTCTACCCGGTGATCTTCGACGTCACCTGCCCGGATAACTCCACCGAGAGCCTCTACCGCGCGCTGTTCACGCGGCTGCTCGAGCTGCAACTGGTGAAGAAGCGCGACCTGGTGATTCTCACCAAGGGTGAGCTCTCGGGAGTGCAGGGCGGCACCAACTCCATGCAGATCCTGAAGGTCACGCTGAACTGAAAGCCGCGCGCGCATGCGGACGCTGAAGTACCTCGGCGCCGCGGCTGCCGTGCTGCTGCTCGCGGCGCTCGCCCTCGGCTGGCTGTTGTTGCGGGCCTCGCTGCCGCGGCTGGACGGGGCGCTCGCTGCGTCGGGCCTCACGGGTGCCGTGCGCATCACGCGCGATTCACGTGGCGTGCCCACCATCGAGGCCACCGACCGCGCCGACCTCGCGTACGCCACCGGTTTCGTGCACGCGCAGGACCGCTATTTCCAGATGGACCTCTCGCGGCGGCTCGCCGCCGGGGAGCTGGCGGAGCTGTTGGGCGGCGCGGCCCTCGAGCAGGACCGCAGGGCCCGCCTGTTCAGGTTTCGCTCGGTCGCCCGCGAGGTGCTCGCGCAGGCAGCCCCCGCCGAGCGCGCGCTGCTCGAGGCCTACGCGCGCGGCGTGAACGCCGGACTCGCAGACCTTGCCGGACGCCCGTGGGAGTACTGGGTGCTGGGCGCACCCCCGCTCCCGTGGCGCCCGGAGGACACGATCCTCATCGAGCACGCCATGTGGTGGGATCTGCAGGCGAACGGCCTGCGGCGCGAGATCCTGCGCCAGGAGATCAACGCGCGGCTCGGAGGCGCGCAGTGCGGCGCGCGCTGGAAGTGCGGCCTCGGCTTCCTGTACCCGGCCGGAACCAGCTGGGATGCGCCCGTGGCGCCTGCGCAGGGCGCGGTGAGCGCGGCGGAGGCTGCGGTGCCGCCCGCAGAGGTGCTGGATGTGCGCAACGGCCGCGCTGCGGCGGCCGTGTCCGGGAGCGTCCCGCGCGAGCCGGCCGCGGGCAGCAACAGCTGGGCGGTGGCGGGCCGCCTGACCGCGACCGGCGCCGCGCTCGTCGCCAACGACATGCACCTCGGGCTGCGGATCCCGCCGCTGTGGTATCACGCCCGCCTGCGGATCGCCTCCGGCGCCGCACAGGCCCTCGACCTGAACGGCGTCACGCTGCCCGGAGCGCCGCTGCTGGTCGCCGGGTCGAACGGACACATCGCCTGGGGCTTCACCAACAGTTACGGCACCTGGCTGGATGTCAGCCGCGTGCCGTGCACCGCGGTGGGGCAGCACGAGCTGACGACGCCCTCGGGCCCGGTGGCGCTGTCGGTGGTGCGCGAGGAGATCCGGGTGCACGGTCAGGCGGCGGTCGTGATGGAGGTGAAGTCCGCGCCCGCGGGCGTGTTGCTGCGCGCCGATGAGGCGCAGCACAGCTGTTGGTTCGGCGCCTGGCTGGCGCAGAACCCGGCGGCGACCAACTTGGGTCTCATGGCGCTCGAGCGCGCCACCTCGGTCGCCGAGGCGCTCGCGCTCGCCCCCGCCGTGGGCATTCCCCACCAGAACGTGGTGATCGGCGACGAGCAGGGCCACATCGGCTGGACCATCTACGGGCGCATCCCCGCGGACACCGGAGCGACGCGCGCCAGCGGCGGCGCCCCCTGGACCACCGTGGCGGATCACCCGCGGATCGTGGACCCGCCGCTGGGTCGCATCTGGACCGCCAATGCGCGCGTGGCCTCCGACGATCATCAGCTGCGACTCATCGGCGGGGACGTGGCGGCGCTCGGTGCGCAATACGATCTCGGGGCGCGCGCCGGCCAGATCCGCGACGATCTGCTGGCCTTGCAGGGCAACATCACCCCCGCCGACATGCTGCGTATCCAGCTCGATGACCGCGCCGTGTTCCTGGCGCGCTGGCGCACGCTGCTGCTGAGCGTGCTCGATGAGGAGGCGCTGCACGATCACCCGCGCCGCGCGGAACTTCGGCAGCTCATCGAGGGCTGGAACGCCCGGGCGAGCGTCGACTCGGTCGGCTACCGCCTGGTGCGCGCCTATCACGAGCGCACCCGGCAGGCGGTGTGGGACATGCTGCTCGCGGGGCTGGGCCTCGAGGCGGAGCAGGGCGCGGCGCCGCCGGCGCAGTTCGAAGGTCCGCTGTGGCAGCTCGTCAGCGCGCAGCCGCTACATCTGCTGGCGAAGAGCTATCCCGGCTGGCCGCAGTTCCTGCGTGCACAGGTCGACGCCACCATCGCCGAGCTCGGCGCGAGCTGCCGCGAGCTCGCGCACTGCACCTGGGGTGCGCATAACCTGGTGCAGATCCGTCATCCGCTGTCGCGTGTCCTGCCGTGGCTCGCCTCATTCCTCGACATGCCGACCCTGGAACTGCCGGGCGACCACGACATGCCGCGGGTGCAGGACGGCGCGATCTTCGGCGCCTCCGAGCGCTTTGCCGTCTCCCCCGGCCACGAGGAGCAGGGTTACCTGCAGCTGCCGGGCGGACAGAGCGGGCATCCGCTGTCGCCGTATTACCACGCCGGGTTCATGCAGTGGGCGCGGGGTACGCCGCTGCCGTTTCTGCCGGGGCCGGCCGAGCACACGCTTATCCTGACGCCGAACTGAGCGCAGGTAGTTCCGCGCAGGTTCAGCTGTTGGCGGTTAGACTCGCGCTGTCATGAGTGAGCAGCGCTACACGGGCACCGACCAGTATGTTGCTACTTCCATCACACAGGCTCCGGCGCCGGCGGTTTCATAATAGCCGGCGGAGTGTATTCACCTATGGATGGCTTCGGCGACACTGCGATCAGACCCGACCTCCGCCCGACCGTCGGGCTGGTGCTGACCGGCGGCGGCGCGCGCTCGGCGTACCAGGTGGGCGTGCTGCGGGCGCTCGCCGAGCTGTTGCCGCGGGCGCGCAATCCGTTCCAGATCATCGTCGGCACCTCCGCGGGCGCAGTGGCGGCGGGCGTGCTGGCCGCCGAAGCGCATCACTGGCGGCGCGCGGTCGCGGGACTGGAGCAGGTGTGGGCGAACTTCCGCTCGAGCCAGGTCTTTCACGTGAACGCGCGGCACATGATGCGCGCCGGCGCCCACTGGGTGCTGGCGCTGGTCTCCGGCGGGCTGGTGCTCTCGCCCCCCAGATCGATGCTCGACAACACGCCGCTGCGCGAGCTGCTGGGCGTGCATGTGGACTGCAGCGGCATCCGCCGCAGCATCGCGCGCGGGCACCTGCGGGCGCTCGCGCTGTGCTCCACCAGCTACGCCACCGGCCGCTCGGTCGCCTTCTACGACGGCATCGACTCCATCGCCGACTGGGCCCGTGTGCAGCGCGTCGGCTGCCGCACCGAGATGACGGTCGATCACCTGATGGCGAGCGCCGCCATCCCGCTGCTGTTCCCGCCCATCAGGATCGGTGAGGAGTATTTCGGCGACGGCGCCATGCGCCAGATCCACCCGCTGAGCCCGGCGATCCATCTGGGGGCCGATCGCCTGCTGGTGATCGGCGTGCGCGCGCGGCGCGCCGCCGGCGTGACCGTCGACCGCCTGCACACCGTCATGCCGACGCCGGGCGAGATCTTCGGCTACATGCTCGACACGCTGTTCACCGACCAGATCTACGGCGATCTCGAGCAGCTCGAACGCATCAACACGCTGGTGCACAGCGCGCCGCAGGCCGCCCGCGGCGAACGGCCGATCGAGACGCTGATGCTGGCGCCGAGTGTCGATCCGCGCGAGATCGCCTCGCGCCACGTGCGCGAGATGCCGCAGGGGCTGCGGGTGCTGCTGCGGGTGATCGGCGGGCGCGACGAGTCCGGCTACCAGCTGGCGAGCTACCTCATGTTCGAGGCAGGCTACACGCGCGCGCTGATCGAGCTCGGCTACCGCGATGCCATGGAGGCGCGCTCGGCGCTGATGGCGTTCATGAGCGGCGAGAAGCTGCCGCAGGTGATGACAGCCGCCGGGGTCGCGCAGGCGACCTGAGCCGAAGGTCGGATCGGCTCGAGCGCTCTGAGGCCGCGCCCCCGGGCCAGGCGCAGCGCGGCTATTCCGTCGCGGCGTCCTGCGCCACCTGCGCGCCGCTCGCCGCCCGCGGGGGCGGCTGAAAGAGCTTGGCGCCCGGCAGGCCGCTGTGGCGCGCCGTGACGTTGCGGAATTCGCCGGCGAACTCCTCGGCCAGGCGGTCGACGATGTACACCGAGCGGTGCTGGCCGCCGGTGCACCCGACCGCCACCGTCAGGTAGCCGCGGTTGCTCGCCTGGTACTCCGGCACGCGGCCGCGCACGAAGCGCGCGATGTCCGCCACCAGCGTCGCCACGTTGGTGTGGGTCTCGAGGAAACGGATGACCTCCGGATCGCGGCCGGTGAGGTTGCGCAGGCCCGGCTCCCAGTAGGGGTTGGGGAGCGCCCGCGCGTCGAACACGAAATCGGCGTCACCGGGGATGCCGCGTTTGAAACCGAAGGACTCGAAGCTGATCGACAGCCGTCCGGCGCTGCGCTGCTCGACGCGCTTGTGTACGATGTCACGCAGGGCATGCACGCTCAGGCGCGAGGTGTCGATCAGCAGGTCGGCGACCGAGGCGATCGGCTCGAGGAGCGCGCGTTCCATGGTCATCGCCTCGCGCAGGCCGACGTCGCTGCGACTCATGGGATGCTTGCGGCGCGTTTCCGCGAAGCGCCGCAGCAGCTCGTCCTCGGCTGCGACCAGGAAGATCACCTCGCACTGCAGGCCGCTGCGTTTGAGCTCATCGACCAGCTGCGGCACGCTGGCCACCTCGGCGGCGGTATTGCGTGCGTCGAGCCCGATGGCGGTGCGCTCGTAGGTGGTCTCGGGCCTGCGCACCGTGTAGGAGACGAACGGCTTCAGCAGCGCCGCCGGGATATTGTCGATGCAGTAGAAGCCGAGGTCCTCGAGCATGTGCAGGGCCACGCTCTTGCCGGACCCGGACAGCCCGCTGAGGATGATGATGCGCACGCCTCAATGGTTATCCACGGGGCACTGCCGCCGCAAGTCCCGCGGCCGCGCTTGCCTGGCGCGGCTTACACCCGCAGCGCGCGGCGTCCCTCGGCGGCATGGTGGTCGGCGCGCTTTTCCTTGTGTTTCTTGATGCAGCGGTCCAGCTTGTCCGCGAGCAGATCGATGGCGGCGTACATGTCTTCTTCGGTGGCGTCCGCGTAGATGGCGCTGCCGCTCACGTGCAGCGTGGCTTCGGCCTTCTGTCGCAGCTTCTCTACCGTCAACACACAGTGCACGTCGATGACCTGATCAAAGTGTCTGCCGATGCGCTCGAGCTTCTTCTCCACATAGCCCCGCAACGACGGGGTGACTTCGACGTGGTGTCCGGTGACGCTGAGCTGCATGGTCCGTCTCCTGTGTGCTGTCTTGAGGCGCTTGCGCATGGGCTCACATCTGTTTCAGCCCCGCTCGCCGGCGCTCGTTGGAGGCCGCGATGCCCATCGCTTCGCGGTACTTGGCGACCGTGCGACGCGCCACCGGAATGCCCTCGGCCGAGAGCAGTTCCGCGATGCGCCCGTCGCTCAAGGGGGTGTCCGCGTCCTCTTCCTTGACGAGCTTGCGGATCTTGGCGCGGATGGCGGTGGAGGAGGTGCCGGAGCCGTCGGCGCCTTCCACCTGGCTCGAGAAGAAGTAGCGCAGCTCGAAGACCCCGCGCGGCGTGTGCATGTACTTGCCGGAGGTGACGCGCGAGACCGTCGATTCGTGCATCGCGACCGCTTCGGCGATGTCCTTGAGAATCATCGGCCGCATGTGCTCCTCGCCCTGCTCGAGGAACGCCGTCTGGCGCTCGACGATGGAGCGGGCGACTTTCATGAGGGTCTCGTGGCGGATCTCCAGGCTCTTGAGCAGCCAGCGCGCCTCCTGCAGCTGCGCGCGCATGCTGGCGTGGCTGGCGTTGCGGCCGATGAGGCTGGCGTAGCCCTGATTGAGCCGCACGCGTGGCAGCGTCGCCGGGTTGATCTCCACGCCCCAGCCGTGCTCGGTGCGGCGCACGAACACATCCGGGACCACGTACTGCGCACTGCCGGCGCTCACGGTGGCCCCGGGGCGCGGGTGGCAGGAGCGCACCAGGGCGAGCGCCGCACCGAGCTCCTCCTCGGTGGCGCGCAGCTCGCGGCGCAGCAGCGTCAGCTCGCGCTGCGCCACCAGCTCGAGGTGCGCGCGCGCGATCTGCAGCGCGGTGCCGAAGCCCGGGGTGGCCGGGTCCAGTTGCCGCAGCTGCAGCTCGATGCACTCGGCCACCGAGCGCGCGCCGATGCCCGGGGGGTCGAGGGTCTGTACCCGGGCGAGCACCCCGTGCACTTCCTCGGTCGAGCACTCGAGCTCCGGGCGCAGCGTGTGGGCGATTTCGGCGAGCGATTCGGTGAGATAGCCGTCGTCGCTGATGGCGTCGACGATGGCGCGCGCCACCGCGAACTCCCGCGGCGCCAGGCCTGCGAGCTCCAGCTGCCACATCAGGTGATCCTGCAGCGACTTGCCGCTCTCGTCGACGTATTCCTGGTGGCGCTCGTCCTCGTCGCCGCTCCAGGGGGTCTCGGCGGGTCCGACGCTGTGATCACCCCAGCCCTCTTCGAGCACCTCGACCGTGCTCTCCGTAGCGCGCTCCGGGGGCTTGGGCTGCTCGGCGGCGGTCACCGCCACCTCGAACGTGCCGCTGGCCTCGGCCTCGTCGGGCTCGAGCATCACGTTCGTCTCGAGGAGCTCGCGGATGTGTGCCTGCAGCTCGAGCGCCGGCAGCTGCAGGAGCCGGATCGCCTGCTGCAGCTGCGGGGTCATGGTCAGTTGTTGACCCAGCTTCAGCTGCAGAGAGGGTTTCAGCATGATGGAACTATTTGAAAAACAAGGGATTTGGCTTTAAACAATCCGAAGAGCTCACAGCCGGAACGACTCACCCAAGTACACCTCACGGACTTGGGGGTTGGCAAGGACTTCTTCCGCACTCCCGGAGGCGATGACCGTGCCCTGATTGACGATGTAGGCCCGGGCGCACACGCCCAGGGTTTCGCGCACATTATGGTCAGTGATCAGGACGCCGATGCCGCGGTGCGTCAGCTCGCGGATGATGCGCTGGATATCGAGCACGGACAGCGGATCCACGCCCGCAAACGGCTCGTCCAGGAGCATGAAGCGCGGCTCGGCCGCGAGCGCGCGGGCGATCTCGACGCGCCGCCGCTCCCCGCCCGAGAGCGCCATGCCGAGGGTTCTGCGCACGTGGCCGATGCGCAGCTCCTCGAGCAGCTGCTCGAGGCGCTGCTGGCGCGCCGCGCGCTCCAGGTCCGGCCGGGTCTCGAGAATGGCCAGCACATTGTTTTCCACCGTCAGCTTGCGGAACACTGAGGCCTCCTGCGGCAGGTAGCCGAGGCCGAGCTGCGCGCGGCGGTGCATCGGCAGCAGCGTGATGTCGGTGTCGTCCAGGCGGATGCGGCCCGCGTCGCACGGCACGAGCCCGACGATCATGTAGAAGGCGGTGGTCTTGCCGGCACCATTGGGCCCGAGCAGTCCTACGACCTCACCGCGCTCGAGCTCGAGCGACAGGTCGCGCACGACTTGACGGGACCGGTAGCTCTTGGCGAGTCCCGTAGCCTGCAGGGCGCTCATGGCTGCCCGGTCGGGTGCGGTGGCGGTTTCACCGGCTCGATCTTGCCCGGCCCCGGCACGACGCGTGGCGCGATGGTGATGTGCACACGCTGATCGGTGCCGGGCGATGCGGCGGCCTGCACGCGCTGCGCGCGGATGTTGTACACCAGCAGGGGGCCCGAGATCTCGTTCTGTCCGTCCGTCAGCCAGGCGTCGTCGCTCAAGCGCACGGTTCCGTCGTTCAGGTCATAGACGATCTCGCCGGCGTGACCGCGCGCCAGCTGCCCGGAGTCGGTGCGCTGCTGCTCGAACTCGGCGGGTTTGCCGGTGACCGTGGCGCGCGCAATGCGGTTGTCCCTGAATTCGATCGTCGCCTGGTCGGAGCGCAGGCTGCCATGCTGCTCCGCGTCGATGCGCACCTTGCCGTCGAACGTCCAGCGGCTGTTGGCGAAGTTCAGTCCGGTGGCATGCGCGTGCTCCGCCTGCACCCGGGTGGCTCCCTGCGATATGACGACATCGCTGAATGCCAGCGTGTTGGTGCGGCCGTCGACCTCGGTGGAAGCCGCGTCCAGGTTGATCGGCTGCTGGGCGGGGGGCGGCGCAGGCGGTGGCGCCGGCGCCGCGGCCGCGCCGCTGGCGAGCGCCGCGGCCAGCAGCAGTTTACGGCAGGAACGAGCCATGCACGGCCGATTCTAACTGCACGCGACGCTCCTTCAACCTGGCGATCAGCCCTTGCGCGTGCAGCTCTCGTCCCGACACGAGCAGCGTGACCGGATCGAGCGTCGTGACGATCTGCGATCGGGTGTCGAACGCGAGGCGCTCGGTGGAGATCGCGGCGGGCTCGCCCTTGTCCGGCAGCACGCCGGCGAGCCGCACGCCACCCTCGAGCTGCACCACGCCGCTCTCCTGGGCGAGCTCGCCACGATCGGCGCGCGCGGTCCATTCAGTGCCGCTGGTGTCGCGAAATCCGAGCTGCACCTGTTGCAGGTCCACCGTTCCCTGGTTCGGCTGCTGTTGAATCTGCGCAGCGTCGAGTGTGTACAGCGCTCGTCCGTCGGAGCCGGTCTGGATGAGGCGCGCCCTGCGGACGGCATAACCCGGGTCGTGCAGCGGCCCGACGGTGGCGGGCGCCGCACTCTCGCGCTGCGCTCCGGAGAGCACCACGACACCGACGATCAGCGCCACCAGCGCGAGCATCGCCAGCAGGCGATAGATCATCGCGCGCGCGCCCGGCGCGCCTCGAGCGCGAGCAGGTGATCGCACACCTCGCGCACCGCGCCGCGCCCGCCGCCCCGCCGGGTCACGACATCGGCGGCGCGCCGTACCTCGCGGTGCGCATCCGCGACCGCGAAGCTGAGCCTGACTGCGCGCATCAGCGGCACGTCCGGCAGGTCATCGCCGACGCAGGCGCACGCGGCGGGCTGCAGGCCCAGGCGCGCGCACAGGCGCGTCAGGGCGGTGCGCTTGTCCGCCACCCCCTGCAGCACATGGCGCACGCCCAGCTCGCGGCAGCGCGCGGCCACCATGGGCGAGCGCCTGCCCGAGATCACCGCCACCTGCACCCCGGCGCGACGCAGTTGCGCGATGCCCTGTCCGTCGTGCACGTGAAACACCTTGAGCGCCTCGCCACGTGGGCCGAAGTACAGCCGCCCGTCGGTGAGCACGCCGTCCACGTCCAGCACCAGCAGGCTGATGGCGTTCGGCATGGACGAGCCGGCCGAGCGCTTCACACGACGCCGGCGCGCATCAGATCGTGCACGTTGAGCGCGCCGATGAGGCGGCCGTTGGCGTCGCTGACCGGCAGCGCCGTGATCCGGTGCACTTCCATGAGGTGCACGGCTTCGGCCGCGAGCTCGCGCGGGCCGATGGTCCGGGCGTGCGCGGTCATCACCGTACTCATCGCCGTGGCGTGCACATCGATCTGCCGGTCGAGCGCGCGGCGCAGGTCCCCGTCGGTGAACACCCCGAGGATGCGCTCCTCGGGATCGACCACCACCGTCATTCCCAGACCCTTGGCCGACATCTCCATCAGGCCCTCGCTCAAGGGGGCGTCGGGCGCGATGCGCGGCACGGCCGTGCCGGTACGCATCAGGTCCTCGACGTGCAGCAGCAGCTTTCTACCGAGCGCGCCGCCGGGGTGGGAGCGCGCGAAGTCCTGCCGGGTGAAGCCGCGCGCCTCGAGCACCGCCACCGCGAGCGCATCGCCCATGGCGAGCGTGGCGGTGGTGCTGGCGGTGGGCGCGAGATTCAGCGGGCAGGCTTCCTCCGGCACGCCGACATCGAGCGTCACGCTCGCGGCGCGAGCGAGGGTCGAATCGGTCCTGCCACTCATCACGATGAGCGGCACGGCGAGGCGCTTGAGGTGCGGCAGCAGCAGCACCAGCTCCGGGGTCTCGCCGGAGTTGGACAGCGCCAGCACCGCATCCCCGCGGGTGATCATGCCGAGGTCGCCGTGCCCGGCTTCCGCGGGGTGCAGAAAAAAGGCCGGTGTGCCGGTACTGGCAAGCGTCGCCGCGATCTTGCCGGCGACATGCCCGCTCTTGCCCATGCCGGTGACCACGACGCGGCCGTGGCAGGCGAGGCACACGCGGCAGGCCTGCGCGAACGCGGTCCCGAGCCTTGCGGTGAGCGCCTCGACCGCGCGCGCCTCGATGGCGAGCGCGCGCCGCGCGGAAGCGAGCAGCTGCTCATCGTCGGGTGCCGGGTGGGGGGTGGCTGCGGCCGCCGGGTGCAGATCCATGACGCTCATTATGGCACCGGGTGGATCGGCGTGCGCGGCGCGACCGCGGAGGCGAGATTGACATCGGTCTTACGTCGTCTTACCATCATTTCCGATGGAAACCACCAAGCTCTCTTCGAAGGGGCAGATCGTGTTGCCGAAGGCCATCCGGCAATCCCGCCGCTGGCCACCGGGCACGGAATTTCTCGTCGAAAATACCCCGCGCGGGACCCTGCTGCGTCCGAGGAAGCCCTTTGGAAGCACCGAGCCGGCGGAGGTCTTCGGCCGCCTGAAAGCCGGCGGTGGAGCGCGCACCGTCAAGCAGATGGATGAGGGTCTGCGGCAGGCGTTCAGGTCTCGGCGTCGCTGACGCGTTCGCGGGTCTGGACATGTTCGCCATTGATACGAACGTCGTCATCCGTTACCTCGTCAACGACGATGCGGCCCAGGGGGCGCGGGCGCGCGCGCTGGTAGATCGGGAAAATGTGTGGGTCTCGAGGACCGTGGTGCTCGAGTCCGCCTGGGTACTCGAGGCTGTGTACGACTTTTCGCGCAAGGACGTCATCGCCGCTCTCGAAGCCTTCTTCGGGCTTGCGACCGTACAGGTGGAGGACGAGGCCGTCGTGGCTCGAGCGCTGGCAAGCGCACGTGCCGGTATGGACGTCGCAGACGCACTGCATGTCGCCGGCACGCCAGCCGAGGCCGAGGCGTTCCTGACATTTGATCGCTCGCTCATTCGGACGCGGCCCAAAGTACCGCGTGTGCAGATCGTCCCCTAGCCCGTCATCATAGGCGCGCCCGTGAGCAGCCTTAAGCGGAGGGTGTTACGCCCATGAACCCTGAAGACATCGCGCGGCTGATCCGCGCAGGCCTCCCCGGAAGCTCGGTGCGCGTGCAATCGGATGACA
>Ga0209472_1000530_pt1 | contig 22618 bp, 20 predicted proteins | sample GraSoiAngelo_130_FD_185887 | JGI IMG/M metagenome (GOLD analysis project Ga0209472, IMG submission 185887) | Grasslands soil microbial communities from the Angelo Coastal Reserve, California, USA - 14_0929_02_20cm (SPAdes) (version 2) | ecosystem: Environmental > Terrestrial > Soil > Grasslands ...
TCCCGCCGGTGATCGCCGTCGATACGGAGCGTCTGACCGCGAGCCTTCCTACGGGGTACCGCGCGCGGCCGTTCGAGGATCGCGATCGCGAGCCGTGGGTCGCCGAGCGCAACACGTGGTACGGCCCGATGGAGCAGGGCAGCGCAAAGGAATGGCGTACGTGGGAAGCGATGGCTCCGGACAAGTCGCTTCTTCGGATCGCGGTCGACGACCCTTCGGGGCATCTCGCCGCGCTCGCCGATATCGGCGCCGGAGGCGCATTCCAGCATCCGGATGGCGCGCAAAGTGGCGGCGTGTCGGTCGGGCGGGCCGACCGGAGCAAAGGGATCGGCAGTTCCCTGCTCGCAGTGATCATCGACGAAGCGATCCGGCGCAAGGCGCCGCGCTTCCTCGCCGGCGCGAGCGAGGCGCACCCCGACGCCCTGGCGTGGGCCGGGAAGCGCGGTTTCCGCGAGATCGGGCGGCGCATCGAGTCGTACGTCGAGCTCGCTTCGTTCGATCCCGACCGGTTTCGCGCGCGCGTCGATGACGTGCGCGGATCCGGCATCGCGCTCAAGACGATCGACGAGATCCTCGACGGCCGCGACGGCGAGACCCGCGAGGGCTTCATCCGAGCGCTGTACGACGCCGAGACGCCGATGTGGGAAGACGTCCCATGGGCGACGCCAACGCCGCACTGGCCGTACGACCGCTTCCGTCAGATGGGATTCGAGAGCGGCCAGATGATCTCCGATGTGTCCGTCGTCGCGTACGACGGCGACACGATCGCCGGGTTCACGATGACCGGCAAGCGACAGTCGCAGGATGGCTATACCTGGATGACGGGCGTCGGGCGCAGCTATCGCGGCCGCGGTCTCGCGACCGCCATCAAGGTCGAGGCGCTATCGCGGGCCAAAGCGAAAGGTCTGCGCGCGTTGCTCACGACCAACGACGAGCCGAACAAAGCGATGCGTGAGATCAACGCCAAGCTCGGATACCGGACGCTGCCGGCACATGTGCAGCTGGAGAAGCCGCTGTTGCATTGACCACCCGCGTGGCACGGCGTTCGCTCTAGCCTTGTGGCGATGTCCGACGCGGACGTAGCGAATCCCACAGGCGCTCTTCTCCTTCTCGGCGCGACCGTCTTTCTCCTCGGGGCGATGTACGTGGTCTGCTACACGTTCTTCATAGCGAATTGGGAAGGCTGGGAGTCGTGGAATCGACGGACCGGTCTCGACTCGGAGATCGCCGAAGAGGAACGGCTGAGGAGGCGCGGACTCAAATAGGAAGGAGGGAGGCCGGAGCCTCCCTCCTTCGCGTGCGAGCGGATCGGTTATTCGGCGGGTGTCGCCTCGGTCACCATGCCCGGCTCTTCGCCTCCGACCTCAGACCAGATCTTCGCTCCGCGCGGCTCGCGCAGGAACAGCGTGCCGATGACCACGGTCATGAGGGCGACGATGATCGTGTAGGCAAGGCCAAGGTAGATGTTGCCGTTCGGGTCGCCTGTGGTGTTGAACTGGCGTAGCGAAATGTCCGTCTTGATCGGGAGACCCATGAAGTTCGAGAGGAACGGCACGTATAGGAGCTGCCCCGCGGCGTTCTTAACCCCCTCGGGATAGGTCGCGCCGACCAGGCCGGTGAAGAGCAGCGGCAGCAGACCGCCGAACCAGCCATTTCCGAAGTGGTACGGGATCGAGAGCGACGTATAGCGAACCTTCGCGCGGAAGTACTCGACGAGGAACGCTGCGATCGGTCCGTAGACCATCGTGACGTAGATCACCTGGATCCAAACGAGGGCGACCATGATGAGCGTGTCGGGGTTCGCGGCGGTGATGAGACCTGTCGCGTCCTTCGTCACATGCGCGTGTTCGGTCATCTGCTGATAGATCGGTAGATATGTGATGGCGGCGATCAGACAGCCAGCAAGGATGATGAGCTTGCGGCCGATCCTGTCGGAGAGCCAACCGAATACCAGGAAGAACGGCGTGCCGAGCGCGACCGCCCACAGCATGATCGGATAGGCCTGCGTGAACGTCAGCTTCAGGTAGATCGTCATGAAGTTGAGCGCCTGGAACTGGCCTTGGTACCACACAACGCCCTGACCCGCGGTCAGGCCGAGCAGGACGAGGAGAATCACCCCGACCTTGCGGCCGCCGAAGGACTCGCTCGCCCAGTTCCCGGCACCGGTGACCGACTGCCGCGCCTCCTTGAGTCGCGCGAATAGTGGGGTCTCGCGGAGACGGAGTCGGATGTAGAGCGCGAATGCGACGAGGATCGCGGAGATGAGGAACGGGTACCGCCATCCTCCGGCAAGCCCGAGGAAGAGCGGAGCGTCGGTTGTGAACTCCTTCGCGGTCATGTTCAAGCGGAAGGCGAGAATGATCGCGAGGGCGAGGAAGAAGCCGACCGTCGCGGTCGTCTGGATCCACGCCGTGTAGAGACCGCGCTTGTTGTCGGGTGCGTGCTCCGCGACGTAGATCGCGGCCCCGCCGTACTCGCCGCCGAGAGCGAGGCCCTGAAGAAGACGCAGCGCCACGAGAATGACCGGCGCGAAGATACCGATCTGGGCGTACGTCGGCAGAAAGCCGACGAGGACAGTGGCGAGACCCATGACCGTGATCGTGACGAGGAACGTGTATTTGCGACCGATGATGTCCCCGAGCGCTCCAAAGAAGACAGCACCGAATGGCCGGACGAGAAAACCGGCCGCGTATGTTGCGAACGCTGAGAGAAGAGACGCCGTGTCGTTGCCGCTCGGAAAGAAGATCGGCGCAAAGAAGGGCGCCAGAGTCGCGTAGAGGTAGAAGTCGTACCACTCGATGACGGTGCCGGCCGACGAAGCAGAGATTACGAATGGCAGACCGTATGTGCGCTTCGTAGTGGCGACCGCGGTGGCAGTTCGCGTTGCCAAGTTTTCCCCCTTCTGCTGACGACGCGTTTCAAAGGATGTCCAGAGAAGACCCACGAAATGGTCCGCCTGCCCGCTCATCACCTCCCCAACCAGCGCAAAACAGGTGATAGCGCGCTTGTCTACGTCTTTCCTTCCACATCGTCAATTCGGGTTTTCGCCTGTCGCACGCTGCGGGAGCGTGCGGTCCTGGCCCGGAACGCGGCGGGTCCTGTCCCGGCTACGCGGGTCTCTCCCTCAGCGCACCCTCCCCGCCTTGCAGCTCACTGCCGTTCGCTGCGGGCGGGTCCCCCGGGCACCCGCGCTTCGCGAGAGACCCGCTGCGCCGTGCCACCCGCCGCTTCGATGTCGGCTCGGCTAGTCGTCTTTCCCCGATGACGATGCCGTGCGGATGGACTCAACGACGCTCGAATCAGCAAGCGTCGTGGTATCGCCGAGTGGCTGGCCGTTCGCGATATCCCGCAGAAGCCTTCGCATGATCTTTCCGGAGCGCGTCTTCGGGAGCTCGGGGGTGAACATGATCGTCTTGGGACGCGCGATCGAGCCGATCGCTTTGACGACATGCTCCCGGAGCTCTTTGGACAGCTCCTCGCTTCCCTCGTTGCCGCCACGGAGCGAGACGAAGGCGAAGATCGCCTGACCGGTGATCGGGTCCTCCCGCCCGATGACGGCCGCTTCAGCCACCTTCGGGTGCGACACGAGCGCGGACTCGACCTCGGTGGTCGAGATGCGATGCCCTGAGACCTTCATCACATCGTCGACGCGGCCCATGAGCCAGAGGTAGCCGTCCTTGTCACGGCGCGCGCCGTCCCCGGCGAAGTACTTGCCGGGGTACCGGGCCCAGTACGTCTCGCGATAGCGCTTGTCGTCCTTGTAGATGCCGCGGAGCATCGCGGGCCACGGCCGCGAGATAACCAGATAGCCAGCGCCGCCAGCCGGCACGGACTTCCCGTCCTCGTCCACGACGTCGGCCTTGACGCCCGGGAACGGGAAGGTCGCGCTGCCGGGCTTGGTCGTCGTGAGACCCGGTAATGGCGTGATGAGGATCATCCCCGTCTCGGTCATCCACCACGTGTCGACGATGGGGCAGCGTCCGCCGCCGATGGTCGCCTGGTACCACAGCCAGGCCTCCGGATTGATCGGCTCGCCGACCGACCCGAGCAAGCGCAGCGACGACATGTCGTGCTTGGCGGGATACTCGGCGCCCCATTTCATGAACGTGCGGATCGCGGTGGGCGCGCAGTAAAGGATCGAGACCTTGTATTTCTCGATGATCGACCACCAGCGGTCCTTGTCCGGGAAGTCGGGTGTGCCCTCGTACATGACGCCGGTGGTGCCGTTCGCGAGAGGGGCAAAGACGATGTAGCTGTGCCCCGTGACCCAGCCGATGTCGGCAGCGCACCAGTACACGTCGGCGTCCTTCACATCGAAAATGAGCTTGTGCGTCGTCGCGACGCCGGCGAGATATCCGGCCGTCGTGTGCACGATGCCCTTCGGCTTCGCCGTCGTCCCGGACGTGTAGAGCAGGTAGAGCATGTGCTCGCTCTCGAGCGATTCGGCCGGGCACTCGGGCTTCTGGCGATCGACGATGTCGTGCCACCAGACGTCGCGTCCTTCGGTCCAGGGCACGTCCTGCTTGGTGCGGCGGACGACAAGGACCGTCTCGATGCTCTTCGTCTGGGCAATCGCGTCGTCAGCGTTCTTCTTGAGGGGGACGGTGCCGCCCTTGCGGTAGCCGCCGTCGGCCGTGATCAGGACCTTCGCTTCGGAATCATTGATGCGACCCGAGAGCGCTTCGGCGGAGAAGCCACCGAAGACGACCGTGAACGGCGCTCCGATGCGCGCGCACGCGAGCATCGCCGCGGGAAGCTCGGGGATCATCGGCATGTAGATCGCGACCCGGTCGCCCTTGCGCACACCGAGCTCTTTCAGGGCGTTCGCGGCGCGGGATGTCATACCGAGAAGGTCCTGGTAGCTGATCGCTCGGCTGTCGCCCGGCTCCCCCTCCCAGTAGTAGGCGATCTTGGAGCCCTTGCCCGCCTTTACGTGGCGGTCGAGGCAGTTCTCGGAGATGTTGAGCTCGCCACCTGAGAACCATTTCGCGTACGGCGCTTCCCACTCGAGCACCTTGGCGAACGGCTTGCGCCAGGTGAGGCTCTTGGCCTGCTCCGCCCAGAACCCCTCGAGATCCTTTTCGGCCCGCTCATAGATCGCCGGGTCCTTGGCGTTCGCCTGGGCGGCGAACTCCTTCGGCGGCGGAAAGCTCCGATCCTCCCGGGAGAAGGTCTCGAGCGCGGTGGACGACTTGGTTTCCGTGGCCAAGAGCGGCCTCCCCTAGAGGGCGCTCGGCCGGCCCCGGTCGAGCGCCAAGAGATGTGCTCGGTAGTGCTCTGGCAGCATGAGGAGCCAACCGAAACAATTCAAATCGCCGTAATAGGGATGCCTCGCGGTGGCTTTCAGATCGGGGTCGGCCGGGAACTCCTTGACGAGCCGTTCGGCCGTGGCCACCGTCTTTTCGGCCAGGCTCTGGATGCCGGCGCGGCTCACGTCGCCGGCGGCGGGCCGCGGCTGGCCCGTCCTTCCTGGAGGTCCGCCCTGGGCCAGCCGGAGGCCGGTGAGGGCAACACCCCGCTCGACGATGAGGAGGTGGGTTGCCACCTGACCGAGCCCCCAGTCGTCGTCCGACCCCTTGAGGAGGGGCCCGTCCGGTGTCTTTTCAACCCGGGCGAGCAGCTTCTCGCGCTCCATCGCTGTCCCGTCCACCAGCAGCTGAATCGTCTCCCGGAGCCATTCGGGGCGGTCGGAGGGCTCTTCGACCACTAAAAGAGGCACCGTCGCATCATGCGCTCTTGTGCGTTCGTGCAGAATGCGGCGCGAACCAAACAGGCCTTAGGCCGCACAGGAGGGTTACGTGGCTGGGATCTCGAAGTCGGAGACCCTGAATCGTCTATCGGAAAAGACCGGTCTGACCAAGAAGCAGGTGGGGCAGTTCCTCGATGAGCTGGCCGCACTCGCGTACAAGGAGGCCCGCAGCGGCTTCACCATCCCCGGCGTCGGGAAGCTCGTGATCGTCGACCGCAAGGCTCGCATGGGACGCAATCCCGCGACCGGTCAGCCGATCTCGATCCCCGCGAAGCGCGTGCTGAAGTTCCGGATCGCCAAGCAGGCGAAGGACTCGGTACTCGCGAAGCGCGGCAAGTAGCAGCAGCGGCGCTGTCCTAGCAATCCTCTGGCGAGGTCCGCCGTTCGTGGGAGGGCGGCGGGCCTCGCTCTCGTTTCCATGTGACGATGGTCTCGTGCGGCGCATCGCGGTCATCGGCAACGGAGGTGGAGGCAAGTCCACCCTCGCGCGCGTACTTGCGGAACATCTCCATATTCCCGTGCACGAAGTTGACGAGGTCCAATGGCTTCCCGGGTGGCGGCGCGCGCCGCTCGACGAGGTCGCCGACACGCTGGAGGCCTGGGCTTCGGAGGAGTCGTGGATCATCGACGGGTTCGGGCCGTGGCCGGTGATCGATCGGCGCATGGCGCGGGCCGACACGATCGTGTACGTCGACTTCCCATTCCGCATTCATCTGTGGTGGGCGGCGAAACGCCAGGTCGCGTCCTTCGTCAGCGGTCGCGCGTGGGGAGGGCAGAGCGTGCCGCCCTCCTCGCTTCTGCTGTTTCGCGCGCTGCGCCGCGTCCACGCGATGCGACCCGACCTCCTCGAGCTCGTTACGAAGAGCGGGCGCGATGCGAAGCTGGTGCACCTTCGATCGCCGCGCGAAATGGGGCGGTGGGTCAGCGATGTGACGAGGACGGCCGCGGGAGTCGGCGACTGATGCCAGGTCCGAACGTGCCGTTCCCGCCGATGGAAGCGCAGCTCGTGGAAAAGCTCCCCGAGGGCGAGCGCTGGCAGTACGAGCCGAAGTGGGACGGCTTTCGCGGCGTGCTCGAGAACGACGGCGGAGAGCTCGCGCTCTGGAGTCGGAACGAGCGGCCGCTGCTTCGATATTTTCCGGAGCTGCGAAAGCTCGGCGATCTCCTGCCACCCCACTCGGCGCTGGACGGCGAGATCGTCATCGAGCTCGATGGCCGGCTCGAGTTCGACGCGATGCAGATGCGCCTGCACCCCGCGGAGTCACGCATACGGAAGCTCTCGGCCGAGACGCCCGCGCGCTACATCGCGTTCGACATCCTCCTCTGGAACGGCGAGCCGATCCACGAGCGCCCGCTCGCCGAGCGACGCAAGGAGCTGGAACGCGTCGCGAAGGGCTTCTCACTTTCTCCGGTATCGAAGGATCCCGCGCTGGCGCAGCAGTGGCTGGAGCGCCTCGAGATCATCGGCCTCGACGGCGTGATCGCAAAGCGCGTCGACCTTCCGTACAAGCCCGGGGCGCGCGACGCGGTCTCGAAGGTGAAGCACCACCGCACCGTCGACTGCGTGATCGTCGGGTATCGCACGAGCGGGACGAAAATTGCGTCGCTTCTTCTGGGCCTGTATCGCGAGGACGGCACGCTCGACTTCGTCGGCCACACCTCGGGGATCGCGGGCCCGTTGCAGGCGCAGCTGCAGGAGATGCTTCCGCCGCTCCTCAAAGAAGACCAGCACATCGACCAAGACTGGGGACGCACGCCCGAGGGCGGCTCACGCTGGTCGCAGGGCAAGGACCTGCCGTGGCACGAGATCCGGCCGGAGATCGTCTGCGAGGTACGTTTCGACAAGATGGAGCAGGAGCGGTTCCGCCACGGCACCCGCTTCATCCGCTTTCGCCCGGACAAGGAGCCGAAGCAGTGCACCTGGGAGCAGGTGAAGCCCACGGCCAAACCCGGTGATCCTCGGCTTGACGATCTCCTCCGTGGGAAGCTCGGCTAGGTCGACTGCGCCCGGAGCGATCCCTGGCGAAAGGCGGGGACCGCCGACGCTATCCCGAGAACGAGAGCGATCACGGTCACGAGAAGGGAGCCAACGGCATCCGGCTTGACCGTCATCAGGAACACGACGCCGAGTGCGACCGCCGTACGTGCGCGCACCGAGGCGACGAACAGAGGGGATTGCAACGCTCCCCGTAGGTCTTCCCTTAGAGATCCCTGGCCTGATCCAGCCGCCGCGAAGACCCGCGAAAGACGGATGCCGCTCACCACGCCGAACACCGCGATGAACAGCAGTGACAAGAAGCCGATCCCAATCCAGCCGGTGGGACCCCACGTGACCGCAGTCATGTAAAGACCGAAAATCAGCAGGGCGGCCACGGATGCCGCTCCGAGCGCGCGGATGACTCCGTACACGCCTGCCCATTCGCGAACCTGCTCGACGGTGCGTGCGCCCCGCAGCTTGGCGATCCCGACCCAATCGAGCGCGAGAGCCGCGAAGACTCCGAGCGCGCCGGCGATGTGGAAAAACAGCGCAATCGAATAGAGCGTCAACACATCCTCCAGATTGAGTAGTTCAGGGCGACCCTGACGTTCGCTTGTGAATAGACCGTGAATGGCGTGTGGAAATCTCGGTGACTCCCGGAGAGTCCTAGTACCGCAGGGACTGCACGGTCGCGCGGCTGGGGGCGTTCTCATCGCAGGACCGGCGTTTTTCCGGTCCGGTGGGAAGGAGCCCTGGATGCTTTCGCGCTCTGTCTTCGCCCGCTACCTGTTGGTGGCAATCGTCTCGGCCTTCGTGGCCATGGCGACCGCCGCGAGCGGGGTCACCGCGCACAACGATGGCTTCAACGAGCGCATCTTGAACTGCCTTGAGACCCGTGACGCGAACAGCGATCAGTGCATCGCCGCGCTCGAGGTGAGCCCGGTCGACTCGAACTTCTTCCGCGTCCTCGCCGACAACCTCGACAACATGCCGGCGAAGGAAGAGCCGCAGCCCGAGGTCGACGTCTACTCCCTCGTCAAGGAATGTGCCGCGACGCAGAACCTCGAGAGCGATGAGTGCGTCGTCGCGCTCGAGCAGAGCGGACTCTCGCTAGACGACTTCAAGGCGAAGTTCGCCGCGAAGCTCGCCTTTGCCGCGAAGAAGGACCAGATGACCGGGAAGATGAAAGACTGCCTCGACCTCAAAGCGAAGCTCAACGGCAAGTCGCCCGAGGAGCTCAGAGACCTGGTCGAGAGGATCAACTACGTGTGCCGTAAGGCGCTCGTCGAGTCACACATGAGCGCCGGCCAGTTCTGGTCGACGTACCGCTAACACCCATCCCCCTGCTCCCCGCGCGGCCCGAGTCGACGACTCGGGCCGCGCCGTTTGGCACCCACCCCGAACCGAATGACGCGGCGTGCTGTATGACCCATCGATGCGCAGAGCGCACGCCGTCGGCACACGCCTGAGATCGGTCCTCGCGCCCGTGTTTTCTGGACGCGCTGTTGCCCTTGGGAGTCGCCTTTGCCGTGGTGTCGTTCCTCGCTGATCCCGCCCACATCGAGACAGGCGAGCTCCGGGCGAATTCCCTGCTCATGAACACGAGTCAGCTTTTTCGCAGGGAGGCGAACCCCTTCGGGGCGGCGGTCGGGAGCAGCGCGATCTTGATGCTCACATCGATTGCCGGTGCGATCGCGGTCGGCGTGCCGGCGGGCATCGCGTACGGGTGGTCGACGAGTCGCGCGCTGAGAGCGCTCGCCTGGTCGGTGAGCACGCTCGCGTCGTCGCTGCCGGCGTTCTTCTGGGCGGTCGCGATCGAGCTCGTGATGATCTGGCTCTGGGTCCAATTCCGCATCCAGGTCCTACCAACCGCCGGATTCGGGATCGACGAGCATCTCGTCCTGCCTTCTTTGGCGCTTGGGATCAGACCCGCCGCGTACATCTTTCGGCTGACCGCGACGGCAGTGGAGGAGATCCGACACGCCGACTATGTCCGCACCGCGATAGCCAAAGGTCTGAGCGAGCGCGCGCTCCTTGCGCGTCACGTACTCCCGAACGCCAGCCCGAACATCATCGCCGCGACGGTGTTCGCCGCGCGCGGAGCCCTTTCGAGCCTCGTCATCGTCGAGTTCGTGTTCATCTGGGGCGGAGCCGGCCTCACGTTCGTGCAGGCCCTCGGCAACCGACGATTGGAGCTTGCGAGCGCGCTCGCGCTCGCGTTCGCCGTGGGCAGCGCGCTGCTCGCGCTGGCGGCGGATCTGGTGCGCACACGCGTGCGGGTCGGCACGTGAGCACGCGGCACGAGCTGCGCCGCCTCATCACGAACCCCGCGCTGGTGATGGGCCTGATCGGCACCCTTGCTCTGCTGGCGATCGGAGTTTTCGGCGGACTCGTGGCCCCGTACGACCCCAACGCGAACCTCTCCCTGATCGTGAAACATCTGCCGGACGGCACGCTCTCATTCAGGGTCCCACCGACGTTCCCCGATACCGACCACTGGTTCGGGACCGATGCTCTGGGGCGGGATCAGTGGTCGCGTGTTCTGACCGGCGCGTGGCTGAGCCTCTCGGTCGTGGTCGTGTCGGCGGTGGCGCGTCTCGGGATCGGCCTGTCGCTCGGCGTCACGAGCGGCTGGTATGGCGGTCTGTTCGCGCGCGTCGTGAGCATCGGAGCGGCGGGCGTCGCGGCCGTCCCGCAGCTGCTTCTCGCGATCATGCTCGTGCTGGCCACGCGGCCCCTCGGGGCCGCCGGATTCATCGCCTCGCTGGCGCTCGTGGGCTGGCCGGAGATCAGCGAATACATCCGCGCGGAGGTCCTTCGCGCGAAAGCGCAGCCGTTCATGGAAGCCGCGCGCTCGATCGGCGTCCCGGGACGACGGCTCATCACCGGCCATCTCGTCGCGACGGTCGGTCCGCAGCTTCTGACGGTGGCCGCGCTCGAGACCGGCGCCGTGCTGCTTCTGCTCGCCGAGCTCGGTCTCGTCGGCCTCTTCCTCGCGGGCGCCACATTCCTGGTCGGCGACTTCGGGCCGGTAGGACCGCTGAAGGGTCGGGTGCCCGAGTGGGGACAGATGCTCGGCGGGCTCCAGTTCTACGCGATCACGGCCGAGCTCCCGACGCTCATCCCCGCGCTCTTCGTAGTGCTTGCATCGGCGACCTTCGCGCTGCTCGCGGACGGGCTCCGCGCGGCCAGCGATCCGTTCAGCTCGCGCCGAGTCCTCCCGGGGACGTTCGGAGTCCTCACAAAGGTGCTGGCGGGTGCCCTCTGCTTCAGCGCCGTCGGATTCATCGGCGTCAACGTCAGGCCGGGCGCCATGACGATGGAGGACGGCCGCGTGCTCGCCGCGAGGACCGCCGAGACGATCTGGCCGGGCAGTGAGTTCGTCGCCGGGGTCGCGCGCTATCCATCGGGCACGCGGGTGGTCGATCGACCGGAGCGCCTCACGTACTACTACCGCAACGACCATGAAGAGGTCCTACGGATCAGCTTCCAGAACGCCGACCGGCTCGCGGTCGAGGTGCGCAAATACGAGAGCGAGGACGAGATCGACTTCAACGGGTTGAAGGCCCTGCCGGCCGGCCTCATGTCGTACGACACGCCACTCCGGCTGGCGGAGCAGAACGGCGGCTTCGCGTACCGGCAATTCCAGCCGAACTATCTGGTACGCGTGATCCTGACCTGGCCAGGCGATCGCGACGCGCCGGTCTATGCCGTCATCTACAGCCCGATGAGCGGCTCTCGAGTGGACCCGCTGCGCGTCTGCTGCTTCGACGCGCGGACGGGCGAGATCGTCGACTCACTCGTTGCGCCGCGACTCGCTCCGCCGTGGCCCGTGCCGGCCGACTGCGCCGCGGCACGTTCCGTCTATCGGCAAGTCGACCGCTTCCAGGGCTATTTCGTCATGGGCCCGTCGCTCTCCGTGGGCACTCAGTCCAACCTGAACTATCAGGGCGACACCTTCATCTGGATGCTCGGTGGCCAAGGGACACCGCGGCTCGAGAGCGCGACCAACGTCGAGGACGCCTCGGCGCGGGCCGACATCGTCAGTCCCTCGCCGACCGGCAACGCTCCCGGGCAGGCGTTGTCCTTCGCCACGTTGCGGCTGCCGGTACCGGGGTGCTGGACGGTGAAGGTCTCGGTTGGCAGTGCGGTCCTCGATTACACGCTCTACGCCTACCCGTCGGACTGCCGTCCGCAACACGAGAGGTTCGCTGCGGTTCCCGGTGTCACGCCGCTGCCATGCGTCAGACGCTAGGTCAGCGGTGGCTCGGGCCGCGCTGCTGTCCGGCGCCCTTGCCGAAGTACTCCGCGCGCCAGTCGCGCGGCGGGCCCGAGCGCGCTTTCCGTTTGGGTAGGGTTCGCTTCACGTTCAGCGTGTCGAAGAGCGGGTCGAGGCTCACGGCCTTCTCCCACATCCCCGCGGTGAGGTCGCCGACCGCCGCGATGCGGTCGCGCATCGTCGCCATCGTGAAGTCGCCGGGCTCGACGGCAGGTACCTCGTCCCAGCGGAGGGGCGCGGACGCGCGCGCGTCGGGGACCGGGCGAATCGAGTACGCCGACGCGATGGTGCGATCGAACGCGTTCTGCCCGTAATCGACGAACACGCCCGGTCGGCCGGCGACCTTCCACTGCGTCGTCGCGATCTCGGGCACGAGCGCCACGATCGCTTTCGCGATCGCGCGCGCGATCTCACGCACGAGCGGAAACTCGAGCTCCGGGACGATCGGAATGAGGATGTGCAGGCCGGTCACGCCGCTGGTCTTCGGGTAGCACGGCAGGCCGAGGTCGTCCATCACGCGCTTTCCGGCCATGGCGATCTCGCGCACATGTGCCCAGGGGTTGCCCTCCGACGGGTCCAGATCGATGAGCAGGTAGTCCGGCTTGTTCACCTCGGGGACACGCGAGTGCCAGGTGTGAAGCTCGATGCATCCCAGGTTCGCTATCCAGGCAAGACCGGCCGGATCGGTGACGACCGGAAAATCCGCCTCGTTCCCGGATGGATAGTTGATGTGCACGGTCTCGAGCCACTCGGGATGCGGCATGGGCACGCGCTTTTGGTAGAAAAAGTCGCCCTCGACCCCGTTGGGGTGCCGCTTCATCTGCATCGGACGGCGCGACACGTGATGCAGGACAGCGTCGGCGACGTCGACGTAGTACTGGATGAGATCGCCCTTGGTCAGGCCCATCTTGGGGAAGAAGACCTTGTCGAGATTGGTGACCTTGACCTCGCGGCCTGCGACGAGCACGCCCGGCAACTCTAGACGGGTCTCGCTAGACGAGGCTTCGGTAACGCGGCACGTATGCCTTCTCGCGGATGAAGGCGTGGATGTCGGTGGGGCGCTCGACGCGCGCGAGCCCGCGCTCGAAGATCACCTCGGCGACGCGCGCCGCCACCCGTAGCTCCGTCTCGAGGATCGCGGACACCGGTGGATACACGAGTCCCACGGCGATATCGCTTGGGGTCACCTGCTCGGCCACACCGCTCGCCGCGGCGATGAACATCTCGTCGGTGACGCGGCGCGCGCCGGTCGCGTAGACCGCCATGCCGATCGCGGGGAAGACGTACACGTTGTTGCCCTGCCCCGGCACGAACGTGCGGTCGCCGAATCGCACCGGCGGGAAAGGACTCCCACCCGCGAACACGGCGCGCCCGGCCGACCACGTGTACGCCTGCTCCGCCGTGCACTCCGAGCGCGACGTGGGGTTCGAGTAGGCGAAGATCATCGGCCGCTCGTTCACGCGCGCCATCGCCTCGATCACGTGCTGGTCGAATGCGCCGCCCACCGTCGAAAGCCCGATGATGCCGGTCGGTCGCAGCTCCTCGATCGCCGCGACGAAGTCGGCGATGGCCGCGTGGCGCTGCGCGAACGGGCGCTGATAGTCGTGGAGGGCTTCGCGGTCCGCCGTGACGAGTCCCTTGCGGTCGAACAGCGCGACCCGCGACCGCACCTCGGTCTCGGGCACGCCCTCGTCGCGCATGGCCTTCACCAGGAGATCCGCCGTCCCGACCGCGGCCGAGCCCGCGCCCAGGAACAGGAAGCGCTGCAGCGCGAGGGGCGTGCCGGTGATGCGAAGCGCACCGAGGATCCCGGCGAGGGCGACCGCGGCGGTGCCCTGCACGTCGTCGTTGAAACAGCAGACGCGCTCGCGGTAGCGCTCGAGGAGACGGATCGCGTCATTGCCGGCCCAGTCCTCGAACTGAATGAGCGCTCCGGGGAACTCGGCCTCGACGGCAGCGACAAATTCATCGACGAAAGCATCGAGCTCGTCGTCGGAAATGCGGGTTTGCTTGAGCCCCAGATACAGCGGGTCCGAAAGCAGCGTCTCGTTGTTCGTCCCGGCGTCGATGAGGACGGGCAGCGTGTACTGCGGCGGCACGCCTCCCGCCGCGGTGTAGAGCGCGAGCTTGCCGATCGGGATCCCCATGCCGTTGGCCCCGAGGTCGCCGAGGCCGAGAATTCGCTCGCCGCTCGTCACGACCATGCAGCGGACGTCGCGCTCCGGCCAGTTGCGGACGATCTCGCGCAGACGGCCCTTGCGCTTGATCGAGAGATAGAGGCCGCGCGGACGGCGGAAAAGGTGGCCGAACTTCTGACAGGCCTCGCCGACGGTCGGCGTGTACACGATCGGCATGAACCTGGCCGGGTCGGACATGAGCACGCGGTAGAAGAGCGTCTCATCGGTGTCCTGGAGCTGCGAGAGATAGATGTAGCGCTCGAGGTCGGTCGTCTTGCCGTCGAGCTGCGCGAGCGCCCTTCGCAGCTGCGTATCGAGATCGTCGATACCCTCAGGGAGAAGGCCGAGAAGCCCGAGTGCTTCGCGCTCCTGGTCGCTGAATGCCGTCGACTTGTTGCGGCGCGGGTCATGAAGCAGATCGGTCCCGCGCGGCGTCGTCATCCGCGGAGGAGGATAAGCGCGTGGACCCGTTCACCGTCGCGGCGACCGTTGCAGCGGTGATCGCGGGCGCGATCGCATCGATCTCGGGCTTCGGCATCGGCAGCGTGCTCACGCCGGTCCTCGCGATCCAGTTCGATGTCCGGCTGGCGATCGCGATGGTCTCGCTTCCCCACCTCGCCGGCACGTTCGTCCGATTCCTCCTCGTCCGCACACACATCGATCGCCAGGTCCTGCTGAGCTTCGGCGCGGCGAGCGCGATCGGCGGGCTCGTCGGTGCGGCCCTTCAGGCCGTCGTCCAAAGCGCGGCCCTCGCCGTCGTGTTCGGTCTGCTCCTCCTGTTCGCGGGCTTGGGGAGCGTTACCGGATTTGCGCAGCGCATGCGGTTCTCGGGACGCCGTTCCGCGCTGATCGGAGGTGCGCTCTCTGGACTTCTGGGCGGCCTCGTCGGAAATCAGGGCGGCATCCGGGCAGCTGCACTTCTCGGATTCGACGTCGAGAGAGAAACGTTCGTCGCCACGGCCACCGCGGTCGCGCTCATCGTCGATGGAGCGCGCATACCTGTGTATCTCGCGGCCCAGGGAGCCGAGCTCGTCGCGCATTGGCTGCTCATCGGCACGCTCGCCACCGGCGCTGTCATCGGAACGCTTCTGGGCGGATTCACGCTTCGGCGGATGAGTGAAGCGACGTTTCGTCGAGCGGTCGGCGTGCTCCTGCTCGGTCTCGGCGGCTACACCCTCGCGCGCGCGCTGTCCTGAATCATCTCCGCGACGCGCTTGTCGTACTGCGCGCCGTACCGGCGAAGCATGCGGGCTGCCATGAAGTCGAGGACCGGGGCCTTGATGCCTGTGGTCTTCCACGAGATCGCGGTGTCCACCCGCGTCGTCGATGGCCCTTCGGCCTCGGCGCGGTCGGTGCGCCACACGGTGCCGACAAATGGAAACTCGATCTGCATCGTGATCTCTGTCGGAGCTTTGCAGCCGAGAACTTTGAACACGGTCTTCTGATTCGGGCCGTGAATACAGTGGTACTCGGCGCCGACGAGCGACCCACGCGCGCCCGGGTGGAAGTCGACGCGCGGGACACCCATCCAGATCTGCCGGAGCTTGGGATCGGTGAAATACGTGAAAACCTCTTCCGGCGTTCCGGGGTACCGCATCGTGCTGCGGATCTTCGCCGTCGCCGGATCGACGGTGGGCGTCTCCTCGCTCCAGACAGCATCACGGACCGGCCGCAGATCGAGGTACGACGCATCCACGGGTCCGAGGTCGTACCGCTGCGGTGCCGAAACGAACTCCGCCCGCAGGCTCTCGGGCCAGGCGGCGAGGGCGGCCGCAGTCGCGAGCAGGTACTCGCGACCGGGCACGGTGTTCTTGAGAAGCCGGTGTACGAGGTTCACGTCGTTCCCGTGGAGCTGGACCCGGCCGGCGACCTCGTACCGCGAGAACGATCCGCGGTGAACGACGAATTTCAGACCGAGGTCCTGGACCGTCGCGCACGCTCGACATGGGCACGTCGTCGCCGAGCGGATGTCGCGAAGCCGGCGATGGAAGACCCGATAGGTCTCGCGGAGCCAGTCGGTCACGCCGACGTCGGTCCGGTCCGTTGTGCAGCAGAGAGCGTCACCCTCGACTTGGTCGACGGTCAGCTTTCCGCCGAAGCTCCGCGAGATTGCCTCCATCAGCTCGGCGAGAATCTCTTGAGAGTGGTCCTGCTCGGTGCCGGCGACAAATGCCGTGTATCCCGAGATATCCGCCATGACGAGGAGTCCTTCCACCGACCAGATGGTACGAGCGCGACTCGCGCTCGGATCGGTCTAAATGCCGGTGAGGCGCAGGCGGAAGCGGGCGCCACCGCCGCCGTCGATGGGCCGCTCGAACGTGACGGAACCACCGTGCGACTCGGCGACGTCCTTCACGATCGAAAGCCCGAGCCCAGATCCTGGAAGATGACGCGCATCGTTGGATCGCCAGAAGCGATCGAAGACCCGCGGAGCGTCCTCGGCGGCGATGCCGGGACCGCGGTCGCGGACCGAGATCTCGCCGTTCGCGACGGTCACGTCGACGGTCGCGCCCGGAGGGCTGTACTTCGCCGCGTTATCGAGAAGGTTCGTGATCGCGCGAGCGACACGGACTTTCACGCCTTTGATCGACGACGGCGACGACGTCACATTGAAGCGCACCTTCGGATAGCGGAAGGACACGTCATCCACGACCTCGTGCACGACCTCGTCGAGCTGCAGCTGCTCGAACGGCATAGGTGTCTCCTCGTCGCGCGCGACCTCGATGAGATCGCCGACGAGGGTCGTGAGGCGCTCGATCTGGCTCACGAGATCGCCGAGTAGCTGTTGACGTTCGACGGGATCGGTCGGTTGACCGCGCTCGAGGAGCTCGAGGTTGGTACGGAGGCTGGTGAGCGGGGTTCGCAGCTCGTGCGACGCGTCGGCCACGAGCTGGCGCTGCGAGCGCAGCGAGGTCTCGAGCTGTCCGAGCATCGCGTCGAAGCTCGTGCCGAGTCGGCTGAGCTCATCGCGTCCCCGCGCAGCGACCCGACGGGAAAGGTCGCGCGTCTTCGTCACCTCTTCGACAGTCGTCGTCAATCGCTTAACCGGCGCGATCGCGGCGCGCCCGATGAGCGCGCCGAGGCCGGCCGCCAGAAGAATGGCGCCCGCCGCGAAGGCGATGAGCAAGAGACGTGTCTGCGCGAGTGCCGCGTCGATCCCAGTCGGGGCCAGGTCCTGGACGACTTCGATCGCGCCACCGCCCTGAATCGGCACGACCCAAACGGCAAGCCGCGTGTCTTGCGCGTCGGCTGTGGCAAAGAACGCGCCGCGCTTGCCGCTGGCGACGTCCTTTACCTCCTGAAAGACGAGCCCCGTGTTCGGTGATTCGAAGTCGGTTCTAAAGATTGCGCCGCTGGCGGAGATGATCTGGGCGTACATGTCCGGTCTTCCCGTCATCAACTGCGATGGCGGACCGAAACCGCGCCTGCCGTCACCAGGGCCCGGGCCGCCGCGGGCCGCGTTCTGCGCCGCGACCTGCAGGTTCGCTTCGACCTGATGCATCAGCTGGTCTTGCACCACGAAGTACATCGCGACGGACGCGCCGATCGCGGCGACGGCGACAGCGGCAGCCGTGAGGAGGGTTACCCGAAGTCGAAAGCTCACGGTTCCTTCATGACGTAGCCGACACCGCGCACCGTCTGGATCACCCGCGGTTCGCCCGCCGTCTCGAGCTTGCGCCGGAGATAGCCGACGTACACGTCCAGCGAGTTCGAGTCGGGGCCGAAGTCATACCCCCAGACGCGGTCGAAGATCACGTCGCGCGGAAGGACCTTCCGGGGGTTGGCGATGAAGAGCTCCAGGAGCGAGTACTCCGTGCGCGTCAGCGGGATCAGGCGGTCGCCGCGGCGGCATTCCATGGCGTCGCGATCGAGCGAGATGTCCATGAAGCGGAGAACGCCGCGCGCCTTCGCGCCGTCGTCGCCGCGACGGCCCAGCGCTCGTATGCGCGCGAGGAGCTCGTCTAGCGCGAACGGCTTCACGAGATAGTCGTCGGCGCCGGCGTCCAGACCTTCGACGCGATCGCGGACGGCCGCGCGCGCGGTCAGCATGAGGACGGGGACCTGATTGCCTGAGGCCCGCAGGCGGCGGCAGACCTCGACACCGTCGAGACCGGGCAGACCGAGATCGAGGACGACGGCGTCGTACGGGTTCGTCATCGCGAGCTCCAGGCCGGCGGGGCCCTCCCGGGCGAGGTCCGCCTTGTGGCCGGCCCCGCGCAACGCCCGCTCGACGGCATCCCGGACAGCGGGCTCATCTTCGACCAAAAGGACACGCATTGGTGTCGAGTTTACGAGCGGACCCGGTAAGAACGGCCTAAGGAACACCGTCCTTAGCGAACTCTTGGAATCTTTTCATGCAACGAGGGCCCGCCGATCGTTTGCTAGTCATGTACACGACCTCGGAAAGGGGATCGCGTGAACGCAATACAACCAGCGAAGGCACTTCTCATCGCGGCGGTCATCGGGCTTGGCCTCTCGGGCGGGTTCGCGGCAGCCGCCTTCCTCCCGGGGGGTAATGCTCCCGCCGCGGTCTCCCAGATCTGGGACCAGACCGTTGGACAGATGTTCGGCAACGTATTGGGTGAAAAGGGCTCGTACTTCACGGCGGCGGCGACCTACATCGGAATCACCGAGGCGCAGCTCCGGACCGAGCTTGGAACAGACAAGAGCCTTGCTGACGTGGCGATCGCGCACGGAAAGACGCGCGACGGACTCATCGCCGCTCTTACGGCGGCCCAGCAGCAGAACATCGCGACGCTCGTCGACCAGAAGGGCATCGGCGCCCGACCGAACCCGGCGAACGGCTACGGCCCCGGACCGGGCTTCGGCCGCGGACCCGGCGACAGAAACGTGATCGGTAACTCTCTGGCAACGGCGGCAACCTACCTCGGTACCACCGCCGCCGACCTCGAAACCAAGATGCGTGCGGGTCAGACACTGGCCCAGATCGCGAACGCGACCGCGGGCAAGAGCCGTGATGGTCTCCTGAACGCGCTCGTCGCCGACGCCACCGCGAAGATCGACGCAGCCCAGAAGGCCGGCACGATCACCGCGGATCAGGCGACCCAGCAAAAGTCGAACCTCTCCACGCGCTTGGCGCAGCTCATCGACAACACCGGTCCGTTCCCTGGGCGGCGTGGCCGCTAGCCGCAACCGGCCAGCTCCTTCCGCAGACGGTGCCGGACTCACCAGGTCCGGCACCGTCCCCGTTTGGATGCTCAAGCTGACCGCCGTCGCGACGGTTCTGAACGTGTTCTTCTTCGGCTTCGGCTACGCAAGCGCGAACGTCAAAGACGTCGCCGCACCGCTTCAACCGCCGGTTGTGACGACCTCAGCCACACGCGCGGTTCCAGCGCCGACACCGACTCCCGCTCTCACGCTCCGACGCGGAGTGCGCACGACGACGGGCGCAGCGCTGACAACGACAAGACACTCGTAGGTCTATGCGGTGCCCGCGGGTGTCGCGGGGACCGGGTTGAGCAGCGTCGGGGTCTTCTGAGCGAGCGGCCCCTGGCCGGCGGTCCATCGCGGTCCCACGAGGGGCCGAGCGAAGAAGACCCCGGCGCTGAACACCCGATGCCAGCACAGGACCCGCGGGCTGCTTCGCTAGCTGAACTTAACGTGACAATGCGTGCAGACCGTTGGGTTCATTCCGTTGAGGTGCGCACCGCAGACGGGGCATCGCCAGTTAAATCGGCTGAAGGCGATCGCCGCGAGGATGAATGCGAATGCCAGCGTGTAGGGCACCTCTTGCGGCAGCCCGGCGAGCGCCGCGGCGCCTGCGGCAGCGACACCAAGCACAACAAGAACGATCGTGATCGGCAGCTGCCGAGCGCGGAGCGAGCGGTAGGCGCGCAGCACATCGGCATGCTCCGCGGCGGCGCCTTTCGCCCGGAGGGCGGCTCTGCGAAACGGGGACGCGAGCAGAGCGCGACCGAGGAGCGTGAGGTAGCGCTCGATCCCGGCGATCCAGACGAGCCAGGTGATCCATCCGACCGCGAGACCCAGCTCCTGCAGAAACAGCGGAAGGTTGTACGCCGTGTGAAAGCTCGCGGCGAGAAGGATTCCGCCAACGAGCATCCGGCCGGAGCCCTTCTCGAGGTAGTGACGTGAGAGGAACCAGCCCGTGATCCCCGACCAGGTGATGTGCCCGATGGTGCTGAGAAGAGCCCGAAGCGGCGCCGTCACGAGGAACGCGTTGATCAGCGCGAGGGGCACACCGGGCCGCGTCGAATCGGCGATGAGGCCGAAGTACGTGTTCAAGATGTACACGACGTTCTCGCCCGCTGAGAAACCGATCGCGGCCGTGCTCATGTAGATCATTCCGTCGACCGGCTCGTTGAACGCGGGGTCGCCGCGCACCCGGCTCGAGACGACGACGTACTTCATGACCTCCTCGTTCAACGCCGAGAGCGCGACGAGTGCAAAGAGGAGGATGGCCGCCAGGAACAAAGCGCCCTCACGCTGCGCGCTGTCGATCGACGGGGCGAAGAGATGAGCGATGAGGATGTTCATCCCGGAGGCCCATGGACCCGCCGCGAGTCCCCAGAGAAAGAGCCGCGCGATGAGCGTCTTTGGCTCCGGCTCGTACCGATCGCGGCGGTAGATGAACACGAGCCAGAGCAGGGCGGGTACGAACGCGGCGACGAACGCCAGCAGGACGACCGTCACGGCGGCATCCTATTCGCGTGCCTCCGACCGTCGCGCGCGCGATCGGCGATCGCCTGCATGCGGCAGGCGTCCGACACGTCTTCGGACATCCCGGCGGAGAGGTGGTCGACCTCATCGAGGGATTCCGTCAGGCCGGGCTCGAGTTCGTGCTGACCAAACACGAGACGGCCGCGGCGTTCATGGCTGAGGCGACCGCTGCCCTGACCGGCACACCCGGCGTCTGCCTCGCCACGCTAGGCCCCGGCGCCACCAATCTCGTGACCGGGGTCGCGCACGCGTACCTCGACCGCGCTCCCGTGATCGCGTTCAGCGGGCAGCTGCCGGCGGAGCGGTATGAGGTCGCGACCCACCAGCGTCTCGATCTGAAAGACCTCTTCGCGCCGATCACCAAGTGGCAGGCCACCGTCAGCGCCGCGAACACCGCCGCGGTGGTCGAGCGCGCGCTGCGGGTGGCCCAGCGCGCACGCCGCGGTCCGGTCTATCTCGAGGTGCCGAGCGATGTCCCGACGCAGCTGACGGTCGACGTCGCGCTGCCGCGTATTGCGATCGAGCACGTGCCGGCCATCGACGATGATGCGATCCGTTTCGCGGCGGCTCGACTTCGCGACAGCGAGCGCCCGCTCCTCCTCGTGGGAATGGACGCCAACAACGATGCCGTAGCCGGGCCACTCCGGCGTCTCGCCGAGGCCTGGCAGATGCCGGTGATGGTGAGTCCGAAGGCGAAGGGCATCTTCCGCGAGGATCATCCGCTGTTCGTCGGCACGATCGAAGGGCTCGGCACGTCCTATCTCTACGACTTCATCGACACGTGCGACCTTGTCCTCATGGTCGGCTTCGACCCGGTCGAATTCGATCGAGACTGGTCCGCCAAGGCGCGCATCGTCCACATCGGTGTGGTGCCGAACGACGATCGCTACTACGGCAGCGAGGTCGAGATCGTCGGTCCGATCGACACCGCGCTCGAGCGGTTGTGCGGAGCGAGCGAGACCACCCCGAAGGTCGCGCGCGAGGAGATCGACGCCTTCCGCGACGCGTTCGCTTCGCGCGTGCGGGGCAGCGCGAGAGGGCTCACCGCGCAGGACGTGTTGAGCGAGCTGCGGGTGGCGCTGCCCGAGGACGCGCTCGTCACGTGCGACGTCGGCTACAACAAAGCGGTCAGCGCGCAGTGCTGGCCGGCCCACCGGCCGCGCACATTCTTCGTCTCCAACGGGCTGTCCTCGATGGGCTACGGCCTACCGGCGGCGCTTGCGCTGAAGCTGGCAGATCGCGCCAGGCCGGTCGCATGCGTTCTCGGCGACGGCGGCTTCGCGATGGCGATGGCCGAGATCGAGACGGGGACCAGGCTCGGATTAGGGGTGAGAGTGATCGTGCTCGCGGACGACGCCCTGTCGCAGATCAAGGCGGGTCAGGAGCGAAAGGGTTACCCGATCACCGGGACGACCTTCGGCCCGATGGATTACCCGAAGCTCGGCGCAGCGTTCGGCATTGAGGCACGAACCGTGAGCACGGTCGCGGAGTGTCGCGACGCGTTCCGGCAGACGCCGCGCGATCGTCCCATCCTGATCGCTGCGCGGATCGATCCCGCGGGGTACCGCGTCGGCTAGCTAAAAAGCGGCGGCGGCGGGGATGACCTCGCGCGCCATGATCTCAAGAGGCGTGATCTTCCAGACGTCCTTCACCCCACCCATCGCGCTGGAAAAGCCCATTCGAGAGAGGCCGCGGAGGCGCTCGACGATCTGACCGACGTTCTCACCGCGGTCGCC
>Ga0209472_1000531_pt1 | contig 22586 bp, 17 predicted proteins | sample GraSoiAngelo_130_FD_185887 | JGI IMG/M metagenome (GOLD analysis project Ga0209472, IMG submission 185887) | Grasslands soil microbial communities from the Angelo Coastal Reserve, California, USA - 14_0929_02_20cm (SPAdes) (version 2) | ecosystem: Environmental > Terrestrial > Soil > Grasslands ...
CCGCCATCCGGACAGCGTGGTTTATTCGAAGACTCCGCAAGAAGACGTGCAGCGCCGCGACTTTACCATCAACGGCCTGCTGATGCGCCACGACACCGGCGAAGTGCTCGACTACGTCGGCGGGCAGGGAGATCTCAAGGCGCACGTGATTCGAGCTATCGGCGAGCCGGACCGGCGCTTCACAGAAGATAAACTCCGCATGATGCGCGCAGTGCGCTTCGCCGCGCGCTTTGGCTTCGAAATCGAAGCCGAAACGTTTCGTTCGATACGCCGGCATGTGGCCGAAATCCACCAGGTTTCTCCCGAGCGCCTCCGCGACGAACTTACGAAAATGCTCACCGAGGGCGCAGCCCGGCAAGCGTTCGAACTGCTGGATGAAACCTGGCTCCTGCAGCAAGTCCTTCCGGAAATCGGAGCGATGAAAGGCGTCAAGCAGCCGCCGCAATACCACCCCGAAGGCGACGTGTGGATTCACACGCGCATGATGCTCGAAGGTTTGACCAAGGAGGCGTCCCCGACGCTGGCGTGGGGTGTTCTTCTCCACGACGTCGGCAAGCCCCCGACGTTCCAATCTGCGGCAGAGACGGGGGACCGTATTCGCTTCAACCATCACGTGGAAGTGGGGGTGCGCATGGCCGAAACGATCTGCCGGCGATTGCATTTCTCCAACGAAGACACCGAGCAGATCGTCGCCCTGGTGGGCAATCATATGAAGTTCGGAGCAGTCGAGGAAATGCGCGCCTCAACGCTCAAGAAATTTGTGCGGCTTCCGCGCTTTGAGGAACATCTGACGCTGCATCGGCTCGACTGTCTTTCCAGCCACCGCCACCTCGATTCCTATGAATTCGTCCGTCGGTTCCTGGAAGTGACCCCTCCGGAGCAGGTGCGCCCGGAACGTCTCTTAACGGGAGACGACCTCCAGACTATGGGGTTTCAGCCTAGCCCTCTGTTTTCTCGGATTCTTCGGGCCCTGGAGGATGCCCAACTGGAGGGCCAGATTGCGACTCGCGAAGAGGCGGAGAAGTATGTTTTGAGCAGATTTGGTGCGAAGGAACGAAAGGCGTCAAGTAACTAGCCGTCAGGGTGACGAAGGGGGAAAACAGACTGGCTAAGCTTCTCTGAGCATTCTTACCGTAAGCTATTGAATATAATTAGTTTATACGCTGCTTGCAACGAGGGTGCAACTATTGTTAAAATATGAGTGTTGAATACTAAGATTTTATGCTAGCAACTTTTATACTTTCGCGCACCCTTTCCGGCACGCCCGCATCTAAAATCGTATCGAGAGGCTCTACCCGAGCCCCGTCGGTAACTAGGGGAAATCATGGCTGAGAAAAAATATAACGTGCCAAACGTTCTTCCCATCCTGCCGGTTCGTGACACCGTCCTGTTTCCGGGCGCTGTCCTGCCTTTGACCGTGGGACGGGAGAGTTCTTTGGCGCTGGTAAATAGCCTGCATGGCGACGAAAAGCTTTTGGGAGTGGTGGCGCAGCTGGACCCGCGAATCGAGGATCCTGCCGCCGCCGACCTGCACAAAGTCGGAACGCTGGCTAAGGTACACAAGACCGTAAAAATGCCGAACGGCAACGTGGTGATCTTTTTGGAAGGCTTGCAGCGCATTCAAGTGCTGGAGCTGATCGGCTTGCGTCCATTTCTGCAAGCCCGCGTGCAGCCGGAGCCGGACATCATCGGCGAATCCGATACGGAACTGGAAGCTTTGCAGCGGAACGTGCAAGAGCTGTTCCGCGACGTGGTAAGCCACTCGCCGCAGCTTTCCGACGATCTGCAAACCGCGGCAATGAATATCGATCATCCGGGCCGTCTGACGGATTTCATCGCCGGGACCTTGCCGTCACTTTCAACGCTGTTGCGCCAGGAATTAATAGAAACCGCCAGCGTGCGCAAGAGGCTGGAAACGCTGATCCGCGAACTCTCGAAGGAACTCGAGGTTCTGGAGCTGCGCTCGAAAATCCACGAGCAAGTGCAGGAACAGGTGAGCCAAAACCAGCGCGAGTACTTGCTGCGTGAGCAGATGAAGGCAATTCAAAAGGAACTTGGCGAATCTGACGATACGATGCAGGAGATCGACGAACTCCGGAAAAAAGTGGAAGAAGCCGGCATGACCGCGGAAGCCAAGAAAGAGTGCGAACGCGAGCTGAAGCGGCTGTCGAAAATGACTCCTGCTTCCGCGGAGTACATGGTTTCGCGGACATATCTGGAATGGATGACTTCGCTGCCGTGGAGCAAGTCCTCGGGCAGCTCGGAAATCGACATCGGGAAGGCGCACGAGATTCTCGATGAAGACCACTACGATCTGCAGAAGGTGAAGGAGCGCATCCTCGATTACCTGGCGGTGAAGAAGCTTCAGCCGGGAATGAAGGGACCAATTCTTTGCTTCGTGGGCCCTCCGGGCGTGGGCAAGACATCGCTTGGCAAGTCCATCGCGCGTTCTCTGGGGCGCAAATTCGTGCGCATCGCTCTTGGCGGTATGCACGACGAGGCGGAAATCCGCGGCCACCGGCGCACGTACATCGGCGCGTTGCCGGGACAAATTATTCAAGGATTGAAGCGCGGGGAAACAAACGACCCGGTAATGATGCTGGACGAGGTTGACAAGCTCGGGCGCGATTTTCGCGGCGATCCGTCATCGGCACTGATGGAAGTTCTCGACCCGGAGCAGAACAGCTCGTTCCGCGATCATTATTTGGATGTGCCTTTCGATCTCTCGAAGGTGCTGTTCATCGCCACGGCGAACTGGATGGATCCCATCCCGGAGCCGTTGCGGGACCGCATGGAGATCATCGAATTGCCCGGGTACACAGGCGAAGAGAAGCTGCACATCGCGCATAAGTACCTGATCCCCAAGCAGGCCAAAGAGCATGGTCTGGCAGTGGGCGAACAGATCGAGTTCACGAACGAAGGCTTGCAGGAAATCATTCACAGCTTCACGCGAGAAGCCGGTGTGCGCAACCTGGAGCGCGAGATCGCCACGATCACACGCAAACAGGCACGGCGCATGGCCGAAGGCAAGATGGAGAAGATGGTTGTTACACCGGAAGTGGTCCGCGAATTCCTGGGCGTGCCGAAATTCCGCACGGAAAAGGAAGTCGAGGAGCGCGTCAAGAGGCCCGGCGTTGCCGTCGGACTGGTCTGGACGCCGGTGGGAGGCGACATCATCTTCATCGAAGCGACGCGCATGCGTGGCGGCAAGCAATTCACCATGACCGGGCATCTCGGCGAAGTCATGCAGGAATCGATGACCGCAGCACTGACCTGGACGCGCGCGAACGGCGAACGCTACGGCATCGATCCGGACTTCTTCCGCAAGCAGGACATTCACATCCACGTGCCTTCGGGCGCGGTTCCGAAGGATGGACCGTCCGCCGGAGCAGCCATGGTGACTGCGCTGGTGAGCTTGCTGAGCGGGCGCCCCGTGAAGGACCGGCTGGCGATGACCGGCGAAATGACGCTCTCGGGCGTGGTGTTGCCTATCGGCGGCGTGAAGGAGAAAGTGCTCGGAGCGAAGCGGGCGGGCATCAAGGAAGTTCTGCTGCCTGCGGACAACGAGCCAAATGTCGCGGCGGATCTCACTCCAGAGATTCTCGGCGACATCAAAATCACCTACGTGCACACGCTGGACGAAGTCCTGGAGCACGCGCTCCAGAAAGAGGCGGTGACGCCACCGATCGTTCCCCAACCGGAGCCAAAGCAAAAGCGCCTTGGCCCCGAGGGACCGCGGGCCATTCACTGAGCCACGTTGAGTGGTAAACAAATGGGCGCAGCATGCTGCGCCCCTACAAAGAGTAAATCGGAAAAGGTCCGGTGAAGTTTCGCCGGGCCTTTTCATTTTCGGCGACACTAGCGGCCTGGAAACAAAGTCCTGCTAACATGTGTCTGAAAGATGCCATACGAAAAGCCAAGTGCACTGGATGCCCCGGCGGAACTCGCCAAGCGCATTACGGAAGTGCTGCTCCAAGAGCGCGTCGTGCCGCGGTTTGTGGATTCTTACGTCGTTGAAAACGGCCGTCATGCGCTGCAGGTTCACGCTTCGCTTTATCGCGATCTTCTAACGCTATTGCAGCGGGAGGCGCTGCTGGCGCTGACGGTGCGGGCCCTGGCCATCGTTTGCGACGAGCCGCATGCCGCGGGGAAGTCCAAGCCGCGTCCCATGCCGCGGCGGGACGCCACGGCCTTTCGCAGAAAATATCTGGCATCGCTGGCGCGGCAGCAGGGTTGGACTGCAGGCGAGGCGCTGGATTTTCAGCGGGACCTGCAGATCTACCAGGAATTGCTGGCGCGCGCGGCGGCGAAACGGCGCACGCGAAAGCCCTTTGAAGCCGCGGACCATCCCTTCGTCGACCGTTGCGCCTTTCTGCTGGATTCGTCGTTCATGGAAAACGCACGGCTGGCGGCAAGCAGGGCGCTGACGGGAATCGAAGAATTGGCCGCGGCCGTAACGGAGCAAGTTCGCAGTGAGCGGATTCCGGCAGCGCCGCGATAAACACCTGCTATTCGAAAAGATCTTCCTTCCAAAGACGCTGACCGGCGAGAGAAGTATAGAAACCCCACGCGGCAATCAGCACAAAGCCAAGCACCACGCAGAGGGAACGCGCGGCATACCAATTTGAAAAATCCAGGCTGATCGGCACGTTGAGGAGGACATCGACGGTGAGCACGCCCACCGCGAGAACGACCAATCCGAAACGCACAACTGCGATGGCGGCGATGCTATAGATGATAAGCCAAACCGGCATTTCTATCAGAGGATGATCGCTGCCCAAGACTTTCGGTACCGTATAAAGTAGGGCAAACAGAGCGGCGGCGACCCATCGGTTCTTCACCAACACACGCAATAGGACCACAAGGAAAAAAAAGATAAGTGTCGTCTGAATCGAACTGACGATATTGACGAGGCCAAGGGCGACCGACTCGCGAAATCCCTGGAGGAACTCTGCATTTGCAAGTTGAGGACGAGCTCCTACCCGAATGAGAAAGAAGCTGCCGACTGCAAAGACAAAGATCCAGGAAATTCCGAGGATGACTCCAAACATGAGATCGCGTCCGACCAACGGATCGCGGAAGCGTCCGCCAATGAAACGGGTCCAGGAGATGATTGTCTGCGGCCAGTTGCGGCGAACATAGGGCTCGAGAGCCAGGTAAAGCACCCAGATGAAACCAGAAACAAAAAGGGCGGTGCTGAGGCCAAAGATAACCAGCCCGACCATGTCCAGAGTAAGAACAAAGTGGGGCCGAAACAGACAAATGGAGAGCTCAAGAGCGAAAACGACAGACGCGAGGCGCAAGGCGCCCTGGCGGTCACCTTTGCCGCGTGAATAGTTGCGATACGCAAGAAATATGCTCCCAGCGAAGATGACCAGCGCGATGGAGAGACCAATGATTTGGCTGGTCTTGTCCGCACGGGTCCGCTCGGCTTGGTTCATGCGATTTGGTTTTGTCCACGGGCCGGTAAGGGCAAAATAAACGGGCTTTCCGCGGCGAGCGGCCGCTTCGATGTGCAGAGGACGAGCGCTACCGGGCCATACGCCGTCCCAGGCGGCGCGCGTATCGGCAGAGGCGAGCGAATCCCAAACGGATTCCACGGAGTGAAATTGAGCGAGATCGAGCCCCGAAGCGGTGAATAGGGGCAGCCAATCGGGAGACCGAGAGGGTTGCGGGTTCGCTTCTTTTTCAGGTGGAATGGCTTGGAAATTGAGCAAATGGCCTTCTGGATCAAGCTCGAGATTGATCATGCCGGAGAGGATGGGGGGCGGATCGGAAAAAGTAACGACATTGGGAGTGAAGGAATTGCCCCAAAAGCCGTTGGGGCCCATTTCTCGGGGACTCTGCCGGAACCAATACCGGAGAACTGGTGGTTGCTCTGAAAGCACCCGGTCCCACTGCGGGTGCTGCGAATGATCCTTATCGAGATAAGTCAGAAAATCATTGTCATAAGAGAAGCCGTCGGCTTTGTCGGCTGGTTGTCCGGAATAACCAAGGTTCGAAATAATTTCGCGGGATTTTTTGGCGAGAACCTCGGGCGGATTTTCAGGATGGATCCGTTCGAGGCCGTTCTGTTTGATGCTTATGGCTGTGAAGAGAACGAATCCCAGGATCACTGCAGCGAGGCACGCAAGGGCGATACGTGGCGCGAGGCCAGTGGTTTCACCCGCTGCGGCAACCATTTGCGGAGAGGGGGTTTCTCCGGCAGCGAGCGCCGCCGCCAGAGGATCGCCGCCGGGAAGAGCAGCGGCCACTTGCAGTGCCGTCGAAGGACGTTTTTCCGGTTCGAGTTCGAGGCAACGAAGGATAACCCGTTCAATCAAAGGATCGAGGTCGCGAACCAGCGTCGAAGGATTGGTGATTGCTCCTGATTCACGCTGCTTCATCAACTCAGGGAGCGTGGAAGCCTCGAAAGCACGCTTGCCGGTCAGGATTTCGTAGAGGATGAGGCCGAGCGAATAAATATCGCTTCTGACGCTGACATCGCGGCCGGCAAGCTGCTCCGGGGCCATGTAGGCCGGCGTTCCGGCTCGGACTTCCGCACCTTTGATGTTCGCAGCGAGTCCGGCAAGTCCAAAGTCAGTGATGCGAATCTTGCCGGCTCCGTCGAGCATGACGTTTGCGGGCTTCAAGTCGCGGTGGATCACGCCACGTTCGTGGGCCGCCGCAAGACCCGCGCAGATTTGCCTCGCGATTTCCGTCGCCTTGTCCTGCGAAAGCCTGCCGATCCGGCGAACGACCGAAGCGAGATCTTCTCCATCGACGTACTCCATCGTCAGGAAGAGAGTTCCGTCAATATCACCGATGTCAAATACGCGGCAGACGTTGGGATGAGAAACTTGCCGGGCGGTGCGAACTTCGGCGTGAAATCTTGCCAGCGCGGCGGCATCCCGCGTAAGCGTTTCAGGCAGGAACTTTAGCGCCACGACTTGGCCGAGCGTCAGATCCTCGGCGCGGTAAACTTCACCCATTCCCCCGCGGCCAGCCAAGGCCACCACGCGGTACCGCTCCGCGATAATTTGGCCAGGTGTAAAGCGGCCGCCGCCGATGGGGTCCGAACTCGACGCGGGATTGCTGCCGGAAGACACGCGCGGAGTTCGCGGGGATGGATGAGATGGCGGAGTCCTTCGCGGGGCGGCGGGCGCCGGCGCAATCGTTGGTCCCTCAAGGCTCGCTTCATCGCCGACCAGAGTTGCGCCCGAATCCGTATCGACCGCTTCTCCGCACGAGGAGCAGAACCTTCCGGTCGCGGAAATCTTTGCACCGCACTTCGAGCAGAACATGGGAGGCGGAGATTCTACCATTGGTCCATCGCCAGCCACGAATGCATGCTAGGACAGCTAAGAGATTCGCTCTACCTGAACGGCCGTGCCATAGGCGAGCACTTCGGTTACGCCTTGCATGACTTCGGTGGCGTCATAGCGCATGCCCACAACAGCATTCGCTCCGTGCTGGCCGGCGTGCTGCAACAGAAGTTCGAAGGAATCTTCGCGCGTCTTCTCGCAGAGGTTCGTTAGTATGGTGATGTTTCCGCCGACGATAGTCTGAAGCGCGGCGCCTAGGTTCCCGATCAGGCTGCGCGAGCGCACGACAATTCCCCGCACAATCCCTAAATTCCTGACGATCCGGTAGCCCGGCAGTTCTAGCGCTGAGGTGACCATACTCGCATCCACTAGTGGCATTTTGTTCTCCTTGGTAATGGGCGTTTACCGGTGCGATTCTAACCGTTCAAAGGGCGCACTGCGAGCAATGTTCGTCTGCTATCCTCAGACAACGTGGAAACATTATTCTATTTTCTGGTGTTCCTGCAGGTTCTCCTTGGCGTGTACCTCATCTTGCACGCTTGGCAGTGGCTCGGCTACGTGCGGCGGCGTCTGCACTCCGATCCGGGATTCTATACGCCACGCGTGGCCGTGCTTTGCCCCTGCAAAGGCATGGAGCCGGGCCTGGAGCGCAACCTGCTGTCGCTCACGGAATTCGAGCGTCAAAACTACGAAATTTTTTTCATTCTCGCCTCAGCTTCGGATCCAGCGCGCAGCATCGTTGAGCGGGTAGCCAAGAATTCCAGAGTGAAAGCCAACGTGATCATCGCGGGAAACCCGTCCAACTCCGGCGAAAAAGTGAACAATCTGCGGGTGGCCGTGGAACAACTGCCGCCGGAATTTGAAGTCCTCGTCTTCACGGATTCCGATGGCTGTCCAGCGAGACGCTGGCTGCATCATCTCGTGTCGCCACTGGGAGATGTGAGAATCGGCGCGACAACCACCATGCGCTGGCTCCTTCCGAACCGGACCAATCTGCCGACTGCGCTGCTCGCCGCGTGGAATGCGCCGCTGGTCACCATGCTCAGCGAGAAAGGCAGAAATTTCTGCTGGGGCGGCGGCACGGCCATCCGCCGGAGCACTTTCGAACAGTCGGGTGTCATGGACGTGTGGAGGAATTCCGTTAGCGATGATTATTCCTTGACCCGCGCGCTGGAGCGTACGAACCGCCCGATCGTTTTCATTCCGGAGTGCTTGACGCTCTCTTACGCCGAGACCGATTTACAGGGTCTGCTCGAATTCACGAACCGCCAAGTCTTGATCACGCGCGTGTACGCGGGAAACATTTGGAGGACCGCGGCTGCGACGCATCTTCTCTACTGCATGACGCTCTTATTCGGAGTCATCCTGTTCCTCAGCGTCACTTTAGAACAGCGGCCTGCATTCCACATTGCCACTCTGACTTTTCTTCCGCTTGTCCTTTCTTCGATCCGCAGCGCCATTCGCCTCGTCGGTGTAACGGAAGCTTTCCCGGCTGCCCGATCCCAAATCATGGGGCAAGCATGGATTTATGTTCTGTTAACACTTTTTGTTCCATTTCTGTACATCGTGAATTTTGTGAACTCTCTCGTCACGCGCAAGATTCGCTGGCGGGGCCTGGCATACGAATTGATTGGTCCAGAACAAACGCGAATCATCCAATATTGAGGCTGCCGATAAAATGAGGCTGTGTTCTAGCATTATCCCGCCGGGCGGATTTTTCCTCGTTTAGGAGGGAAAAAGTTCTCCTATCGTGCAATTCCTACCATCAAATGGGCTTAAAACTGCCTAAACGCTCGCGCAAGTCCCTGAAATTAAATAGGTTGCATATTCTTCCATTCGGAAGAATATTTGCATACAACGAAGGTTCGGTATAATTTGACGCGGGCGAAAATTTCGGGGAGCCCTGCCCACGCCTGGTCATTTTCGATACGTAGACAAGAGTCGCGAAGCCTTTCAGTTCTCTCTTTTGGCTTCTTGGCTGAGTTGTCTACCCATCTGGGGAGTCACGCCCCGCCGAGGGGCGAAGAAAAATAAAACTTAATAGGCTTCGGTTCCGTCACTGAGGCTGCATTCTGAGGGGGTGCACGTGAAGGTGATCCGCAGAAGTGAACACCTGCAACAATTGGCAAGTTCTCGCCCGCATTTTCCCCGCGATGTCTATTTTTTCTATGAAAAAGGCACCGGAGTCGCCCACTTCCATGTCGAAGCCGGACCAGACGGCGGGTTTCCCGTGGACCAAGCCGCCGGTCTGCTGGCAATGCACTGCATGGTAAGGGGTCAGTCCACGGACGATTACGTTGTCATGGTCCAGGCCGAAGACGAGATCCTGGAAGGCCTCAAAGAGAAAGCAAACAAGCTCCTGGAAGCAGGGAAATCGGTCTGCAGCCAGGTGAAGATGACGCGGCGGGAGGAAGAAGTTCTCTCCGGTCTAATGAAGAGTCTCGCCAACAAGGAAATCGCCGCCAACCTGAATCTCTCCGAGCGCACCGTGAAATTCCACGTCTCCTCGCTGCTCGCGAAGTTCCGTGTGCGCGGCCGCATGGAGCTGGTTCGCGAAGCTTCGCGGCAAACTGCCGGCGCTATGTCGATGGGGATGCCGGTGGCGACGAGAGAGGCGCGCGTTCTTGCGCCGAGGAACTATCCCTCGACCCGGCAACCGGTATCCGTTGTTCCACTGGCCAAGCGGCAATTGATGGCATAATTCGGATTCCATTCCAATTTTTCAAGGCTTAAAAAAGCCCCCGATTTGATCGGGGGCTTTTTATTTCTCAAAGGCTGGCAGGTGAAGAACTATTTTTTCGCGGCATCGAAGAGTTCGGCGGCTTTGTCCCAATTGACGACGTTCCACCAGGCCTTGATGTAATCCCCGCGCAGGTTTTGATATTTCAGATAGTAAGCATGTTCCCAGACGTCCAGACCGAGAACAGCCTTGCCGCCGCCCGAAAGCAGATAAGGAGTGTCCTGATTCGGAGTGGAGTCGATGGCAAGTTTCCCGTCGCGGACGACCAGCCAGGCCCAACCGGAGCCAAAGCGGCCCAAGCCGGCAGCGGCAAATTTCTCCTGAAATCCGGCAAAGGAACCAAACGCCGAATTGATCGCCGCCGCAAGACTCCCCTTGGGCTCTCCGCCACCGCCCTTTTTCATGAGCGTCCAGAAGAGCGTGTGGTTCCAGTGGCCGCCGCCGTTGTTGCGGACGGCGTTGCGAATATTTTCTGGGACGGAATCGAGGCCTTTGAGCAGATCGTCGATGGACTTGGCTTGCAAACCGGCCTGACCCTCCAGGGCCTTGTTGAGGTTGGTCACGTAAGCGCCGTGATGCTTGTCATGATGGATCTCCATCGTCTTGGCGTCGATGTAAGGTTCGAGTGCGTCAAACGAGTACGGCAACGGGGGCACAGTAAATGCCACGGGTTTATCCTCCAGAGTGAGATTTGAATCCGAATTGGTCGTGGTGCCAGCGCGCAAAAGACCAGGTGCAGCGTGTCCTGCCCCAAGCAATCCAGCGCCAACGATACCCGTATTCAACAAAAAATTACGGCGATTCACGGGAACCTCAGCAGTGCGGAGGGCGAATCGACCTGCCGGTGGGATTATACCGCTACCAGTCGCTCTCGCAACTTTTCCCTTGCACTCTTATTGGATGCGCGAAAGCGCCCAACGGGCAGATTCCGCCACGACCTGATCCTCGGAAGCCGTCAGCCGCTCCACAAGAGATCGAATGCGGCCGTGATCCGTCATGCCTGGCCGCAAACCGGAATTCCCAAGCGCCATGCACGCGTTGCGGATCAGTCCTCGCCATTTGGCACGTTTGACGGCGCTTCCGCGAAACAGTTCGCGAAAGTCAACTTCGCTCAGCCCGAGGAGCCACTCCAGTCTCGGAAGGTAGAGCGATTCCTCTTGTGGCGGCAGAGACGTTCCGCGATTTTCTTCGCGCGCGGGAAAAACTCTCGGCTGGAACTGCGGAATGGTGACAATCGGGGCGCGCCGATTCCACGGACAAACATCCTGGCAGATATCACAGCCGAAAACGTGATTTCCCATCGGCTCGCGGAACTCTTCAGGGATGGAGCGTCTCAGTTCGATGGTCAGATAAGAAATGCACTTTCGCGCATCCATGACGTAGGGTTCGACGAAGGCCTGCGTGGGGCAAGCGTCCAGGCAACGCCGGCAGCTTCCGCACAAGTCCGGCGGAGGTAACTCATTCTCTCCGAGCGTCGGTTCGAGATCGAGAGTGGTGAGTATGACACCGAGAAAAAAGAACGAGCCGAGCATCTGATTCAACAGTAGCGTGTTTTTTCCGAGCCATCCCAAACCGGCATATTTCGCGAGCACACGCTCCTGAACCGGCCCCGTGTCCACGTAAGCTCGTGCCTCGAATGGCTCCGTAAAGCGTTCTCGCAAGGATTCCACGAGCGCGTCCAGCCTCTGGCGCAACACATCGTGGTAGTCATCGCCCCAGGCATAACGGGAAATCCACCCACATGGCTTGCTGTAATCGATTGGCAAGGCAGGATCGGAGGAGAGCGGCCGCTCCGTGTTGTAGTTGAGCAAGCAGACGATGACACTCCGGATTCCCGGCATTGCTTTTTGGGGATCGCTTCGGCGTGGATCGGCGAGGTACTTCATCTCACCGGCGTAGCCTCGGGCAAGCCAGTCGGGCATTTGCTCGAGTTCGGGAAATTTTTCCGCGCGCACTACGCCACAGAGGTCGAATCCCAGAATCTTCGCCTGGTCGACAATCCAAAGGGTATCGGCAAGGAGCATCATCGAGATGATTGTGCCGCAGTCCCGCGAATCCGGCGAGTGTTAGGAAATTCCAAATCGTGCCTGAGAGGAGGGTGGGCAGTGGAATCAGTTGAAACTTCGCAGCGCGGCGCTCTCGTCCGTAAACACATCAAATACAGTATAGAGTTTGGTGATCTGAAGAAGATCTTTGACTTTCTTGGTCAGGTGCAGCAACTTCAAGTCTCCGCTCTGATTCTTTACCGCCGTGAAGCCGCTGACCAATTCGCCGATTCCCGAGCTGTCGATGTAGTCCACGTCCGCGAGATTCAGAAGAATCTTTTTCCTCTGATCCTCCAGCAACCCGCGAATGGTCTTTCGCAACAAAGCGCTGCCATCTCCCAGCGTGATCTTTCCGCTCAGATCCACAACGGTGACTTGCCCGGCATCGCGGTGCGTCGCATGTAGTGACATCTGTTTCCTTACGCTTCCCGTTTGCGCGTGGCGTTTTGCCCGCTCTGGCCATTCGGCGAAGCACTCCCCGGGGCAGGCAGCTTCTTGGACATCACGATTTCCGCACCACCTGTTTTGCCGGAAACCACATCGAACTCGTCCATAAAAGCGCGCATCAGGAATATCCCGCGACCGGAGGTGCTAAGCAGATTCTCTTCCGCGAGGGGGTCCGGCACATCCGCCAGTTTAAAACCGATTCCTTCATCCAACACGTGAATAATCATCTTTTCGGCGGTGAGGTCCACAGCAAGGTGGATTTTCTTTTCAGGGCGTTCCTGGTTCCCATAGTGAAAAGCGTTGATCACGCCTTCGCGCACACTCATCCCGATGCGGTAGCAGTCGTCCTCTCCAAATCCCGCTGCTTCCGCCACGCGCAGGCACATCTCCTCGGCCAGATTGACGCTCTCGACTTGCGTCTCCAGCGTCATTTCAAGGTGCTTGGTGTTGAGCGCCATCTTTGCGTTGCGGCTGCCCCGGGAGCCCCTAATGTGAGCGCTTTATGGGTAACATAGCCAAGGAAACAGAGTCAATGGAGCAAGCCGGCCATCCTTCCATATATATTAGATGCTGCGTGTGGCAACGAGGCAACCGCGGCCCCAAGTAGGACAGGCATTCTTGCCTGTTTCTTGTGAAGAGTGGCTCCCTGTAAATCACTCGCGTTCCTTCTCTGCCACGCCGTACTGCGCCAGAACATCCTGGAGCGTCACAACGCCTTCCAGGTAATGCACATTGGCGCGGCTTACGACCGGCAGGACGTCCAACTGGCTCGCGCCCATGCGGTCCAAGGCCATGTGGAGAGAGTGGTCGGCATGGACGTGCGGAAATTCGCCTGTGTCGAGGATCTCGCTAAGCCGTCTGCTTCCAAGACCGTCGTTGTTGCCGCGCTTCAGGTCCTGCAAGCGGACGACGCCAATCACTCCGCGCTCGCCGCAGACGGGCCAGGACTGGAATTCGCTGGAGTTGAATCTCTCCAGTGCTTCCTGGACGGTCATCTCGGCGCTCAGTGTTTCTGTGGCATTGCGCATCGCTTGCGCCACCAGGCGCTGCCCTTCCAGCTGCCGCGTCTCCGCCCTCGGCAGGTGGATGCCATCCTGCTGCGCCAGCACTTCGTAAATGGGCTGCTCCTGGAATTTTGAGGAAATGTAGAAACTCACCAGGTTGGAAATCATGAGCGGCACGATGACGGCGTAGTCCCGCGTAATTTCAAAGATCATCACGACGGAAGTCATGGGCGCGCGGACGATTCCGGCGAACGCCGTGCCCATGCCCACCAGCGCATAAGCTCCCGGCGTGCCGACGTAGCTTGGCAGGAGGTGGTTGGCGACATTTCCCACGATGCCGCCAAGCATGGCGCCGAGAAACAGGCTCGGCCCGAAGATTCCACCGGCGTTGCCCGAGGCGTAGCTGATCGCCACGGCAGCGAGTTTCAATACCAGCAGAACGATCATCAAACGCAGCGCCATCCCACCGTTCAGGACTTCGCCGACGTGTTTGTATCCGACGCCCAGCAACTGCGGCACGAACCAGCCCATGATCCCAACGGTGAACCCGCCTACAACCGGTTGGAACCATACGGTTCTCTTCGGGAAACGCAGAAAGCGCGCCCGCATCCAAAGCAGGAGTTTTGTAAATGCCACCGAGACGAAGCCGCCGGCGACCCCGAGTATGGCGTAGATTCCGAATTCCCCCGGGTGCACCAACTGATACTGCGGCACCTGAAACAGCGGATTGTTTCCGAGTAACAATCTCAACATCGCCCAGGACGTCGCCGAGGCCAGTACCACGGACCCCAGCACCGCTGCGTGCAAATCTCCGACAACTTCTTCCAGCGCGAACAGGACCGCGGCAAGAGGCGTGTTGAACGCGGCGGCAATCGCCGCTGCCGCTCCCACGGGTATCAACGCTTTCACTTTCTCCGGGCGCAGTCCCAGTTTGCGGCCCAGCACGGAAGCGATTCCCGCGCCCACTTGCACCGCCGGGCCTTCGCGGCCGAGCGGAATCCCGCTGGCGAGCGTGGCGGAAGTGCAGAAGAATTTTCCAATCACCGTGCCGAGCGAGATATGCCCGCCTCTCGCGTAGAGGGCGGCTTTCGTTTGTGGAACCCCGCTCCCCCGGGCATCGGGAAAAAAGCGATAAAGCAAATAGCCCATGATGGCTGACCCGGCCACAGGAACGAGCAGTCTCCGCCATGGCGATCCACCGGCAGGATAAAGCCTGGCACCGGATCGCTCCGTCAGGAGAATGAACGCGACAACTACCATGCCGGCCAGGGCGCCGATGATCAGCGTCAGAAGCAGAAAAACCTGCTCCTCGCGTTCGCGCAAGAATGCGGTCCACCGTTGCGACGATGCGTCCCTCCACGTTTTTCCGGCTAACTCACCGGCACTCGCCATTTTGGGATTCCTGTTCGATTTGGAATTTCTCAGTGGATTCGTGCGCCACTTACGGCGCCGCTGGCGTTTCCGCCTCATCTTTTACTTCGCCGCCAGGCAGGAAGAATCTTAGACTCAAAACTTGTTCGCGACGGCGCTCTTCTTCGAGGTGTCTGGCGCGCGCTTTCAGCAAATCAGTCAAGGAAATAAGCCCAAGGAATTTTCGAGAGGAGGGTTCCACAACCGGCATTCGCGTGATCCCTTTCTCCGCCATACGATACACCACGGCGCGCAACGGTTCATTCGGGAAGGCTTCGACCGCCTCCTTGCGCACCAGTTCGCCGAGCGTCCGCCGCTGGACGGCTTCGCCTTCCTGCTCGATGCGCTGAACAATATCACCGCGCGTCAGCACGCCAATAAACCGGCCGTCTGCGCTTACCACCGGGAGCAACCGCTGGCTTTGGTGGCGGCTGGCATGGAGCGAGTGCTGGAATTCTCCGAGCGCTCGCGCCGCCGGCAACACCACGATATTCGAGCGCATGACTTCGCGCACAAACAAAATTTCAAGGGGATCAACCGCATATTCCCGGCTCAAGTGGTACCCGCGCCTGGCGACCTTTTCCGTCAAGATCGATCGCTTGAGCGTCAGCACCGTGAACGCGTGCGCGATCACGCTGCCTACGAGCAGCGGCAAAAACACGTTGGCGTCGTGCGTCAGCTCAAACGCGAAAACGATGCTCGTGAATGGCGAACGCATCGTGCCGCCGAGAATCGCGCCCATGCTGATCAGCGGCCAGAAGCCTGCGCCTTCGTTGGGCAGAAACATGGCTTCGAGGCCGCCGAGCGCTCCGCCCATCATCAGCAGCGGCGCCAGTACGCCGCCGGATGTGCCCGAACCGAGAGACACCGCCCAGATGAACCATTTGACCAGCAGGACGCCAAGAATCACTTTCGTCGTGACGCTTCCTTGGAGCAACGCGCCGATGGTGTCGTAACCGACTCCAAGAGCTTGCGGGAAAATCAGTCCTCCCAATCCGATCGCCAGTCCGCCAATCGCCGGCCACCACATCCAGTGAATCGGTAACTTCTGAAAGGCGTCTTCTGCCGCATACACCGAAAGTGTAAGCAGCGCCGACAGCACGCCCGCAAGGAGTCCGACCAGCGCGCACCCGAGCAAAGCCTTGGGGCCGATGAAAAGCGGATGAGCCGGCACCGGAAACAGTGGCCCAAAACCAAGCAAGTATCGCCGCATCACGGCGGCTACGGCGCTGGCCAGCGCCACGGGAATCAAGCTTCGCGGCTTCCATTCGAAGAGCAACAATTCGACAGCTAGTAAGACTGCTGCGACCGGCGAAGCAAATGTCGCGGACATTCCTCCCGCTGCGCCCGCTACCAGCAGCGTCTTCCGTTCCGCGCTTGTAAGGTGAAAAAGTTGGGCGATCATCGATCCGAACGCGCCGCCCGTCATGATGATCGGGCCTTCCGCGCCGAACGGCCCGCCCGAGCCGATGGAGATCGCCGAAGAAATTGGTTTGAGGAGCGCGACCTTCGGCTCAACGCGGCTGCCGTTGATCAGAATCGCTTCGATAGCTTCCGGTATTCCGTGGCCGCGAATGCGTTCCGAACCGTATCGCGCCATAACCCCGATGATTAGCGCACCGGCGACCGGGACGAGAACGCTGTAGACACCCAGATGGTTCCCCACCGGCGAAACCATCGCGCTGCTCCATCGGCCGAAGTAAAACAGGTTCGTGAACAACCCAATCAAACGCAACAGGGCCAGTGCGACGAACGCGCACAACGCGCCGATGCCCATCGCCAGCGCGGATATCGAAATCGTCCGCGAAGTTGTCGAGAAATCTCCCAACTCCTCGTGACGACCGGTCTTCCGTGTTCCTTCACTTTCGTTTTGCATATCTGTCGCGCTGACGTTACTCACCTGGTTTCCCTATCCTCTCTTGTGCGAATTCACGGTTTCTTCCTGAGCTTGAAAGCATCGCCATTTTCCAGCAGTGCGCTAATAGCCTTCACCAGCGCGGCTCCGCTGGCGCGCAACTCGCCGATACGATCTCGCGCTACCTGTTCGAGCAGCTTTTCGCCGCGCGGCAGCAGCGTCACCAGGACGCGCCTGCGGTCGTCCCGGCTGCGGCTGCGGCGCACGTAACCATGAGCTTCTAATCGATCAATTAGCTCAACGGCGCTGTGATGCTTCAGCGCCAGGCGGTCCGCCAGCGTGCGAATGGTCGCTTCCACGCCTCCGGGAAGCCCGCGAAGCGCCAGCAAGAGCAGATATTGCTGCGGCTCAAGGCCGGCAGTGCGCGCCACGGCGTCCCCTTCGCGGACAAACTTGCGAATGCGGTGGCGCAACTCGGCGAGGGCCTGGTATTCCGCAGTGGTGATTTCTTTCGCCATGAGACAACTATATCGCAATGCGATATATGTTTCCACTCCGCTGTCTGCGATGATTCAAGGAAGTTACTGGAGATCAAGATCTTCGGTGTTAAAGCGGTTTGCGAAACGATTTTTGGGTTTTGTAGTGCTCGTAGCCGTTGCGTTCGTAGAACTGGTGTGCGCGCTCGCGAATCACGTTCGAGCGCACGGACATGCCTTTGCAACCGTGCTTGCGTGCCCACTCTTCGGCGGCGGCCAGCAGCATCGCGCCTGCGCCCAAGCTGCGCTGCCCTTCCGCGACCACCAGGCCGTTCACTTCGGCGCGAATCTCCACTTCGAGCAGCGGCTGCTTGCTCACGTGCGTCCAGCCGATCACTCCGTCTTCCGGCGAGTCCGCCACGAATACCGCGTGCTGCGAGGCAGGCTTGATTCCCGCCAGCCTCTTGCGCATCTCCGTCGCCGTCGCCGGATACCCCAGCTGGCCGGAAAGAATCGCGATCTGCGGCGCGTCGGCGCTTTTCGCTCGCCGGATCTTCAGCTTCTTTTCCTTCCCGGTCGACGTCATCGGACTTAGGCCACCTTCCGCCTCAGCCGCGTTTGCACCGCCGCGCTCTTCAATTCGCGCAATGCGTCCGCCGCAATCCACCGCGCCGCGCGCGTATTCTGGCTGCGGATTCTCTCCGCGGCGCGAATTGCTTCCCGGTTCAATGGGATATTTCTCTTGCCGATATTTCGCAGCGCCCAGTTCACCGCTTTCCTCACGAAGTTCCTCTCGTCGTGTGCTTCCCGCTCGATCACCCGCAGGAATTTGACAAGGCGCGCATTCGGAGAAACCTTATCCTTATAGCTGAGATATGCAACCAGCGAAAAACTGGCGCGCTTAGCAAACTCTTCCGGGCGCCGGCTCCATGCCATTGCCTTGCTCCAGGCCGGCTTGGCATACGCATAGAGATAGCAGCAAGCCGCATCCACCACGTCCCACGAATCGAAATCCCGCGCCCAGAGCTCCATCTCCGCAGCAGTTACTTTCTCCGGCTCGCCAATCAACGTTGCCAGGATTCGCGCTTCATGAACGCCAGTGGCCCAAATCTCCTGTGCCAGCCGATGGTCTTTTCCGATTCGCTTTGCAAGCGTGTGCAGCACTGGAGCAGAAATACCAAGCGACTTGGGGACGTTCACCCCAAAGTACGCCATCTTCGCGCGCACTTTCGGATTCGCGAGCTTCTTGAGTTCGCGCAAGATGGCCGCCTTAGTCCACCGCGCCACGTTCCTTTGCGTGCTAGGCCGCCTAGAATGTCTTGGCGGAATCGAGAAGGATTGTGACCGGGCCTTCATTGACCAGCTCCACGGACATCATCGCTTGGAAAATTCCGGTTGTCACGGTGACGCCGAGTTTGCGCAACGCTTCGCAAAATTCCTCGTAGAGGGCTTTGGCCAATTCCGGCGGCGCCGCAGCAATGAAACTCGGCCGCCGCTGCCCGCGCGCATCGCCATAAAGCGTGAACTGCGAGACGACCAAGGCGCTGCCTTTCACGTCCAACAGCGAGCGGTTCATCTTACCCTGCTCGTCCTCGAAAATGCGCAGGTTCGCGCACTTCTCCGCGAGCGTTGCGGCGACTGCCGAAGTATCTTCACGGCCGACGCCCAGCAGAATCATCAGCCCGGCGCCAATTTCGCCCGTCACCTTCTCATCCACTTTTACTCGGGCGCGGCTGACTCTTTGAAGAACCACCCGCATTAGGATTTGCCTATGTTTCTCGGCGATTTCCCTGCGCGCTCTGCGCCTCTGCGTTTAGCTTTTCTTCTGTTTTTCACAAGTAACGGCAGCGCAGCAAAACGGCGCGGAGAAGGCTGACATCTGGGACAAAAATAGCTGCTTCGGCCCGCCACAATCGCGCGGCGGATAGCCGTTTTGCAGCGATAACACTTTTTCCCCTCGCGCCCGTACGCCCGATGGTGCCGCTGATATTCTCCCGGCTCGCCCGCCGCGTCAAGAAAATCGGAAATCGATGACCCGCGCAGCACAATCGCTTTCCGCAAAATGTCTTGCAGCGCGCGGCGCAAAGTCTCTGTTTCTTTCCTGCTCAGCTTCGCTCCCAGCCGCGCCGGATGAATTCTGGCGCGCCATAGGCTCTCATCGGCATAAATATTTCCGACGCCACGCAGAACGCTTTGGTCCAGCAGCAGCGCCTTGATCCGCGCGCGCCGTTCGCACATTCTGTTCGCGAATTCTTCCTTGCTTACTTCGAGTGGATCGGCGCCGAATCCAGCCAGCTCTTCGGCAAGCGAAGTTTTCGTCAGGTAAGCGATGCGGCCAAAACGCCGGGCATCGGTGTAGCGCAGTTCACGCCCGTCATCCAGGAGCAAACAAACGTGGGTGTGTTTTTCGAGCGGCTGTCCCGCGGGACTCGGCGCGATCTGCCCGGTCATCCCCAGATGCACAAGCAGCGACACCGGCGCGGCGTCTCCATTTGTGGCAGCACGCGTTTCCTCGTTCACCGCCGACAGCCGCAGCAACATGAATTTGCCGTAACGCTCGACGGCCTCGATCTGACGACCCGGCAAATGTTGTTCGAGAGCGGCAGGGTCGTCGATGAAGTCCGTCTTACCCAGAGTGACGGAAAGAATCCGCCGCCCGAGAATCGCCTGCCGCAATCCTCGCGCTACCGTCTCGACTTCTGGAAGTTCCGGCATTTAGTTTTTGTGATAATTCGGATACGGCGGATGCTCCGGAATCACCACCGGGCTCTTCTTTAGCGCCTCCAGCGTGACTTCCACGGCCTTTTCCAGCTGCCGGTCATGCCCCGTGGCAACCGACGCCGGATCGTTCTCCACTTCAATATCCGGCGCGATTCCGCGGTTCTCCACTTCCCAGTCGCCTTTCAGGCCGTAGATGGCCACGCGTGGCGCCGTGACGTAACCGCTGTCCAGCAGCGGCGGATAGCCATAGATTCCCACTAGTCCGCCCCACGTGCGCGTGCCGACCAGCGGACCGATCTGGTCTTGTTTGAACATCCACGGCAGCGCGTCGCCACCTGATCCAGACATTTCGTTGATGATCATTGTTTTCGGCCCGTAGATTTGCGCGAGCGGCGAGCAGAACGCTTCACCTTCGCGCGAAATCGCGCAGTTCCGTAACGGGCGTTTTAGCATGTCGATGATGTAATCCGCGACTTCGCCGCCATGGTTGTAGCGTTCGTCGATCACCGCGCCTTGCTTGCCGACTTGCGCAAAGTAGAAGCGGTTGAAGTTGAGGTAACCGCCGACAGCCGTGTCCGGAACGTGCACATACGCGAGCTTTCCTCCGCTCAGCTCGTCCACCCTCCGCCGGTTGTCTTCCTCCCAGGCGCGGTTGCGCAGAGGGAATTCACTTGGCAGCGGCACCACCGTGACCTCCCTCGCGTCTTTGCCGTCCGCGTTCGGACCAACCTTAATCTTGATTTGCTTCCCTGCCGTATTTTCAAAGAAGCTGTAAACCTCCGCTGGAGGCCGAACTTCGCGCCCTTCCACTCCCAGCAAATATTCGCCGGTCTTCACTTCCACGCCCGGTTGCGTGAGCGGGGCCCGGAGTTCAGGGTTCCAGTTCTCCCGTTTTCGATTTTGTAGTCCGCGCCGAGCAAGCCGCCTTTCACTTCCCGCGGCTTGGGCACATCGCCACCACCCATGAACATGTGGCCGATGGTGATCTCCCCCAGCATTTCGTCGAAGAGGTAATTCAAATCGGCTCGTCCCGCCAGCCCCTTCAGGTAGGGAGCGTATTTCTTCTCCGCAGCATTGATGTCCAGTCCATGGTGATGCGGGTCGTAAAGGAAGTCGCGCTGGATTCGCCAAACTTCGTGGTACATCTGGTTCCATTCGGCGCGCGGGTCAACGTAGACTTCCATCTCATCGAGCTTCAATGCGCCGTCGCCGGGCTTTGGCGCGGCGTCCGTTTTGGCGATGAACCATCCCTGTCCCTGGCGGTACAGCACCTTCTCGCCATTCGCGGAAACTCCAAATCCGTTAATCCCGCTGAGGAACGGCTCGGTTTTCCGCGTTGTCAGATCAAACTTTGAAACGGTCGCGGGAGTCTGCGGTTCGAATCGCGGCACATCGACGATCTCGGAGAGGAATAGCGTTCCAGCCTTGCCGACATCGAGGCCTACGTAATTCGCTACCTTGATCGGCAGAGAGACGATTCGTTGCCCGATTCCATCCAAGTCGATCGTGACTTTGACGGCCTCTTCTTTCTTCTCGCCTTCTTTACCCTTTTCGCCTTCCTTACTCTTGTCACCTTCCTTCGCTTTATCCCCCGCTTTGTTCTTGTCGGCTTCTTTGCCTTTGTCTCCGCCTGCTGAATCCTTTTTCTCTTCAGCCGCTTTTTCTTCGTCGCTCTGCGGCTCCACTGGCGAGGGATCGCCCTTCTTGAGTACCGCCGCGTACACGCTTCTGAGGACCGGATGCTGGAAGCTGGACAAATCCAGCCAACCTGCGGACAGGCCTACGTCCGTGCTCACTGCAAAGAACAGAGATTTTCCGCCCTTGTCGAACATCGGATAACGCGCGTCGCTGATTCCATCCGTGATTTGCGATTCTTTGCCGGTTTCCATCGAATACACGAAAACTGCCCTCAAGTGATTCGCAAGCAGCTTCGCGTACGTCAGCCATTTGCTGTCCGGCGACCATGTTTCGCTGAAACCGGACGTGGGATCATCGTAGCGGTCCGTTGTCACCTTTACAGGCGTCTCCTTTTCGACGTCGACGTACCATAGGTTCAGGCGCTTGTCGGTGTAAGCAATCTTCTTGCTATCCGGCGACCACAACGGTCCATAGAAATACGACGGAGGATTGCCTAGATTGATCTTTTTCACGGTCTTCGCGCCCGCTTGATCGGAGATGTGCAGAGCGTACTCGCCGGACTCGTCGGAAAAATAAGCAATCGATTTCCCGTCCGGAGACCACGCGGGGTCGCGTTCGGCAACCGCGGGCGTCCGCGTCAAATTGCGAATATCGCCTTTTTCTCCCGGGACCGTAAGAATTTCGCCGTGCGCTTCGAACACGGCGCGCGCGCCAGTCGGAGATATCGCCGCGTTTTGAATCTTTTCAGCAACTTTCTCGTAGTGCGGCCGCGTGGCCGGCAGGTCACCGGCAATTCGAATGCTTAACTTTTTCGATTTGCCGCTCGCTGGATCGAACAAGTAAATCCCGCCAAACTGTTCGTAGACCAGCGCGTCCGGCCCCGCGGAAAGTGATTTGAAATCGAGCCCTTTGTTCTCGATCACCTGCTTCACGGCCTTTGCCTTGG